>Ga0228698_1001178_pt1 | contig 13812 bp, 9 predicted proteins | sample McNCre117_Aug_MG_FD_178015 | JGI IMG/M metagenome (GOLD analysis project Ga0228698, IMG submission 178015) | Freshwater microbial communities from McNutts Creek, Athens, Georgia, United States - 1-17_Aug_MG | ecosystem: Environmental > Aquatic > Freshwater > Creek | place: USA: Georgia...
AGTTCGTGTTCACGCTGGATCAGCGGCACCAGCGCGGCCTGACGTTGTTGGCGCGCCTCTTCCAGGCAGGGCGTGACGACGAATCGCTGCGCGCACTCGGCCTTGTCGCGCTCGAAGCGCTGCTCCAGCGCCTTGCGCTGGGCCGCCACCTCGGCACGGGTATCGGGGGCACCGAGCGGCGCAGAGGCGGCCGCAGCGGCAAGCAGGATGAGCAGCGGGTTCATCAGGTCAGCGAGGTGTCCACATCACGGCGAGCCAGCGCAAGGTACTCCGCCGAGCGCATTTCCTGCAAGCGGGAGACGGTGCGCGGGAATTCATGCGCGAGCGGCCCTTCGGTGTAGAGGGCCTCGGCGGGCACGGCGGCCGAGATGATGAGCTTGACGCGGCGGTCGTACAGCACGTCCACCAGCCACGTGAAGCGGCGCGCCTCGCTGGCCAGGCGCACCGGCATCTCGGGCACGTCGGAAAGGATGACGGTGTGGAACTGGCTGGCCAGCTCCAGGTAGTCGTTCTGCGAGCGCGGCCCGCCACACAGCGTCTTGAAGTCGAACCACACCACGCCGCCGGCGCGGCGACGCGCGTAGAGGGCACGGTGCTCGATCATCAGCTTGCGGTCCTCGTCCTTGGCCTCCGACAGCGACTCGAAGGCCGCCGTCAGCGCGGCCTCGGTGTCCTCGTTCAGCGGCGTCAGGTAGAGGTTCATGTCCTCCAGCGTGCGGCGCCGGTAGTCGGTGCCGGCGTCGACGTTGATGACTTCGAGGTTGGCCTTCAGCAGCTCGATGGCCGGCAGGATGCGGTCACGGTGCAGGCCGTTCGGATAAAGCTCGTCGGGGTGGAAGTTGGACGTCGTGACGATGGACACGCGGTTGCGGAACAGCGCGTCCAGCAGCCGGTGCAGGATCATCGCGTCGGTCACATCAGCCACGTGGAACTCGTCGAAGCAGATCAGGCGAAAGCGCCGCGCGATGCGCTTGCCCAGCTCCTCCAGCGGGTCGGCAATGCCCTTGAGCTCCTGCAGCTCGCGGTGCACCTCGCGCATGAACTCGTGGAAGTGCAGCCGCGTCTTGCGCGTCAGCGGCACGGCCTGGAAGAAGCAGTCCATCAGGAAGCTCTTGCCGCGGCCCACGCCGCCGTACATGTAGACGCCACGCGGGATGGGCGGGCGCACGAGCAGCTTGGTCACCGCATTGCTGCGGCGGGCCTTGTAGGCCTCCCATTCGTCCTGGCAGCGCTGCAATGCCTGGATGGCGCGCAGCTGCGCAGCGTCGGCGGTGAAGCCGCGCTCGGCGAGGGTCTGCTGGTAGAGGTCGCTAACGGACGTCATTCGGTGAGGTCATCACGAAAAAAAGGGCGACTGAATGGCCGCCCCTTGTGGTTTGCACTGCGTGATCAGAAGTTCAGCGTGCGCTTGTCGACGGCCAGGGCCGCTTCCTTGGTCGCCTCGGACAGCGACGGGTGCGCGTGGCAGATGCGGGCGATGTCCTCGGCCGAGGCCTTGAACTCCATGGCCACGACGGCTTCCGAGATCAGCTCGGACGCGAACGGGCCAATGATGTGCACGCCCAGGATCTCGTCGGTCTTGGCATCGGCCAGGAACTTGACGAAGCCGGTCGTGTCACCCAGTGCACGGGCGCGGCCGTTGGCCAGGAAGGGGAACTGGCCCGCCTTGTAGGCCACGCCTTCTGCCTTCAACTGCTGCTCGGTCTTGCCGACCCACGCGATCTCGGGGCTGGTGTAGATGACCCAGGGGATGGTGTTGAAGTTGACGTGGCCATGCTGGCCGGCCATGCGCTCGGCCACCGCCACGCCCTCTTCCTCGGCCTTGTGCGCGAGCATGGGGCCACGCACCACGTCGCCCACGGCCCAGACGCCCGGCAGGTTGGTCTTGCACTCGTCGTCGACGACGATGGCGCCGCGCTCGTCCAGCTTCAGGCCCACGGCATCGGGGTTCAGGCCGATGGTGTTGGGCACGCGGCCGATCGACACGATGAGCTTGTCCACCACCAGCGTCTGCTCGGCGCCCTTGGCGTCGGTGTAGGCGATGGTGACGTCCTTCTTGCCCTTGGTGACCTTGGAGATCTTGACGCTGAGCTGGATGTCCAGGCCCTGCTTCTTGAAGACCTTGGCGGCCTCCTTGGCCACGCTCTCGTCGGCAGCGCCCAGGAAGGCGGGCATGGCTTCGAGGATGGTCACCTCGGAACCCAAGCGGCGCCAGACCGAGCCCATTTCCAGGCCGATGACACCGGAGCCGATGACGCCCAGCTTCGCAGGCACGGCCGGGATGCGCAGCGCACCGTCGTTCGACAGGATCAGCTCCTCGTCAAACTCCGCGCCGGGCAACTGGCGGGCGTTGGAGCCCGTGGCCAGGATGACCTGCTTGGCGATGATGGTCTCTTCGCCAGCCTTCAGCTCGTAGCCACCGTCCTTGGCAGCGACGAAGCTGCCACGGCCGTGGAAGAACGTGACCTTGTTCTTCTTGAACAGGTAGAGGATGCCGTCGTTGTTCTGCTTCACGACGGCGTCCTTGCGACCGACCATCTTGGCGATGTCGATCTTCAGGTTGTCCAGGCTGATGCCGTGCTCGGCGAAGTGATGGCCGGCGTGGTCGAAGTGCTCCGACGACTGCAGCAGCGCCTTGGACGGGATGCAGCCGACGTTGGTGCAGGTGCCGCCCGGGGCCGGGCCGCCCTTGTCGTTCTTCCATTCGTCGACGCAAGCGACGTTCATGCCGAGTTGCGCCGCGCGGATGGCCGCGATGTAGCCGCCGGGGCCGCCGCCGATGACGACGACGTCAAATTGCTTGGTGCTCATTCAGTTCTCCAAATCTTCGTTAGCGCCCCCGTCGGAGCGTCGCGAGCGGCTTCAGGGCAAGGCGCGGGTGCCGAGGCACCGGAACGTAGCAGTGCTACGTGAGGATGCCAAGGACGGGACCCGCAACGCCGCCATGGAGCCGCGCAGTAGCTCCGACTTAGATGTCGAACAGCAGGCGGGCCGGGTCTTCGAGGGCTTCCTTCATCGTCACCAGGCCCAGCACGGCTTCGCGGCCGTCGATGATGCGGTGGTCATACGACATGGCGAGGTAGTTGATCGGGCGAACCACCACTTGACCGTTCTCGACAACGGCGCGGTCCTTCGTGGCGTGCACGCCCAGGATGGCCGACTGCGGCGGGTTGATGATGGGCGTGGACAGCATGGAGCCGAAGACGCCGCCGTTGGAGATCGAGAACGTTCCGCCCGACAGGTCGTCCAGCGACAGCTTGCCGTCCTTGGCCTTCTGGCCGAATTCGGCGATCTTCTTCTCGATGTCGGCGAAGCTCATCTGGTCGACATTGCGCAGGATGGGCACCACCAGGCCGCGCGGCGAACCGACGGCGATGCCGATGTCGAAGTAGCCGTGGTAGACGATGTCGTTGCCATCGACCGACGCATTCAACACCGGGTACTTCTTCAGCGCGGCAACGGCGGCCTTCACGAAGAAGCTCATGAAGCCCAGCTTCACGCCGTGTTCCTTCTCGAACTTCTCCTGGAACTTCTTGCGCATCTCCATGACCGGGGCCATGTTGACTTCGTTGAAGGTGGTCAGGATGGCGTTGGTGGCTTGCGACTGCAGCAGGCGCTCGGCGACGCGGGCGCGCAGGCGCGTCATCGGCACGCGCTGTTCCGGGCGGTCGCCCAGGTTCTGCTGAACCGGTGCTGCCACGGCCGGCAGCGGCTTGGCGACGGCGGGGGTGGCAGGCACGGCCACCGGCGCAGCGACCGGCTTCGCACCGGCGGCCAGCGCGTCGCCCTTGGTCACGCGGCCGTCCTTGCCGGTGCCGGCGACATCGGTCGCGGACAGGCCCTTCTCGGCCAGGATCTTGGCGGCGGCGGGCATGGCCACATCGCCCTTGTTGGCAGCGGCAGCCGGGGCGGCCACGGGAGCGGCGGCCGGGGCAGCGGCAGCAGGTGCGGGCGCGGCAGCGCCGGCCTTGCCTTCGGTGTCAATCTTGGCGAGCAGCTGCTGGCTGGTGACGGTGCTGCCGTCAGCGATCAGCACTTCGCTCATCACGCCGGAGGCGGGTGCGGGAACTTCGAGCACGACCTTGTCGGTCTCGATCTCGACGAGCGTCTCGTCGACCGTGACGGCTTCGCCGGGCTTCTTCTTCCAGGTCAGCAGGGTGCCCTCGGAAACGGATTCGGAGAACTGGGGAACTTGGACGTCAACGATGGCCATGATGTGAGGCTCCGTGTCTTGTATTTGGGTGTGAGATGCGCAGGCGCAAGCAAGCGCAGCGCCCGTTCAGGGCGCCGCGCGGCAGGTCTTATTTGGTGAGGATGAAGCCCTTGAGCTTGGCGAAGGCCTGATCCAGCAGCGCCTTCTGCTGCTCCTGGTGCAGGTGGGCGTAGCCGCAGGCCGGGCTGGCGCTGGCGGGGCGGCCGGCGTAGCCGAGCTTCTGGCCGTCAGCCATGTTCTCGTGCACATAGTGCTGCACGAAGAACCAGGCGCCCTGGTTCTGAGGCTCGTCCTGGCACCACACGATGTCCGTCGCGTTCGGGTACTTCTTCAGCTCCGTCGAGAAGGCCTTGTGCGGGAACGGGTAGAGCTGCTCCACGCGCAGGATCGCCACGTCGGTGGCCTTCTTCTCCTCGCGCTTGCGCACCAGGTCGTAGTAGACCTTGCCCGAGCAGACGATGACGCGCTTGACCTTGTCGGCCACGATGTCGTCGTTGAGTTCGCCGATGACGGTCTTGAACTCGCCCTTCGTGAACTCGGCCAGCGGCGACGTCGCATCCTTGGCGCGCAGCAGGCTCTTGGGGGTCATGATGACCAGCGGCTTGCGGAACATGCGCAGCATCTGACGACGCAGCACGTGGAAGATCTGCGAAGCCGTGGTGGGCTGCACGATCTGCATGTTGTTGTCCGCAGCCAGCTGCATGAAGCGCTCCAGGCGGGCCGAGCTGTGCTCGGGGCCCTGGCCTTCGTAGCCGTGCGGCAGCATCATCGTCAGGCCGTTGGAGCGGCCCCACTTCACTTCGCCGGACGCGATGAACTGGTCGATGACGACCTGCGCGCCGTTGACGAAGTCACCGAACTGCGCTTCCCAGATGGTCAGCGTGTTGGGTTCGGCGGCCGCGTAGCCGTACTCGAAGCCCAGCACGGCTTCTTCCGACAGGATGGAGTCGATGACCGTGAAGGGCGCCTGGCCGTCCGCGACGTTCTGCAGCGGGATGTAGGTGCCGGCGTCCCAGTTGGCGCGGTTCTGGTCGTGCATGACCGCGTGGCGGTGCGTGAACGTGCCGCGGCCGCTGTCCTCGCCCGACAGGCGCACCGGGTAGCCCGACGCGACCAGCGACGCGAAGGCCATGGACTCACCCATACCCCAGTCGATGTTGACCTCGCCACGGCCCATGGCCGCGCGGTCGGCGTACAGCTTGGCGACCAGGTTGTGGGCCGCGAAGTCCTTGGGCAGCGTCGTCAGCTTCTCGGCCAGACGCTTCCACTCCGTGGCCGGGATGGCAGTGTCGCAGCTGTCCGTCCACTTCTTGCCCAGGAAGGGCGACCAGTCGGTGGCGAACTTGCTCTTGAAGTTGGTCAGCACCGGGTCGACGGTGTGGCGGCCTTCGTCCATGGCGGCGCGGTAGGCCTTGACCATTTCGTCCGGGCCCTCGGCGGTCAGCACGCCCTGGGCCACCAGCTTGTCGCCGTACAGCCTGCGGGTGCCGGGGTGGGCACCGATCTTCTTGTACATCAGCGGCTGCGTCAGCGCGGGCGTGTCCTGCTCGTTGTGGCCCAGCTTGCGGAAGCAGACGATGTCCAGCACGACGTCCTTGCCGAACTCGGTGCGGTAGTCCATGCACAGCTGCGTGGCCCACACGACGGCTTCGGGATCGTCGCCGTTCACGTGCAGCACCGGCGCCTCGATCATCTTGACGACGTCGGAGCAGTACCAGGTCGAGCGCAGGTCGCGCGGGTCGCTGGTGGTGAAGCCGATCTGGTTGTTGATGACGATGTGCAGCGTGCCGCCCGTGCGATAGCCGCGCGTCTGCGCCATCGCCAGCGTTTCCTGCACGACGCCCTGGCCACCGAAGGCCGCGTCACCGTGCACCAGCACCGGCAGCACCTGCGTGCCCACGGTGTCGCCACGGCGGTCCTGGCGAGCGCGCACGCTGCCTTCGACGACCGGGTTCACGATTTCGAGGTGCGACGGGTTGAAGGCCAGCGACAGGTGCACCGGGCCGCCGGCCGTGGACACGTCGGAGCTGAAACCCTGGTGGTACTTCACGTCACCGGCTGGCAGGTCTTCGGCAGCCGTGTGCTCGAACTCGGCGAACAAGTCCTTGGGCATCTTGCCCAGCGTGTTGACCAGCACGTTCAGGCGGCCACGGTGGGCCATGCCGATGACGATTTCCTGCACGCCGCGCTCGCCGCCGCGCTGGATCACCTCGTCCATCGCCGCGATGAAGCTCTCGCCGCCTTCCAGCGAGAAACGCTTCTGGCCGACGTACTTGGTGTGCAGATAACGCTCCAGGCCCTCGGCAGCCGTCAGGCGCTCGAGGATCTGCTTCTTCTTCTCGGCGCTGAAGCTGGGCTTGCTGCGCGCCTTCTCCAGGCGCTCCTGCCACCAGCGCTTTTCGGCCGGGTCGGAGCCGTGCATGAATTCGGCACCGATCGAGCTGCAGTAGGTTTCACGCAGCGCCTGCACGATCTGGCGCAGCGACATCGTCTCGCCACCGAAGTAGCTGTTCACGGCGCTGAACGAGATGTCCATGTCGGACTCGGACAGGTCGTAGAACGCGGGGTCGAGTTCGGGAATCTTGGGGCGCTCGGCGCGCTTGAGGGGGTCCAGCTCCGCCCAGCGGTTGCCGAGGAAGCGGTAGGCCGCGATCAGCGACTGCACGTGCACCTGCTTGCGGGCAACGGCGAGGTCGGCGCTGGAGGCCTTGTTGGCGAAGGCATTGGCCTTGGCGCGTTGAGCGAAAGACTCGATGACCGGCGCGTGAGCCACGTCGCGGGCCTCGCTGCCGTCGACGGCCGGCACGTGCTGGAGCGCGTCGAAGTAGTCGCGCCAGTTGTCAGGCACGGAGCCCGGGTTGTCGAGGTAGGCCTCGTACATCTCCTCCACGTACGGCGCATTGCCACCGAACAGGTAGGAGTTCGACCTGTATTGCTGCATCATCTTTCGCTCACCTCATACCCCGGTTTCCAGGGAGTTGGCTGGTTGAAGAACCTTCCGCGACACGGCTCGACCGATTGGCGGATTGCGACCCACCTCGCTGCGAACAGCAAAGGGACGGGAAGGACCAGGAACCCGTCCGCTGCTCCAAAGGCTTGCCCGCAAACGGTGCGGGCCTTCTGAGCAACAGACGGGTTCCATCGGGGGCGAACTCTAGCACTGCGGGTTTGCCCGACAAGTGTCCAGGGGTGCGACAAAGTTCACTCGTTGTATCCGGTCGAATTTGACTGACCCGTAAACTTGCAGCCGCGACAGCCCCGCGATTGAATGGCTGCGCCACGGGACAACAAGGAATTCCCATGCAAGTCCAGGTCGTCGACTACCGCGCGCCCGACGCGGCCGAGAAGTTCACCCGCTCCCTGCACGAAACCGGCTTCGGCGTGCTGACCAACCACCCGATCCGCCAGGCGCTCGTCGAGAAGATCTACGCCGACTGGCTCGCCTTCTTCAACGGCGAGGGCAAGGACGCCTACGCCTTCTCGAAGGAGACGCAGGACGGCTGGTTCTCCACCGACATCTCCGAAACCGCCAAGGGCGCCAAGCTCAAGGACATCAAGGAGTACTTCCATGTCTACCCCTGGGGCCGCATTCCGCCGCAGCTGAAGAAAGACGCCCTCACCTACTACCGCGAGGCCAACGCCCTGGCCGAAGAGTTGCTGGGCTGGGTCGAGAAGTACACGCCGCCGGACATTGCCGCCCGGTACCGCGAGCCGCTGTCCAACATGATCAAGGGCAGCACCAAGACGCTGCTGCGCGTGCTGCGCTACCCGCCGCTGACGGGGCAGGAGCCCGCCGGCTCGCTGCGAGCCGCCGCCCATGGCGACATCAACCTGCTGACCATCCTGCCGGCAGCCAACGAGCCGGGCCTGCAGGTGCTGGGCAAGGACAACGCCTGGCACGACGTGCCCTGCGACTTCGGCACGCTGACCATCAACATCGGCGACATGCTGCAGGAAGCCTCCGAGGGCTACTACCCCTCCACGCAGCACCGCGTCGTCAACCCGACCGGCGAAGGCGCCCGCAAGAGCCGGGTGTCGTTGCCGCTGTTCCTGCATCCACGCGATGACGTGGTTCTGAGCGACCGCTACACGGCCGACAGCTACCTCAACGAACGCCTGCGCGAACTGGGCGTGAAGGCCTGAAGAGACCGCCCCCCTACGCGCTTCGCGCGCCCCCTCAAGGGGGCACTGCCAGTGGCCCGGCAGAGCCGGTTCCACGGCAGTCGCCGGGTCGGCATTTCTCTTCTGCCACGATCACGCCGTGAAACCACCACAAGTGATCGAGATCCACCCCGACGCGCCGCCCAAGCCGGCGGTCGGGGACACCTGCAACGGCTGCGGCGTCTGCTGCCTGGCGGCGCCCTGCCCGCTCGGCGCCGTGCTGAGCCGGCGCCTGCACGGTGCATGCCTTGCACTGCAATGGAACGGCGCACGCTATGTGTGCGGCGCGCTGACGGCGCAACCGAGCGGCCTGCGCGGCTGGCTCGTCAAACGCTGGATCTCATCGGGCAGCGGTTGCGATTGCTCACTTGAAGTCGCGGGCAAGCCCTAGCCGGAACCCTCCCGAGCGCCGCTACATTTTTCGGCTTCTGCCCTCCCACAAGGAAGCCGCGTGAAATCTCTGCTCCGTCTCCTGCCCCTGCTGGCCGCACTCACCGTCGGCGCCGCGACCGCCGCCCCACTGCGCTGGGCCGCGCAGAACGACATCCTGACGCTGGACCCGCACGCGCAGGATCACAACACCTCCAACGCCATCGGCGCCCACATCTACGAAGGGCTGACCCGGCTGAGCAAGGCTTACCGGCCGGAGCCGTCGCTGGCCACCAAGTGGACCTACCTGTCGCAGACGCAGGTGCGCTTCGACCTGCGCCGTGGCGTCAAGTTCCACGATGGCTCGCCCTTCACGGCCGATGACGTCGTCTTCAGCTTCGGCCGCATCACGCAGCCGCAGGGCACGAAGCAGACCTATGTCTCCGGCATCAAGGAGGTGAAGAAGATCGACGACTACACCGTCGACCTGCTGCTGGAGGCGCCCACGCCGATGCTGCTGCAGAACATCATCAGCTTCCCCATCATGAGCAAGGCCTGGTCGACCAAGAACAACACGACCAGCACGCAGGACTACAAGGCCAAGGAAGAGAACTTCGCATCACGCAACGCGAACGGCACCGGGCCTTACCGGTTGGTCAGCTGGCAACCCGACCAGGCCGTGAAGATGGTCATCAACAAGGACTGGTGGGACACCAACCCCAGCAACGTCACCGAGCTGAGCTACCTGCCGATCAAGAGCGCGCCGACGCGCGTCGCTGCGCTGCTGTCGGGCGACGTGGACATCGTGACGGACCTGCCACCGCAGGACTTCTTCCGCCTGAAGGAAGACGGCCGGATCAAGCTGCTGGAAGGCGCGGAGACCCGCACGGTCTTCTTCGTCATGGACGAGGGCAGCGACGAGTTGCGCGACGCCAGCGTGAAAGGCAAGAACCCCTTCCAGGACAAGCGCGTGCGCGAGGCACTGAACCTGGCACTCGACCGCGAGACCATCAAGCGCACCATCATGCGCGGCCTGTCGGTGCCCGCCGCGCTAATGGTGCCACCGGGCGTCAACGGCTACGAGGCGGAGCTCGACAAGGTGGCCAAGCCCGACGTGGACAAGGCGCGCAAGCTGCTCGCCGACGCCGGCTACCCGCAGGGCTTCGAAGTGCCCCTGCACTGCCCCAACAACCGCTACGTCAACGACGAGCAGGTCTGCCAGGCGGCGGTGTCCATGTGGGCCAAGATCGGCGTGAAGACGCGGCTCGTGGCGACACCGTTCGCGACGCACAGCCAGACCTTCCAGCGCGGCGAGTCGGCGCTGTACATGCTGGGCTGGGGCGTGTCGACCTACGACGCGCTCTATGCCATGCAGGCCTGGGGCCACACGCGCACCAACGGCGCCGACGGCAACTTCAACTTCGGCAAGGTCAGCGACGCGCCGCTGGATGCGCTGATCCAGAAGATCAAGTTCGAGCCCGACGTGCCCAAGCGCAACGCGCTCATCCGCGAGGCCTTGCTGCGCATCCGCGACGAGTTCCTGTTCATCCCCATCCACCACCAGATCCGCCCCTGGGCCATGAAGAAGGGCGTGGAGACGATGCACCGCTCCAACGACTACTTCGAGGCGCGCTACACGACGATCAAGTAAGGCCGCTGGCCGGGCACGGGACAATGCGCGGCCCATGTCCGACCTCCCGTTCCAGCCCACCCACATCACGCCGAGCGACGAGCAAGTCGCCATCCAGTTGCACCGGGGCCGCCTGCTGCTCGTGGAGGCCAACGCCGGCGCGGCAAAGACGACGACGCTGGCCCTGCGCATCGCCCAGGCGCTGCAACGTGGCGCAGAGCCGCAGACCGTGCTCGCGCTCACCTACACGGCGCCGGCCGTCGCGGCGCTGAAGGCGCAACTGACCCACATCGGCGTGCCCAGGGCGACGGTGCAGCGGCTGCGCATCCAGACCTTCGAGACGTTCGCGCTGGGCGTGCTGACGCAGGCCGAGGGCACACAGACGCGGGTCGTCACGCCGCACGAGCAGGTCAGGCCCTACGTGGTGCGCGCCATCGACATGGCGCAGTCGCTGCCCGAGGAGCGCTACCCGGACGAGCTGATGACGCACACGACGCCGGGCAACCTCGTCGAAGGGCTGCTAAAGTCGTTCGACCTGCTCAAGGGGCGCCTGGTATTCGAGCACCTCGACCCCGAGGAGCGCCTGACGCCGGGGTTGGCTGACGAGCTCGGCTTCAGCTATCTGACGATGCGCGCCTGGCGCTGCTACGAGTTCATCCGCAAGGGTGGCCACCCGGACCGGCCCGAGTTCCGCTTCGACGGCGACGGTGTCTACGACCTGGCCCGGCTGCTGCTCAGCGGCGAGATAGCCGCAGGCGACACCGCGCTGCAGCTCGGCCTGTCGCTGGTCTGCGTCGACGAGATGCACGACGTGAACCGCGCCGCCTTCACCGTGCTGAAGGCCGTGCTGGCGGCCCATCCGCGGGCGGGCTTCGTCGGCGTGGGCGACCGTGACCAGGTCATCCACTCGCAGACGGGTGCCGAGGCGGCCTTCATGGGTCGGCACTTCACCGCCGAGATCGGCCAACCGACCGTGCTGCCGCTGACACAGAGCCGCCGCTTCAGCCCGCAGCTGGCCCGCCACGTGGGCGCGCTGGCGCGCAAGCCGTACGCGGCGGATGCGGCGCTGCACACCGCCATCCAGCTGGCGCCTTGCGAGTCGCACCGGCTTGCCGCCACCTTCGTCGCCCATCTGGCGCAGGCGCACCACCAGCAGCAGGCGCTCGCCAGCCTGCGGGTGCTGCTGCGTCACCCCTCGCAGTCGGTGCTCATCGAGCATGAGCTGCTGCGTCTGGGCGTGCCCTACGGCACCGTCGGCTTCGCGCCCTACCTGGAGCGCGCCGACATCCTGCTGGTGCGCGGCCTGTACGCCCACGCCTGCGACGACTTCACCGGCTTCGAGGCTGCGGCCCAGCGCGCCGCGTTGCTGGACGCGCTGCTGCTGTTCTCCGGCGCCAGGGTCGACAGCATCGAGCTGCGCCACCTGGACAGCACCGAGGCGCAACGCACCGCCGTCGCGGAGGCCTCGGCCAGCCTCGACTCCACCCGGACCTTCATCGAAGCCCACGTGCTGCGCAGCGCCAACCCGGACACCCGACGCCGGCTGGAAGCGGCCATGGCCGTGCTGCGCGACAACGACATCGACGCGTTCGAGGCTTCATTCCTGAAGGCGCTGGACGCGCCCGCGCTGGCCGCCCGCGTGTTCGTGCGCAGGCAGGACGCCGAGCAGGTGGCCGACAACATCGAGCAACTGCACCGCGTCGCGATGGCCGAAGGCACCGGCGTGGACGGCGCGTTCCGCCTCTTCTCCGCCATGGACCAGGCACGGCGCCGGCTGCGCGCCAGCGAGCGCGTGGTGCTGTCCAGCATCGAGGCGGCCAAGGGGCTGGAGTTCGACCACGTCGTCATTCCACACCTGTCTGCAGGCGAGTTCGGTGACGGCTCGCCCGAGAACCGCAACCTGCTGTACGTGGCGATGACGCGCGCCAGGCGCCGCCTGACGGTGACGCACGATGCCGGCCGCCCGTCCCGGTTCCTGAAAGACGCTGGGATGATCGAAGCGTCATGAAGCCGCCCGTCATCAACTTCTCCACATTGCAGGCCACGGTGGAGATCGCCGCCACCGTGGCCTTTGCGCTCTCCGGCCTGCTGGCCGGCGCCCGCAAGCAGCTCGACGTCGTCGGGCTGTGCGTCGTCGCTGGCTTGTCTGCATTCGGTGGCGGCACGCTGCGCGACGTGCTGCTGGACCGGCGCCCGTTCTTCTGGGTCGAGCATGCCGACTGGCTGTGGGTGCTGATGGGCCTGTCCTTCGGCGCCATGTTGTTCCTGCGCCGGCGCCACCTCGCGCTCACCGAGCGTGCCATCCAGTGGCCGGACGCACTGGGCCTGGGGCTGTTCACCGCCAATGGCGCGCTGCTCGCGCTGCAGGCCGGCCAGCCCGCCATCGTGGCGGTGCTGATGGGCGTCATCACGGCGACCTGCGGCGGCGTGCTGCGCGACATCGTCTGCAACGAGATCCCCGCCGCCTTCCACGACCACCGCCCCTACGCGATCTGCAGCTTCGTCGGCGGCTGGGTGCTCGTGGCGGCCCTGGCAATGCAGGCGCCGCAATGGGCGGCGGTCAGCGCCGCGGCGGCCACGGCGGTGGCGCTGCGGGCGCTGGCCCTGTGGACGGGCTGGACACTGCCCGCCTGGCGCATCAACGCGCGGCGCTGATCACGCGGCGCATGAAAAAAGGCCCCGCACTGCGGGGCCTTGTTCTTCAGCGAGGCCGTCAGGCCCCGTGATCGATCACCAGCCGATCGTGTAGGTCACGGTCGTCGGCGCCTGCGTGTGCAGCGACGGGCTGAAGTCGCCCACGTCGTCGTAGGCGAAGCCGTAGGCCTTCTTGTTGATGCTGTGGTCGTGCCAGAACTTGGCGAACCAGTTACCCACCTGGCCGGCCGGGTAGTGGGCCGTCTGCACGTACCAGTTGGCCGGCGTTTCCATCACGTGGCGGTTCAGCGCCGCGCAGATCTGCGCCTGGATCTGCAGTTGCGTGCCGATGTTGGTCGGGTTGCCGCTGGCATCGGCCAGCAGGCCCGCGCCCAGCAGCACCATGGCGGTGTCGGGCTTGCCGTTGATGTAGAACGTGCCGGCCGGCGAGCCGCCCGTGAACACGAAGCGGTCCCCGCTGACGCGCCCGCGGAAGGTGCCCAGGTTCTGCAGCGAGAACACCAGGTCTTCGTTGCGGTAGCGCGCCCACACGGCATCGATGTAGGGCTGCAGGTAGTTGGCGTTGGCCTGGCCCGGCTTGAAGGTCGCATGGGCCGGCGCCATGATGCGGTACGGCGAGTACGGCCCCTGGGCCAGCGGCTTGAACTGCGCCGGCACCTCGGCCACGAACTTGCTGAACAGCTGGTCACGCGTCTCGGTCAGCGCCTCGCCCACGGTCTGGTCGTAGCCGCCCAGGCCTTGCACGCGCAGCTTCAGCGGGAAGCCGAAGTGGTCCACGCGCGTG
>Ga0228698_1001179_pt1 | contig 13790 bp, 8 predicted proteins | sample McNCre117_Aug_MG_FD_178015 | JGI IMG/M metagenome (GOLD analysis project Ga0228698, IMG submission 178015) | Freshwater microbial communities from McNutts Creek, Athens, Georgia, United States - 1-17_Aug_MG | ecosystem: Environmental > Aquatic > Freshwater > Creek | place: USA: Georgia...
CAACCAGCAGAAGATCGCCCTGGCCAAGTGGCTGGCGCGCTCCTGCGACGTGCTGCTGATTGACGAGCCGACGCGCGGCGTGGACGTCGGCGCCAAGGCCGAGATCTACCAGCTGCTCGACGAGCTCGCCTGCGAGGGCAAGGCCCTGCTCGTCGTCTCCTCGGAGCTGCCCGAGCTCATCGGCCTCTGCCGCCGCATCCTCGTCATGCGCAACGGCGGGCTCGCCGGCGAGGTCGCCCGCGCCGACTTCAGCGAAGCCGCGTTGATGCGGCTGATGGCCGGCGTGGCGGCGGCCTGATTCTCCCATGCGGCCGGTCACAATGCAGGTGATCGCCGACCAGGTCGGCTTCTCGAAGAATACCGTGTCGCTGGCGTTGCGCGGGGATCCGTCGATCTCGGCCGCCACCCGCGAGCTCATCCGCAAGACCGCCGACAAGCTCGGCTACCAGCCCAACGCCGTGGTCTCCCACCTCATCGCGCAGCTGCGCGCGGGGTGCACCGCGCGGTTCCAGGCCAAGCTCGCCCTGATCAACGCCCACCGCGACCCGAAGGCCTTCCGCACGCATGCGACCATCCCGGCCTACGTGGCGGGCTGTGAGCGCCGCGGCCTGCAGCTGGGCTACACTTTCGACCCCTTCTGGCTGCACGACCCCCGGCTCAAGGCCGCGAGCCTCAGCCGCATCCTCCGCACGCGCGGCATCAAGGGCATCATCATCGTCGGCCTGATGGACCACAACCAGCTGCCCGCGCACCTGCGTGCCGTCTGGCAGGAATTCCCGTGCGTCGTCACCGGCGTGCGCACGCGCGACCCGGCGCTGTCCTTCAGCTGCGTGGACCACCACGACCTGGTCATCCAGGCGTTCGAGCGGGCGCTGGCGCTCGGTTACCAGCGGCCGGCGCTCGTCGTCGAGGAGCGGATCGACCGGCTGGTCGAGGGCCGCTTCTCCGGGGCGATGCTCACCGCGCAGCGCGGCTTGCCGGCCGCCCGCCGGGTGCCGGCCTTCATGGAGAGCCAGCAGTCGCGCACCGACGGCAAGCCGTTCCAGGCCTGGTTCGCCCGGCACCGGCCGGACGTCCTGCTCTCGCTCTACAACATCGTCTTCCCGTGGCTGAAGGAGCACGGCCTGCGCGTGCCGCAGGACGTCGGCGTCATCCAGCTCGAGTGGCGCCCGAGCCATCCCGAGATCGCCGGCATGAACCAGCACAACGACGCCGTGGGCGAGGCCGCCGTGGACATGGTCGTCGGCCAGATCCACCGCAACGAGTCGGGCATCCCGGCCTTCCCCCGCGCCACGCTCATCGGCGCCAGCTGGGTCGACGGCTCGTCGGTGCGCCGGATGGAATCGCCCGCGAAACGCCGGTCGGCGCCAGATTCTTTGTAGGGTCGGCGCTTGTCGCCGGACCTAGGCACGCCGGCAAGCGGCGGCCCTCCATTTAAAACAGGGCCCGCAGCGCCTTGGCCGTCGGCGCGGATCTCGCGGTGGCGAGCACCCAGGTCTCGCGGTGCTTCAGCACCTGGCCGGGCTTGAGGGTGGCGAAGGCGCCCATCGTCTCCATCTCGACCATGAAGTTCCCCGGGCCGACATAGAGCGCGAGATTGGTGCCGAGCGGGTAATTGCCCGCCGGGTCGTACGCCGCGTGTTTCGCGAACAGGAGTTTTTGCGCCGGGTCGTGCCACGCGATGAGGCCGGCGTCGGCCTTGAGCATGCGCTTGTTCTCCCGGCCCGCGGGGCGCAGCACCATGGCATCGGCGGTGAACCTGAACTGCGGGTCGTCGAAGCCCATGCCACCGTGGCCGCCGCCCCAGGTGCGGAAGCTCACGATCGTCGCGTAATCCCACGAGGAGCCGTCGCCCAACGGAAGCGTGTAGGTCGATTTCCCCGACGGCACCGTGCAGGTCAGCGCCCAGAGCCCGCCGCTCCAGAGCATGTCGCTTTCGTTGCGGAGGAAGTGATCAACCGTGATGCGGCCGTCCGCTCCCGCGGTCACCGTGATGCCGCGACGGATTTTCTGCACCGGGTCGAGCGCTCCCGTGACCGTGAAACCGCGCGCCGAAATCCTGACGGCACAGGGCTGGTTGTCGGCGGCATAAGTCTCCTCGGCTTCGTCCGCGCCGGGCCGCGAGGCCCAGAGGCGGTGGCCGCCCATCAGGTCCCATGGGCCGCGCCGGTATTGGCCTGGCGCCCAGAGCAGCAGGTTCTTCCCGCCCGGCCGGCCCCAGAACGCAATCCGCGGACCGCGGGCGGTGAGGGCGACGACCCGCAGCCGGGGCGTGCGCAGCTCGATCGCGTCGAGCCCTTCGAATTGGATCCGCGAGATGACCGGCTTGGGTTTCATGGGGCGAAAGCCATGATGAAGGCCCGCGGGCCCCCCACGCAAACCGGTATTCCACAGCCGCTAAACAATAACGCCGCCCGGTGAGGGGCGGCGTTAAAATTGGGTGCAGGGGCTGGATTTGAACCAGCGACCTTCAGGTTATGAGCCTGACGAGCTACCAGGCTGCTCCACCCTGCATCAAGGGGAGGGGCATAAGTGCCCGCCCCGGCGCCACTGTCAAGCGGGCTTTTCGCTGGCGGCCGCCACGTGCTAGTAGCTGAGACCGTAGCCGAGGGGAAAGAGCGGATCCTTGATCGCCGCCTGGCCATGACCCAACGGCAGCTGGGCCATCGCGCGAGGCCACGTGAAGGACAATTTGCCCGTCGGCCGCGCGGCCCCCAGGAGGATATCCACCACGCCCTGTCCCTCCGTGCCGGGCAGCCAGGCCGCCACCAGCGCATCGGCCTGGTTGGCCACCTCGCCCAGGATCATCGGCCGGCCGGAAAGCACCACCACCACCACGGGAATGCCCGCGGATTTCATTGCCGCCACGGCGGCGGCGTCCTCCGGCGCCAGCGCCAGGTCGGCCCGGTCACCCCGGCCCTCGGCATAGGGGTCCTCGCCGACCACCACCACGCCCACGCTGGCCCCGGCCGCACCGGAGCCATCCGGCGAAAAGGTGACGGCCGTGCCGGGCCCGGCCTGCTGCCGCAAGGCCGCCAGGATGGTCGTGCCGCCGGTGGTCACCGCACCGGGCATGCCCTGCCAGCTGATCGTCCAGCCGCCGCATTGCCGGCCGAGATCATCGGCGCCCCGGCCCGCGACGTGGATGCGCCGGGTGGCGCGGCCGAGCGGCAGCGTGCGACCCTCGTTCTTGAGCAGCACCAGCGACTGGCGGACCGCCTCGCGCGCCACCGCGCGGTGGGCGGCCGAGCCAAAATCCGCCTGCAACCCCGGCGCGATTCCCGGCCCGGCCACGGCCGGCCGCAGGCCCATCGCAAGTTTGACGCGGAGGATCCGGGTGACGGCGTCATCGATCCGGGCCAGGGGAATCTTCCCCTCCTGCACCAACTCCATGAGCAGCCGGATGAATTCCGGATAGCGGCGCGTGACCATCACCATGTCGATGCCGGCGTTGATCGCCAGCTCGATGCAGCGCTTGTAGTCCGCCGTCTCCACCTGGCCGAACGCATTGTCGTTTTCCTGCGCCGCCCTCAGCGCGGAGCCGGGCACCAGCTGGTCGATGGCATTATAATCCGAGATCAGGAAGCCGGCAAAACCGAGCCGGGTCTTCAGCACGTCGGTCAGCAGGTATTTGCTGCCGGTGCATTTCTCCCCGTTCCAGCTGCTGTAAGAGGGCATGATCGTGCCAACCCCCGCATCGATGGCCGCCGGGTAACCCGCGAGGTGAACGGCCCGGAGCGTGGCCTCGTCCAACCGGGTGTCCCCCTGGTCGAGGTGGCCCTGGCCCTGGCTCTCCACGTAAGTCGTGCCGCCATCGCCGGCAAAGTGCTTCGCACAGGCCAGCACCGCCGCGGGGTTCGCCAGGTCAGCACCCTGAAAACCGCGCACCGCCGCCCCGGCCAGTTGCGCGACCACCGCCGGGTCCTCCGAGAACCCCTCATAGGTCCGCCCCCAGCGGATATCGCGCGGGACCGTCACGCAGGGCGCAAAGGACCACTGGATGCCCGAGGCCCGGACCTCGGCGGCGGTGATGCGGGAGACCTCCTCCACCAAGGAGGGATTGCGCGTGCAACCGAGGCCGATGTTGTGGGGAAAGATCACGGCCCCGAGCACGTTGCTATGGCCATGCACCGCATCGATGCCGTAGAGCAAGGGTATCGCCAGGCGGGTCCGGAGCGCCTGGGCTTGGCAACTGGCGAATAGTTCCGTCCAGTCCGCCAGCGTGTTGCCCGTCTTGGGATCGCTGCTGCCTCCGCTCAACACGGAACCGAGCGACAGCCGCCGGATGTCGGCCAGATCCTTGATCGACCCGATGTCCGGCTGGGTCATCTGGCCGGCCTTTTCCGCCAGCGTCATCCGGGCAACCAAGGCCCGGGCTTCGGCCTCGGGGGCGCTCAGCCAGGCCGGGGAGGCGGCCAACGCCCGAAACGGGGAAACCCCCAGGAAGACACCGAGGCAAACAAGGGAAGTGACGACGCGCATGAGAGGGAAACTAGGCGGGGGTTGCGGGGTGGTCGGTTCCCGGGGATGGCCCGGGAAACCGCGGAGACCAGGTCAGCCCTGGCCGAGAATGGCCTCGATTGACTCCAGCTCGGCGGCCGCCAGGGGCGGCTGGCTCAGGCCGGCGTGGATGTCGTCGATCTGCGCCACCTTGCTGGCGCCGATGAGGACGGTGGTGACCTCCGGGCGGCGCAGCAGCCAGACGGTGGCCAGCTGCGCGAGCGTGGCCCCGCGGGCCTGCGCCACGGCGTTGAGCGCGCGGATCTTCGCCAGCACCGCCGGCGTGATCTGCCCGGGCTTGAGGAAGACGCCGGACTTCACGGCGCGGGAGTCGGCGGGGATGCCCGCGAGGTAGCGGTTGGTCAGCAGGCCCTGCGCGAGCGGCGAGAAGGGAATGCAGCCGGCACCGACCTCCGTGAGCGCCGGCAGCAGCTCCGGCTCCACCCAGCGGTTGAACAGGTTGTAGACCGGCTGGTGGATGAGCAGCGGTACGCCGAGGCTTTTCAAAATAGCCGCGGCCTGGCGGGTCTGGGCGGCGTTGTAGTTCGAGATGCCGGCGTAGAGCGCGCGGCCCGAGCGCACGGCGTCGGCCACCGCGGTCAGCGATTCCTCCATCGGCGTGTCGGGGTCGGGCCGGTGGTGGTAGAAGATGTCCACGTAGGGCAGGCCCAGGCGCTTCAGGCTCTGGTCGAGCGAGCTGAGCAGGTACTTGCGCGAGCCCCATTCGCCGTAGGGACCGGGCCACATGTGGTAGCCGGCCTTGGTCGAGATGACGAGCTCGTCGCGGTGCGCGGCGAAATCCTCGCGCAGGATGCGGCCGAAGTTCTCCTCGGCCGAGCCCGGCGGCGGGCCGTAGTTGTTGGCCAGGTCGAAATGCGTGAGGCCGAGGTCGAAGGCCCGGCGGAGCAGCGCGCGCTGGTTCCCGATCGGGTCGGCGCCGCCGAAGTTGTGCCAGAGGCCGAGGGACAGGCGCGGCAGCTTCAGCCCGCTGCGGCCGCACCGCGCATACTGGATCGACTCGTAGCGCCGGGGGTCGGGGACATAACCGCTCATGCGATGAGGTTTGCCGGCGGGATGATTATGGAAAGCGAAAACCGGCGGGATGACACGGCTCAGGCGGAGGCGGCCTTCGCCGGCGTCGGGCAGGTGGCGCCATCGTGCCAGGTACCCTCGACGTAGGTGGTCGTCGGGATCTCCGGCACGCCGTATTTGTTGTGCTGGAGCTGGCCGGCGAGGATCTCCACCGCGAGGGCGCCGACGGTCGTGTGGTTCTGCCGCACCCCCGCCACGGCGCCGGCGGTGTCGCCGAGAAACACGTCGACAAAGGCCACGTCGCGCGGGACCCGCAGGCCCATTTCCCGGAGGAGGGGCAGCACGAACGACGCCTTGCTGATCACCACCTCGGGCCGGTATCTCTCGAACCACGCCCGGAAGGCCGCCGGCTCGGGGAACACCTCGGACTTGCTTTCGTTGAGCCAGCGCTCGACCGGCTCGGGCTCGGGAAACAGGTGCGCCGGGATCCGCTCGCGGGCGGTGAGCGCCTGCTGCTCGCAGAGGTAGCCGGCGGTCCAGAGGTGGTCCACCGCGTGGTCCCAGCCGCGGTGCATCACGAAGCCGATGCGCCGGTAGCCGGCGGCGATCACCTTCTGCATGGCCAGCCGCGCGATGTCGCACTGGTTGTTCGTGACGTTGTGCAGCGCCGGCTGGTGCGGAAAATAGTCGATCTTCACCGCGCTGAAGTTTTCCCAGTCGAACGACAGCGCGTCGCCCATCTCGCGGCCGTGCGAGGCGATGATGAGGCCGTTGATGCCGCGGGAATAGAGGATCTGGCTCAGGCGCTCCTGGCTCATCCCCTCGTCGCGCATCCAGAAATGGTCGAGCTTGTAGCCGAGCTCGTTGGCCTTCGCCAGGGCGCCGGCGTAGAAATCGGGATGGGCCGTCACCTTCTTCCAGCCCCAGCGCGTGGTCCAGTTGGTGACATAGGCCAGCGTCGGCGTGTTGCGCCGCTCGATCACGCCGCCGCGGTAGGCGACGAGGGCGCGCAGGAACGGGTCGGGGGTGTAGCCCATTTTCTTGGCCAGCGCCTGGATCCGGCGGCGCGTGGTCTCGGGCAGGCGGGGGTGGTTGCGCAGGGCCAGGGACACCGTGGTGACATGCACCGCCGCCTTCGCGGCGATATCCGACAGGGTGACGCGTTTCTGGCTCATCGGGGTGCCGCCGATTCCGGGGCGGAGTCCCGCCGCCTTCAAGTCTATTGTTAGCATGGCCGACCCCTTGTCTCGCCGCCGCGATGACCGCGAAATGTCGCCCTCTGGTCTTGAGCGACTACCCCGTCCGTGTTCCGCTCCCGTTGATGAAACCCTCCCGCTCTCATTTTCCCCGCATCCCGCGCATCGCCTATGAGGGCGTCCGCTCGGCCAATCCCCTCGCCTTCCGGCACTACAACCCGGACGAGGTGATCGACGGCCGGACGATGTCCAGCCACCTGCGCTTCTCCATCGCCTACTGGCACGCCTTCCGGGGCGTCGGCGCCGATCCCTTCGGCCCGGGCACCATCAGCCGCCCGTGGGAAAAGGGCTCCGACCCGGTTTCCATCGCCAAGGTGCGCATGGACGCCGCCTTCGAGTTCTTCCAGAAGATCCGCGCGCCGTTCTGGTGCTTCCACGATCGCGACATCGCGCCGGAGGGCCGCTCGCTGGCCGAGTCCAACCGGAATCTCGACAAGGTCGTCGCCCACGCGAAGTCGCTGCAGCGGGCCACCGGGGTGAAGCTCCTGTGGGGCACGGCCAACCTGTTTTCCAATCCGCGCTACATGTGCGGCGCCTCGACCAACCCGGACGCCCACGTCTTCGCCTATGCCGCCGCGCAGGTGAAGAAGGCCCTGGATGTCACGAAGCAGCTCGGCGGCGAGAACTACGTGTTCTGGGGTGGCCGTGAGGGCTACGAGACGCTCCTCAACACCAACCTCAAGCGCGAGCAGGACCACCTGGCGGCCTTCCTCCACCTGGCCGTGGACTACGCGAAGAGCATCGGCTTCAAGGGCCAGTTCCTCATCGAGCCGAAGCCGAAGGAGCCGACCAAGCACCAGTACGACTTCGACGTCGCCAGCGGCATCGCCTTCCTCCGCACCTACGGCCTGGAGCAGCACTTCAAGTTCAACATCGAGACCAACCACGCCACGCTCGCCGGCCACACCTTCGAGCACGAGATCGAGGTCGCGGCCGCGCAGAAGATGCTCGGCTCGATCGATGCCAACACCGGCGACCTGCTCCTCGGCTGGGACACCGACCAGTTCAACACCAACGTCAAGGAGCTCACGCTCGCGATGGTCTCCATCCTCCGCGCCGGCGGCCTCGGCACCGGCGGCTTCAACTTCGACGCCAAGCTCCGCCGCGCCTCGATCGATCCGGCCGACCTTTTCCACGCCCACATCGGCGGCATGGACGCCTACGCCCTGGCCTTCAAGCTCGCGCGCCGCATCCTCGCCGAGGGCAAGTTCGAGGCCTTCGTCGCCGAGCGCTACGCCAGCTTCGACACCGGCTACGGCCGCGCGATCGAGAAGCGCCGCACCAATTTCCGCGAGCTGAACAAGCTCGTGCTGACCAAGCTCGGCGAACCCAAGCCGCGCTCCGGCCGGCAGGAATACCTCGAAAACCTCCTCAATACCTACCTCCACGGCTGACCCCTGGCCGCCGGAGCGCAGTCCCCCTACATGCCCCAACGCGCCCTCCAGGCGGCCCCCCTGCCCTTCCTCGACCCGGATCTCCCGCTGGCGCGGCGCGTCGACGACCTGGTCGCCCGCCTCACCCTGCCGGAGAAGATCAACCAGCTGCTCCACGAGAACAACGCCGTCGAGCGGCTGGGCGTGCCGGCCTACAACTGGTGGAACGAGGCCTGCCACGGCGTCGGCCGCAACGGCCGCGCAACCATCTTCCCGCAGGTCATCGGCCTGGCCGCGACCTGGGACCGCGCCTTGGTCCGGCAGGTCGCCGGCATCATCGCCGACGAGGCCCGCGCCAAGCACCACGCCGCCCTCGCCGCCGGCCGCCGCGGCCAGTACCAGGGCCTGACGTTCTGGACGCCCAACGTGAACATCTTCCGCGACCCGCGCTGGGGCCGCGGCCAGGAGACCTTCGGCGAGGATCCGCACCTCACCGGCGCGCTCGGCACCGCCATGGTGCGCGGCCTGCAGGGCGACCACCCGCACTACCTGAAGACCGCCGCCTGCGCCAAGCACTTCGCCGTGCACAGCGGCCCCGAGCAGGCCCGCCACGGCTTTGACGCGCAGCCGACCCCCAAGGACCTGCACGAGACCTACCTGCCCGCCTTTGAGCAACTCGTCCGGGCCGGCGTCGAGGCCGTCATGGGCGCCTACAACCGCGTCCTCGGCGAGCCCGCCTGCGGCAGCAAGCTCCTCCTCGGCGAGATCCTGCGCAAACGCTGGGGCTTCACCGGCCACGTGGTCAGCGACTGCGGCGCCATCGACGATTTCCACCAGCACCACCGGGTGACGAAGGATGCCGCCGCGTCCGCCGCGCTCGCGGTCAAGAACGGCTGCGACCTGAACTGCGGCTGCACCTACCACGACCTCGTGGTGGCCGTGCGGCAGGGCCTCATCACCGAGGCCGAGATCGAGACCGCCCTCCGCCGGCTGCTGGCCACGAAGTTCAAGCTCGGCCTTTTCGACCCGCCGGCCCGCGTGCCGTGGTCCGGCACCCTGCCGGCCATCATCGACAGCCCCGCGCACCGCGCGCTGGCCCGGGAGGCCGCCGCCGCCTCGATCGTCCTGCTGAAGAACAACGGCGTGCTCCCGCTGCGCCGCGACCATGAGAGCCTGCTCGTGACCGGCCCGACGGCGGCCAGCACCACCGCCCTCCTCGGCAACTATTTCGGCATCTCGCCGCGGCTCGTCACCATCGTCGAGGGCATCACCGGGCGCGTCACCGAGGGCTGCCGCGTGGTCTACCGCACCGGCTGCCCGCTCTCCAGCCCGATGTCACCCGGCGTCAATTACACCTACTCCACCGCCGCGGAGAACGAGATCACCGTCGCCGTGCTCGGCCTCGACCCCTCGCTCGAGGGCGAGGAGGGCGACACCGTCGCCTCGCCGACGGGGGGCGATCGCGACACCATCGAGCTGCCGCCCGTGCAGCGGGATTTCCTGGTCGAGCTCCGCCAGCACGCGAAGAAGCTCGTCGTCGTCCTCACCGGCGGCGGCGCGCTCGCCGTGCCCGAGGTGCACGAGCTGGCCGACGCCGTCCTGCAGGTCTGGTATCCCGGCTGCGAGGGCGGCCACGCCGTCGCCGACGTGCTCTTCGGCGAGGTCAATCCTTCGGGCAAGCTGCCCGTCACCGTGCCGCGCCGCACGGCCGACCTGCCGCCCTTCGAGGACTACCACCTGCGCGGCCGCACTTACCGCTTCACCGGGATCGAGCCGCTCTACCCCTTCGGTTTCGGCCTGAGCTACGGCCAGCTGGCCTACGGGGCCTTGCAATTGAGCGCCGCCAAGCTCGCCGGCGACCAGGAGGTCACCGTGCGCACGACCCTTGCCAACGCCGGCACCCACCCGGTCAACGAGGCGGTCCAGTGCTACGTCCAGCCCCCGCGCGATTTCCCGGACGCCCCGCTCGCGACGCTGGTTGATTTCCAAAAAATCACCGTGCCGGCCCGCAGTTCCGTCGAGGTCAGCTTCCGGCTGCCCGCCGCCGCCTTTGCCCAGGTCGATGCCGCCGGCCGGCGTGTCCGCGCCCCCGGCCGCCACCGGATCGTCGTCGGCTCGGCCTCGCCCGGCCCGCGCGCCCAGGCGCTCGGCGCCCCGGCCCCCGCCACGGCCGAGATCACCCTGGCCTAGCGCGTCCGGCTGGCTTTCCGGCACCCCGCCGGCCATCGTCCCTTACCCCACCCCATGAGCGATTCCGCGCAGAAACTCACCTTCATTGAAAAGGCCGGCTACAGCGCGGGCGATGCCGCGGCGAACTTCGTCTTCATGACGATGGTCCTGTTCCAGCTCAATTTCTACACCGATGTCTTCGGCCTCTCGGCCAGTGCCGCCGCCGCCATCCTCCTCTGGCCGCGCCTCTGGGACGCCGTGTTTGATCCCATCATGGGCGTGCTCGCCGACCGCACCAAGAGCCGCTGGGGCCGGTTCCGCCCGTGGGTGCTCTGGACCTCCCTTCCGTGGGCCATCGTCATGGTGCTGGCCTACACCACCCCGCAAGGCTGGAGCATGGGCCTGATGATCGCCTATGCCGGCATCACGAACACCATCCTGATGACGCTCTACTCGATGAACAACATGCCCTACTCGGCGTTGGGCGGGGTGATGACGGGCGACCTCAACGAGCGCACCAAGCTCAACTCCTACCGCTTCGTCTCCGTCAACATCGCCCAGTTCATCGTCGGCGGCCTCACGTTGCCGCTGGTCGCCAAGTTCGCCGCGGGCCACGACCGCGCGCACGGCTGGCAGATGACGATGACGCTCTGGGCGGTCCTCTGCCTCGTGCTTTTCCTCATCACCTTCTTCACCACCCAGGAACGCATCCAGCCGGTGAACGAGGTGAAGTCCTCCCCGCGGCAGGACTTCGCCGACCTGCTCCGGAACCGCCCGTGGATCACCCTCGTGCTCTTCACGGTGTTCAACTTCAGCATGCTCTCCTTCCGCGGCGGGGCGCACTACAACTACTACCACCACTACGCCGACAAGGCCGCGATGTTCGACTTCGTCGAGAAACTCGGCCTGACCACCGGCCAGGCCGCGAAGTCCGGCGGGGTGCTCGACTGGCTGGGCTACATCGTCCACGGCACGCGCGACACCGTGGCCAACTCCAACGTGGCCGACGTGTTCAACAGCATCATCAACATGGCGGGCACCGCCGTCACGATCCTCGTCATCATGCTGTCCGCCTCCTTCTCGGCGCGGTTCGGCAAGAAGGCCGTCATCGGCACCGGCTTCGGTCTCGCGGCCCTCAACTCCTTCGCCATGTACCTGCTGGCCCCCACCAACACCTGGGGCATGCTCGCCGTCGCCCTCGCCGGCGCCACCGTCTACGCCCCCACCATCGCGGTCGCCTGGGCGATGTATGCCGACGCCGCCGACTACTCGGAATGGCAGACGGGCCGCCGCTTCACCGGCATGGTTTTCGCCACCATCGGCTTCTCCCTCAAGGCCGGGCTGGCCGTGGGCTCGGCCGCCTTCCTCTGGATCATGGCCGGCTTCTTCAACTACGACACGAAGCTTTCCGACGCCGCCAACGCCGTGGCCGGCTACCGGGCCACCAGCACCATCTTCGTCGGCCTCCTGTTTGTCGGCGGCACCCTCGCCATCGCCGCCTGCAAGCTGAACAAATCCCTGACGCTACAAATGGCCGCCGAGCTCGCCGAACGCCGGGCCCGGGCCAAGGCCGGCTGATCCCCATGCGCCGCCGGCTGCTCGCCTTCCTTCTCCTGCTGCCCGGCCTCCTCCGGGCCGAGGACGGCTACCGACTGTGGCTGCGCTATGACCGCCTGACCGACGAGCCGCTCCGCGCGGCCTATGCCGCCGCTTTGGCGCAAATCGTGCTCGCCACGCCGGCCGGCACGGAGTCCCCGACCCTCGCCGCCGCCCGCACCGAGCTGGCCGACGGCCTCGGCGGCCTGCTGGGGTGCAACGCCTCCGTGGTGGTTGAAAAAGCCGCCACCGCCGCCCCGCTCGGGGACGAGGGCTACGCGCTGTCGCACCGCGGCCCCGCCACCTTCGTCATCCGCGCCAATCGCGACATCGGCGTCCTCTACGGCGCCTTCGCCCTGCTCCGCCAGGTGCAGGCGCACCGGCCCATCGCGGCGCTGGCCGTCTCGACCTCGCCGAAGGTATCGCGCCGCCTCCTCAATCACTGGGACAACCTCAACCGCTTCGTCGAGCGCGGCTATGCCGGCTTCTCGCTCTGGGAGTGGTTCGTGCTGCCCGACCATCTCTCGCCGCGCTACCGCGACTACGCCCGGGCCTGCGCCTCCGTCGGCCTCAACGGCACGGTGCTCACCAACGTCAATGCCGACGCGTTGATCCTCCGCGCGGACTACCTCCGCAAGGTCGCGGCGCTGGCCGGCGAATTCCGGCCCTACGGCCTCCGCGTCTACCTTACGGCCCGCTTCAGCGCGCCGATCGAGCTCGGTGGCCTCAAGACGGCCGACCCGCTGGACCCGGCCGTGATCGCGTGGTGGCGGGCCAAGGCGGACGAGATCTATGCGCTGATCCCCGACTTCGGCGGCTTCCTCGTGAAGGCCAACTCCGAAGGCCAGCCGGGGCCGCAGAACTATGGCCGCACCCATGCCGACGGCGCCAACCTGCTGGCCGACGCCCTCGGCCCGCACGGGGGCATCGTGATGTGGCGCGCCTTTGTCTACGCCGCCGAGGTCAGGGAGGACCGTGTCAAGCAGGCCTACAACGAATTCAAGCCGCTCGACGGGAAATTCCGCGACAACGTCGTCGTGCAGATCAAGAACGGCCCCCTCGACTTCCAGCCGCGCGAGCCCTTCAGCCCGCTCTTCGGCGCCATGCCACGCACGCCGCTCGGCCTCGAGCTCCAGATCACGCAGGAATACCTCGGCCAGGGCACCAACCTCGCCTTCCTCGCCCCCATGTGGAAGGAGGTGCTCGAGTCCGACACCTTCACCGCCGGCCCGGGCTCCACGGTGGCCCGCGTCGTGGACGGCAGCCTGGATCATCACGCGCTCAGTGTCATCGCCGGCGTGGCCAACACCGGCACCGACCGCAACTGGACCGGCCATCCGCTCTCCGCCGCCAACTGGTATGCCTTCGGCCGGCTCGCGTGGGACCACGACCTCACCTCCGCGCAGATCGCCGACGAGTGGGCCCGCCTGACCTTCGGCAGCGATCCGCACATCGTGGACCCGCTCGCGAAAATGCTCCTGGAGTCGCGCGAGACGGTTGTGAACTACATGAACCCGCTGGGCTTCTCCGGCAGCTTCGCCGAGGGGAACCACTATGGCCCGGAGCCCTGGCACGACAAGGGCCGGCCGGACTGGACCTCGGTCTACTACCACCGCGCCGACGCGGTCGGGCTCGGCGTCAACCGCACACCCACCGGCACCGATGCGGTCAGCCAATATGCGCCGGAGCTCGCCCACCGCTTCGGCGACCCCGCCACGTGCCCGGAGGAATTCCTCCTCTGGTTCCATCATGTGCCCTGGGATCACCGCCTGAAATCCGGCCGGATCCTCTGGGATGAGTTCGCCCTGCGTTTCCAGCGCGGCGTCGACACCGTCCGCGGCTGGCGGAAAACCTGGGATGACCA
>Ga0228698_1001180_pt1 | contig 13762 bp, 17 predicted proteins | sample McNCre117_Aug_MG_FD_178015 | JGI IMG/M metagenome (GOLD analysis project Ga0228698, IMG submission 178015) | Freshwater microbial communities from McNutts Creek, Athens, Georgia, United States - 1-17_Aug_MG | ecosystem: Environmental > Aquatic > Freshwater > Creek | place: USA: Georgia...
TCCCTAAGTCGTATCTAGCCCCAAAATTCGGCGCATATGTTGGTGTCACAGTGGAGTGACACTGCACTGCGTCATGAAGCGTGTAGCGTTCTGGGACAATTGGTGTAGCGTTCTCGGACAGTTCAGTGCTACGACTGAACGTGAAGGTGCTACTCCGTGGCAGGCCCGAAGATTACGCCGGACGTTGCGAGGCTCATCGACGAGCTTCGAAGCGAAGGCCTCGGCGCGCCCAGGATTGCCCGCGTGCTGGACGTGAAGCACGGGATCTCGATCGACGCGTCCAACGTCACGAGGTGGATGCAGAAGCACCCCGCTCGAGCGCCGGGCGAGCCGCTTGCGCTTGTGGTGCATCCGTCGCCGCCTCGGTCTCCTCCGACGTCGACAGCGGTCAGCAACCGGGACGACATCGGGATCCTCGACGAGCTCGTCGAGAGAGTCCGCGCGGAGATCGGCGACCCGGACCTCGACCCTCGCATGATGGTCTTCTGCTCGGCCGAGCTCCGGCAGCTCATCGGAGCTCGACGCGAGGCGATGACGCAGGCGCGCGAGAGCGGCGCAGCGGTTTCGCTCCGAGCGCAGGCCTTGCGTGCGCACCTCACGAAGATGGCGGTGGCCGATGCTAGGGCCGACGCCGAGCGAGTACCCGCGGTCGAAGATCCGGAGTCTTCCACCGGCTGAGATCGACGCGCTCCTGTCGCTTGACGACGCCGAGCTCGCCGACATCGCCTACACCTGGGACTTCCGCGCGCTCCCCCACCAGCGTCGACCGAAGGTCGAGCATGACACGTGGATCCACATCGGTGGGCGCGGCTCGGGCAAGACGACGGCGGCGACCGAAGCGATCCGCGAAGACGTCTATGCGGGTGTGCGGCGCTTCAACTTCATCGGCCGCACAGCCGCCTCGATTCGCGACGACATGGTGCAGGGCGAGGCGGGCATCATCGCCGCGTTCCCACCGCGCGAGCGCCCCGAGTACATCTCCTCGCAGTCGTGCGTGCGCTTCCACACGGGGGCGGAGGCGCTGCTTCTCACCGCCGAAGAGCCGCTAGCGATTCAGGGCAAAAACTGCGAGCGCGCATGGCTCGATGAGTTTTCGACCTACGCGCGCCCCGAAGACGTGTGGTCGCAAATCTCGCTCGCGTGTCGCGTCGGCGAGCCACGCAAGTACGTCACGACTAACTCGCTTCCCGACTGCCCGTTCCTCGACAAGCTCGTAAGCGAGGCGGCCGAGCGGCGCATCGCGGTGACGCGGTCGACGAGCTTCGACAACTACGAAAACCTCCCCGAGCAGTACCAGCGCGAGGTCGAGCAAATGATGCGGACCGCGTGGGGCCGCGCCTGGATCCTCGGCGAGAAGTACAAGCCTGAAGGCGCGCTCTGGCACGAGGACTGGATTCAGTACTTGCCGGCGCCTCCGCCCGGCGGTCGAACCGTTGTTGCGGTCGACCCTTCCGGGACCGAGCGTGGAGACGAGACCGGGATCATCGTCGCTCGTCGCGTGGGCGACCTTGGGTACGTCTGCGAGGACCTGAGCGGCCACCATGACGCCGAGGTGTGGCCGAAGCTCGTCGTCGATGCGGCGCACCGATGGGGCGCCAAGGCGATTGTCATCGAGCGGAATCGCGGGCTCGACTTCCTGCGCGCGCTCATCCGACCGCACGACCGACACATCCGGCTCGATGAGATCAACGTCACGAACAAGAAGGACGACCGCGCCTACCCCATCGCGAACCTCTACGAGCTCAAGCGGATCTTCCACTGCCCGATGCTTCCGCAGCTCGAGAAGCAAATGCTCAATTGGGATCCGTCGACCCAAGAGACGCAGCGGGCAAAGCGCAAGGCCTCTTCGCCTGACCGCATCGACGCGCTCGTTCACGCGATTGCGTGGCTCGGCTTCCACGTCGGCTCGGCGCCCACGTTCATGGGTGGCCTTCCGGCCCAGCGTCCACGGGTGCCGCGATGAGCGCCACGGATCTCGGCACGCTCGACATGTCGGCTCCGCAGGTGCCGCAGACCATGACGCCCTCGATGTCCGAGGCGCGGAAGGTCTATCGCGAGTTCCCCGTTCAGACGCTCTCGACGAACCAATGGGACGTCGCCTCGACGCAAGCCGCGGTCGCGCAACACGAGCTCGGGCAGTTCTCGGCCTCGTCGTTGCTCATCGATGCCATGGGCCAGGACGACCGAATCGACGGCGCCCTCGACACCCTGATCCTCGGCGTTCTTCGCCTTCCGTTCTCGTTTCAGCCCGGAAAGGGCCGTTTGGCAGCAAAAGCACAGGCTTTTGTCGAGTCTCTATGGGCCAAAGCGACGCCCGATCCAATGCTCTACGACTGGATTCGGTGGGCGATTATGGCCGGCGTAGGCCTCGCCGAAGTCGTCTGGGACACCTCCGAAGACGATTGGAGGCCCGTTGGCCTAAAGGTCTGGCATCTCCAGCACTTCTACTGGCGCGAAGACCTCCTCTGCTACGTCGTTCTGACGGCCGATGGGCCCGTGAAGGTCGAGCCCGGGAACGGGAAGTGGTTGCTCCTGACGCCTGGAGCCCTTCGCGGTCACATGCGCGGGGCGGTCCGGTCGATCTGGCGCTGGTGGCTCCTCCGGGACTTCGCCTCGCGCGACTGGGCTCGGCATTCCGAGACGCTCGGCAAGGGCATCTTCCGCGCTCGCGTTCCCTCTGACGCATCGGCCGACTCGAAGGACTCCTTTCGCGCCTCGCTCGTGAACATGGGAGCCGACGGCATCGTCGAGCTTCCCAGCAACGAGACCGAGAAGTTCGAGCTCGACCTCCTCGAGGCGGCCAACGACCACGGCGACGGCTTCGAAAAGCTCATGCTTCGCTGCGAAGCGAACATCGCGGTCCGTCTGCTTGGGCAGAACGCGACGAGCGAGAACGCCGGGCAGTACGTCAGCCGAAGCGTCTTCTCGAAGGTCACGCTCGACCGCATCGACGGAATCGTCGGGCCGGTCCAGGACTGCTTGCAACAGCAGCTTCTCCGCCCGGTGTGCGAGTTCAACTTCGACGACGCCGACGCCGCACCGCTTCCGAAGTGGGACGCCGAGCCGCCGCCCGACAAGCAGTCACTCGCGGCCACGCTGCTGAGCCTTGGGCAATTCCTGCTCAACGCCACGAACGGCGGATACCGCGCCGACCCCGTCCAGCTGTCCGAACGCTTCGGCGTGACGATGACGGCAGCGGACCTGCCGACGATCCAGCTCCTCAACGCTCAGCTCGCCAACGGCATCGCGCCAAAGGCACCCGCGGAGCCTTCGATCCCGGCGCCTGCCGAGTCTGGTGAAAGGCGGGTTGCGTGATGGACGCTTTCAAGAACCGAGGCGCGCCCTACCACACGCCGGACCGTCGTCGACGTCACGTCGTGCGGGGTCTCTGCATGGGCTGCGACTGCGCGTTCAGCGCGTCGACGGCGCACGGGTGGCAATCGCAGGCGGTGGGCGGCCGCGTCGTCGAGCTCTGCGCCGAATGCGTTGCGGACGGAACACTTCGTGACCTGCAGATGAGCGGGGTGGCCCTGTGAAGCGCCCGAAACTGAAGAAGGCGCGCGCGGCGCTCTGGCCGTCCGAGCACGGAATCACGGTTCCGCGTCCGAAGCGCAAAGCGGCATTCAGGCTCACGCACGCGATCGCGTCGGCACACGCCTCGTCGCTGCTCTGCCTCGACGCTCGAGCGTTCGGCCGGTCCTACGCACTCAACGCCGAGGGGCCCGCGCCGATCCCGACCCCGGTGAAGCCGGCCGGCGGAAACGTGGCGCTCGTCACGATTCAGGGGCCGCTCACCCAGCGCGCGACGATGAACATGTGCGGCTACTCCGACGGCTACGACGCCATCGAGGAGCGCATCTGCACCGCGCTGCTCGACCCCGGCGTCGACTCCGTCGTGCTCGCCATCGACTCTCCCGGCGGCGACGCAGCGGGACTGTTCGAGGCCATCGGCCGAATCATGGCGGTCAAGGCGCAGGCCAAAAAGCCGATTTTCGCGTACGCGGATGAGACCGTCGCGAGCGCCGCCTACGCGCTTGCGTGTGTCGCCGACAAGATCGTGATGCCCGCGTCTGGCGAGGTCGGCTCGGTCGGATGTCTGGCGATCCATTGCGACGAGAGCGCCGCGAATGCCGCGGACGGCCTCGCCTACACGGTATTCCGATCGGGGGCTCGGAAGGCCGAGGGCAATCCAATCGAGCCGCTGACCGACGCAGCGTCGACAAGTATGCAAGCGCGTGTCGACCAATTGGCGGCGCAGTTCTTCGCGCTCGTGTCGACGACACGCGGGATTCCCATCGAGTCGATCAAGGCGCTCGAGGGGGCGATGTTTTTCGGGCAGCAGGCGATCCAATCCAGGCTCGCCGACTCGATTGGCAGTCTGGACAGTGTCCTTACGGCGGCGGCATCGCCCGCGCGCGCGGGAGTGATCATGGGAATGACCGAAGCAGAACAAGCAGAGATGGACGACCTCAAAGCGCGACTCGCGAAGCTCGAGGCGCCTCCGCCGCCTCCCTCTTCGCAGAACGACGACGACGAGGACGGCACCGACGACGACGCGCTTCCGGGCGCGGACGACGACATGGACGACGACGTGGACGCGGGGCCGCCGCCGCCGCCTCCGGCCCCCCCACCCCCTCAGAAGAAGAGCAAAGCGATGAAGCTGAATGCAGAGACGGACGCGCGTCTGCGCGACATGGAGAAGCGGCTCGCCGAGCGGGACGCGGAGATCGACGAGCTTCGCGCCGCCGAGCTCAAGCGCTCGTTGCGCGCCACGGTCGGCAAGGCCGTCGCCGCGGGCAAGGTCGCCCCTGGCCTCAAGGACGCATGGATCGAGAAGGCCATGCTCTCGCGCGACCCCGCTCGCTACCTCGAGCTCGAGCTCGCGACGCTGCCTTCGCACGCCGCTGTGTCTCCGCTCAGCGCTCCGGTCGCGGTGCCCGGCGCCTCGCAACTGACCGCCGAGGAGCGCGAAGTCTGCAAGCAGATGCGCATTTCCGAGGCCGATTTCCTCAAGGAGAAGGCCGCCCTTCTCGCCAAGAAAGTGAGCGCGTGAAATGGCTGCTCTTACCACTCCTCGCGACACGAAGTCTGTCGGGTCGCTTCCGATCCCCCAGTGGCAGGAAGTTGGCATCAAGGCCGGCGCCAAGGTCATTCAGGGGGGCATGGTCGGCGTCCTTCCGATCGCCGCGGGCGGCACCGGATACGCGGAGCCGATGCCTGCGCTCCCGAACTACATCTGCCTCGGCATCAGCACCCCTCGTCTCGTCGGCGGTCAGACCGCGACGGCCGGCGTCACGCCGACGGCCGGCATCGACGACAACACGAGCGGCACCGCTGGCCAGCTCACCACGATGGTCACCCCCGGTACTTGGAAGCTCAAGAACGGATCGAGCACCGACGCCGTTCTCGTGACGGACATCGGCGGCGACTGCTTCGCGCTCGACGACAACTCGGTCGCTCGCACCGACAAGGGCGGCACGCTCTCCCGCGTCGGCAAGATCATCGGCATCGATACCGACGGCCAGGTCATGGTCAACATCGGCATCGCGCAGGCGTCGAGCGCCAGCGGCACGACCCTGAACAACGTCGGCTATCACGCTCCCGTTCGAGCTATCTACGGTTCGAACTTCGTTGGTACCGAGGTCTCCGGCGTTCTGACCGCGACGTCGAACGGCGCGCAGGCCGCAATCGACGGCGTCACCCTCGCCGTCGGCGATCGTGTCCTCCTCGCCGCGCAGACGACCGCCGCCGCCAATGGCATCTACGTGGTCACCTCGCTCGGTTCGGCTGGCACCAAGGCGGTATTCACCCGCGCCGCAGACGCTCCCTTCGGCGCGCTCATCGTCGCCGGCGAGCGCGTCTCGGTATCGGAAGGAACGCAGTATTCGGGCTCGGAGTGGACTGCTCGCGTCACGGGCAACACCAACGTCTTCGGCACGAACGACGCGAAGTTCTATCCCGCCATCTTCAAGAAGACCGTCACGCTCGTCGCGGGTGCCTACACCTTCGGCTCGGCGGATCTCTTCTTCCTGTTCGCGACGGGCGCCAACGGTTCGATCGTGAGCATCACCCGCAACACCGCGAACACGTCGACTGCGACGACGGGCGGCTACGCGGCAATCACCAAGACCGCCGGCGTCTCTGGCACCGGCGCGCTCGTCATCAACGCCCAGGTCGCGGCGGGCACCATCAACAACGCCGACATCTCGACCGTCGACGTCATCGTCGTGAACTGAAGGAAGAAGACCATGGAACTTACACCCCAGGCACTTGCCGCAGCGTTCTACGGCTTCAACACGCTCTTCAAGGGCGCGCTCTACTCGACTCCCACCTACCTGGATCCGATCTTCACCGAGAAGACCAGCGCGGGCGAGGTCGAGAACTACGCGTTCCTCGCGAAGATTCCGCAGTTTCGAGCGTGGGTCGGCGAGCGCGTCTACCACAACCTCGCGAGCTACGTTCAGACCCTGACCAACCTCGCATGGGAGGACTCGGTCAAGGTGGACAAGTACAAGATCGCCGACGATCAGCTCGGCGTCTATACCGATGGATTCGCGATGCTCGGCATGGCGGCGAAACAGCTCTGGGACGTTCAGGGAACGATCGTCCTCCAGGCTGGCGGCGCCGTGAACACGTACGACGCGGTCCCGTTCTTCTCGGCCTCGCACCCGATCAACCCGTATCTCGCGGGCTCGGCGGTTCAGTCCAACAACTTCACCTCGACCCCGCTCACCGCGGCCAACTACCGCACGGTCCGTCAGACGATGATGGGCTACGTTGGTGAGGACGGCTCGCCGATCGGAATCATCCCCGACACGCTCATCGTCGGGCCCGCGCTCGAGGGCACTGGAAAGGATATCGTCCAGGCCGGTCTCCTGAACGTGCCGATCGCCAACGGCATGGCCGGTACCAACGTGAACGCCGGAACGGCGAAGCTCATGGTGGTCCCGCGCCTCGTCGGCACCTCGACCGTCCCCGCTGGCCTCCCCGGCGCCGGCACGGTCGTGAACAACGACACAACCTGGTACCTCGCCTGCACCTCGCTCCCGGTCAAGCCGCTCATCAAGCAGGTGCGCCAGGCCCCGACGATGCTGCCGCTCGACATGCCGTTTCTCGACCACGTCGCGAACATGCGCGAGCTCCGCTACATCGCCGACGCGCGCGGCGCCGTGGGCTATGGCCTGTGGCAGTCGATCGCAAGGGCGGCCGCGTGATGGATACCTCCGTCAGTACCGGCGTCGTCGAGGTTCACGTTCGCTCGACTCCGACCCCGTTCAAGGGTCGGCAGTCGGCGTTCGGGTTCATTCCCGACGATCAGTTCATCCCGCTTCGCCTCAACGCTGCGCAGCTCGCCGAGCTCCAGAAGAACCCCGACCTCTACACGGCGGCCGGCAATGGCCCGACTGCCGCCGAGGACGCGCTCAAGCTCGCCAAGGAGGCAAGCGCGGCTCTCGCCGTCGAAGTGCAGAAGCACAACGAGACGAAAGCCGCGCTCGTCGAGGCTCGGTCGGCGCTCGCTGCTGTCGACCACGCCGCAAAGCGAGACGCGTACATGAGTGACATCGCCCTCGCGAGCGCGCTCCAGGCGACCGAGCTCACGCTCCTGCGGTCCAAGGTGGCGGCTGCCGAGGCCGCTCAAGAGAAGGGCAAGAAGTAGCCATGCCGAACTACACTGGCCCGAACGTTGGCTTCGCCGCTGATGGTCAGTGGCGCGTCGCCGCCGGCAGCGTGTCGCTTGCCGACATGTCTGGCGGCGACGCGATCCTTTCGCCGCCGTCGAACAGCATCCGCGTCAATGGCGCGGGCACGCTGAAAGTCGACTACGCGGCGAAGACTGCGGCCGGCACACTCATCACGGACACGATGACGCTCGCTGCGAACACTCAGGTGTTCGTCGCGGTGACCAAGATTTACCAGACCGGTACGACGGCGACCGGCATCACGGTTTTCTGGTGAATCGATGAGCACGCAATACGCAACCGCCGCGGAATTTCGATCCTTCGGGATCGCGGCGGCTGCTATTGCCCAGTACTCGGACGCCCAGCTCGACGTGCATCTGAAGAACGCGTCGACTTGGGCGGATGGGTACCTGCGCTCGTTCTACTCACTGCCGCTGAGCTCGTGGTCCAACGATCTCAAGCTCGCGGTGTGCCAGTACGCAAAGTTCCTGATCCTCGACTACCGAGGAACGGACCCGAGCGACCCGGCCGCCGTGACGATGCAAATGGCATTGAAGCAGGCCGAGAAGTTCTGGGAGGACGTCAACGCAGGGCGGCGCACGCTGCAAGTCGTGGACACGAAGGGATCGGCTCGCGTCGGCCCCGTCGTGACATCGACCGCAAAGCGAGGCTGGTAGGCCATGGCGCTCACCGGAGACTTCGCCACGCTCAACAAGTTGAAGAAGCGGCTCGCGTCGCTTCCTGGCGCGCCCGAGCGCGCCGCGCAGGCCATCGGGCCCGAGGTACTCGCTGCCACGAATGAGACTTTCGCGACCGAGACGGGGCCCACCGGAAAGAAGTGGAAGGCCGACAAGCCTGGCACCTACCGGCGCGGGACGCGATCGATCCTGAATCGTAGCGGCGCGATGCGCGGCTCGGTTGGCATGGTCATCAACGGGCCGAAGATCACCATCACGATCGGCGTCGACTACTACCAGTACTCCCACGCACGCCGCGTCATTCCGACGAAGCGGGCGCCGAAGAAGATGAGCGAGCGAGCTCGAGCGGCTGCGCTCCGGGCAATGCGGGAGATCCTCTCCCAATGATCGTCCCCGTCTCCTTCACCTCGACCTCGTCCGCGCTGGCGAAGGTCCGAACCGACCTCATCGCCCAGGGGTTCACGGGCTCGGTGTACCTCGGGAAACAGTTCCTGAAGCAGCACCGCGATCCGACCTCGGGCGGCTCCATTGTCGGCACCGTCGTCGCGGTCCCTCTCGGTCGCGGCACGATGAGCGCCGCGCGCCTCACGGGCGGCAACCCACGTCCGATGTACACGGTGGCGCGACCCCTCGCGCTGCATTGCTGGTCCACCGCTCCGATTGGCTCGTTCGCCTCGCAGTACGAGGCCGACCTGACCGCGGCCGAGATTCTGACGGCATCCGTTCTGCGCTCGTTCGAAGTGCTCATCCCCGGAGCCAAGCGCGCGGGCGACCAAGAGGTCACCGACGCAGGCGAGAACAGCTTCGGCGTGGAGCTCGTCACGAACATCACGATCGATCTCGAGGTCACCGACGTGACCTACCAAGTCGCGACCGGCGCGGTGTGGGCGCCCAACTACGGCATGCAATTCCCGCTCGGCAACGTCGATAGCGGCTCGGACCAGTTCTAGGAGATTCCTCAAATGGCTCTTCCCTCAGTCAACGAAACGGTCCTCGACGGACAGCTCGCGACGGCGAACTTCATCGCTGGGCAGACGCCGATCATCATCGGCTGCTCGAGCACGGGCACGGCCGCCACGGTGAAGGCCTACGCGGGAAACCAGCCCGCGGCCATCATCGCCGACTGGGGCTATGGGCCCATGCCGCAGCAGGCGGCTCGCCTCAGCTCGAAGGGCATCGCCGTCGCCGTATGCCGCACCGCGAGCACGACGGCCGGCGCACAGACTGCGGTCACGTTCACGGGCACCGGTACCAGCGTCGTTACGACCACGGGCAACTCGTTCGACACCTACCGCGTCCAGTTCCTGGTCGTCACGGGCGGCACCATCGGCGTAGCCGGCATCTCGTTTCAGATCTCGCTCGACGGTGGCGAGACCTTCGGCGCCATCACGCGCCTCGGCACGGCGAACACCTACGCGATCCCGAACACGGGAATCACGCTCAACTTCGGCGCTGGCACGCTCGTCGCCGCCGACCTCGCGAAGTTCTCGGCGACCGAGCCCAAGTGGGCGGCCGGCACCGACCTGCTGAACGCACTCACCGCAGCCAGCAACAGCGCGATCCCCTGGGACTTCCCCCACATCGTCGGCTCGATGAACGCGACCGAATCGGCGACCCTCGTCACCTGGCTGACCGGGCTCGAGACGGCAAAGCGCTTCACCCGCGCCATCGTCGAGACCGTGCGCATGGCCTCCAGCGCGCTCTGGTCCTCAGCCAACGACGCGACCTGGCAGGCGGTTCTCATCTCCGACTGGGCCACCCAGACGAGCAAGCGAATCATGGTCTGCGCCGGCGACGTTCGCTGGGTCTCGGCGGTCGACGGCTCCGTCTACCTGCGCCCCGTCGGTTGGCTCGCTTGCGAGATGGCCTCGCTTTTCGACAATGCCCGCTACGAGCTCGGCCGCGTGAAGGACGACGGGCACAACACCGGCGCCCTCGACGCCTCGCTCTACGACCCGCTCGGCAATGCCGTCGGGCACAACGAGGTGTTCTTCCCCGGCCTCTACGAGCCGGCGATCTCCTCGATCGGCTTCACGGTCGCGCGCACCTACCCGCAAAAGGGCAAGGCCGTCTACCTGTCGAAGGCGAAGCTCTTCTCGCCCGCAACGTCCGACTTCACGACCTTCCGGCTCGGCCGCGTGATGGACATCGCCTGCTCGGCGCTCAACGTCTTCTTCGTCACCGAGATCCAGGAGACCCCTCCGGTCAACCCGAACGGGACGATCCTCACGACGTACGCCGAGGCCCTCGAGCTTCAAGCGCTCTCCATCTTGAATCAGCAACTGCTCGCACCTGGGCGCGCGGCCGGCGCCACGGTCTCGATCCATCGGAACGAGAACCTGCTGAGCGGTACCTACAAGGGAATCGTCAACGTCGACGTCCGGATTCAGCCGACGCCCACCACCGACTTCGTGAATCTCACCCTCTCGTTCTCGGCGACGCTGCCGACGCAAGCGTAAGGAGCTCGCACCATGGCCACAGATGTCACCCTCAACGGCGCGTTCTTCTCGTCCACGAACGTCGCAATCCGAATCCAGGCCGTCGGCGGCGGGAGCAACCTCTTCACGTCGTTCACGTCGCTCAAGCTCGACGACGAGATCGACCCGCAACTCGTCCGCGCGATGGGTAGCTACGGGGCAATCGGCTCGACCGACGGCACCTACAAGGCCTCGGGCGAGCTGAGCGGGCCGACGCAGATCATGCAGTACTTCTTCGATTCGCTCGTGCTCGCGGACCCGACCGGATCCAAGAGCGCCGGAAAGACCATCTTCAACATCACTTGCACGATCTCGAACAACATCGACCCGACGTACAAGCTCGAGGCGCGAAAGTGCAAGGTCATGAAGCGAAACGACGACATCGTCGGAGGCGACTCGAAGAACCTCGTTCAGACGGTGCCGCTGCTCATCATCGACGGGATCTACCGCAACGGCCAGCGTCTGCTCAACCCGAACTTCCAGAACGGTGCTCTGTGAAATCCGAAACCGCAAATGGGGCAGGCCACATCATGAGCGCAATCGAAGAGCTCGCGGCACTCGAGGCGCTCGAGCTCGAGGAGGCCAACGCGGCCAAGAAGGGTTCGGCCGAGGAGGCCGCGCGCGTCGAGCTCGCGAACCGCAAGGTCCTCCGGGAGCTTCGCAGCAAGGTCACCGTCCCCATCCAGCGCATCGACACCGACGCCGGGATGGTGGTGATCAAGCGCGTGAGCCCCGAGCAATACAAGCACTTCCTGACGATGGTCCTCGACGAGGAGCAGCGCGTCTCGGCAAACGAAGTGCTCAACGCGGCCGCCGTGATTCATCCCTCGCCCGACGTCTGGGACGAGTGGCGCGGACAATACCCGGCGCTCGGTCCGAGCGTGTCGAAGATCGTCGTCGACTTCAACGGAGGCAACGTCAAAGGAAAAAAAGCGTAGGCGAGCGGGTCGCCGAGCGGGCGATGCGCGAGCAGTGGATCTTCGATGCGTGCATCGAGGCCCTGTTCCGGGGCGGCGACAAGCATCTAGTCGAGGGCGGCGCGTGCCTCATCGCTCGAGCGGCCAAGGCGCTCATCGTGGCGCACGAAGTGACGGGCAAGGGTGAACGTAAGTTCGTGGTGAGCCGGTAACCAATGGCAGACGACGCAGCATCCTTCACGCTCTCTCTCGTCGATCACATCAGTGGTCCGGCGAAGAATGCGTCGTCTGCGCTTGGCGGAACCGAGAGCGCGTTGAAGAGCGTGGGCTCTGCGTCGTCTGCTGCTGCCCCAAGCATGGAGTCAGCCGCGAACGCCGCCACCGCCGTCGCTGCCGCCGCGCTCGCCGTCGGCGCGGCCATCGTGGGCGCCGTCATCGGGCTCGCCGAAATGGCGCTAGCCGCACACGACGCGCAAGACGCGCAGCAGGACCTTGCCGAGTCGATGTACGGCGTCGGGGCCGCCGCGGACGCCGCCGTCGCTGCGACCTACGAAGTCAGCGCGGCGTCGGGCCTGGCGCAAAAGGACGTGTTTGCCCTCGGCGAGGCGCTGATGCGCGCTGGCGTGTCGAGCGCGATCTACGGCGAGACGCTGCAGGCTATGGCGGACATCTCGAGCGTCGCCGGCGAAAAGGCACTCAAGTCGATCCAGAAGGTCATCAACAAGACCGAGCAGCTCGGCACGTTCAAGATCGGCGAGACCGACCTCAAGGGCTCCGGTCTCAAGATGTCCGAGGTCTATGAGCAGCTCGCGAGCGATCTCGGCATCAGCGTCGACAAGGTAAAGCAGGAGATCGCCGCCGGGAAGATCGCCGCCGAGACCGGCATCAAGGCGATCGACGAGGTTGCACACAAGAAGTTCGGAGGCGCCGCAGCGGGCAACGCCTTGGACTTCGGCGCGCAGATCATGAAGGCGAAGGAAAACGTCCTGAACCTGTTCAAGGACGTGAACGTTCAGCCGTTCCTCGATGCGCTCCACAAGGTTCTTTCGCTCGTCGACTCCAACACGGCATCGGGGAAGGCGCTCAAGGAAGTCCTGACCGGCGCGATGAACGCCTTCTTCAAGGCTGCCGCCGCGACGATTCCCTACGTCGAGGCGTTCCTTCTCGGCGTCGCAATTGGCGCGCTCGACATCTACATCGCCCTGAAGCCGGCGATCCATTCCGTCGAAAAGCTCCTCGGCGTGAAGAACGACAAGACCGCGAACGGGCTGAAGACGGCCGCCGCCGCGGGCAAAACGTTCGCCGCTGCAATCGTGGTCGGGGGCGCCGCCGTGGTCGTCGTCTTCGGGGCCATTGCGGCCGCCGTGGCCGCGCCGATCGCCGCCTGGCACAAGATGAACAGCGCCGCCCAAAGCGTCGGGAAGACCATCGGGAACGCCTTCAAGAAGGCTTATCACTTCCTCTCGACGCTCGACTGGGCAGGCGTCGCCGACGCACTCATCGAGGGCATCGTTCAAGGCATCAAGAACGGCGCGGCGAAAGTCATCGGCGCCGTCAAGGACCTCGCCGCTAACACGGTGAAGACCGCGAAGGCGAGCTTCGGGATCGCTTCGCCGTCGAAGGTGTTCCGCGAGATTGGTCTCTACAACGCCGAGGGCCTCTCGCAGGGTCACGCCGCGGGCGCCTCGGGCGTCGCGAAGTCGATCCAGCACATGACCGCGATCCCCGCGAGCTCGGCGCGCCCAGCCAACAGCAACGGCGGCGGGCGAGGCATCACGGTCGCCGAGGGCGCGGTCGTCATCCACATTCACGGTGCTGATTCCAAGAGCGCGCCGACCATCGCCGCCGAGGTTCGACGCGAGATTCTGAACGTCTGGGAAGAGCTCGCGACAGGGACCGGTGGCCGTGGCTGACATCACCATTTCGGCCGCCCCGAATCCGCTCGAGCAGCCCGAGGCCTACTTCCGGCTCAAGCTCGGCGGTGTCGACTT
>Ga0228698_1001181_pt1 | contig 13741 bp, 9 predicted proteins | sample McNCre117_Aug_MG_FD_178015 | JGI IMG/M metagenome (GOLD analysis project Ga0228698, IMG submission 178015) | Freshwater microbial communities from McNutts Creek, Athens, Georgia, United States - 1-17_Aug_MG | ecosystem: Environmental > Aquatic > Freshwater > Creek | place: USA: Georgia...
ATATCTCTCGACAACCGGCTATATCGTACATGGCCGCTGGTCTAATTCTGAATACATTGAAAAACACAATGAATATAACAAGTGTAATGACGGGGAATTTGAAACGAAAATCGCGTATGGTCTCCTCCCAGAAACTGACTATACGCTACAGTTGAAATTGGTTGACGCCTTTGACCAAACAGCCACACAGGACATGGCGTTTAAAACGAGTAAGCCAAAAGAGCAGTACACGCGGTTCTACAATATGCAGCAGCAGTATGAGGTGACGTCACCAGACAAGACTAAATTTACCTATGCGGTCGAGAACCTCGAGTATGTCGACATGCAGATTTGTAAACTCGCACCCGAGACGTTCCTCAAACGTACGGTTGATCGTGCCGAAGAAACAACCCCGCCTAGTAGTGACGGGTGTATTGATGTGATAAACAAAAAGATTCCGCTCCCGGCCCGGTACTGGGTGAACAATTATTTCCAGGTAAATTTGGCTGACTATTATCCAGATACGCGAGGTCAATATATCATCACGTTTAGTAATCCACTGTATAAAAGTAGCTACTCACACACACAGGTTTATGACCGTACGTATGTGAGCGTGACGAATTTGGCAGTTGGGAAGAAACAGGTGGAATATGGCGACGAGTCATGGAGTGAATCATCGAATCCAAATAAAAAGGACGTGCTGACCAAAGTCATTGGTGCTTCGACCAATTTGTACTGGGTCAGTAACAGCAAGACCCTCGCGCCAGTAAAGGGTGCAGTCGTGACACAGTACCAAGGCGGAGAAGATCATCAGTTTGTACAAAAGACATCAGGACTAACCGACGCACAGGGTATTGCCCGTGCTGCGATTCATACGGGACTCGTTGGGGCGGTAGTGCGAGTTGGTGATGATACTGCAGTAGTGACTGATTGGGCGGATAGTCTCAGTTACGCTGGTCAGGCGCAAGATGCGTCAAAGACGTATGTCTATACCGACCGCCCAATTTATCGTCCGGGGAATACCGTTCATGTCCGTGGCATTGATCGAATTGGGTTTGATGGCAAATACGAGGTGATGAATCGTGAGAAGGTGACGTTGACCATCCACGACGCGCGCGATGCCCAAATCTACGAAACGAATCTCGAACAAAATGCGTACGGCACCTTTAGCACTGATTTTGATTTGCCGGCTGACGCGCCACTCGGCACGTATCGAATCGAAGTGTTTGGCCAGAGTTTCAGTTTTGATGTTGAAGAGTATGTACCGTCAGCATTCAAACTCGAAGCCACGACGAGTAAAGAAGAGTACGTAAACAAAGATACGTTCAAAGTCGACGTGCAGGCCGATTACTATTTCGGCGTACCGCTCGACGCGGGAACTGTATCGTATTCAGTGACGTCACAGGATTACTACTTTGATAAATACACCGACGAGTACTTTAACTTTGGCGGTGGGTGGTACGAGTGTTATTCGTGTAGTTACGGCGACAATTTCTTGTTCCGGGGCGAGACCACACTCGATGCCCGCGGTCATGCCACGATTGAACGACAATTCAATTTTGATGATTATTTCAAGGCGGAAGACAATGTGGGCAGTAAGCTCGTGACGGTGTCGATAACAGCAAAAGACGTGAATGGAAAAGCGGTCTCACTACAGAAATCATTTATCGTGCATAAAGCCAACTACTACCTCGGACTCAAGACCGACGAGTACTACACGAGCGTGAACACTCCAACAACGCTCCGCGTAAAAACCGTTGATACAACGGGTAAACCGATCGCCATCAGCGGTATCGAAAAGACGGTGTCGAAAGTCAGCTGGGAAACCTTCAAGCGACAAGAAGTCGACGGCGGGTTCTACTACCGTTCAGAAAAGAAGCTAACCGAAATCAGTCACGAAACCGTTCGCACCGATGACAAAGGTAATTGGAGTGGTGAGCTGTCACTACCGAGCGAAGGGGAGTATGAGGTTGAAGTCACGAGTACCGATAGTGCTGGCAACAAACTCAAGACCGTGTCGAATATGTACATTTACGGTACGGCAGCGGTCTCGGTACCTCCGAACAATAACTACGACCTCGATGTCGAGGCGGAAAAGGTTGATGTGAACGTCGGAGACACTGCGTCAATCTTGATCAAGTCACCGTATCCAAAAGCCAAAGCCTTGATTGCGGTTGAGCGCGGAACGGTCTACGACTACTGGATTGTAGATGTGGTTGGTGGACTTACTGTACATAAATTCCCGATTAAGAGTTCGTACGCACCGAATATCTATGTATCTGTTCTGCTGCTCTCGCCTGATCCAGAGGTGAAATATGGCAGTGTGAATTTCAATGTAGGAACGCAAGAGAAAAAACTCGATGTCGAAGTGAAGTCTGATAAAACGTATTACCTACCAGGTGAGACGGTGAAGCTGGCTGTTACGACCAAGAACAGCGCAGGCGTTGGGGTGCCGGCTGAAGTATCGATTTCGGTCGCGGACCTGTCAGTCCTCGCGCTCAAGGGTAATCCAAAGAAAAATCCAGTAGTCTTTTTCTACAATGGTTTCCCATTGTCAGTATCGACAGCCAGTAACATCAAAAACATTCTCCACGAAGTAGATATTCCACTCGGTACCAAAGGTGGCGGTGGCGCAGAGCCAGGCGACTTGGCTAAAAAGAAACGTGGAGAATTTAAAGACACAGCCTTTTGGTCAGCGTCAGTTGAAACAAATCAAAATGGTGAGGGGAGTGTCACGTTCACACTACCTGACAATTTGACAACGTGGCAGATCGAATCACTTGGTGTGACCAAAGACACCAAGCTCGGCGTGAACTACAAAGAGTTCACGACCAAGAAGGAACTCATGGCAGTGCCACTGAAGCCACGATTTGTGATACCAGGCGACAGTTTCTCACTCGGTGCAAAAGTCTTCAATCAGACAACCGAAGCGCGTGATATCACCGTGACGCTCGAGAGTAAGACGCTCGAGTTCAAGGGTGAACACACACAAACGATTTCGATTAAGCCAGGTGAATCAGAGACAGTGTACTTTGACGTGACTGCACCTGAATCGGTGAAGGCGGGCACCCACTCGTTTACGTTTACAGCGGCTGACAAAGGCAAGACGCTCGTTGATAGTGTTGAAGAATCAATCGCCATTACACCAAACGAAACGTACGAAACGGTTGCAACAGCAAACGCAACCAAAGATGATCGTTCAGTTGAATATCTGTATGTACCTGATACGGTCGTCAGTGGCAAGGGTGGGCTCACGATTAATGCGAATGCGACTATGGCCGTGTTTATGACGGATGCCTTGAACTACATGGTGACATATCCGTATGGTTGTAGTGAGCAGCTCGCGAGTTCACTCAGTACCATCGGGGTGCTCTCAAATGCACTCACGGTGCCAAATATTGAAGGCAAGTTCGATACGATTACGCACGATGGGGTGACCTATACGGTGAAAGATGTTGTGACGACTGGTCTTGCAAAACTCTACCAGGCTCAGACACCAGATGGTGGATTTGCGTACTACAAGGGAATGGCAGCAGATGTACCTCTGACTATCCACGTGGTCGCAGCGCTCTATGATTTGAAGCAGGCTGGATTTGATGTACGTAGTGATGTGCTGAAACGTGGGGCTGGTTTTATTGAAACCGGAACCAAACGACTCTACACCCAGTATCCTGATGAGTACAAAGAAACGGTTATTTTGGCGGAAGCGACTCTGCGCAAAATGGCCCCAGACCAGAAAACGTCACTCAGCCCAATTATCGAGACATTAATTGGTGACAAGTCATTCTTGCATGAGAAGATTAGTTCGATGTCACTCGCGTACCTCGCTATTCTGACGGCAAAAGGGTACGGTTGGCTCGATAGTCGACTGGTGTATCAGACGTTCCAGAACCGTATTGCGATTGATGGTCGTGGTGCACACCTCGCGAGTACCGACAATATGAACTACAGTTTCTACGAAACTTCGATCAAAGATACAGCACTCGCGATTGCAGTGTTTACTGCGCATAACGATCAGCACGAGACGCTGCCAAATATGCTCCGCTGGCTCCTCGCCAGTCGTGACAACAAAGGGGTGTGGGGTAGTACACAGAATACGTTTACGGTCGTGAGTTCACTCGTTGGCTATTTGAAATGGCAACATGAATCAGAAGCGGAATTCAGTTTGAAGGGAGTGCTCGACGGTGTGGAGTTGTTCACTGCTGAATTTACCCCAAAGACCGTATTCAATACATTTACTCATTTCGTCGGTATTGATTCACTCGCCAAGAACAAGATGCTTCCACTCGTGTTCAACAAAGAAGACAAGAATGGTCGAGATAATAATCTCTACTACGATATGTCGCTCAAGTATTATTTGCCAGTGCAAAATTTGCCGCCGCGTGATGAGGGGTTGTCGATTACGCGTGACCTCTATGCCCTCACCGACACTCGAAATAAAATGAGCCTCCATACAGCAGCAGTCGGTGATGTAATTCGGGGCAAGATTACGATTACTGTTCCCGAAGTGTACCAGCATGTCGCGGTTGAAGACTTCATTCCTGCTGGCTTTGAGATTGTGAACTTTAACCTCGCTACCGAAGATCAATCACTGAACACTGACAAAGAAGCCTCTGATGAATGGTCTGCACGGAATGCCGGTTTTGTCGCCAATGTGTACGGTGCGGTGAGTGGGGTGTTTGGGACCTCACAATCAGCCCAGTTGTTTGGACGGTCGTTTGACGCTGGTGGTTCGTATTCAAACCAAACACACAAACTCTCGCCAACGCATGTCGAGTCGCATGACGATCGGGTCTTCCTCTACGCTGAACATTTGGAACCGGGTGTCTACGAGTATGACTATTACCTACGGGCGCTCGTGCCTGGTACGTACCAGCACCTCCCAGCGCGCGCAGAAGAACTCTACTTCCCAGAAATATTCGGACGAACCTCGGGTGATGTCATCACTGTGACAAAGTAAAGAAAGCTACATTATGGAGTAACAACAGAAACCTGGATGATTTCATGTCGTCCGGTTTCTTTGTCGGTGGCAGTTAGTTCGTAGGCTCCGGCACTGTCGGGGTGCCAGGCGATTTCACGACCAGTGCCGAGTGATGTGCCATTCGCAGTCCAGTCGAGTTCTTTTGCACCTTTCAGTGGTATGGTCATGCCTCGTATAAATTCAAATGAATCGTGGTTGTAGGGACTTTGAATCAGGGTGTCGGTCGACAGAAGCATCCGATGGTCAGCGACGGTGTCTGCGCGGAGTCCCCATTCACCTGAGTTTTCGATTGGAAATTGCGACACCAAATCGCGGGAGAGGGTCGTGTGGTGGTTATACGGTGACGCAACGAGGAGGTTCATGACATCGTGCCAAATGGCGCCAGCACCGGATTGTCCGGTTACTTGTTTCAATGCCTCGTTTTCAGTATTGCCGACCCACACACCAACGACGAAATCACCGGTGTAGCCAACGACCCAGCTATCATGGAAATCACGGGAGGTACCAGTTTTAAGTCCGTAGTCGGTCGCTGCGATATTGAGGGTGCTTTCGAGACCAAATTGATTCACGCCTGACAATCGGTCGCTAATAATGGCGTGTACGAGTTCTGTATATTTCGGATCAGCGACGATTTGTTTTGTTGAAATGTTCGATTGTGGGGGAAGGTTGTAGTGTTCGTTACTGTCGGTACGAACGCGGAGCGGTTCGAGGGTGCCTTGGCGTGGGAAGAGCGTGAAATAGTGGGTGAGGGTGAGGAGGTCCATTTCCAGTCCACCAAGCGCAATCCCGTATTGGTAGCTGTCGTACGGCTGGAGTGGTTTAAATTTCAGTTTGTCACTGAGGAAACTATAGAAATTATTCAGTCCGATAAATTCGAGCACCTTGACCGAGGGTACGTTGAGACTGTTACTGAGGGCGGTATGGAGTGTCACGATACCGTGGTACTGACCATCAAAATTTTTGGGATAGAGGGGGAAGCCAGTTGCAATCGAGTATTTGTACTCGCGGTCGTCAACGAGGGTATAGGGACGGAGACCGCTCTCAAAACCCTTTAAATAAATAAACGGTTTGACAGTTGAACCGATCGGGCGAGGCTGGATCGCCATGTTGATTTGGTCACCCTCGGTTTTGTTGCTGGGGTCTTTGCTACCGACAAACGCGAGGAGTTCGGATGTTTTTGGGTTTATAACTACCACTGCGCTGTTCCGTGCTCCGCGAGCCGCTTCTGTTATCAGGTGACGAGCTACAATATTGCGGATGCTGCGGGTGAGTGTGTCGTCGACGGTTGTGGCGCAGGTCGTTGTACAGGTTACTCCGGCGGACTTGAGTTCAAAATAGGTGTCGCTTTGAAATGAATAGTGTGCACTCGCTTGTGGTGCGACAAATGTTTCGTTCGGCGAGATACGATTATTTATACTCTCGGCGTACGCTGCATTTTTTTCGTTCCAAGGATTACGGGCGTTTGGGTAGGATAGCGTAGCGAGGAGGGCGATTTGTTCGTTATGTGTCGTGTCGCGAAGCGGTTTATTAAAATAGGCGTAACTACCGGTTTGAAAGCCTTGGACCTGATTCCCGAGGTACACGGTGTTGGCGTACATTACGAGTAATTGTTGTTTTGAGTGAAAGAGTTCGAGTGCAAAGCTGTAGAAAACCTCGCGCAGTTTATTTGCTATCGTTCGGTTTTGTTCAGTCCCGAGCAGGTTTTTGGCGAGCTGTTGGGTAATGGTACTCGCTCCGCCGGTGTTTCTGAAGGTGAGGTAACTGTAGAGGGCGCGGGTGATGCTGCCTGGGTTTATGCCGGGGTGGTAATAGAAATACTGGTCTTCTTTTGCAACGAGGAGTTTGGCAAATTCGTCTGGTAATGCGGTGAGTTCGCTCACGTACTGGCCTTTGCTGTTTTCTTTGATACTGAGTGGTACACCAGTGCGATCGTAGATGGTTACCGATAGTTGTGCATGGTATCGCGTGTCCGCGTCGCGACTCGCAAACCAGAGCCCCGAAAAAGCCACGAGAGCAAGAAGAATGGCAAGGGCGAATGTATACCGGGTGCTCTTTTTTTGTATCCGAAATCGCGCTAATTGCTGTAGAAACTCGTGCATGTGTAGCTATTGTACCAGCTTTTAGCAGGTACTTTTAATTTGATATACTTACCTCCATGACAACAAAATTATCTTCAGGAGTTGTGCATACGATTCCCGCTGATATGCGGACGGCTTTGGTCTCGTCACCACAAACGACTGAATTGTGGAATGATCTCACACCACTTGCACGAAACGAGTGGATTTGTTGGACGACGTCAGTGAAAAAGGCTGAAACTCGGGCAGAACACATTACACGCCTGGTTGCTGATTTAGGAAAAGGAAAACGCCGCCCGTGTTGTTGGCCCGGCTGCCCGCACCGGTAGGTGTATGTATATGTAGTTACGAATTTCTTGTTATACTGTCGCTATGACTCCAGCATCAAATAATTTTCCCGATTGTTTTTATCGAGTAACCATCAAAGGACTCTGTGTTCGTGATGGTAAGTTACTACTCATTCGTGAATCAGAGAGTTTGAGTGGACAGAAATGGGAACTACCAGGCGGTGGGCTCGATTTTGGTGAGGATATAGTGACCGGGTTTCGGCGTGAAATAGAAGAAGAAATGGGACTGACTGTCACGAAAATGTCGAAAGCACCAATCTATACCTGGACATGGAAGTATGAAAATAGACGAAATCTCAACTGGTTCTATTCGTGTGTACTCGCGTATCGAATAGAGTTTGCCGATTTGAACATCACGCCGAGCGAAGAATGCGAGGCGATTGAGTTTTTTGATGTAGCGGAGTTACAAACACTTAATCTCGGCGGGCAGATGACACCTCTTACTACCGTTTTTAACCCAGAAGATTTTGCATCTCCGTTTTAAATCTACAAGAAAACCCACGGTCTCACTCGGAAATGCTGCGCATATTCTCAACAGGCGATGCATGAGGGTGTTTCATTTACGTGTATCATATACGTATTGTTTCGTGCGTTTATTCAGCTAGTAATTTTTATATGGAATCACTCGATGGTCTCACTCCACAATTTACGGGCGATATTGATACGACGCCTGCGACACTTGATGTCTATAGTGAAGACACGAGTATTTTTAAAATACTGCCGAGTGCGGTTGTGTACCCAAAATCTGTTGAAGATCTCGCTACCCTGATTCACTTCGTGCACAAACACCGTGGGGAAATGTCACTGACTGCTCGGTCAGCGGGGACGGATATGTCGGGTGGTCCACTGACGTCGTCGATTGTGGTGGATTTCTTGCGATATTTTAATCACGTTCGCCAGGTGACTGACACTACAGCTGTGACTGAACCGGGCGTGTTCTATCGTGATTTTGAAGTGGAGACACTGAAACATGGATCGCTCTTGCCGTGTTACACCGCGTCACGGGAACTGAATACCGTTGGTGGTATGGTGGCCAACAATTCGGCCGGAGAGAAGTCACTCACGTACGGTAAAACGGAACGCTACGTAAAGGTGCTCCATATGATGCTCCAGGATGGTCGTGTCTATGAATTTAAAAAACTGACGCGCAGTGAACTCGAAGCGAAAAAAGCGCAACAGGATTACGAAGGAGAAGTATACTGTCGGGTCGAAGGACTGATTATGGCGAATCGCGACGTGATTCGTGCTGAGCGACCAACGGTCAATAAAAACTCCGCCGGCTACGGTATTTGGAATGTATGGGATGAAACGAATGATACCTTTGATATGACGCAGTTGTTTGTGGGGTCACAAGGGACACTTGGTCTCATTACCGAAATTACCTTTTCGCTCGTCAAGCCACTCACGAAAGCGCGGATGCTGATTATCTTTTTACGAGCGCGTCACTTGCCAAATCTGGGGAAAATTATTAATGCAGTGCTCGCGACGAAGCCAGAGAGTTTCGAATCGTACGATGACAAAACGTTTAACGTGATGTTGCGGGTGTTGCCAAAATTATTTGTACGTCTGGGCGGTAATCCGTTTAAAATGCTACGAGACTTTTTCCCAGAAATCAAAATGGTGTTGTCTGGTGGTATTCCAAAGCTTGTTCTGATGGCAGAGTTTACTGGAGATGATGACGCAGAGATACTGTCTCGAACGGTCGCAGCTGAAAAAGCGGTTCGGGCACAGTTTAATCTCAGAACGCACGTCACGCGGTCCAAAGAAGAAGGGAATAAGTACTGGGTGATTCGTCGCGAGAGCTTTAACTTGCTTCGTGAAAACGTCCATGGCAAACACACGGCACCATTTATTGACGATCTCTCGGTTGAGCCGAAATACTTACCTGAATTTTTACCAAAGCTTTACGCGATTTTGGATGATTACAAACTCCTGTTTACGGTGGCTGGACACGTAGGGGATGGTAACTTCCATATCATTCCGCTTATGGATTTTTCTCGTCCTGATTTTTCACACATCATTCGGGAATTGTCTGATCGGGTCTATACCCTCGTTGGGGAATACCACGGATCAATCACTGGTGAACATAACGACGGTCTGGTCCGTACGCCGTACCTCTACAAAATGTTTTCGCCTACCATGCTCGGTATCTTTAGTGAAATCAAAGAAATTTTTGACCCGCATCGCATTTTCAATCCCCACAAAAAAGTCGATCCGAGTTTCGACGTCTTTGAACACGCAATTAAAAAAGAGGTGAAGTCGTAGTGCACTACTGTGGCGGGGCAGGCTAAGTATTGTTGGTATACTATTTGCATATGCATATATTCAAATCAACAACTCTCACGTGGTGGCAACTGGGGATGCTCAAATGGGCAGTATTGTGTATTGGAATTGCGGTGGGCGCTGAGTGGGCTGATTTTTTCGCGCCGTACAAAATTGTCTTACTGGTCGCAGGTTTGCTCGTGAGTGTCTACCTCGCCTTTGTGTGGGCTCGAAATGCCTAACGTATTTATATACCGCTGTTGATTGCAGGAGTGATGAAACAGCGGGATACTATAAGGGTATGAAAAAAATAGTATTTATAGTGTTCGCGTGGATTGTGCCGGTGTTGGCAAGTGCTCATGCAAAGTGGCTCGTGCCGGAGTATCAAAACGTAATTACGTCACAGCACGGTACGTATGAATTTTACTCGCTCCAAAGTATTCCGGTGTTGCTGTGGGTCTTTTTTTCATTTGCTGTAATTGTGACGGCTCGCTTTTTACATGAGCACCTACCTGAACCGGCTGCTATGGTTCGTTTTGGAAATCGGCACCGCGTTGCGATTGATCGGGTGGCCCAATTTATTTTAGGGGTCTTTCTGGTAGCAACAGCACTCTTTTGGAATGTAGTGATTTTGCCAGCTGAGGTGGTTACATCACCAGTGCTTATGGTATTTAAATACGCACAAGTGCTGATCGGGCTACTATTTGTGCTCCATTTGTTCCCTCGATATGCGTCAATTGGGCTTATTATACTCACGACAGTAGCTACTGCCACGCAGGGAATTGATGCAGTACTCGAGAATGTCGTGTTGTTTTCGTTGGCATTGTATTTCTACCTCATGCATACCAAAAAAACGTCTGGTATCTGGAGCGTATTAAAAAAATATAGTATTGATATTGTGCGCATTGGTACGGGTGTCTCACTCATTGTGCTCGCGTTTACCGAGAAGTTGTTGTATCCAGAACTGAGTATGCAGTTTCTCGTTCTGCATCATTGGAATTTTATGCAGCCATTGTTCCCGTGGTTTAGTAACGAACTGTTTGTGCTCTCAACTGGTATGGCTGAAATGTTGTTTGGTATCGTCTTTATCTTGGGGTATGTCACACGTATTACCACGCTTGTTATTGCAACATTTTTTGCGGTGTCGGTTACGACCATGTTCTATCAATCGCAGGTGTGGGAGGTTGAAGATTTCGTCGTCTATTGCGCTGCTGTACTATTGCTCTTTTTCGCCCATAACAACACCACCTTGCCCCATCTCGTGCGAAAATTTTTTGGCAAGAAATAAGTGAAAAGGGCAGTGTTGTTGAAATAAAATGCTGGCATAGCCGTACTAATGACAGTCGAGGGGCGTACGACCTCTGCGATTAGTCGATAAGATATGGACAGCTATGAACATGAAAAAACAAACAATGATACCGGCATTACTGCTCGGGCTGACGCTCGCGGGAGCGGGCGGAGTAGCCTTTGCCGATGTTACACCGGGACAGTTACCAGCAGCAGTACTGTCAAAATTTACCGCAGCGCAGCAAACAGCGATTACTCAAGCACACGATATTCGCGCCAAGGCTGATGTGGAAGCCAAGGCCGTGCTTACTGCCGCCGGACTGACTGAGAAAGACGTACACACTGCAATGGAGAGTTACCGCGATACCGAACGAAAAGCCATTGATACCGCTTTGACCAATAATGACTACAGTGCTTTCACGACTGCAATTGCGAATATGCCGGATGCGAGTGCGATGACACCAGAGATCTTTGCGAAATTGGTCAAGATTCATTCGCTTGAAGCGTCCGGTGACCGAGCTGGTGCGATGGCACTCCGCCAGGAACTCCGTGATTCGGGCTTCAAAGGAGTGGGTATAGGCATGATGGGTGGTCGGGGACATGACCACAACCATGGAATGGGTGATGGCCGCGGACATGGTCTACGATTCGATGATGACACTATGAACCAAACTCCAGCACCAGTAGCGAGTGCTACAACAACCCAATAATTTTCTTTCAAAAACCGCCTCCTTCAAAAGGCGGTTTTTCTGTGGTACAGTGTTCGTATATTCATTAATTTTCGCGTGGTATGTCAATACTTTGGATTGTAGTGTTTTTGCTCATTTTCTTCTTTACCTTCTCGCTCCGCGTGGTAAAAGAATACGACCGCGGTGTCATCTTCTTCCTTGGGAAGTGTACTGGTGTGCGTGGTCCCGGTCTCATTATTCTCGTGCCAATTTTTGAGCAAATGACAAAAGTGGCTTTGCGTACCATTACAATGGATATTCCATCTCAGAAAATTATTACCCGCGATAACGTTTCGATTGATATCGCAGCTGTAGCGTACTATCATGTCGTTGATGCACAGCGTTCGGTGGTTGCTATCGAAGACGTCTACAAAGCGGTCAATCAAATCAGTCAAACGACTGTACGAAACGTCATTGGTCAGTTCAAGCTCGATGAAGTATTGTCGCAAACACCCGAAATCAATCAGAAGATCAAAGACGTGATTGATTCACATACCGAGCCGTGGGGAGTTGAGGTAACGGTCGTTGAAATCAAGGACATTACCCTCCCAGAAAACATGCAGCGCGCGATGGCGAAAGAAGCCGAAGCAGAACGTGAACGCCGTGCGAAGGTGGTTGCAGCAGCTGGAGAATTTGAAGCGGCGGTGAAATTGGGAGAAGCCGCTGATATCATCTCGAGTCATCCGGTTGCGCTCCAGCTCCGTACTCTCCAGACTATGGCCGAAATCAGTGTCGAGAAAAACTCAACCATTATTTTCCCAGCCCAGTTTATGACAACGGTTCAAGAAGCGATGAAGATGATAAAGGGGGATAGTATCTAATTCATGTTGTATCTGATTGCGCTCGCAGCATTTGTCGCTACCTTTCTCGGTGGGGTGTGTGCGTTGTGGCTGCGTGATCGGTTGCATCTGGTGCTCGGGTTTAGTGCGGGAGCTATTATTGGGGTGGCGTTTTTTGATTTACTGCCCGAAGCACTCGAGCTCTCTGCTCCTATGTATGAAAGTAGTGTGGTAACTGCGGTGATTGCGCTCGGATTTATTGTGTATCTTGGTCTCGATCGCTTTCTATTTGCGCACGGACACACCGTTGATGCGCTCCATAATCACGAGCATCACCACCATCATGACGACCATGTGGCACAGATTGCGCAGAGTGAACGTGGTGTCTTTGGGGCAGGGAGTTTGTCGCTCCATAGTTTCCTCGATGGTATCGCGATCGGGCTCGCGTTTCAGGTGTCAGGGGCGGTTGGAATCGTTGTGGCGACTGCGGTTTTGATTCATGATTTTTCTGATGGTATCAATACCGTTAGTCTCATTCTGACCAACGGCGGGACGCGAAAACAAGCGTACCGTTGGCTCACGCTTGATGCTCTGGCACCAGTCGCTGGTATTGCAGCGGCGTCGTTTATTACGGTTCCGACAGAGACGCTCGGTATTGTACTTGCACTGTTTTGTGGCTTCTTCCTCTATATTGGTGCGAGTGAGTTGTTACCTGAGAGTTATCACAGTCACCCCAAAGCACTCACGACTGTTATGACGGTGCTGGGTATGGTTACGATGTACATGGCGATTACGTTTGCTGGGATTTAGAATCCACCCGAGCGTCTCAGCCGCGTTGCTGTTTCCTCAGTACAAACATTCACAAAAGTCCGACTCAAAATATTTTCTTGTCCCCAGTATCCCCAGAATGAATAATGTTCCAATGGTTGTTACAATCATGGGGAGGTTATTCATTAGTTTATTGTTATGAAGAGATTGTCAGTACAAAAATATTTTGTCGGAGCAAGTTTATTTGTATCACTATTTGTGATACAGGCTGGAGCAGCGCACGCGGCGACAACCGCACCGTTGTTGCCGTCAGGGGAGGGGGCAAACCTCGCCTGGACGCCAAGTACTGGAACGGTGCACTTTACTACTGTGGATGAATCACCATGCAACGGCGCGACTGATTATGTATCAACCAATACGGTTGGTGGTCGTGATTCGTACCAGGTGTCAGTGACATCAGTACCGACTGGAGCCACTATTACAGGTATTGCGGTCACACCATGTGCATCACGTAATGGTACAGGTAGTGGTTCAT
>Ga0228698_1001182_pt1 | contig 13741 bp, 14 predicted proteins | sample McNCre117_Aug_MG_FD_178015 | JGI IMG/M metagenome (GOLD analysis project Ga0228698, IMG submission 178015) | Freshwater microbial communities from McNutts Creek, Athens, Georgia, United States - 1-17_Aug_MG | ecosystem: Environmental > Aquatic > Freshwater > Creek | place: USA: Georgia...
ACCCATCAAGGGCCCACCGCACGCACTGCAACGCCACAAGCGTATCGCGCGCCCTCTTCGCCAAGCATCACGCCGATGCAACTTTCTGTGCGAGTTTCCCCATGACCTTTCGCCCGTCGCTCCGGAATATCCATTTGCTGGCCCGCATTTCAGCATCGCTCATGCCGTTGCTTTTGGCGTCCTGCAGCACGGTGCAAGACGATTTGCATTCAGGTCCACCAACTCCACAAGCGGTGCCCAAATTGGCCCAGCTTCAGTTTGGGCAGCAAGCTGCGTATGGGCTCTGCGCGGAACCGAATTGCCCTGTCGTCACCCGCAAGACCATCGCAACGACTGTGACGGTGCAAATGGGTCCCGGTGTCACACCACCACATTCCATCGTGACACCAAACCTGCCAGTCCGAGCCCCCATCCCTCCAGCTCGGTCGGTTGCGGTGTATTTCAGGGTAGGTGACTCCCACCTGAGTGAATCCGCCAAAGCAACTTTGAACAGCGCTTTGACAGGGGGGGCACAAGTCAAGCGGATTGCCATCTTCGGCCGCACCGACAACACCGGGTCGGACGCGCTCAACAGCAACCTTGCGGATGCTCGGGCCGAGACCGTGGCGAATTACATCCGCGCCAAACACCGTGAATTGGCAGATGCCCTTAAACAAAGTTCCCAAGGGACATGCTGCTACGTGTCCTCGAACGACACCGCCGAGGGCCGTCGATTGAATCGCCGCGTTGAAGTGCTAATCACCAGTGAGGCAAGCCAGCGGCCATGACCTTCTTCACGTCCACCGCGGAGTCCCGTCCTCAACCCCACCCGCTTTTCACCCGCAGAGCGCATGCGCTCACACCTGCTTAGCTGCCTGCTTAACCACCTGCTCTTTCACCCGTTTTTTTGACCCGCTTCATCACCCGCAATTCATTAGATCAATCGCATTTCTGCCCACACACTTTTGGAGGTTTTCATGGGTTCTGCCGCTCTCACCGTTTCTGCCACTTCCGTCTCTCGTCCTGCATCGAACCGCCGGCCGCTGGCCTTCGCCGTGGCGTTCTTTGCATTGGGGCTTTGCATGGCCTTTCCCGGCTATGCGCTGGATCTGGTTGGATTCACCGGTATCACGGGCCCCATGACCTCTGCATTGACCCAGATGTCTTCCATTGGTCCCGGCATCAAGGCCCTGGTGGGCTTTATTGGCTTCGTGGTCGCCTTGGTGTCGCTGTCTGCCCTGCGCAATTTTGGTCCGGTGCTGTTCTATGTCGGCCTGGCCATCTTCGCCGCCGTGGGTCTGGTGATTGCCGGCGCCATCATGGGCGCGGTCATTTAAGCCGCGCGCACGCATTCGGTCACTCCTATGCAAGCCGACACCTACATTCCGCGCCGCCTCGATGACCAGTGGAAGATTGGATTCTGGGACATTGACGTAGCCGCACCGGTCCTCTTTTTCTTCTTCATTGGATACGTGTCTGCCAGCAAGCTGTCGTTTGCCGTGTGCATGGCAACCGGCATCTTTTTGTCGCGTTGGATCACACGCATCAAGGTGGCACGCCACCCTGCATTTGCCGTCCATTGGCTGTACTGGCACCTGCCAGCCTCACCCATGACGGCCATGCAGGCCACACCGCCCTCCCACATCCACCGCATGGTGGGTTAGACCCCAGCGCACAACGAGTAACGCCATGGAATTCGATCGCCTCAATAGCGACATCAAGGAGATGCGCCGACGCAACCACGGCTTGGGCCTGGCCGTCGGCGCACTGGCCATCGGCCAGATCATCGCGCTCCTGGTCATCTTCAACCTCTTGGGGACCGTGCGCACGGTGGTCGTGCCGCCCTCCATCAACAAGAGCTTCTGGGTCATCCGCGACAAGGCCAGCAATGAGTACCTGGAGCAGATGGCCAGCTTCATGGCCTGGCTGGTACTCGATGTCACTCCAGCCAGCGTCGATTGGAAGAAAAACATGCTGCTGGGCTATGTCGAGCCCGACCAGTACGGCGCCCTCAAGACCCGCCAGGAGGTGGAGGCAGAACGCCTGAAACGCATCAACGCCGCCACGATCTTTGCGCCCCAGCAACTCGTGCCCAGCGAAGACGCCCAGAACGTGATCGTGCGCGGGCGCTTGCGCACGTTGGTCAATGGCTTTGAGACGGCCAATGAGCCCAAGGCGTATTTGGTCGAATTCAGCTACTCGGGCGCTCGCATGCACCTCAAGACATTCAAGGAGATATCCGATGCGAGCCAATAGACCACAAGTGATCTGGGTCCCGTCCTTAATCCGCCCCAAAGGACGGCATCGCCGCTTGGGAGCACTTGCTGCGGCCCTGATGATCGCGGGCACAGCCCAGGCACTGCAGCTCATCGAAGCCAGTGATGGCGTGTCGGTGGAGGCCATTCTGTCGGTCAAAGAGCCCACCCGCATTCGCGTGGAGGGCACGCCGATCTCCGATGTCTTTGGAAACATCCATTCCAGCCATTGCGGTGCGGCTCCAGCGGCACCTTCCATACCGGGTGTTCCCAACGGCCCCAGCAACACCTTGGCGCCATTGGCGCCGCCCGCCGCTAACCCTGCAGGTGACGTGGTGCTGGAGTGCGACCGCGACAAAGGTGAGATCTACCTGCGCCCGGTCGGGGAATCCACCAAGCCGGTCAATCTGTTCGTGTCCACCGCCACGACAACCTACACCCTGCTGCTGCGCCGCTCCGACACACCGGCTGACACCATCGTCATCCGCGACAAGACCCCAAAGTCGCTCAAGGCGATTGCCCCCACACCGAGTCCGGCCGGGCCTGCGCCCAACCACGTCCGCTCCATGAAAGCCATGTTGGTGGCGATGTCCTCCGACCGGGTTCCGACGGACATCCGGGTAGACGAAATGAGCCGCTCGGTGCAACTGTGGGCCGAGGCCCGGTTTTCTCAAGTGAGGCAGTACGAAGGGCGCGGCCTGCAAGGCGAGAAGTACCTGCTGCAAAACATCAGCAATGAGGTCATGGTGCTGGCCGAACAGGAGTTCGACCGCGAGGGCGGCAGTGTCTTAGGCATTGCGATCGAGCAGCACAACCTGCGCCCCGGTGAGAGCACCAACGTCTATGTGATTCGCCGCGGGAGTACGCCATGAACCCGCCACGCAATCCCACCCAAATCGCCAAGAACTTGCTGGCCAAGCTCTCTCCACGCCATCGCCAGTACGTGACCTTGGCCGCCATCCTGGCGGGCGGTGTGGGCCTCTTGTGGCTGGTGTTCTCGCTCACCGAGTCCAAGCCCAAGAGCGGAGACGCCCGGACCACCAATGGCCTGCCCAGTGCGGTGACCAACATCGGCGTGATGCCGCCCGGTGGCCAGGTCAATCCGGTGGACCAGTGGGTCGGCAATGCGGGGCGCAAGCTCGCCCAGTACGAAAGCGAGCGCGAAGAGCAAGGGCGCATGAACAAGGACCGACAAGCCTTCGAGTCCAAGACCATGCAGCGCTTCACCGATCTGGAGCAAAAACTTACCTCGACGCAGCAGTCGATAGCCACACCACCGCCACCTGCCCCGCCATCGCCCACCACCATGCCACCGGCTGCGAGTTTGCCGACACTGCCGCCCCCTATTCGCGGTGGCGCAGCTGCCCAGCAAACCGGTGCGGCTCCGTCGGCTTCTCAGGGAATGTCACCGGCAAGCACTCCCGGTTCAACATCCGGTACATCCACGGCGTTTGGCTCCGTGAACAGCCCCTTCGCATCCACCATGGATTCGGCGCCCCTGCAAGCAGTGGTACCTGCCATCACCCGTATCAGCCTGTCTGATCGGAATAAGGCGACATCTGCAAACAGCGCGTCGACCGGGCCTCAGGATGCTGCGGCCGCCAAGGAGGTCAAAACCGTCTCGTCCTACCTTCCCGTGAGCTTCACGCGCGGCACCTTGCTGGGCGGACTGGATGCGCCCACGGGAGGCCAGTCGCAATCGAACCCGCATCCCGTTTTGATTCGCCTCTCTGACAACAGCATCCTGCCCAATCGCTTCCGGGGCGAATACCGTGACTGCTTTGTGGTGGCAGCCGGGTATGGCGACATCAGTTCGGAGCGGGCCTACCTGCGGACAGAGAGCCTGTCCTGCGTACGCTCCGACGGAGCCACCTTGGAAGTCAAGATCCAGGGCAGCGTCTATGGCGAAGACGGCAAGGTGGGCATGCGAGGCCGCCTGGTCACCAAGCAGGGACAGATGCTGGCCAACGCCTTGCTCGCCGGCGTGGTCAGTGGCATTGGCCATGGCCTGGCCACGTCTTCCACTGAATACAGCACCTCACCACTGGGCACCGTCGCCAGTGCATCTGGAACGGATGCCTACCGCGCCGGTGTGGGCAGTGGCGTCGGCCGTGCCTTGGACCGCCTGGCCCAGTACTACATCAAGCTCGCAGAGAACACCTTCCCTGTCATCGAAGTCGATGCAGGGCGTGAGATCGATGTGGTGATCACCAAAGGCGTTCGCATTGACGTGCCTTTGACCACCAGCCAAGCGGCCAGCCGCACCAGCACTTCCCCCGAAACCCGCTACCTGGAGGCACCAGACGATGCGAACTACTGAAATCCTGCGCCCTGTTTCAACCCGTTTTCGTCGGCTAGTGCCGCGTGGTTTTCTGTGCGCCCGCCCCACGTTGCTGGCCCTGTCGGTCGCGCTTTCGAGCGCGGGAGCATGGGCCGGTACTGCAACCACCGGGGCGGAAGAAGCACGCTTGCTGGCCGCCCTACAAAAGGCCCACCCCGGCACGCAATTCACCGAGGTATCGCGCACCCCCGCACCCGGCGTTTTTGAAGTGTGGATGAATGGCAATGTGGCTTATGTCACGGCCGCCAACCCCCGCTACTTTCTGTTTGGGCGGATGTTTGACACCCAAACCATGCGCGACATCACCGGCCCCAAACTGGCGCAAGCCTCTGGCACGGCCACCAAAGAGATTGCGCCCGCCTCTGCGCACGTCGCCTTTGACAAGCTGCCCCTGGCCGATGCCATCAAGACTGTTCGCGGCAACGGCCAGCGCAAGCTGGCTGTGTTCAGCGACCCGAACTGCACGTTTTGCAAGCAACTCGAACCGGAACTAGCGGGCATCGACAACGCCACCATCTACACGTTCCTCGTGCCGTTTCAGGGGGAAGCCAAACCCATTGCCGTCTGGTGCTCCACGGACCGAGAGCAAGCCTGGCAGCGCCTGATGCTCAAAGGCGATAGCTCCTTGTTGTCCACGTCCGCAGCCTGCGCCCACCCGATCGAGCGCAATCTGGTGCTGGCCCGCCAGCTCTCCGTGCAGGGCACCCCCACCATGATCTGGTCGGATGGAACGCGCACCGAAGGCTATGTGAGCCGCAGTGTGGTTGAAGCGCACCTGCAGCAGACCACCAAGGAGGTTCATCCATGAACGCGCCAATGGGTCATCGAATGCGCCGCCCAGCATTGGCGCTGCAAGGCTGCATCTGGGCTTGCCTCCTGCTCCTGGCAGGTTGCGGCAATTTGTCCGGCGTGGGCGGCGACTCCAAATATGCCTGCAAGGCGCCTGAAGGCGTGGCGTGCGATTCGGTCTCCGGCACCTATGCCAACGCCCTGCACAACAACCTGCCAAGTCAGCTCGCGCGCGCAGCGGATGCGGCCCCTTCGCTGCCTCAACCTTCGGGGTCCACAGCAACCACGTCGGATGCGGGTACACCCGCCCGCAGAGTTCCACTCACACCAGCGATCACGGCGTCGATACCCGCCATGACCAGCGCCTTCCCCACCCAGGACGCCAACCCCTTGCGCTCGCAAGCGCGCATCCTGCGCTTGTGGATCAAGCCCTGGGAAGACACTGACGGCGATCTGTACGACCAAGGCTTTGTCTATGTCCAGGTCAGCAATGGCCAGTGGATGATTGACCATGTGCAGCGCCAAATTCGTGAGAGCTACGCACCGCTGCGCCCACCGCCCAAGGCCAACAGCGTGGGTATTGAACCGGGTGCTGGTCTCTCTACGGAAGCCAGCACTGGACAGCGTACCAGCCCGGTATCCGGAGCGTTTTCGCCGGTGCTGCGCCCTACCCCGTCGCCGTCTTCGACGTCCCCGACTTCGTTTAACAGCGTGCAGTGAGGAAGTCGATGACGCAATCCTCTACCCCCTCCAGCGCTGGAACGTCCGGCTCTTTTCGGGTGCCTGATTTCAGCTCCTGGTTCAAGCTAGGCCAGTCCATGGACAGCCCCGCTGAGCAGTTCGCCAGCTGGCTGCCCTACTCTGCCTACCTGTCCGACGAAAAAATCTTCGTGAACCGCGACAGCCTTGGGTTCATGCTCGAAGTCATGCCGCAAAGCGGTGCCGACGACCGCATGGCCGAAGTCCTGGTTTCGCTCTACGCAAACTGCCCCACCGGTACCGGCATCCAGTTCCACCTGTTTGCCTCTCCGCAAGTGCGCACGCAGCTGCGCCAGTACGCCAACCTGCGCGTGGAAGACCATGACCAGGTCGACAAGGCCCAGCAGTGGGGGCGCCCCGCCCAGAACGAAAACCTGTTTCGCCGCCTCGCGCGCCAGCGGGTGGGCCATTTGCTGCGTGGGGCCCAGCAGTCCCTCACCTCAGGCTTTCATTACACGATCCGCGATTTCCGCCTGATGCTCAGTGTGTCCTTTGCGGGTAACGCATCGGACCTCACCAAGCGCGAAGAACTCATGGCCCTGCGCGAATCCATGGGTTCGACCCTGCGTTCGGCCTTGCTGCCCAACCGGGTGTGTGACGCAGCAGACCTCATCAACTGGTGTGCCCTCTTCACCAACCCAGACCGGATATCGCAGACCGATGGCCCCGACTTGCACTATGACGATGGCCGCGAGATCCGCGACCAGATCGTGGACTTCGACACCATCCAGGACCCACGGCCCAACGGCATCACCCTTTGGAAAGAAGGCAGCCCAGAAGTTCTGGAAGCCCGCTTCTATTCGATCAAGAGTTTTCCGGAACGCTTTGCGCTCTGGCAAATGGGGTCTCTCATCGGGGACCTGATGCAGCCCGCTCTACAGTACAGCGCCCCCTTCTTGCTGACCATGGGCGTGCATGTGCTGGACCCCAACGCCACCAAGTCGGCGGTCATGGCCAACCATGTGCGGGCCACCCAGAATGCCAAAAGCAAGATGGCCGATGTCATGCCTGACGTGAACAAGAAGCTGCAGGACTGGACCGCTGCTGCTCACGCCATTGATACCGGCGGAACGCTGGTGAGTATGTACCACCAGCTGGCCATCTTCTCCTCACCTGACAAGGCCGCATCCGCCCACGAAACAGCCAACGCGATTTGGCGCGGCCGGGGGTTTCAGCTCAACGCCGATGTGTACATGCACCGGCAAGCCCTGTTGGCCAGCCTGCCCATGACCTTGAGCGAGCGTTTCCACAAAGACCTCGCCAAGATGCGCCGGGTCACCCGCAAGACCATGGCCAATGCGATCCACATGGCGCCGCTCATTGCAGAGTGGCGCGGCACCCGCACACCGGCCCTGGTGTTTGGCGGCAGGCGCGGCCAGCTCATGACGCTGGACATCTTCGACAACGATCTGGGCAACTACAACTTCGCGATCATCGGTGCCCCCGGCTCTGGCAAGTCGGTGTTGATGAACGAGATGGCCTGGTCCTACCGCGCCATTGGTGCGAAGGTCTGGATGCTGGACTTGGGCCGCTCTTTCGAAAAGCTCTGCCGCAAAGCCAAGGGCACCTACATCGAGTTCCGCCCGGATGTGGACATTTGCCTCAACCCGTTCACCCACATCACCGACATTCACGAAGACATCGACATGCTGGTGCCTGGCATCGCCAAGATGGCATCCATGCAGCACACGCTCGAAGAGGTGCAGTACAAGGCCATCTCAGCCATGGTCCTGAAACTCTTCAAGGAATACGGGCAAGACCTGCGCATCACGGCCTTGCGCGATGCCTTCAAGACCGGCTCTCTGGAAGAGCTCGGCGTGGTCAACGACCAGCGTGTCAAAGACCTGGCCATCATGCTCAATCCCTATGCCAAGGGCGGGCAGTACGCGCGCTTCTTTGAAGGCCCCAACAACATCGATTTCTCGAACGACTTCATCGTCATCGAGAACGAGGAGCTCAAGCGCCGCCCGGACCTGCATGCCGTGGTCAACATCCTGCTGCTACACCAGATCACCGGCGAGATGTACCTCACGCGCAACCGGCGCAAGGTGCTCTTTATCGACGAGCTCAAACAGCAATTGGGTGATGTGGGAGCGGATGACCCGGTGAAGGCCGCAGTGATCGAAGAAGCCGCCCGACGCGCGCGCAAATACGGCGGTGCATTGGGCACCGCCACCCAGAGTGCTGACGACTTCTACGGCTCTGCCCAGATGGAAGCGGCCTTCAACTGTTCAGACTGGGTGTTTTTGCTGCGCCAAAAGCCAGAGTCCATCGAAATGCTGGATCGCAAGGGACGCCTTGCCATGGATGAGCCCAAGAAGCGCCTGCTCAACTCCCTGCGCACGGAGGCCGGTGTGTTCTCCGAGCTCTACATTTCTTCCCCCGTGGGTGAAGGCGTGGCACGCAACATCTTGGACCCTGCCACACACCTGCTGTTTTCGAACAAGCTCGAAGACAACGCGCCGATTGATGAGCTGCGCGCCCAAGGCTACAGCGTGGACGACGCGATCACCGAACTGCTGCGGCGCAGGGGGCACGAGGTATGAGCATTTCTCTGCGTACCGTTTTGGCAAGTGCCCTGGTGTCTGCGGTGATAGCTGCTATCGGCATTGCCCTTTATGACCGGCTGGTGGTGCGGCCCGCCCTGGTCGTTGGCATGGTCGATGTGGCGGAGGTCTACCGGTCCAAGGAAGCGGAGTTCACCCAAATCCTGACCCAGACCCGCTCTGACGAAGACCGGCAAAAAGCCATGCAATTGGCCAAGGCCTTTGCCCAGCGTTTGCCCCTGGCCTTGGAGGAATTGCCACGGGATTGCAATTGCCTGGTGGTCCTCAAAAGCGCCGTGGCTGGCGCTACACCGCACACCCTGGATTTGACATCCTTGCTGCGCAAGAAGGTGGATGCCCCATGACGCGCGAGTCGGATGAAGTGCGGGGCTACACCTCGGGCACGGACCTGCGGTGGCAAGTCATGGAGTTACTGCGCCATGCGCGCAAGCGCTGGTATGTCTACCTGCCGGTGGCGCTGATCTGGGTGATGGCCTATGTGCGTCTGTGCATCGATCCCACGCCACGCCTGCCACTTCTTTTCAACTGGACGGCCAGCTTGCCCTACCACGTGGCTTGGGCCGACTTCCAAAAGCGCCCTTTGGCGCGCGGGGACTTCATCGTGTTCTCATTTGCCGGTGAGGCCCAAGAAGCCTACCCGGGTCTTCGCCAGCAACCCTTCTTCAAACAGATAAGGGGGCTCCCCGGTGACACCGTGACCGTGCGGGACCGCGAGGTCTTTATCAATGGCCTTGCCATGGGTGTTGCCAAGGTGCAGGCGTTCGATCGGCGCCCGTTAGACCCCATTGCAGCCACCGTGATTCCCCCCGATCACTACTACGTGCAGGGCACCAGTGCGGATTCCTTTGACTCTCGCTACCGCAGCAGCGGGCTTGTACGTGCAGCCCAAGTGGTGGCCACCGTGGTGCCCTTGTTTTGAGGATTTCTATGGTGTCCTGTCTGCGTCCCATTTCCTCGTTGTTTCTCACCTTGGCCATGGCGGCCCTCACCGGCATGGCGTGCATTCCAGCGTTTGCACAAACCAGTCCAGCACGTGGCGCCCTCAACGCGACTGACGAAGTTCCGCTGGCGGACTACCTGGGTTTGCTCGGCCAGATCGCCCCGGCCGCCGAAGCGGGCGCCAGGGACTATTTGAGCGCCTACCAATCACGGTGTGGTCGGGATATCGGGAGTGCTGAACTGCGCAAAGCCATGACGCAAGGCGATGGCGACCCGGTGCTGATGGGATTGATTCGCGCCAACCACCTGCAAGACACCAAAGCACGCACTGAGCTGTCTCAAAAAGTGCGGTGTACCAGCAAGGGGACACGATGAGGCCGGGCGCCGTCCGTTGTCTGATTGGGAGCACCGTTCTGGCGCTCTGCACAGTCGGGCCCGCACACACCACTGACCTGGGAACCATTGGCCCCACCTACGCCATCACCGAAACGCACTTGCTCAAGATGATTGAGCAGCGTCTGCGCGACAAGGAGCGCAGTGGTGAACTACGTCGCCTTGAGGACGAGGCCAAAGCCCGTGGCGTGGATGCAGTGACCCACCCGCAGGCCGTCCCCGGCCTACGCACCACCCAGAAGGCCCGCACCTTTTACTGGGACCCAAGCTTCACGCTGGACCGCAACATCCTGGATGCGCAGGGCTACCTGATGTTTGCGGCAGGCACGCGCAAGAACCCGCTGGAAGTGGTGTCGCTGTCCAAATCCCTGCTCTTCTTTGACGCGCGAGATGCCGCGCAGGTGCAGCGTGCCCGGCAACTGCTGGCAACCCTGCAGGGCCGCGTCAAACCCATCCTCACGGGCGGCTCCTACATGGACCTCATGAAGTCCTGGCGCATCCCCGTCTACTACGACCAACAAGGGCTTCTGACGAGGCGATTTGGCATCCAGCAGGTACCGGCCCTGGTGACCCAAGAGGGCTTGCGCCTGCGCATTGACGAAATGGAGGTTGCCCCATGACACGGAGCCTCCATCGCTGGACCTGCAAAGCAGCTTTTGTACTGTCGGTGGCCTTGGCAATGGCATGTGTGCTGTGGATTGCCATCGTGCCCCGGGCGGCCCTTGCTGCGGGCATGGCAACTTGCACCGGCAAGTTTCCCAACCCGATCACTGACATTTGCTGGTCTTGCATTCTGCCCATCACCATCGGAAGCTCCCAAGCGGCCAACATGGGCAACCAGGAGGACATTCCCAATCCGTCCAGTCCGGTCTGCAGTTGCGGCGTCAACCCGACCATTGGCCTGTCCATCGGATTTTGGGAACCGGCACGCCATGTCGAAGCGGTGCGCAAACCTTTTTGCCTGACGTCTCTGGGTGGCATCAACCTGGACCCGGGGATACCAGCGCCAGAAGGCGCACGCTACACCCACTCGGAGGGCGATGGCGACGGGGGCAGCTTCTACCAAGCCCACTACTACACCAACCCCGTGCTGTATTGGCTGGAAGTGGTTACTGACTTTCCATGTCTGGAACGCGGCTCATTTGATCTGGCCTACCTGACCGAAGTCGATCCGCTTTGGAACGACGACGAGTTGACCTTGCTTCTCAATCCGGATGCCGTGCTGTTTGCCAACCCGGTGGCCATTGCAGCCTGCGCGGCCGATTGCGTTGCCGCATCAACAGGCTTTGGCATTCCCGAGATGTTCTGGTGTGCAGGCTGCCAGGGCGGCATCTACCCCATGGATGGTCGCGTGCCCTACCACATGGGCGGCGTGCGTACGGCCGAACTCATGGCCCAGCGCCTGACTGCCAAGCTGCACCGTGAATTGGTTGCCTGGGGATGGCACGGGCAGGCGGGGCTGTGTGGCCCCTACTTCCTGCCGGTCATGGACAAGACCGCCTATAAAACCCAACTCACTTATCCCATCCCCGCCACCGAAAAAGACGGCGGCCGCTGCTGCCAGCCCTTTGGCCGTACCACCGCCATATGGGGTGCCGGCAAGGAATACCCGATCAACGGCGAAGACTTCGCCTTCATGTTGTTTCGCAAAAGGAACTGCTGTGTGGGCTTTTGAATTCCGCAGGCCAACAAGACTTTGTGGGTGGCTGTTCATGGCGCTGGCCCTGCACGCTGCAGGGGTCCAAGCGGCTGGGCCAACACCGTCTTCAACACCATCTTCAGCGCCCGCTTCCACTCCGGTCATCACCGATGAAGACCTGGAACGCGTTCGCCGCGAGCAGCCCACCATTACAGAGCAAGACATCGAACGCGCACGGCAGACGTATCTGTACGGTGCTCCAGGTGGCACGCAGTTGCAAGCCGCACCAGCGACGGCGTCACCCAGGATCGATGCCCTGCCTCAACCCATTACGCCGCCAGCAGTTCTGCCCAGCTTGGACGCACTCGCCAAGGGTTACGCCATTGAGGGCAATGGTGCAGACCTGGCGCAAGGGCTGGCAGCTGGGCCGGGCCTCATGGTGTTTGTCAGTCTCTCCATGCCCCAGCCATCCCTGCAGCGTTTGGTGGACCAAGCCGCCCGTGCCAAAGCGTCTCTTTTCATCCGGGGACTGGTCGATGGCTCATTGCGCCAAACCGTATCCCAGGTCCAAGGCCTGATCGGGTCACGTCAAGTCGCCATTCAGATTGATCCCCAGGCCTTTGACCGGTTCTCGATTGAAAAAGTACCCAGCTTTGTCCTGGTGCGCGATGGCACCCGCCCGGCATCGTGCGCCAGTGGAACCTGCGCACCGCCCAAAGGTTTTGTGCGAACCAGCGGCGATGTGAGCCTGGACTACGCCCTGGAATTCATGCAGCGCGGCGCACCGGGGTTTTCCAAGGACGCGGCCCTGTTTCTACGGCGCATCAAACGGTAGGAGACATCTGTGCCATCTCCCCTTCTCAGCATCCATACCCTGCGTGCCCACAGCAGGTTGCGCGTCCTGCAGCCCCTACACCGCCTATGGGTCTGCTTGGGGCTCGCGGCGTGCATGGTGGGCCCCGCTTCATCGTGGGCACAGCAAGGCACGAGCGCAGCCGCAGCAGAAGGCGCAGCCGCTGGTCAGGCCGCCAATTCCACGGCCCAAGGGCAGATCAATACGACACAGGCCAGTTCAGTCGTCCCCAACTACACAACCAGTCCTCCCCAGTCGGCCTACTATGGGCAACGCGATTTGTCGGGCCAAGCCGCGTCGCACCTCGCCAACTGCACGCTCACGCCCAACGATCCGACCTGCCAGGCCCAGGTCGGCGCCATGGCATCCGCCAATACGCCAAGGGCTGCCATCTCGCCCTATGACCCCAGTGTGCTCGCAGCCAAGCGCATTACAGGAAACCCTGGCAACACCTTGGAGGACATTGCCAGCTACTACAGCGGCTGCCAAGTCACAAGCACGTCGACGCCCACCTCTGAGACCCGCATATGTCGGCGTTACAACGCTGGCATCCCAGCGTCTTGCAGCAACACGCTCAACGTTGCAGTCACGCGAACTTCAAGCTGCACACCGGGCGATTGGTTTGCCCACGCAGGCTCTGGCGCTACCGGTTTGGATGTTCAGTGCATTCCCGACCGATCCACGACCCAACAGCATTTCCGGGTCACGGTAAATGGAGGTGTTCAAGCCATCTTTGACGTGGACATGACTACGCCGATTTCTTTTCCGCGCAAGGTGGCCCAGTTATCCACTTACAGCTGGGACTACTACTACTTTGACGGTGCAGGAATCCTCCCCGACAACGTGTGGGTGGCCAACAACCAATGCGTCGGCGACAGTTGCCAGCTGACTGCGCTGATCGCCAGCGACTACCGGACTTACTGCACCAACTATGGCCACAATGGCTACTCCAATTGCAGCAACCAGCCACCGTTCATCCAGGTTCTGAGCAGCTGCCCTGCGGGCACGCTGTCAGGCGACAACATCTATGCCTGGTACGGCTACCGCAACTACTCCACCACGACCTTTGATCCTGGAACCTGCTGGGCCCCTGGCTACAACGGGACGCCCTATTTGGGGACCGACATCTATTCCGACATGGGGCCTATCTACTGGTATCCCCAGTCCACCCGTACCGTCTTGGGGTGGACCGTCAACCCTCTGTTTGGCCCCGTGCCGCAGATGACC
>Ga0228698_1001183_pt1 | contig 13736 bp, 14 predicted proteins | sample McNCre117_Aug_MG_FD_178015 | JGI IMG/M metagenome (GOLD analysis project Ga0228698, IMG submission 178015) | Freshwater microbial communities from McNutts Creek, Athens, Georgia, United States - 1-17_Aug_MG | ecosystem: Environmental > Aquatic > Freshwater > Creek | place: USA: Georgia...
TATCCCTTTCTTTAAAAGGATTTTACAGCTACCACCAGAAAAACTGGATAACTTGTTGTGGCGCCCTGACTATTTGGCTTTTCAAGCGTATAGATCGTCTCAAACGTGATCGCCTCGAATCCAGCTTTTTCAAGCAACGTTGCAAGTTCTGTGCGATCAAAGCCGTGATGAACCTGCTCAAGAGAATCATCATGGAACTGCCCATCTTCAAGATCAAGATCGGCTAAAGCGAGCGTGCCGCGAGGTACGAGAAGTTTTGCGAGTCGACGGAGACAGGCAGCCGTATCAGCAACATGATGCAACGTCATGCTACTGTAGATCAAGTCGAAAGATCGCTCTGGTATCAAACTCTCCGATGAACCGAAAATATCGACACATGCTGTTTCGATATTCGACAGTTGCATGGTCTTGATTTTTTGGTCAAGCATGGCGAGCATTTCGCTTGAGGTATCAATCGCCGAAAGCGTGCCGACCAACGGCGCAAGGTACTGTGTAACCAAACCTGTGCCACACCCGAATTCGAGGGCACGCATGGTTTTCTCTGGCAGAGTTTTTGCAATAATTGCTTGAGCGACAGCGTCAGTAAGCGCTCTTCGTTGCGGATTGTTATCCCACGCCGACGCCTCGCGATTAAATTTTTCTCTATTTGTGAATTCAGCCATTTTGGCAACCTCCTTTACGTTTCAGAGATGCGCCGCAATGAGGGCAGAGATTTTCCCTGCATGGTTCACCTTTTTTGTGCGGAAGTTCGGCGTTGCATTCGGGACAAACACAGATATCGGGACGATCGGTGGCAAGCGTATCGCACAATGATCTGATGACGCCGCCATGAATGCAAATCTTTTTACCATCAACGAGAGCTTCGGCAACTTTTTTGCGGGCTGACTCTAAAATACGCCCAAACGTTGGACGGGAAACACTCATTTTCACTGCCGCATCGGCGTGATACAAACCCTCCTTATCGGCAAGCCTAATCGCCTCCAGCTCATCAACGCTCAACACAACACCCTTCAATGCGTCAAGCGGCACACCCTCTGGCATGAAGCAGGTGATTCTGGGAAGTTCATCAATAGAACGACAAGCAGTTGGTCTGCCAACCCTATTACTCTTCATCGTGCATTTACATTTGTTGATAAAAAATTCTGCCGCTTACCGGCTCACCGCTTTCACCACAAATTCTGGTGGATCCATGATGTGCTTTTTGACCGCACAAAGGTTGGCAACACTGACAACCGCATCTCTGTATTTTTCGGGAAACGTGGAGGGCAACTCAATGGCAAGCTCAATTTTTCCGACTCCATGTCCCGACTCTTTCATCGTATGCGACTGAACCAGCCGAATGCCCTCGGAGGAAATTCCTCTGCTTTGACAGAATGATGAGACGTAAATCCCAGCACAGGTGCCAATAGAGGCGAGAAAAAGAGTGAAGGGTTCTGGAGCTGAACCTTCGCCACCGGCATGGATTGACTGATCCGTATGAATGGTAAAACCGTTAAACTCAGCATCGACCTTTTTGCCAGTACCAAACGTGATAATCATCTCGCTTTTCATGCTCTTGATACGTTAAGTGGTTATTCGGAATGCATCTTCTTATTATAAGCATAAGTTCATAATCAACAAAGTGGATTGGCACATTTTTTGGCATTTGCTCAAAAAATCTGGGGCGCACAACAAGCTGTCTGTTTTCAGAACAAAAAAACGTCGCCTCATGCAAAAGCACAAGGCGACGTTTCAACGAGATGAAAAAGAGAAACGCTTAGTGGTACTGAGCGCTCTCCTCTTTAACAAATTCGACAAGCAGCTTGAGGTTTTCAGGATCCATGTCGGGCAAAATGCCATGACCGAGATTGAAAACATGCCCAGAGTGCTCGGTATGCTGACCGAATGACTTGAGAATTTTTGCAGCTTCAGCCTTAATGCGCGCCGGTGTACCGTAGAGCACCGTTGGGTCAAGATTGCCCTGAAGCGCAACACGGTCATTAAGTTCGCGACGAGCCTTGCCAATATCAATGCCCCAGCCAAGACCGACCGTATCACATCCGGTATCAGCGATATCGGAGAGAATCGTATTACAATCTTTCGAGAAAACGATGACCGGCGTTTCAGGATGTTTTGCCTTGATTGCCTGCACGGTATCCTTGATATAAGGAAGTGCATATTCGCGGTAATCATCCTCCGACAGAGCGCTTGCCCATGAATCAAAAATCTGGATGGCGTCGGCGCCAGCTTCGATCTGCTTCAGCACATACGCGGTAATAACACTTGAGATTTTGCCAAGAAGCGCATGCGCCATCTTCGGCTCACGATACATCATCTGCTTCGCGTAAGCGTAATTTTTCGATCCACCACCCTCAACGGCGTAGGTGAAGAGCGTCCATGCTGCACCGGTAAAGCCGATCAGCGGCACACGGTTGTCCAGCTCTTTTTTGGTCATACGAAGTGCATCAAGCACGTAGCCGAGTTTTTCGTCGATATCTGGTACCACCAATTTGTCGATATCCGCCTGCGAGCGAATCGGTGGCGTGAGCTTGATCCCTTTGGTTTCGATGATATCAACCTTCATGCCCATGGCTTCATTGACCACGAGGATATCAGAAAAAATGATTGCGGCATCCACACCCATCAATTCAACAGGCTGAATGGTAACCTCTGTTGCCAACTCTGGCGTTTTGCAGAGCGTTAAAAAATCGGTTTTTTCTCTTACGGCACGGTATTCAGGCAGATAACGACCAGCCTGACGCATCACCCAGATTGGTGTTCTGGAACATGGCTGACGCTTTAATGCCCGAAGAAAAAGATCATTTTTGATCATGCGATGCAATAATTTGATGGGTTAACGAAAGAAAAAGCCCGTCAGAACGCTCGGAAACCACCGACTGAGAGCTATGAAAAAAATGCACATTCAGATTTGTAATGAAACGCTCTGCCACAACCAGCAAAAGCTCCAACTCCAAAAAAGAGAGTTGATCAACGTCAGCTCACAATATGCCGCTTAATACCAAGCTGCTTGGCATTGTACCCAAGCGCAAGACCAACCATCTCCGAAATATGAAACACGGGAATTGAGCGTGCAACGCCAGCATGTTTGAGCGCTTTTTCCTGATAGCCGTCGAGCGAGGTGTGACACAACGGGCACGGTGTTACAATGAAATCAGCCTTCAAGTCCATTGCTTCGTTGAGCGCCTCTGCCGCCACATTGAGCGACTCCTGCTCAGCCACCAAAAGCGTGTGAAAGCCGCAACAGCGATTTTTGTGATTATATGGAAGAGTTTGACCACCAAGCGCCTCAATCAACTGGTCAAGCGAACTTGGATCGCGAGGATTATCGTGACCAAGCACGGTTGATGGACGGAGAATATGGCAGCCGTAAAAGGGAGCAATCCGGTAATTCTTCAGCGGAACCTTCACCTTCTGGCGAATCGTATCAAGACCAACATCGTCGATCAGCACCCACAGTAGGTGGCGAACTTCCGAAGTACCGCGATACTCAAGTCCCTCTTTTTTCAGCAGATCATTGACCTCTTTCTTCAATTCGGGAGATTCGTCGAGCTTTTTTTTAGCGCTACGAATGGTCATCAGGCAGGTGTTGCAGGAGACAATAAGATCAAGCCCCAGCTTTTCGGCAAGCGCGATATTGCGAGCGTTGACAAGCGCGAAATGTTTCGGGCTGACATAATCAAGATTACTTCCTCCACAGCAGGTGCCTTCGTGCAGTTTGACCAGTTCAATGCCAAGATCCTTCTGCCAAAGATCAATGGAACGATCCACCTCTTTGGTCATCGACTCATTAATACAGCTCAGGTAATATGCGTAACGCTTCATCCAGCAGTTCTCCCCAATTATTTTTTATGCGATTTGTGATCCTGCTTCACATGTTCGGTCATCTCCCTGAACAGCCCTCTGAATATTTTGATGCCTTTGGCCGATTTTACTAAGGGCGGTGGTGGTGGCGTACGACGTTTCATAATCATTTTGACCGCCATCGGCAGAAGATTCTGCACCGTCCAGAACACTCCGTTGGTGCGAATCGGCAAGGTTGCTTCAATCAGTTTGCCCTTCTTCTCAATATCAGACATGAATGCCTCGGCATGTTTGGCACCGCTGGTATCTTTCAAACCTCTGAGTTCGATAGCATCTTCGCGGATTCCGTGAATCGCATCCATGATGGGAATCGTTTTGACGCAACTCTCTTGGCAACGGTAGCAGTGTGTACAATCCCAAACGCCATTATCCTTCACCAGTTCGGCGAGACGCTGACCGTGAATGGCATCGCGACTATCAACATTCATGCGATACGATTTCAAAAGAACCGCAGGAGAGACATACGCCTTGTTCGCCCGCAAAATGGTGCACTCTGAAACACACGAAGCGCAAAGAATACAATCGGTCGCCTTATCGTAACGAAGAAACTCGCCTTCGGAGATCAGAAACTCTTTTTTACCCATGCTTGCCTCTGGCATGGTTGAGTCAACCCAGTTGGAGTAGCGCTTCATCTTATCAACCAGCGGATCCATATCGACAATGAGATCCTTAATCAGCGGCAAATTGCGCAAAGGTTCAATCCGAATAAGCGCCTCTTCGCGACTGTTAGCAAGCACCTCCCACACCTGAGCGGTACAGGCAAGCTGGGAAAGTCCGTTGATTCTCATGGCGCAAGAGCCACAGATTCCTGCCTGACAAAACGCCCTAAAACTTATCGAAGCGTCAATATGCTCCTTGATGTAGTTCAGCGCTCTGAGCACGGTAATACCACGCTCAACCGGAATGGTGTAATCGTCGAAATATGGCTTGCTATCAACCTGTGGATTAAAGCGGAAGATGCTGAAGGTTACATCTTTTTTAAGCTCGTTATGCTGATCTGTTGGCACCGTCATAAGGGAAATAGATTAATAAATTCTCTCTTGGAGTTCATACCGTCCCATCGTTACCGGCTTTTCACCAAGGGAGAGATGACCATCAACGAGAGTGGCCATGGTATGCTTGTGCCACTTCGCATCATCCCTGACGGGAAAATCGACCCGAGTGTGAGAACCACGGCTCTCCTCACGAGCAGAGGCACCAGCAGCGACGGTTTCAGCCAGATCCAGCATATTTTTCAGCTCAAGCACCTGCATAAGGTTCGTGTTAAAAACATCACTCGAATCAAAAACACGAACTTTTTTGAAGCGCTCTTTCAGTTCAGCAATATCCTGAATACCTTTTTTAAGCAGTGAAGCCTCACGGAAAATACCGACATTGAGCGCAAGGGTCTGTCCCAAATCTTCACGCAGCTCGCCATACCGCTCGTAATGACCGGAGGAGTCCATACTACCTCTGATGGCATCCGTTTGCTCCTTAAGTTCAGCTTCGGAGATCGTGCTGGATGCAAATTTCCCGACCTCTTCAGCCGCCGTATGACCGGCAATACGCCCAAAAACAAGAATGTCGAGCAGAGAATTTCCACCAAGGCGATTGGCTCCATGCACAGAAACACTGGCGCACTCTCCAGCGGCATAAACGCCCTCCATGACGGTACGAGTAAAGTTATCGGTATCAATTCCACCCATCGAATAGTGCGCTGTTGGGCGAACAGGAATCGGCTCCTCAATCGGATCAACACCCTCAAACTGCATACACATTTCACGGATCTGCGGAAGGCGGGATTTGATAAGATCGGCACCAAGATGAGTGAGATCGAGATGAAGATATTTTCCGGCAGGGCTGTCGAAACCTCGTCCTTCAAGAATTTCGGTTTCAAGCGAACGAGAGACAAGATCACGCGGTCCAAGTTCCATCTTCTCTTTGGCATAGCGCGCCATAAAACGTTCGCCATCCTTGTTGATGAGGTAGCCACCTTCGCCTCGCGCTCCCTCCGTCACCAAGAGACCGCTTTTGCGCAGGCCAGTCGGGTGAAACTGCACGAACTCCATATCTTTCATAGGAATACCTGCACGATAGGCAATCGCCTGACCATCGCCAGTATTGCCTGCCGCATTGCTTGAGCGATTCCAATACATTTTGGCATAACCGCCAGTCGCAAAAATGACAGCTTTCGCTGGAAATGCTTCAATGCGACCAGTTTTCATATTCATGGCGATCAACCCACGCGAACGGCTACCGTTCACCGAAAGACTAAGCGCAAAATACTCATTGAAAAAGATCACACCTTTTTTGAGACACTGTTCATACAACGTCTGCAAAATTGTGTGACCAGTTTTATCGGCGCAGTAGCAACAGCGTGGACGTCCAGCACCGCCAAACGGACGCTGGGCGATAGTATTATCGTCGAGCCGCGACCACGGCGTTCCCATATTCTCAAGCTCACGGATAATTTTTGGCGCTTCGGAACAGAGAATATCAACAGCATCTTGATCAGCGAGATAGTCGCTACCTTTGATAGTGTCAAAAATATGCATCTCAACAGTATCATCCTTGGCTTTGTTGCCAAGAGCTGCGTTTGCTCCACCCTGAGCAGCAGAGGTATGCGAGCGGTTCGGATAGACTTTTGAGAGAACAGCAATATTGAGCGCTGGATTGGTTTTCATCGCCTCCATAGCAGCATACAAGCCAGCTCCTCCGCCTCCAACAATAACAATATCAAATGGTTTCATACAGCTCAAATACTCATTGTGAAGCGGTAAAAAAGAGCCTCACTGATTAAAATGGAAAGGCAAGACAAGGCAAAATCCCGTTTTCACTGGACGTGATTCCTTGAGGGCAACGCTTGATAATCGCACGACATGAACTTGCTGCTACAGGGCAACATGATCGTCATGAACAGGAAGCTCTTCGACCGCATGAAGCACGTCGGCCATATTGAGCAGACCGACCACTTTATTGTTTTCCATAACAGAAAGGCGTCTGATATTACTCCGCTTCATCAGACGAAGAGCGTACTTGATACGGAGAGTTGGATTGACGCTGATAATCGGCTTGCTCATGATCTGAAAAACCGGCGTGTTCCACGGATCACGGTGTACATCTTCACCAGGATCAATCACCTTTTCAAGAATGTCTTTCTCGGTAATAATACCGTAACAGTCATCTTCATTACGAGGCTCAACAACAAGTCCGCTCTCCTGGCTTTTTTTCATAATCTGCAACGCCTCAGAGACCGTGCAACTTCCCTTGATCATATGAAAATCTTTCTGCATAAGAGCAGATACCGGCAGCGTCCGCAATGTTATAAGCTGATCCATGGCAATCCAGTTACTTAAAATTTAAAAAGCATATCATGCTCATTCCCTCAAGCAGAACAGGTGACTGTGCAACAATTTTTATGACCAAACACAAAAAGGAGGGAGCGCCACATATGACCCGGAGAAACGACATGAGGTGCCCATTTTATAAAAAAAAGAGCAAAAATACAAAAGCTGCATCTGCAAAACCGAAATTATGCAATCCCATGAGCTTTTTTGTATGCCGCCCAGTTCTGCTTGAGAAAAAGAAAGTCTTTGAAATCTCGCTGCTTGAGAAATGGATTGGAGAGTCGTTCAACACCGATGGTGGATATCGGTGAAACGCCATAGTCGTGACCGGGATAGAGCGTCGTCTCATCGGGCAACACCATGAGCTGGTGATGCAGCGACTGATACTCTTGCAGTGCCTGCTCTTCCGTGCTGGTACCGCCGACTTTGCCAACAAAAAGCGTATCGCCCGTAAAGAGAGCATCACCAATATGAATGCAGAGGGAGTCGCTGGTGTGACCCGGCGTGTGCAGAATGCGAGCTTCGAGCGATCCAAGCGGAAACTTGGCTCCGTCGCTCACGGTCATGCCGCTTCGGACACAGCATTCGCCGTACCGAAGCGGCACAACACCGCTCATCCGCATGATCGCCTCGTTGCCGTTGGTATGATCGTCGTGCCCATGCGTGGAAAAAATGTAGCGAATGGCAAACCCTCGCTCGGCAGCAAACCGGACAATCATGCTCGGATTGAAGGAGGCATCAACAACCAGCGCTTCACCCGTCCGTTCACAGGCGGCGAGATAACCGAAATTCCTGTCGCCACCGGTACGAAATTGCTCAACAATCATTGATGTCTCCTTCTCATTTCAATTTATGTGGATTTCTTTTCAGCCATGTAATAGACCAGCGGCACCACCACGAGCGTTAAAATAGTGGAGAGAACGCCGCCCCAGATGAGCGAAATCGCCAGACCTTGGAAAATCGGATCGAACAACATCACCACCGAGCCAATAACCACAGCGCCGGAGGTCAGAATAATCGGGCGTGTGCGAACCGCCGCCGATTCAATAACTGCTCGTTTAAGATCAGCACCTTCCGCCCTGCGAATCTGTATGAAGTCGATGAGCAAAACCGAGTTGCGAACCATAATACCGGCAAGCGCAATCATGCCAATCATGCTGGTGGCGGTGAAGAACGCACCGTGCAGCAGATGACCGGGAATAATACCGACAAGGCTCAGCGGAATGGCAATCATCATGATGAGCGGCGTTTTGAAGGACTGGAACCAACCGATAATCAGCAGATAGATAATCACCAACACAACTGCAAACGCTGTGCCAAGATCGCGGAAAACCTCAAAGGTGATCTGCCACTCACCATCCCACTTCATTGCGAGCTTCTCCTCGGAGGTTGGACTGGCGGTGTAGAGCGGCGTGATGGAGTAACCCGCCGGCAGCTTGATCTTTTGCAGCTTTTTATCCATATCGAGCATAGCGTAAACGGGACTTTCGGTCGCTCCAGCAACATCGGCGGTAACATAGACGACGCGGCGAAGATCTTTGTGATAGATGCTCTTTGCCTCGATCTTCTCCTCAACCTTGACCAAGCTGGAGAGCGGAATCATCTCGCCAGCACGCATTCTTGTTGCCAAAGCGCCCATGCCTTGCGACTGCACAAAAATACCAGAGAGACTTTCGAGCGATGTTCTGTCAGACTTTGGCAGCCGCACCTGAATCGTAACGGGATCCAGCTCCTTGTCGGTATGCAAAAGCCCTACATCCATACCGGCAATGGAGATACGCAACGTCTGGGCAATCTGTTCGGCGCTCACGCCACGCATGGCAGCAAGCTCTTTGTTCACCACCAAATTATAAACCTTCTGGTCATCCTCAACGAGCCAGTCGATATCAACCACGCCCGGCGTCTTTTCAAACACCTGCTTCACCTGCTTGGCAAGAGCAATCTGCTCGCTCTGCGACGGACCGTAAATTTCGGCAACAAGCGTCGAAAGCACTGGCGGACCAGGCGGAATCTCCACAATCTTGGCATTACCGTTATAACGCTGCGCAATTGCTTGAACATTTGCCCGAACTCGCTTTGCAATATCGTGGCTCTGCGCCTTGCGCTCGCCTTTATGAACAAGATTCACCTGAATATCCGCCATGTTCGCCTTTTGGCGGAGATAGTAGTGGCGAACCAAACCGTTGAAATTGATCGGCGCATTGGTGCCGACATAATATTGATAGCTGGTCACCTCCGGCACGGTTTTCAGCCAAGCGGAGATCTCCTTCGCCACCTTGCTTGTCTGCTCCAGCGAGGTGCCTTCTGGCATATCGAGAATCACCTGAAACTCGTTTTTGTTATCGAACGGCAGCATCTTCATCTGAACCGCCTTCATCGGCACCAGCGCAATCGCACCAGCCAGCATCAAGCCAACCACACCAAAAGCAATCCAACGCTTAAAACTGCTCTCAATAAAGGGCGAAAGAATGGTGTTGAAAAGCTTGTAATAGCCGGTTTTGGTAATATCGTACTCTTCGTGATGCCCATCCTCGCTTTTCAGGAGACGGAAGGAGAGCCACGGTGTTGCAATCAGCGCCACCAGCAGCGAAAAAACCATCGCCAGCGAAGCACCAATCGGCATCGGACTCATATATGGACCCATCAAACCGGAGACAAAAACCATCGGCAACACGGCGGCAATCACCGTAAAGGTTGCCAGAATCGTCGGGTTACCAACCTCGTTGATAGCGGTAATTGCCGCCTGCAACTTCGGTTGCCGCTTCATAGCAAAGTGGCGATGAATATTTTCGGCAATGATAATCGAGTCGTCAACCACAATGCCGGTGACAAAAATCAGCGCAAAAAGCGTTACTCGATTGAGCGAATAGTCGAGCAGATAATAGATGAGCAACGTCAGCGCAAAGGTGATCGGCACCGACGCAAGTACCACCAGTGCACCTCGCCAGCCAAGGAAAAAGCCGACCACAACCGTTACAGCAACCACCGCCATCAGCAGATGCTCAAGCAGCGTAAAGACCTTTTCGGAGGCACTGGCGCCGTAGTTGCGCGTTTCGCTCACCGTAATAGAAGCAGGAATCACCGTCTTCTTGAGACCATCAACACGCGCCATCACCTTGTCGGCAAGCACCGAAGCGTCGCCGCCTTTGCGCTTGGCAACCGTCAGCGTTACGGCAGGATACTCGCCTGATGGCGAACCTTTCGGAGCCGCAGCCGCAAAACCAAAATAGTTGTAGTTATTCACCTCTTCTGCTCCATCAACAATCGAGGCAACATCGCGCAGATAGACCGGCGACGAACCGTACAGCCCAACAACAATATTGGAGACCTCATTGGCGCTCTCCAGAAATTTGCCGGTGCGCACCGTAATCTCCTGCTCTGGCGTCTTCAACTCACCGGAGGTCATCTGGCTATTTGCCATCTGAAGTTGATGCGCAATTTGCAACGGGCTGACGTTGAATTGGCGCATCTTTGCCTTGTTGAGCACAATTTTGACCTGCCGCTTTAAGCCGCCTTTCAGCTCAACATCGCCAATATTCTTGATCTTTTTCAGCTCTTCGGCAACCGTCGCCGCACTCTGACGGAGCGCGTAAGCATCGTTCGTTTTGCTCCAAAAGGTGAGATTGAGCACCGGCACGTCGTCGATCGAAACCTTTTTCATCAAAGGGAACTGGACGCCTTGCGGCATCTTGTCCATATTTTTCATGATGGTTGACCAGAGCTTCACCATACTTTTTTCAGCATCTTCGCCCACCTTGTAGCGAACCGTAACCAGCGCCACGTCGGGCATGGAGGTCGAATAGACATAATCGACGCCTGGAATTTCAGTCAACGTCCGCTCCAGCGCTTTGGAAACACGCGCCTCAACCTCAGCCGGCGTTGCGCCCGGATAGGGAATGTAGAGGTCAACCATCGGCACCACAATCTGCGGCTCCTCCTCACGCGCCGTCATGAAGGTGGCCATAATGCCCACCAGAAGCGCCGCCACCATCAACAGCGGCGTGATTTTTGAGTTGATAAACTGTTTTGCAAGTTTACCGGCAATACCTTCCTTCATGGTTACGCTCCTCCCTTATAGTAGTCAAGTTCTCTTTTTGAAACACAATAGTCGTAGGTTGCTTGGTTCAACCGCATTTTCGCGTAGGTGAACGCCTGTTCGCGCATGAGTAGCTCAAAGGTCATCGCCATACCGGTCTTGTACTTTTTGCCGATATAGTCGAAACTGACCGTTGCCTCTTCGAGCGATTTTGAAGCAACCGCAATCCTCGATTTGGCGGTTGTCAGCGACCGGAACGATTTGTTTACCTCGGCAACACTGTTGCTCTTTGCCGCTTGATAATTATACATCGCCTCACGCTCCTGCGCCTTCGCCTCCTGAAGACGTCCAGCAGTTGCGTCGCCATCGAAAAGAGACCACTGCATATTTAAGCCGAGCGCAAAACTGAGACCGCCGCTGAAAACCGTCGCGCTGTGCAGATTGCTCTGCAAAAAAGCGTTGAGGCGAGGACGTTTCGACGCCTCAATCATCTCCTCCTGATACGAAGCAACTTGGCGGAACGTGTCGAGCGCCTTAATGTCGGCACGGCTGGTTGGGGCAATTTGCCCATCACCACCCGCCGGAAGAGCGTCAGCAACCAGCTCACCGGTTGGCACAATCGTCGCATCGGCAGAGAGATTGAGCATCACCTTGAGCATGTCGGTGGCATCATGTATCGCATCCTGCAACAGCATCTTCTGCTCCTGAAGCTCGGCAAGCCGAACATCGGTGGCAAGTTTGTCGGATTTCGGCAACATGCCCGCACGATAGCTGCGACCAGCTTCGGCGCTGTAGCCCTGCATAATGACAATAGATTGATCGAGCGCCTCACTATTTTTTCTGGCAAGCAGCAGCCCGTAATAGACTTTGCTGACTTGGAGCGCAATGGTCTCCTCCGCTCTGGCACTCATCAGCTCCATCCCCTTTTTCGCCGTTACCGCCATGCTTTTGCCGGCTGCCGCATCGGCATTGTAGATCGGCTGCATCACTTGGAGCGAAGTATTAAAATCGTTGATGACCGCCGGATGCGTCATCTTCCAAGCGTCAAAATCGCTGTTCTGCAAATTGTTCTGCTGGAGCTTGAAAACGAGCGCCGCACCCGGATCGTTGGTAACGAGCAGCGTCTCCGAGAGCGTTACCTTCGGCAGCGAAGATTGACGACTCTGCACCACTCGCCCTTCAGCCTGATCAATGCGGCTGCGAGCTGCCTTGATCGAGGAGTTATTGTTACGAGCCATCAAAATAGCTTCGGAGAGCGAGAGCCGCATCGCCGTATCGGCAGCTCTTGCCTGCATCGGAAAAGCGAGCGCACCAACCACGCAGGCACCTATCAACCTCTTGTATCGCTTCATATTCTCTTACTGTTTGGAAATGAGTTTCAAAATCTTCTCCACATTTGCCGAGTCATCATTGCTCATGCACTCTTTGAGATTGCGGTGGAGCACCAGCGAAAACGTGGTGTCGAGCGCCGCCTTCGCCGCCTGAAACTGCGTGATAATCTGCGAACACTCCTCACCACGCTCAATCATTCTGATAATCCCTTCAACCTGACCGCCCACCTTTTTGAGGCGGAGCATCACATCCTGCGATTCGACCATAATCAAGCACCGTTTAAAAGTTAGTCCCGATACCAATACCCTGTATAGGTATCAAAGATAGAGAAAAAAATATCCTGCGCAAGCATTTTTTAAATCCTACGCAGGAGAAGAGTGGTTTCGCTGATAAAAAAAACGGGAGATTACTTGCTCACGCCCTCGACGGCAAGCTCGGCGGAGGTACAGCAAATATCAGCCTGCACTTGGCACAACATGCTCTCCGTCGCCTGCTGCATAATCTGCGACATGATGGCATCGCTCATAAACTTTAGAATGCCTTCCGGCATCAGATTGAGGGGAAAAGAGAGTGTGAAGTCGAGAGCAACATCGGTGTCAAAATAGACCGACGTCTTATCATCATGCTGATGGAGTAGGCAAATTTCGGAGCTTGCTTTGCCGACAAAGGTGTTGGCGGATGGCTTCTCAAAGTCAGGATAATCGTGAACTGCTTCCCACCGAATGCGTTTCGCCTTGCCATTGTACTGCGCACGGTTTTTCAGGCGAGATGCCGAAAATTGCTGACCGAACGTATCATCAAGCGAAAAAGCCTCTTCGTGCTGACGCACAAAAAAGACCGCAATGATGGGATTGCTGCGAGGATCAGAGACTTCAAAAATCCACTGAAAAATATCGCGTTCCTTGATATAGGTAACATTGCTGCAATAGGGATTGCACTTCAGCAACTTTTCATGATCGGAGAAATAGCAGACCGATTCATGCAAGCATGAGTCAAGAACAATATGCGCTTTGCTTTTGCCGACAACTTCCATGATAGAGGGAATGATTAAGAATCGGTGATAAGAGGTTTGTGAGCTTTTTGAACGCAACGTCGCAGCAGAGAGTTCCTTGCCGACAGGCAACGGACAATCACCAAAAAAGCGCGCTTTTTAAAAGCATGAGGAATTGTGTAGATTCGCC
>Ga0228698_1001184_pt1 | contig 13727 bp, 13 predicted proteins | sample McNCre117_Aug_MG_FD_178015 | JGI IMG/M metagenome (GOLD analysis project Ga0228698, IMG submission 178015) | Freshwater microbial communities from McNutts Creek, Athens, Georgia, United States - 1-17_Aug_MG | ecosystem: Environmental > Aquatic > Freshwater > Creek | place: USA: Georgia...
TGTTGTAGGTAGGAGCAGAAAAGGCAAAATCATACTCCCCTGCTTCGGCCATAGTGTGGAATTCTATTGAGGTATTTATGCGTTCACGAATCACTGGTGCCAGGGCGGACAATTTTTCTACCGTAAAGCCGGGAAGGTTTGTCAGGTGCTCTGGAATGGAGCTGCTCAGATATGACACGAATTCTTCGTTCGAAAGTCTATGCAAGTGCTGTTTGTTGAGCCAGAGTAGTTTGTCCTCGTTAAAAGCGGCACCAGCACGCTGAATCTTGTTGATATCAAATGCCGTAATGAGTTCGTCATGAGTGAAAACATCCTGTTCAGTGCCGGGATTCCAGCCGGTCAGAGCAAGAATATTCATCATTGCAACTGGTAAATAGCCCTCAGTCCGATAGTCGAGAATGTCTTTAGCACCATCACGTTTGCCAAGTTTTTTTGTGCGGTCGTCACGGAGGATTGGTGGCAGTGTTACAAATGTCGGATACGCAATACCAAGCGCATCGTAGATGCTGAGGAACTTTGGCATACTCGAAATAAATTCGTCTGCTCGCATGATGTGTGTGACACCCATTTCGAGGTCATCAATAATGTGGGCAAAGTTATAGGTTGGATACCCATCACTTTTAATGAGGACAACGTCATCGAGCATCTCTTCACCGGCAGAAAGTTCACCACGGGTCACATCGGTCCAGGTATATCGTTTAATAACCGGTACCTTGAGACGGAGTGGTCGAGTACCATCCCATACATCAAATGTTTCAGGTCGATGATTGCGGAACAAAAATGGTCGCTTTTCAGCTATAGCCTGCTCTTTAAAAGAGGCTACTTGTTCGGTAGTGTAGGGATCAGGATATGCAAAGCCTTTTGCAATCAGTTCCTCTGCATATTTTTTATAGAGCGGTAGTCGCTCAGATTGAATACATGAGTTGAAAGGACCAGGCTTGTCTGGACCAAAATCCCATTCAATGCCGAGCCAGCGGAGAGATTCTTGAATGTGCTCGATTGATCCGGCCACCTCACGTTCTTTGTCAGTGTCTTCGATTCGTAGAATAAAGGTACCGTTATGTTTGCGAGCGTGCAAGTACGCAAAGAGTGCGGTGCGGACGCCACCGATATGCATAAAACCCGTTGGTGACGGGGCAAAACGCGTGACGACAGGTTTGTTGGTAGTATTAGATTCCATGTTCTAGTGAAATCGAACGCAGCTGATCTGCAACAAGACTAGCGGCATTCGGATTAGCGAAGTTGACAGCTGCCTGTTGCATGGTCATGTATTTGTTCGGGTCTGTCATAATAGAACGAATTTCAGCGACAAGCAAATTTTCTGTCAGGTTCCCTTCTTCGAGGACAGACGCTGCGCCGGTACGGGCATAGGCATACGCGTTTGTACGCTGATCGTGACTGATTTCTTCGGGGATTGGAATGACAATGGCTGGCTTGCCGTGGAGGGCAATTTCAAAGAGTGTGGTACTGCCAGCTCTCGTGATAACGAGACTTGCTGCATCGAGGAGCGCGGCAATGGTCGGAGCAGGCAGACTCCCCTTTACGTAGTAGTGGTCGAGAAGTTGTGTGTCAGGAATAAGTGATTGTGCAGTTTGAATCACCGATGCTTCAAGTTCGCTCCCTGTTTGATGAAAAACTCGGAATTGTGGCAAGAGAAGTGGTAGTGAACGGAGGATGAGATTGTTCACTCGTTCTGCACCAAGTGAACCGCCAGTCACGTAAATCAATGGCAGATCATTTGGAATACCGAGCGCGGTAAATGGGTCAGGGGTAATGGTACGAATCACATTACGAATTGGAATACCGACAAGTGCAGTTTTGCCTGCAGGGAAATACTCGGCCACTTCTTTGTAGGCAATACCAATAAAACGAGCAAAATTTTTTGCAAGTACATTAGCCCGTCCAGGTCGACTATCTGATTCATGTATCACCACAGGGATACGATAAAATCGTGCTGCAAGGAGAACTGGTACACTGGTGTAGCCACCTTTGCTAAAAATCACATCAGGGTACCAAACGTAGAGTATGTAGAGCGCAGAAAACAATCCACCTATCGTTTTAAATACATCAAGAATATTTTGCAGTGAGATATAGCGTCGTAATTTTCCCGCTGGACAATACAGGTGACGAATACCGTTTGCCTGTAATTCATCAGGGTTAAAAGGGGTTGGACCAATATAGAAAAGTTCAGCATCAGGTTGCTGTTCTCGCAGTGCTTCAGCGGTCGCCATAAGCGGATAGAAATGTCCCCCGCTCCCTCCCCCAACAAACGCAATTCGCATATGTATGTATAGTACCATAACGCCTGAACAGAGAGTTTGGTTTTTTACAGCTCAACAACGAAGCGTGCTATGTATATGTACTAGCGGACGACGGTTTTTCGGTATTTCGAAACATTGAGCACAATCCCCACCATAATGAGAGTCGACAAAAGTGCGGTTCCTCCGTGACTAATAAATGGAAGTGGCAGCCCTGAAAGTGGTGCGACCGCAATCATTGAACCAATATTCAAAAATGTTTGGCACGCAATCAGTGTCATAAATCCCACGACGAGTAACATACCGAACATGTCCGGTGACTCTGCGGCAATTTTATACCCCCGGAACGTAAACGAGACAAAGAGTAGAATGAGGAGTGATGATCCGATAAAACCAAATTCTTCAGCAAACACGGCAAAAATCGAGTCACCAATTGGTTCGGGGAGGTATTCAAATTTTTGAATACTTTGACCAAATCCGCGTCCATAAAAACCGCCGGATCCAACTGCAATGAGTGATTGGGTAATCTGGTAGCCACTTCCTTGGGTGTCGCTGTCAGGGTGGAGGAATACGGTAAAACGATCCATGACATACGGACGCATAAACGCGACAATAGTAAGGAGGAGGACAGCTGACAAAAACATGAGTCCAATATCGCGCCATCGTCCACCAGCAGTAACGAACATAGCGAGTGCAGCAGTGGCCATAATCAAAAATGTGTCAGTGTCAGGCTGAATGAGCATAATAAACCCGACACCGCCTACGATTGCCACAAATGGTAACGTTCCTTTTACAAAATCTGTTACATGCTGCTGCATGCCAGAGAGCCAGGTGGCAATGTAGATGATAAACCCCAACTTCAGAATTTCGGCTGGTTGAAACGAGAAAGCGCCGAGATAAATCCAGCGGCGGGCACCACCTGAACTCGCACCGAGATGTGGAATAAATACCGCAAGTGTAAGAAGAACCGAAAAGACGAAAATATAAAATGCGTACTGGCGTAGGTTTCGGTAGTAGAGATTACTCATCAGGAATAACGCAATACTGCCACCCACAATCCCAAATAAAAATTGATTAAACGCGACATTTGAAAAGCTCGCCCCTTGTCGGGCGAGGAGTCCGAGTGATGCCGACGAGAAAATCAAAAAACCTCCACCAACGAGAATGATGACGAGAGCCAGGAGAATCGTATCGACAGATTTAATGTGAGCTTTCATACACTACACTATTGTTGCGAGTGCCAAACCAGCAATCGCACACATAATACTGATAATCCAGTAACGCATTGTTACCTTGGTTGAAGGCCATCCAATTGCTTCGAAATGGTGGTGGAGGGGGGCAATACGAAAGAGCTTTTTGCCTGTTGCTTTGCGGTAACTGATTTGAAGTACGTTTGACGCCACGGTTGCAACGAGTGGCAGACCAATGAGTGGCAGTAGTGAAATCCCCTTCCCCCCACCGAGTTCGTCTGTCATCAGGACCACGACCGCGAGAGCGAGTGTGAGTGCCATTGAACCAGTTTCGGTCATCCAGAACCGGGCTGGTGGAATATTGAACCAGAGAAACGCGAGTACTCCACCCGCAACCGTCGCGCAAAATGCGGCGAGATCTACCTGGTGTTGGATAAAGGCGATACCGGCATACGAGAAGAAAATCGCAGCAAATACGCCACCCGAGAGACCGTCAATGCCGTCAATCACTCCACTCGCATAGAGGGCAATAGTGAGGAGGATAAAGAATGGAATGATTGCTACGCCAATATGGAGCACTCCATCAAATGGAACCCCAATACTATCGATGCCGAGTTTCGCATAAAACCACCACCCAATTGCTGCAGACAGGACCGTAATAATACCAATTCGAATTTTGAGACGGAGTCCTTTGCCTCCATGTACGACATCGTAGTAATCATTTAGGAATCCCACCGCTGCGCCGACGAGGAGTGTTGAAACTGGTATCCAAGTTTGGGCTCGACTGAGGAAAAAGAGGTCGTTGAACACAGAATGAGGCCAGAGCATTTTTCCAAGGTAAAAAACAACGAGGGTCAGAATAACACTCATCCAAATCACAATACCACCCATGCGAGGGGTTTTAATTTCGTCACCACCTTTGAGTCGATTGAACTCGGTCGCTTCGTGGCCACCAATCGCTGTTTTGCCGCCCTGTTTTTTCCAGACTTTGTATTTAAATAAATAGTGCGTCAAAATTGGCGTGATTATAATACCAATGATAAAGGCGAGCGTGGTCGGAATCAGAATTTTAAAGATAGGAAATTCCATAGTATGAGAAATTATTTTTGTGTTGCAAAGGCCGCAGTGACGGCTGTCACTAATTTTTTTACATCGGCGAACCGACCGTCATACGTAGAACCGAGTACTGTTACGATGATTGGTCGATTGAAACCGGCATCAAAGGCAATGGTCAGATTGCCTCCTGCGAGGTCAGTGTAGCCGGTTTTTGAACCAAGCAGGTTTGGAATGTCAGTAATGATTGGATTGGTATTTTCTGCATCATGGAACGCACCATCTGTATTGTAGACGCGGGCACTCTGGACTGTGGTTGGGGTGAGAATTTCAGGATAGTTACTAATAATGTATTCCATTAAAAACGAAATCTCTCGCGCGGTACCAACGGCACCGGCTTCGGTTGTCGAGATATCGAGTCCGGTCGGATTCAAGAAATGGAGGTGTGGTAATCCGAGTTCAGTCGCTCGAATATTCATAGTGCGTACAAACGTCTGGTTAGGGTCTTTTTTTGTATCAATCACAGCACCTACGGCACTCGCGAGGGCATATGCCGCATCGTTCGACGAGGCGAGGACTGCGTACTTTGACAAAGCTGCGGTTGTGAACCGCTCCCCTTCAGAGAGACCGCTTGACCCAGATTGCGAAATAGCCTCTTTTGGTACAATCACAGTTTTGTTTGTGGCGACGAGTTCGTGTGCAATGAGTGCTGTCATCAGTTTGGTAATCGACGCAAGTGGCAGTACGGTGTCTGGTTCTTTACTAAAGAGTGCACGTTTGGCACGGACGTCGTACACATACGCAGCTTTGGCCCCGAGAGTAATGTTCTCGAGTACGGGAATAGTTTGAATTGTCGTTTCTGCAATAACAAGCGGCGCTGCTTCAGCAGTTTTTTGTGAATCGGGTGCTTTTGCTCGTGAGAGAAACGATGGGCCGTAGCTGATGCCTAACAAGGCAACGAGAATGAATACGAGTACTGCGAGTTGTGCAATTACAGGAAAACGCTTTTCAGTCCGGGCGACTTCGGGTAGAAATGTTTCAATTACGTAGTTATCAGGTTCTGTCATACCGTTGTGTCGGTTACAGGTTCGTGTTCAGTGGTAAAGGTCTCGAGTGCGTCGGTAATACGGGCGAAGTCGGTGAGCTCGCGAGTGTCCGTGACACCGAGATGCGCAAGGAGCGACGGGGTAACACTAAAGGTATACCCACTTCCCTGTTTCGCCTGGCTGCGTTCAATCAGTCCGCGAATGAGCAGGTTACGCAAAATAAATGACGAGTTCACTCCACGAATACGATCAATTTCACTGCGAGTAATCGGGTTACGATACAAAATGATTGAAAGTGTTTCAGCTCCCGCTTTTCCAATATCACTTTTAATGTCACCTTTACGGAGTGCTTCGATAAACGGCGCGAGTTCGGGGGCAGTCACGAGTTCAACGTCAGTGTCTGTTTCGAGTAATCGAGTAGCACCCTGCGTCAATCGTTCGCGGAGCACATCCAAAGCCGCCCGAAAATCTTCGGTACTCACGTCATACATTTTCTCAAGCAGTGCTTTTTTCTGCGGTGCAGACCGATAGAAAAGCAATCCTTCAATGAGGATATCAAGTGGCATTACCAATCATTCTATCACATAAAAACCACAAAAAACCACGTATTTAAAGCCTCTTTGTTGACAACACCCCATATTCCACGCAAAACGCTTGACTTTTAAATTATAGTATGCTATTGTATAAGTCTGCAGGGTGAGAAGGTCAAGCCTGACCTGAAGACTGCAGAGGGAGACTAAGATGGAACGTTCGAACTTTTCCCCGGGTTCCCCGGGTAATCTGTACAAACATCCTCTGTGTGACGGCCTTGTCATCAAGAACCATCTTCTGCCGGCCGCCGGCGGCCACGTCAGCACCAGCTGAACGGCGCTGGGCCGAACTGTCGCCCGTCGCGGGTCTGGGTTGGATCTCGGTCCACTCTGAAGCCGCCGATTGACGGGTTGGCAGTCAAAACCTGGAGTTGGTGGTAGATAGCGGGGTCGGCCTCGACTCTCGCACTACTGCCACTCCAGGCACGAACTTCAACAATCTAGGAGGTGTGGCATGCGAATGCCGTTCTACTAGCGGGTCTAGCTGATCCGCCGCAATGGCAGAAGACAACATTTGATCATTCATACAGGGGGAGGAAAAAATGAGGATACGACATCTTCGACCGCCCATCAGGGCGGATACTACAAGGGGCTTAGACATGTTTGCACAGCAAATATCTCTAAGCCCCTTTTTCGTATTAAAATATGTCTTACACAATAGTATCTACGATTTGTTCGTATTTCCGCATTTGCTTCATTCTTTGCAAAGATGACTGCATTTATCTTCTATATTCCATCTTCTATTTTCAATAGTATTTTGGAGTGTTTCCCTGCTCCAACTCAATCTCAATATCATGGAAACGTCCGGTCTGGGTCACGAGTACATTCCCCTGTTTAAATAATTCGAGGATAGCGAGGAATCCGACAATGACTGTCTTGTGTTCGGTGGCTTCGGCTCGAATATCAGAAAATTTCGTTTTGAGTTGAGTCTCGATACGCTTTTTCAAATTCGCCATCATGTCTTCCAAACTAATGGTTTGTTTGACTTGGACCTTTGGTTTAAATTCTTTTTTTGGGAGGTTTTGGAGGACGCTCGCCATGGCTTCGTGGAGTGCGTCCAAGGTGCACCAGTCGTCGGTGATGAAAAGTGGTTCTTTTGGCGCCACAAATTTTGGACTGTAGAGGCGGTTTTTGCTGAAGATAGTCGCGAGGTGTGCGCCCGCATCACGGAAAATCTGATACCGTCGCAACCGGTCTTCGAGGTCGTCGATGGTCGCCTCTTCTTCTTTGGTTAGTTCGAGGACCGGGAGGAGTGACTTTGATTTGATGAGGAGGAGTGTGGCGGCCAGTTGTACGAACTGGGCGGTGTGTGGCAGTGACTTCTCCTGCATGTCACTCACTTGCCTAATGTATTCATCGGTGACAGCTGCAAGTGAAATATCATTAATCAAGAGTTTCCGTTTTTCAACGAGTTCAATCAGCAACTCCAAAGGTCCCTCAAAGACATTTGATTTAAATGAGAAGTCGAGCGTGGTCGCAATGGCCATATACTAAAATCATACCATACCCCCGTTGTCTATCTGTGTGTACTATGGACTCAAAGGTTTATTTATAGAATACTCCCTGGATTGCTTCGTCTTCTTACAGAAGCTGTTCAGGTTGTCTCTCTTTTTTCAAAAGAGCTGGCAACCTCTTGCGAAAGCATCCCATGCTTCCTCACTCGCAATGACAAATGTACAACGCGTCTTTGTGAGGAAGGAGGAGGTACGACGACTGACGAAGCAATCCAAAGTTATTTCATTTGTGCAGACTGTTCGGGATTGCTTCGTCATTCCGCTCCGCTCCGCTCCATTTCTCGCAAAGACGCATCTTGTATTTGTCATCCGTCATTGCGAGGTACGAAGCAATCCAGAGTCATACTAAATGAGATATATCCTCCCAACGTGGGTTATCTTTTTCAATTAGTTTTATTTTTGCTGTTCGCGAGCCACCTTTTAGCTGTTTCTCGCGTTCAATTGCTTGCGTCATTGTTTCGCATATTTCTGCATAGACGAGAGTATGTAGGTTGTATTTTTTAGTGAACCCGCTTCCGGTACCAGCTTTATGTTCATCAACGCGTTTTGGTAGGTTGCTGGTTACTCCAACGTATAAAGTACCGTTCCGTTTGTTGGTGAGAATGTATACGGTTGGCTGAAAATTTTCCATATATCGTCAACTCCCTGGATTGCTTCGTCATTCCGCTCCGCTCCATTTCTCGCAAAGACGGTGATGTTAGTAAGTTTCTAAGAATTTAATGAGGAGTCGGACGGGTTCGCCGGTTGAGCCTTTGGCGAGTTTGTCGCTTGGGACACTTTCCATGCGTGGGGCCATGTCAATGTGGGCCCAAGGAACGTTTTTTGGTGCGAACGCGGCGAGGAACATGCCACCTTCGATACAGCCTCCCCATTTGGCAAAGTTCGTGGCGATGTTACTGATATCGGCACGGGCACTCTTGAGCGGTCCTTTGTACTCGTCCCAGAGTGGGAGTGGCCAAACGAGGTCGCCAGACTCTTCACTCAAGATACGGAGGGTAGTTTCGAGTTCGGTGTCTTTGGTCATAATAGCGCTTGCTTGCTGACCGAGCGCGACGAGGGCTGCGCCAGTGAGGGTGGCCACATCAATAATAGCGCACGGTTTGTATCGTTCAGAGTACGTGAGTGCGTCAGCGAGGACAAGACGGCCTTCGGCATCGGTGTGGAGAATTTCAACCGTAGTACCGGAGAGGGACGTCACAATGTCCCCCGCGCGCATGCTGGTGCTACTGATTGCATTTTCCGCAGCCGGTATGAGGGCAATAATATTTTTTTGTACCCCTAATGTTGCTGCCGCTACAATCGCCGCCATGACACTACTTCCACCAGACATATCCATGTGCATGTCGTGCATTGCGCCTGATGGTTTGACGTTCAATCCCCCGGTGTCATACGTAATTCCTTTTCCAATCAACACAATTGGTCGTTCGTCGTCGTTTCCTTTTCCATTTTCTCTTTTCAATTTCCCTTTTCCCTTGCCCCAGTATTCCATGACAATAAATTGTGGTTCGTTGTGTGAACCTTTGCCGACTGCTTCTACGAGGTTCAATTTTTGCTTTTTAATATCAGCGAGCCCAAGTACTTTTACCGTAACGCCACTACCCGATGCCATTTTTTTTGCAGCACTCGCGAGGGCTTTCGGAGTAAGGTCGTCGCCGTGGGTATTCGCAATATCACGAGCAGCGTTTGTGTACTCGGCTACGATAAGGCCGCGTTTAAATCCTTCAAGAGCTTCGTGTGCGTGTGGTCCGTGAATGGCGATTTCTTTGAGTGATTTCTTTGATTCGGATTTTGATTTATAGACTGTGAAGTCATAAGCTGCAAGGGCGAGGTTCTCTGCAATTGTTGAAGCAAACCAGGTTTCGTCATAGTCGTGTAGTTTTGGAAACGATGCTCGATCGAGTGATAGTGCGATGTGTTCAATCTGGTGACCTTTGGCCGCTTGGACGAGGCTGCGGAGCATTGTGCGGAAGGTACGCACTGTGACATCGGCAAACTTCCCTATCCCCTGCCGATACTCGAGTGTGCCGTCTGTTGTTTCGACAAAACGATGGGAATTCGCTGATTCCTCCGTCAGTACAATCCGACAATATTTTTTTGGTGCGCTCGTAATCGGTGTTTTTGCAATAGTGATGATGGTAGACATGAAGAAAGTATAACATTTGAGTAGAGAAAAGGCGCTCTTGCGGAGCGCCTGTCCTTCCTATTCTTCTCTAGTTTTTCGGTCATGTGATACGCTGGCCGGTGCATTCAGTAAGGTGTATCCGTCTGGCTACTTCTGCGAGAGCCATGTCGGCAGGTACCGGTTGCCCGCTCGCCATCCCTGCCCACTCATGATGGGTTTCCGGTTCCCAGTACCGAAAGAAGAACTCTTCAAGGCACAGTTGCGGGAATTGGCCTTTCGTTCTGGCCAATGCCGCTTCAAGTCTGACCGCTTCGGCCGAGCCGCTCTGGACGGGGATATTCAAGAAATCCCCCATCCAGCACCCGTCGACGATCACTTTTGAAACAGTGGTGAAGAGAACCTCGTCGTCCCCTTTGCCATGTTCTAGTTCAAACATGATGGAGAGGACGCCTGGGTGGACCCAGCACCTTGCCATTGCTTGAGGCACTATGTGTGTTTGCGCAGTCATGTTTTCCTCCTGTTGACTGGAATCAAAACTATTACAAAAAAGTAGAGCTTTGTCAATACAAAAACCGCCCGAACTTTATACTGGGCGGTTTTCGAACAGCTTGAAATTTATCTAAATTTTAATACCTAGTTCTCGTATCTGGGCAGGGTTTGCTTCGAGGGGCGCGCCCATCATGAGGTCTTTGCCTTCGCCAGTTTTTGCAAATGCAATCACCTCGCGAATGTTTGGCTCGTTTTCAAGCAACATGACGATACGGTCAAATCCCCAGGCGATACCACCGTGAGGTGGAGCGCCAAAGCCGAGCGCTTTGAGCATGTGACCAAAGTTCGCTTCAATTTTTTCGTCACTGTACCCCATGATTTCAAACGATGTCTTTTGGTCTGCTGCATTGTGGTGACGGATACTACCACCACCAATTTCAAAACCGTTTAAGGTAATGTCGTATTGCGTTGTGACAATGTCTGCAATATTTTGCTTGGCACGGAAATCGGCCATGGACTTTTCCTGTGGCTTTGAGAATGGGTTGTGGGTAAATGTCCATTCCCCGGTTCCGTCGATGTTGTCTGAACCGGTTTTTTCAAAGGCTGGGAAATCAGTCACCCAGAGAAACGCGAGGAGGTTCGGATCATTCTTGTCTTCTCGAATATCAGGTCGGTCGTTACCGTACTGTTCCATCGCGTCTTTGTATGTCATACGCGGGAACGGCACTTGTTGGATTTTCTTTTCTGGGTAGAGTTCGGTTACTACCTTAATCAACAATGCTTCATTCAGACTCATAACATCCTCTGGTTCTACAAATGACATCTCCATGTCGAGCTGGGTGAATTCAGGTTGACGGTCTCCTCGAGTATCTTCGTCGCGCATGCAGCGAGCGAATTGGAAGTATCGTTCAAAGCCACCAACCATGAGTAGTTGTTTGTACTGTTGTGGTGACTGTGGCAGGGCGTAGAATTTTCCTTTGCTCAAGCGTGATGGTACGAGGTATGAACGAGAACCTTCGGGTGTCGGAGCCGATAGTAATGGTGTTTCGATTTCACAAAAGTTGTGTGCTTCGAGTTCTCTGCGAACGAGTTGTTGAATCTTGAAACGGTTTCGAATATTTTTTTGCAGACGGGCACGACGGAGGTCGACGTAGCGGTGTTCGAGACGCGTGGCTTCGTCGATGTCGATACCACTTTCGGAAATATCAAACGGAATTGTTTCAGCTTCGTTCAAAATCGTAATACCGAGGATTTCGAGTTCGATATCACCATTTTGTACGCCAGCTTTTTTATTTCGTTCTGGTCGCTCGTTTACTTTACCTTCGACAGCGACAACGAATTCAGTACGGAGAATTTTACCGACCTCCATTGCATCAGTTGCATTCGGAAGGATGACGCCCTGTACAGTGCCTGATGCATCACGAAAATCCAAGAAAATCATTTTTCCTTGGTCGCGTCTGATGCTGACCCAGCCTTTGACGGTTACTGTTTTTCCAGTGTGTGAACTAAGTTCACCGATACGTGTTCGTTCCATAGTGTGTTAATTAATGTGTGGTGTAATAATAATGTATCCAACTTCCATTTCTGCTTCACCTGAATATGTCACGTCGTAAAGTGGCGAACTGAGAGTTGCTACCTTACTTGAAATAGTTTCTATTTCCGTTGCTGTGGCTGGTTTCCAGTGTTCTACGACGATAATGGTTGTAGATTCTGGTAGTTCGAGTGCTTCTCGAATAGGTGCTAATTCTTCTTCGTCGGCGTCGAACGTATCTAATCCTGACCAAACAATTACTTTTTCAACTTCTTCTAAAAGAGTGTGGATTGGATTTTCTGGAGCTTGTTCCATAGCATTTTTTGCAGGGAACGAAAATCGCCCCTACAAATATATTACTAATAAATAATACATTTGTAGGGGCGATTGCAATGTATGAATTGCGACGCGGTGCCACCCTACTTTCCCTTTTGTGTATGCACATTAGGGGACTTTTTAGTATGTGCTGTGTCGGGCACTCCCGGAGGGTTCTACTCAAGAAAGGGTTTATATCCCTCACTTTTTCTTCCCCCGCCTCAGCGGTGTCTGCCGCTTCGCTGGTGTGTATTTAGTATGCCGGAATCTTACGAGATGTCAACTAACGAGTGGTGCAATTTCAATTTTCTGGGCGTCGACATCGTAAGTAATTGCGACACCTGACGCAGCATTTTCGCTTGCGAGTATGGCAAACGTTTCTGCTGAGAGTTCGTATTCGCCGGTAATGTAAATAGTAATGTTCTGTCCACGTGTGATTCGTTTGAATTCAACACCATGCTCTTCATGTAACGTGTCTGAAATAATGTCCGCAACGGCAGTAACACTCCGCGGAGCTGTTTCATTCATTAGTGTCTTTGCGTTGAGGCTTGCGCGGAATTGTTCCATGTTGATGTTACTTGAGTTCAATTCCGATTGCTTCGCGAACGCGTTGCAGTACTGGCCCTGATACAATCTTCGCACGTGCGACACCGTCTTTGAGTACCGCATGTACATCAGCATCAGTAATACTGGTCCGTCGTTCACGCATTGGAGCGATCATAGCATCAATGTCTTCGATGAGGGCGTCTTTGAGGTTTTTGTATTTGCCGCGATTTGCTTCGTAGAGCACTTCGAGTTCTGCTGCAGTGCGGAATAATGTATGGATGGCGTAGACGTGTTCTGGTCGTTCCCCACTACTGTCGGTTACGATACTCATAACAGCTTTCTGGATTTCTTCGCGACTGCCGAAGAGTGGAATTGTGTTCTTGTAGCTCTTACTCATTTTTGTACCGTCAGTGCCTGGTACTACCCCTACCCCGTCGAGGATCATTGTTTCTGGTTCCTTGAGCAGTGTCTCGCTGTGGTAGCTCTGGTTTACCTTACGTACTGCTTCACGCGTGTACTCGAGGTGTTGGCGCTGGTCTTCGCCAACGGGCACGATGTCAGTATCGTAGAGGGTGATGTCGGCAGCTTGGAGCATTGGATAGGTAAAGAGGCCGGCGTTTGGTTCGATGCCTTTTGCCACCTTGTCTTTATACGCATGACCTTGCATCAGAAATGGTACCGTTACCATACAGTCGAAAATCCAGCCGAGTTCCATATGGTCCTGGTTGTCTGATTGGCGGAATATGGTTGCTTTCTTTGGGTCGATACCAACCGCTAAATAATCACGCACAACACTCATAATATTATGCCGCATGGTTTCTGGTTCACGGACTGATGTGAGGGCGTGATAGTCAGCCACCATGAGGAAACTATCGTACTGCTCGTAAATATCCAAAAATGGCTTGAGAGCGCCAAAATAATTCCCGATGTGGAGATCTCCCGAAGACTGCAATCCCGTTAAAAGTCGTTTTTTCATAGTGCTCTTATACTACCAAAGAACAAGGTAATGTCCAAAAAGCGTTGTGGCAGTATTTTCTGCCCATGGTATTCTTGCCGGTAATGATATTTGCAAA
>Ga0228698_1001185_pt1 | contig 13706 bp, 10 predicted proteins | sample McNCre117_Aug_MG_FD_178015 | JGI IMG/M metagenome (GOLD analysis project Ga0228698, IMG submission 178015) | Freshwater microbial communities from McNutts Creek, Athens, Georgia, United States - 1-17_Aug_MG | ecosystem: Environmental > Aquatic > Freshwater > Creek | place: USA: Georgia...
ACGACGATGGGCTTTAAACCCAGGGCCAAAGCCTTCTTGGTCACGAAACGCGTTTGGGGCATGGGACCTTCCTGGGCGTCGATCAGCAGCACCACACCGTCCACCATGCTCAACGCACGCTCCACTTCGCCGCCGAAGTCGGCGTGTCCGGGGGTGTCAACGATATTGATGTGGGTGCCTTCCCAGCTCACCGCACAGTTCTTGGCCAGAATGGTAATGCCGCGTTCGCGTTCGATGGCATTGTTGTCCATCACGGTGTCAACGATTTTTTCGTGCTCAGCAAAAGTGCCAGACTGGCGCAATAACTGGTCAACCATGGTTGTTTTGCCATGGTCAACGTGGGCGATGATGGCGATATTTCGGATTTGTTTACTGCTCATTTTTTACTTTCAAACTACGTATTCAGACTCTGTTGCACCAGTGACTCACTCACCTCCGGCGGACTCAGCAGGCGTTGCGCTATCAACTCCCCTGCCCTGGTATGACCGGTACCCAGCAACGCGCGCGGTGACTGGGCATACACCGCAACTTGCTCTGCGTCGGGCCAGGAACCCCGGCGACGCATTCCACTCAAAAAACGTGCCGCATTGTCGCTGTCCAATGTGACCGGTATAAAACCGTCCAACAATGCGTCCACCGGCAGCACGCGTGCCAACCGCTGGTCTTCATTCATAGACTCTAGGGCTTCCAGCGTGACCGTTTGGTCCGCTGTAAAGCGGCCGCTGCGTATACGCCGCAGCGCAGCCAAATGCGCACCGCAGCCCAAGGCCTCTCCAATGTCTTCACCCAAGGTCCGGATGTAGGTGCCTTTGCTGCACTGGACTTCCAGACCGATCGAAGGCGATATTTCCAATTGCGTTGCCGTGATCGCAATGCCGTGAATGCGAACGGCGCGCGCAGTGCGCTCGACCTCAATTCCCTCGCGGGCGTATTCGTACAATGCCTTACCATCTTTCTTGAGGGCACTGTGCATTGGCGGAACCTGCAGAATATCGCCAACAAAGCGGGCTACAGCCGCTTCGACTTGGGCTGCATTGATCGCCACCGGTCGTTCCTGAATCACGTCACCTTCTGCATCTGCCGTGCTTGTTTTTACGCCCAAACGCAGCGTCGTGGCGTAGGCCTTGTCGGCATCCAGGTGCAGCTGACTGAACTTGGTAGCAGCCCCAAAACAAATCGGCAGCACACCGGTTGCCAAAGGGTCCAACGTGCCCGTGTGTCCGGCTTTTTCGGCCCTCAGCAACCACTTGACCTTTTGCAAGGCCTGGTTGCTGGACCATCCCAGCGGCTTATCAAGCAACAACACCCCATGCACAGGGCGCCGTTGCACCCGTGTGCGTGGCGCTTCCATGCTTAATCCTCTTTGGCGCGGGAAGACACCGCTTTGGCAATCAAGGCGTTCATGTCGGCAGCGCGCTCGGTGGTGCGGTCAAACACAAAGTGCAACGTCGGTACCGTGTGGATATGCAAACGCTTGAACAGACCGGCGCGCAAAAAGCCCGCCGCCTGGTTTAGGCCTTCTGCCGTTTCCTCCGGGTCGCCGACGAGAAGGCTGAAGAAGACCTTCGCGTGGGCGTAGTCAGGGGTCACCTCAACGGCTTGCAATGTCACCATGCCAACCCGAGGGTCTTTTAATTCGCGCGCGATCAGCTCGGTCAGATCGCGCTGTATCTGATCGGCGACGCGAAAGCCGCGGTTTGGCGTGGAGGATTTTTTACGCACCATACAGTTCCGCGCTTACAGCGTGCGCGCAATTTCCTTGACTTCGAAGAATTCGAGCTGATCGCCTTCTGCAATGTCGTTGTAGTTGCGCAATTTGATACCGCACTCGAAGCCTTCCTTCACTTCGCGCACATCGTCTTTCATGCGCTTCAGCGAATCCAGCTCGCCCGTGTAAATCACCACGTTGTTGCGCAGCAGGCGGAAATGCGCGCTGCGGGTAACGAAGCCGTTGGTAACCATACAACCGGCAACCGTACCGATCTTGGACGCCACGAACACGGTGCGAATTTCGGCCATGCCCGTGATTTCTTCGCGTTTTTCCGGCGCCAACATACCCGACATAGCTGCTTTGAGCTCGTCGACCGCATCGTAAATGATGTTGTAGTAGTGCACATCCACGCCATTGCCTTCGGCCAACTTGCGCGCACCTGCGTCGGCGCGCACATTGAAACCGATGACGATGGCCTTGGAGGCAATGGCCAAGTTGATATCGGACTCGCTGATACCGCCCACGGCGGCGTACACCATTTGCACCTTGACTTCGTCGGTCGAAAGCTTGAGCAAGGACGCCGACAGCGCTTCTTGCGAGCCTTGCACATCGGCTTTGACGATGATCGGCAGCGTTTTGACATCGCCCGAAGCCATGTCCGAGAACATGTTTTCCAGCTTGGCCGCCTGTTGTTTGGCCAACTTGGTATTGCGGAACTTGCCGGCACGGTAGGTGGCGATTTCACGGGCGCGTCGCTCATCGGACATCACCATGAATTCGTCGCCAGCTTGCGGTACTTCGGTCAGGCCTTGAATTTCCACAGGTATGGAAGGTCCTGCGGTTTTGATCGGGCGACCATTTTCGTCCAACATGGCACGGACCCGACCAAAGGTCTGCCCCGCCAACACCACATCGCCCGTCTTCAACGTACCGGATTGCACCAGCACGGTTGCCACCGGACCACGGCCCTTGTCGAGCTGGGCCTCAATAACCAGGCCCTTGGCCATGGCATCGACCGGTGCCTTCAGTTCCAGTACTTCGGCTTGCAACAACACTTGTTCCAACAGCTCGTCGATGCCCTGACCGGTCTTGGCCGACACCGGAACGAACGGCGAATCACCGCCAAACTCTTCCGGCACCACTTCTTCCACGACCAGTTCGTTCTTCACGCGATCGGCGTTGGCGTCGGGCTTATCGATTTTGTTAATCGCAACCACAATCGGAACACCGGCCGCCTTGGCGTGCTTGATGGCCTCCTTGGTTTGTGGCATCACGCCGTCATCGGCAGCCACCACCAAAATGACGATGTCGGTTGCCTTGGCGCCCCGCGCCCGCATGGCAGTAAACGCCTCGTGACCCGGAGTGTCCAGGAACGAGATCATGCCGCGTTGGGTTTCTACGTGGTAAGCGCCAATGTGCTGGGTGATGCCACCGGCTTCGCCAGACGCCACTTTGGCGCGGCGAATGTAATCGAGCAGCGATGTTTTACCGTGGTCAACGTGGCCCATGACGGTCACCACGGGAGCGCGGGCAACCGCCTCTGCATGTTGGCCTTGCACTTCGTCGTCGGTAAATGCCTCCGGATCGTCCAGTGCCGCCACCACCGCCGTGTGCCCCAGCTCTTCCACCACAATCATGGCAGTGTCCTGGTCCAACGGTTGGTTGATGGTGACCATTTGGCCGAGTTTCATCAGGTGCTTGATAACCTCGGACGCCTTGACAGCCATTTTGTGCGCCAGTTCAGCCACCGTAATGGTTTCCGGCACGTGCACTTCCAAAATGCGTGCTTCGACCGGTGCCGACGCCTGCGACGGGCCTTGATCGCGGAAATTTCCGCCGCGCTTGCCACGCGGCCCGCTGCGCCAGTTGGTGGAACGACCGGCATTTCCGCCGCTGGTGTCACCACGGGTTTTCAGTTCTTTCTTTTTACCGGCTTCATTCGCCCAGCTACTGGACAACTTGGCCGATTTGACTTCCTTGCCATTGCCTGCAGCATTGGCCGCACCCGCTGCGGGCGCAGCCCCGGCCGCCTGACCCGCACCAGGTTTGGGCGTGCCGGTTCCAGCTGCGGGTTTGTGCAAGGTGCCTTTGAGTGCCTTGGGGTCTACCGCCGGTTTCAATTCCTCCGGCTTCTTGGCAATCATGACCTTTTTCGGCGCAGACATCATGCTGCGAATCGCGGCCGCTTCGGCCTCTGCCTTGCGGCGGCGTTCGCTCAGATCAGCGGCCCGTGCAGCTTCGTCGGCGGCGACCGCCTTGGACGCCGCAGCAGCAGCCGCTTCGCGTTCTTTCACCGCACTGGCATTGGCTTGTGCAACGGCTTGGGCCTGCGCCTGTGCTTGCGCCTGGGCTTGTACAGCGGCGGGCGCCTGCGGTGCCTGGGCCGCTACCGGTGCGCTGGCGGCAGCGGCTGCCGCAGCGCGGGCTGCTGCTTGTTCTGCCTGGCGGGCGCGTTCCGCGGCGGCATCTGCCGCTTGGCGTTCGGCCAACTCGCGGGCCCGGGCTTCTTGTTCTTCCCGCTCTTTGCGGCGCTGTGCCAATTCTTCCTCCTGACGGCGGATCAGTTCTGCCTGGCGCCGCGCTTCTTCTTCGCGGCGTTGCAATTCGGCGTGGTCAACCGCAGGGGCTGCAACTTCGGTCTGCGGCAGGTCTTGATCGGGGCCATCAACCGCCACATCGGTGCCGTCTTCACGGCGCACAAACGTGCGCTTTTTGCGCACTTCAACTTGAATCGTGCGCGCCTTGCCAGTGGCATCGGCTTGCTTGATTTCGGTCGTTTGTTTCTTCACCAAGGTGATTTTCTTGCGGTCGGGGGAAGTGGTCCCATGGCTGTTTTGCAAATAGCTCAACAGCTTGTGTTTGTCAGAATCAGTGAGCACATCACTGCTGGCACTCTTGGACACACCGGCTTGTTTCAGTTGGTCAAGCAGTGTATCGGTGGATTTTTTGAGTTCATTGGCGAACTCGGCAACGGTCGTACTGGACATTTATTTGGATACCTTTCATGACCGTTACTCTTGAGAAGCGGCATCATTGGTAAACCAATGTTCGCGCGCCTTCATGATCAGGGCCTTGGCTTCGTCTGCTGACTGGCCAGTGATTTCTGTGAGTTCGTCAACGGCCAGGTCCGCGAGGTCATCGCGGGTGTGCACGCCAGCTTCCGTCAGCTTGCCGATCAACTCGGGGGTCAAGCCGTCCAGGTCACGCAGGTGTTGCGAAACCTCTTCCACACTTTCCTCGTGTGCGATTTCCTGTGTCAGGAGTGCGTCTTTCGCGCGGTTGCGCAATTCGTGCACCGTGTCTTCATCGAAACTTTCAATTTCCAGCATTTCTTGCAATGGCACGTAGGCCACTTCTTCCAGGCTGGTGAAACCTTCGGCAATCAGGATGTCGGCAATTTCTTCGTCGACATCGAGTTTTTCCATGAACAGCTTGCGACCTTGATCCGTCTCATTGGCCAGCTTTTGTGCCGACTCCGCCGCATCCATGATGTTGATCTTCCAGCCGGTCAGCTCGGAAGCAAGGCGCACGTTTTGCCCACCACGGCCAATTGCGATTGCCAGATTTTCTTCGTCTACCACCACATCCATGGCGTGGCGTTCTTCGTCGACCACGATAGAAGACACATTGGCTGGGGCCAAAGCACCAATCACGAACTGGGCAGGGTCTTCGCTCCACAAAACGATGTCAACGCGCTCGCCAGCGAGTTCGTTGGTAACGCCGTTGACGCGGGTTCCACGCACACCGACGCAGGTGCCGATGGGATCCACCCGTTTGTCGTGGGACAAAACAGCGATCTTGGCACGGGAGCCGGCGTCACGGGCGCACGACTTGATTTCGAGCAGACCCTGTTCAATCTCGGGAACTTCCTGGCGGAACAGTTCGATCATGTACTCAGGAGCCGAGCGCGACAGCAAAATAGGCGCGCCACGCAATGTGAGGTCCACTTCCATAATCATGGCGCGGACGCGGTCACCCGTGCGCAGATTTTCTTTTGGAATCATTTCGCTGCGGCGCAAGCGGCCTTCAACCCGACCACTTTCGACGATGATGTCGCCCTTGTCCATGCGTTTGACAGTGCCGACAAAAATCTTTTCACCGCGCGACATGAAGTCGTTCAACAACATTTCGCGTTCAGCGTCGCGAATTTTTTGAAGAATAACTTGCTTGGCCGCCATCGCGCCAATACGGCCAATGGGAACCGACTCGACGGGCTCCTCGATGTATTCATCGACTTCGATGTCTGGTATTTGCTCTTTGGCTTCGAACAACAGAATTTCTTGCTCAGGCAATTGCAGGCCAGCCTCGTCTGGCACCACATGCCAGCGACGGAACGTCTCGTAGTTGCCGCTATCGCGGTCCAGTGCAACTCGAATATCCACTTCGCCCTGATAGAGCTTTTTCGTAGCTTGCGCGAGCGCAGCTTCCACCGCACCCAACACAACGTCACGCTCGACGTTCTTTTCCCGGGAAATTGCTTCCACCAGCATCAACAATTCGCGATTCATGCCCTGACCCTCCTGAACACTCAAATCAACCAATACACATTCAATTTAAAAACTTATTCTTCCGCCGCGCTGCCCGCATCGGCAGCGCTTGCATCGGCAGGCAACTCGCCACCGGTGTTGCCTCCCGCACCACGCCCTTTAAAGCTCACGATGGGCGCCAAACGGGCGTCCCGCAACTCATCCAAGGTAAACCCCAGGACTTGCATCGGTGCTGGCGCGCGTTTTTTGCTGACACGCTGCCCGGGTTTGACGGCGGGGGCGTCGGACCAGACTATTTGCCACACCGGTGCAGAACCTGCCTCGGCTGCCGCTTCGGCGCGCTCCAGCGTGCCACGAAATTTTTTGCGATTGGCGTTTACCTGGCCGTTGGCTGCTGCGCCCATGGGCGCCTTCAACGTGATGTCAATCACTTGGCCACAGAAACGCTCAAAATCGGCCTGGTGTCGCAATGGGCGATCAATGCCGGGTGAAGACACCTCAAGGCGACGGTATTCAATGCCGTCCACTTCCAATGCGAATTGCAATTGGCGAGTGACTTTTTCGCAGTCTTCAACATTCACAAACTGCTCTAAGGCATGCTCGCCAGGAATGGGGGGCGTCCAGGGAAGGTCAATTGTGATGCGCAGCAAGCCACCGGCGGAACGTTCTATTTCCACCAGGTCGTAACCCAAGCCACTAACGATTTGCTCCACAATATCCTGCACTGCCACTGCGCCCCACCCCCACTGTCTGCAATATTAAAAAAAGCCGCTTAAAAACAATCGACCAAAAAAAACGGGCGGTAAATACCCGCCCGTTTGGTCGTGAGCCGCGATTGTACTGCAAAGCGGCCCGCGTTACCTGCAAAATCCGGGCCTAATTGTGTTTTAAATCGCGTCGGCCAGCAAGGCGCACGTTATTTCCGATTGCGGCGCCGAAAATACGGCGTGGGTCGGGCCCGTTTCCACCACCCGGCCGGCACTGAGTACCACCACATCATGGGCCATGGCGCGGATTAGCGTCATGTCATGACTGATAAGTAAATACGCAAGCCCGCGTTCTATTTGCAATTTTTGCAGCAATGCCAAAACCTGGCTGGCCAAACTGGCATCGAGCGCGCTGGTCGGCTCGTCCAGTACCAGAATTTGCGGCTCCAGTACCAGGGCCCTGGCAATCGCTATGCGTTGCCGCTGCCCCCCGGAAAATTGATGTGGATACCGCTGCAACAGGGCCGGAAACTGTTTTTCATCGAGCCCGACTTCGGCCAACGCCGCCAAACTGCGGGCACGGCGCTCCGCCACGCTGTACTGCGGGGCATGGACCACCAGTCCTTCACCGACAATTTCCTCGACTGTCAGGCGCGGCGATAAAGCGGCATATGGATCTTGAAAAACCACTTGCATGGTTTTGCGGTTGGCCAGGTCACCCGCGCGCCCGGTCCCCCAAGGGCGTCCGGCAACGGCCACCGTGCCGTGGCTGGGCAGGAGCCCCAGCACGGCCAATGCCAAGCTGGATTTTCCCGACCCAGAGGCACCGACAACACCCAGCGTCTGGCCTGCGCGCAGGGTCAGGCTGACCGCCTCTACGGCGGTCCATTCAGGGCGCTTCAACCAGTCTCGCCAGCGCTTGACGGGCAATCCGTAGCGCACCTGCAAATCCGTGGTGTGCAGTACCGCCGGGGCATCGGGTTGCCGCATGACGGCGTTGGCGTCCAACTGGCTTTGCAATAATGTGCGTGTAACCGGATGCTGGGGGTGGCTGAAAACATCGGCACACCTTCCCTGCTCCACAATCTCCCCATGGGCCATAACGGCGACGCGATCGGCAAAGCGCCGCACCATTGGTAAATCGTGGGTGATAAGCAAAATCGCCAGGCCCATTTCAGCCCGCAAACGCTCCAACAGGTCCAGAATCTGGCCTCGCAAAGCCGGGTCCAGTGCGGTGGTCGGTTCGTCGGCCAGCAGCAAACGCGGCCCACCTGCGAGTGCCATGGCAATCATGGCGCGCTGGCGTTGCCCGCCGGAGAGTTGATGCGGATAGGCACGGGCCCTCAGCGGCGCTTGGTCAATTCCTACCTGTTCCAGCAACTGCAGGGTTTTTTCATGGGCATCGATGGCCCCCATGCCGACGTTGCGCAGCACCTCGGCAATCTGGTTTCCCACGGTAAATAAGGGGTTGAAAGCCGTCATGGGCTCTTGAAACACCATGGCAATCTCGCGCCCGCAAAACTGACGCAGCGCTTTGGGTGACTTTTTGGCGAGGTCGTGCACGGTGCCGCCGTGGTCCTCAAAGTGCACGGCACCACGCAAGTGGGCCCCAATGGCAAGGCCCATCAGGCTCAACGCGGTGACGGTTTTGCCTGAGCCTGATTCCCCAACCAACGCCAGTTTTTCGCCGGCTTCCAGCGTAAAGCTGATCCCGTGCACTACCGGCTGACCAGAAAATGCGATACCCAATTGGCGTACGTCCAACAGGCTCATGCGTCGCTCCGCCGTGGGTCTACCGCATTGCGCAGCGCGTCGCTCATGAATGTCAGCAGCAACAAAGTGATTACCAATACGGCAAAGGTACCCAGTGAAATCCACCACGCATCAATATTGTTTTTTCCTTGTGCCAACAACTCCCCGAGTGATGGCGTGCCGGGTGGTACGCCCAACCCCAGAAAATCCAGTGACGTCAGCGCCAATATCGCTCCGCTCATGCGAAATGGCAGGAATGTCAGCACGGGTGTCAGGCTGTTGGGCAGCACATGGCGCAGCATAATGTGCCAGTTCGATACACCCAAAGCCCTGGCGGCGCGCACGTAGTCGAGCTGGCGATTGCGTAAAAATTCGGCACGTACGTAGTCAGACAAGCCCATCCAGCCAAACAGGCTGAGCAAAATCAGCAGCAGGGCCACGCTCGGGGCAAATACGGCGCTAAAAATAATCAATAAATAAAGCTCGGGCATGGAGCCCCAGATTTCGAGCAAGCGCTGGCCAGTCAAATCCAGCCAGCCACCAAAATACCCTTGAACGGCACCGGCGATTACGCCCAGAATCGTGCCGCTGAGCGTCAGGGCCAGCGCAAACAGCACGCTCACCCGAAAACCATACACCAGCTGCGCCAACAAATCACGCCCCCGGTCATCGGTTCCCAGCCAGTTCTGGGCACTGGGGGGCGCCGGATTGGGCATTTTGGCAAAATAGTTCAAGGTTTTGGGGCCGTAGCGATTGGGGGCAAAAACTGCCCAATTGCCAGGCGCCCGCAGTTTTTCCTCGATAAACGGGTCGAGATAATCGGTCGGGGTTGCAAAATCACCGCCAAAAGTGGTTTCCGGATAGTCCTTCCATTGGGGCCAATAGGCCTTTCCCTGGTACACCAGCAGCAACGGCCGGTCATTGCTGACCCATTCCGCGCCCAGGCTCAGCACAACCAGCGTCGCAAAAATAAGCAAACTGAAATAGCCCAGGCGATCGGAGCGAAATCGGCGCCAGGCGCGTGCAGCGGGGCGCTGGCTCCGCACTGTTTTAGTCGAATCGAACACGTGGATCCACCCATACATAGCAAAGATCGGACAGCAGTTTGGTAACGAAGCCAATCAGGGTAAATAAATACAAGGTCCCCATGACCACCGGATAGTCACGGCGAATCACCGCTTCATAGCTCAACAGCCCCAGCCCATCCAGGGAAAACAAGGTTTCGATCAGCAGCGAGCCGGTGAAGAAGGCGCCAATAAAGGCGGCGGGAAAGCCGGTCACTATGGGAATCAGGGCATTGCGCATAACGTGTTTCCAGAGGATGCGCCGCTCGCTGAGTCCTTTGGCACGTGCGGTGGTGACATATTGCTTGCGTATTTCTTCCAGAAACGCATTCTTGGTCAGCATTGTTGTAATGGCAAAGCTGCCTAACACCATGGATGCCACCGGCAAAGCAATATGCCAAAGGTAATCGACAATGCGGCCGCCCCAACCCAAGGTGTCCCAGTTCGACGACGTCAGTCCGCGCAGAGGAAACCACTGCAACTGCCCGCCGAAAATAACCAGCAAAGCCACGCCCAATACGAAGCCGGGAATCGCAAACCCCAGCATTACCAGCAATGTGGTGGCCCAGTCGAAGCGCGAGCCGGCCCGTACGGCTTTCGCAACGCCCAATGGAATGGCAACGAAATAGCTGATAAAAAAAGTCCACAGCCCCAGGCTCATGGAAACCGGCAGCTTTTCCCAAATCAGTTGGGATACGTCGCGGTTCTGAAAGAAGCTCTTTCCCAGATCGAAGTGCGCGAACTGAACCAGCATGCGCCAAAAACGCTCGGCCGGCGGCTTGTCAAAGCCGTACAGTGCACGTATCTGTGTGATGCGCTGGGCATCGACGCCTTGCGCCCCACGGTAGCTGCTACCACCCTCAGCGCTGGGCCCTGCGCCGGTGCCCATGCCACTGCGGGCCTCTGCCAAATACTGCTCAACCGGTCCCCCGGGTACGAACTGAACCACCACGAAGGTCAGCAGCAAAATACCGAACAATGTGGGCAACATCAACGCCAAGCGCTGCAGCAGATAGCGTGCCATCATGGCTTGGCCCACCAGGTATCCATCGCCCAGGTTTCGCCGCTTGCATAGGGCGGCATCGACGGCGGTTGGGCCAAGCGCCAATCATTGAACGCCAGCCGGTGCGTCGGCGCCGACCATTGGGGGATTAACACGTGGCTGTGCCCGATCACCCGGTCCAGCGCCCGACAGGCCGGCAACAACGCAGCCTCGCTGGTGGCCGACACCATCGCGCCAATCAGGGCGTCTACCGCGGGGCTGCGCATGCCTGTGTGGTTGCCGGAGTCCTCCTGGTCTGCCGCTTTGCTGCCAAACAAATCGAAAAATTCCGCACCCGGATTGTTGGTTCCTGCGTAGGCCATGGAGGTGATATCAAAATCGAACTTTTGCAGGCGTTGTTGGTAGAGCGCAAAGTCTACGGGCCGGTAGACCAGCTGTACGCCGATTTTTTCCAGATTGCGGGCCCAGGGCGTCACCACCCGGGCGCCGGCTTCGTTGCTGTCGAGGTACTCCAGTCGCAAGACCTGGTTATCGGCGTTGCGCAACGCGCCGTCGCGGAATATCCAACCCGCCGCTTTTAGCAAAGCCTGCGCTTGGCGCAGGTGATCACGCAGCGCGTGGTCGCTGTCGTTGCGCGGTGGCGTGGCCATGGGGCCAAACACGGCGTCTGGCACCGTGCCGCGCAACGGCCCAAGCAGCGCCATTTCGCCCGCATCCGGGAGGCCGCTGGCCTGGCAATTGGTATTGCCAAAAATGCCCTGCACCCGTTGGTATGCACTGTAAAAAAGCTGGCGGTTCATCCACTCGAAATCCATTGCCAGGCCCAGCGCCTCGCGCACCCGTGCATCGCGCAACAACGGTCGGCGGGTGTTCAGAACATAGCTCTGGTAGCCCGTTGGCAAACGATGGGTGTATTCGCGCTTCACCAGTTCACCGCTGTCAAAGCGTTTGCCAGTGACGCGCCGTGCCCAGTCGCCCGCCGAAAAAAAGCGCATCAGGTCGAACTCGCCGGCCTTCAAGGCCTCCAATCGTGCCGTGTTGTCACGGTAAATTTTGACCGTGATGCGATCAAAATTCGCGGTTCCGCGGCGAACGTTCAGATCGCGTGCCCAATAGGCCGGGTTGCGCACATAAGTAATGTCTTTGCCAAACACTGCAGGACCGATGGTATAGGGCCCGCTGCCAATCGGCGGCTCCATCACGATTTGGTCAAAAGGCTTGCTTTTACCGTTGACCTCCCCCCAGTGTTGACTAAAAATGGGCAGCCCTCCCACCGTCAAGGGCAGCTCTCGGTTGGGCTTGCGAAAATAGAAACGCACAGCCAACGGGCTTAGCACCTCGGCCCGGTCTACGTCCTCCAGCAAGGTCCGGTAGCCGGGAGATACCAGTGGACCCTTGAGCGTATCGAAGCTGAACTTTACATCGCTGGCCAGCACCGGATACCCATTGTTAAATCGCGCATTAGAGCGCAACGCAAAGGTGACGCTGAGGCGATCGGACGCCACCGAAACGTTTTCTGCCAACAGGCCATAGGCTGCTGCCGTTTCGTCCATTGCGCCGGCAAGCAGTGTGTCAAACAACAAATTGGTTTCGTAGGCTGGCGCTGAGCCTTTGATGGTGAAAGGGTTGTATTTGTCGAAATTGGATGCGCGGGAATTGCTAACCAGGCGCAAGTCACCGCCCTTGGGAGCGTTCGGATTGACGTAGTCAAAATGGGAAAAATCGGCTCCGTACCGCAGCTTTCCCCACAATGCATAGCCGTGCGCAGACCACGCATGCGCGCTGTTCACTAGCAGAAATAAAAAAAGCCACTTTCGCATGCGACAATTCTCCACCACCCAAGACAATTTTCATGAGGACACTATGGGCTTTTTAGCAGGTAAGAAGTTGTTGATCACCGGCGTCTTGTCAAACCGGTCGATCGCCTACGGTATTGCCAAGGCGTGCCACGCACAAGGCGCCGAACTGGCCTTCAGCTATGTTGGCGAGCGTTTCAAGGACCGTATCACCGAATTTGCGGCAGACTTCAATTCCACGCTGATTTTCGACTGCGACGTGGCAGACGATGCCCAGATTGACCGCCTGTTTGCCGATTTGTCGGTACATTGGCCCAAGTTTGATGGTTTTGTTCACAGCATTGGCTTTGCCCCCCGAGACGCGATTGGCGGCAATTTTCTGGATGGCCTGTCGCGCGAGAACTTCCGCATTGCTCACGACATCAGCGCTTACAGCTTCCCGGCAATGGCCAAGGCCGCCCTGCCCTACCTGAATGACAAGTCAGCACTCCTGACCTTGAGTTATCTGGGCGCCGAACGCATCATCCCCAACTACAACACCATGGGCTTGGCCAAAGCTTCGCTGGAGGCGTCGGTGCGTTACCTCGCCGAGGCCGTTGGCTGCATGAAAGACGGTCGCAGCATTCGCGTAAATGGTCTCAGTGCAGGGCCGATCAAAACCCTGGCCGCCAGTGGCATCAAGGATTTTGGCAAGTTGCTCGCCTATGTTGCGGCTGCTGCACCTACCCGACGCAACGTCACCATCGACGAAGTAGGCAACGTTGCCGCGTTCATGCTGAGTGATCTGGCCAGCGGCGTCACGGCTGAAGTCACCTATGTTGATGGCGGTCACAGCAAGACCATGGGAGCCGTGGCGGAGGAATAACGCTTCTCAGTTCCATACCAAGGCGGCCTCCGGGCCGCTTTTTTTGCACCAAATTGTGGCGTTGGCGTAAATTTTGCTTTAAATTGGTGCGCGCATTTGTGCGCGTTCGTTTTCGCACCAAACCAAAGCAACTATAGAAGGTCTCGCTTATGAATGCACTACAACAGGGCGCAAATGCACTGTTTATATTATTGGGCGCCATCATGGTATTGGCCATGCATGCCGGATTCGCATTCCTCGAACTTGGCACCGTACGCCGAAAAAATCAGGTCAATGCACTGGTCAAAATTCTGATTGACTTCACTGTGTCGACGGTGGTTT
>Ga0228698_1001186_pt1 | contig 13686 bp, 15 predicted proteins | sample McNCre117_Aug_MG_FD_178015 | JGI IMG/M metagenome (GOLD analysis project Ga0228698, IMG submission 178015) | Freshwater microbial communities from McNutts Creek, Athens, Georgia, United States - 1-17_Aug_MG | ecosystem: Environmental > Aquatic > Freshwater > Creek | place: USA: Georgia...
ACCGGCAGTCCGCAAAAAAGCCGCGCCCGCCGGGACGCGGCCGTCAGTGACCCGACCAACGGTCACTCCTTCGAGTCCTTCTCGACCCCGGACGCGCCACGGGCCGTGACCGCATTCATGGCCTCGGGTGCGACAGTCTTGGTGCTGTCGCCCAGCAAGTCCGATTTCGTCTTCACTTTCCGGGGGATCCAGCTGCCGAGGGAGTTGACGGGCACGTAGGGTTCCTCGGCCTGGGCCGCGGCCGGTTGCTGCTTGGATTCGGCAGTCTTGGTCGGACTGGTGCAGCCACAACTGAGCAACATGATCGACGGGACGACGAGAGCGGGCGGGATGAGCCGCAAGTTCATAAGCGGGGTGGGTGAAAATTAATCGGCGCCGGAATCGGCTCCACCCTGACGGCACTCGTTCATCACGCGCAGCCAGATCTCCCGCAGGTCAAAAAGCCGCGGCATGGCATATTCGCGATAGCGCATGGCCAGGGGCGTCGCGGCGACATCGGACTGGCTGAGCCGCTCGAGCGTGAGGTTCAGCTCCTTGAGCGCCCGCTTGAACAGGCAGACGGCCAGCGTGTAGTCGCCCATTTCCAAGGCTTGCACGGCCTGCAGGGCCTGTTCGTTGCCGCGGTAGAGAAGCGCCTGGAGGGTGATGCCCAGCGCCTGGGGGATGCGATCGGGCTGCGCGGCCACGCGCTCCCAATGAGCCAGCAGACTCAGGTAAAGCGCCCGGGTGGAAATATAGACCGGATTGCGGTGCAGGGTGTAGGGATCCCAGTCGCCGGCGAACACTTCGTCGGCTTCCTCGTCCTTGGCCTCATCCTCGGCCGGGTTTTCCGGCGAATCGGCCAGCTCCCAGCCCATGCGGCGCGCGGCCTCGTCGATGCGGTCGATGGCCTCGGGCAGCTGGTCGTAGTGCTTGATGTAGTCGCGCACGGCCGACTCCTGCGTGGCCAGGTACTTCTGCCAATCCAGCTCGGTCCAGGCGAGCTCGCCGCGGTCTTCCCAGTCGTTATCGAACAACCCGTCGGAATCAGAATTGGTCATGTAATGAAGGCGCCTTGCGGCGTCAGGCCAGAGAGTGCTCAGACCGTGCCGGCTGGCAAATAAAATTCCCGGCATACCAAGCCGACGTTGATGTTGAGTCGCACGGAGCGGCGGGCTTTCCTGACGGCATGTCGGAAGTGCATCATGCCACGGTCTTTTTCACAGGGCGCGTCCAGGGCGTGGGCTTCCGCTATCAGGCTTTGCAGGTGGCGAAGGGCTTTGAGGTGTCGGGTTTTGTGGAAAACCTGCCCGATGGCCGCGTGCGGCTGGAAGCCGAGGGCGGAGCGGGCGAGGTCCGTGATTTCATTATTGCCGTCCAAGAGCGGATGGAGGGATATGTGCGCAAGGTCGAACAGACCGAGTCACAACGGGCCCCACAGTTTCAGGGTTTTTCCATCCGTTGATCACGTCCGCCGAGGCCCCTTGGGCCGTTGAGCTTGCCGGTTTCACCAAATGCTACCGCCCCGGTTGGGGGCTGCGGCGGCATTGCGCGGTGGAAGCGCTTTCGCTGCGACTCGCACCCGGGCAGGTGCTGGGCCTGCTCGGGCCCAACGGCTCCGGCAAGAGCACCACGCTGAAGGCGCTGGCCGGCCTGCTGGCGCCGACAGCGGGCCATTGCCGGATTTTCGGCCATGTCGCCGGCAGCGACGCGGCCCGCGCCCTGATTGGCTACCTGCCCGAAGCGCCCCGTTTCGCCCCGCACCTGACCGGTCGGGAGTTCCTGGCGTATTGCGCGGGAGTCAGCTTGCTGCGAGCCCGGACGGCCGCGAGCCGGGTGGATGAGATGCTGGCTTGGAGCGGGCTGGCCGGTGCGGCCGACCGGCGGCTGGCCACCTATTCCAAGGGCATGGCCCAGCGGATCGGGCTGGCGCAGGCCGTGCTCCACGACCCGGCGCTGCTGCTGCTGGACGAGCCGGCGGGCGGCCTCGATCCCGAGGGACGGCTGGCGCTTGCCGGACTAATCCGAGACCTGGCCGTGCGCGGCAAGGCGGTGGTGCTCAGCTCGCATTTGCTGGCGCAGGCGGAAAATCTCTGTGACCGGATAGCGCTCCTCGGAAAGGGGCGATTGCTGGCGGAGGGCACACTGCCCGAGCTGCTCGGCGCCCAACCGGCAGGCCCGCAGCCGTCGCGCTTGGAGCAGCTCTACCTGGAGAAATTGCACAGTCATGGCTGAACTCCGACATACCGGGCCGGCGGCATCGCTGCAACGGCTTCGCCTTGTCGCCCGGCACACGCTTGGCGAGGCCCTGCGGATGCGGCTGGCAGTGCTGCTGCTGGTTGTGGCAGCCCTGCTCGTCCTGGGTGCGCTGGGCTTGCGCGAGTTCAACTTCGGCACCGCCGAGCTGAAGTTCCTCGGCGACTTCGGCCTGGGCGCGATCGGCTTGTCCGGCACGCTGCTGGCGGCCCAGGCCATGGCGCAGCTGTTCTTCAGCGACCTGGCGGATGGGGCGGCGGTTTGCGTGCTGACGCGACCGGCGCGGCGCTGGGAATATATCGCCGGCAAGTACGGCGGCGTGGCCGCCTTGCTGGCGCTTTTCACGGCGGTGATGGGCACGCTGCTGGCCGGCCTGCTGCTGTGGCGGGGCAGCCAGCTGGGCGTGATGCCGGCGAGCCTTCCGGTGCTGCTGTCGGCCTGCGCCCTGCAGTGGATGAAATTCACCCTGGTCGCGGCCATGACGCTGCTCGTCTGCAGTTATGCCGGCACGGCGCTCTTTGCGAGCTGCGCCGGGTTGCTCCTCGCGGCGATCGGGCATTTGCGCCCGTTTGCAGCCGGCAGCGCAGCAGGTTGGCTGCGGATCTGGCCCAACCTTGCGTTGTTCGACGCCGAGACCCTGCTCGGGACGGGCGAACTGCTCGCGGGCCCCCGGCTGCTTGGTCTGGCCGGTTACTGGGCCGTCTGCGTGCTGCTCCTTGGTTTCCTGGCTGCCCATGCATTCCAGCGCCGCGAATTCTAGCCCGGCCCGGCTGGGAATGGCGGGGGTGGCGTTGCTCCTCGGCGGATTCCTTTTGCGGGCGCTGGAGCCGCCGGTGGCGGCGCCCGCGACATGGCACGGTGAGCAGTTGGCGGCCCTGGCCGGACGGGGCGGGGTGATGGCCGTGCTCGGCGGCCTGCGGGCGGCGGTGGCCGGCGGTTGCTGGCTGCGCGCCAACCTGGCGTGGGAGCAGCGAAACGCGGAGGCGGTGCAGGCGTGGCTGGAGTTGACGGTCGCGTCCGATGAGCGGCCGGCGTATTTCTGGCTGAACGGGGCGCGCATGATGGCGTACGATGTGCCGGAGTGGCTGCCGAGCAGGGCGCCAGCCGCGGTGCGGCAACGGGCCGCTGAGCAGCAAGCGCAGCGGGCAATCCGTTTCCTGGAGAAAGGCCTGCGCTGGCACGGAGCCGACGCCGGGCTTTATGTGGAGATGGCCAACATCCATCTTCGCCGGCGCGGAGACCCGGGGAGTGCGGCCCGATGCTACCGGCTTGCGGCCGATCAACCCGGGGCGCCGTATTATGCCGCCCGCATTCATGCCGTCCTGCTTTGCCAATTGGGACGCCCGGAGGAGGCGTTGGCCTGGCTCAGGCGAGTGCTGGCCACCTTGCCTCCGGATGACCCGGCGGCGCAGGCCGAAGTGGTGCGGGCGCGGATCAGGCTGATCGAGCAGGAGCTGGCCGCAAGATGACGATGACTTTGACATACCCATACCGGCAGATTGGACTGGCCGGACCACATGTTCGTCCAGCGACCGATCAACCCGATCACTCCCGATTTCCCGGTGTTTCCCGTCATCCTCAGCCAAGGGTCGGAGCCAGCGCCCATTTCCTCCTGATGAAGTCCGGGACATGGCGACACTGGGTGGAGGCCGCGCGGCCCAAGACGCTGCCGGCGGCGGTGATCCCGGTCCTCGTGGCCACGACGCTGGCGGTGGCGCACCGCAGCGCGGACTACGGCAAGGCGGCCGTTTGCCTGATCTTCGCCCTGTTGGTGCAGGTCGGCACCAACTTCGCCAACGACTATTTTGATTTCGTCCAGGGCGCCGATACGCCGGCCCGGGTCGGTCCCCGGCGCGCCGTGGCGGCCGGCTTGATCGCGCCGCGGGCCATGCTCGCGGCCACCTGGATCGTGCTGGGCGCGGCGTTTCTGGCCGGCCTGCTGCTGGTGCGCGAGAGCGGGTGGATCCTGCTGCCCATCGGGATTGCCAGCATTGTCTGTGCGGTCGCCTACACCGGCGGGCCGTTCCCGCTGGGCTATCACGGGCTCGGCGATGTCTTCGTCTTCATTTTCTTCGGCCTCGTGGCGGTGGACACGACCTTCTACGTGCAGGCTGGGGGCCTGGCGCCGGACGCGACCTCGTGTGCGGCGGCGATCGGGTTGCTGGCGGCGAATATCCTCGTCGCAAACAATTATCGCGACGCCGAGACCGATGCGCGCGCGGGCAAGAAGACGCTGGTCGTCCGCTTCGGGCGGAAGTTTGCGGTCTGGCAATACGCCCTGTCGCACGTGGTCGCGCTGCTCTGCCCGGCCGCGTTGATCATTTATGGCTACCACGGGCCGGTGCTGCTGCCCCTGCTCCTGGCTCCGTGGGCCTTCCATCTGACCCGCCGGCTGGCGCGATCCCGGGAGCCCGCGGAGCAGATCGCGCTGCTCGGTGGTTCCGCGAGGTACCTGGCGGCGTTCGGCGTGCTTCTTGGCGCGGGGCTGATCCTCGGCCGCTGAGGACAAATAAAAACGGCGCCCAACGGGCGCCGTGGCGGAAGGAGAATGAGCCGAAACTCAGATTTTGCCGGCCAGCTTCGCCTTGAGCGAGGCCTTGTCCATCATGCCGACGAACTGCTCGGCGAGCTGGCCGCCCTTGAAGAGCAGCATGGTCGGGATGGCGCGGACGCCATATTGAGCGGCGAGGTCGCCGTTGTCGTCCACGTTCACCTTCGCGATCTTGAGCTTGCCGTCCAGTTCGGTCGCGAGCTCGTCCAGGATGGGGGCAATCGCCTTGCACGGCCCGCACCACGGGGCCCAGAAGTCCACGAGGACGGGTATGGCACCGGCGACGGCGGCGGGGAATGTGGCGGTATCGAGATGAGCGATTTTATCGGACATGATGGGCGGAGTTAAGGTGGCTGGGGAAAAAAGGCAAGCTGCAGGCGCCGGCGGGGTGATTTGTAACGTCTATTTGGCAATCGGGCCATGCGGGACATCGTGCCGGGATGTCAGGGCCCGGTCAACGGGGGGTGGACTTGTGGATGATCTCGGCCAGCTCCTGCGGCTCGACGGCGTGCAGGACTTTGCCGCGGCTCTTCAATTCCTCGAACGTCTTTATGACAGTCTCGGTCATCTTGGTGTGGGTCTCGTCCGAGCCGCCGACGATGGTGAATTGCTCGGCCGAGGTCAGGCGCTTGTGGCCGTCCTTATGGTCGAGGCCCACGCCCAGCAGGTGGGCGGACTTAGCTTTGCGGCGGCGGGGGGCTGGCTTCATCTGAAACGGGCACCGTGTTCGGGTCGGCCGGAGTTTCAAGCGGGATTTCCTCCACGGCGGTGCAGAGAATGTCGGTGAAGGCCTCGGTCTGCTCCAGGCGGAGCTTCTTCAGGCGGGTCAGCTCCAGCACGGCGAGGAAGGTGGCCACGAGGCGGCGAAGCGAGATCCGGCCGGGGAAAAGGGCGGAGAAGACGAAGGACTTCTCGGTCTTGATCCGGCCGAGCACGTATTCCATCTGGTCGGCGACCGTCACCTGCTCGGCGTGGATTTCCCCGATGACCAGCTTCTCGGCGAGGCGCCGGAGCACGAGGTTGAAGGAATTCCAGAGGTCGATCCGGTCCACGTGCTTCAGGGGCCGTTCGGAGGCGGGGGCAAAGGCGGAGGCGGCCCGGCCATACTGGCTTTGGGCGTCGAGCGACAACTGGCCGAGGTTGCCCGCGGCCTCCTTGAACTTCTTGTACTGGAGCAGCTGGTGGACCAGCTCCCAGCGCGGATCGAGGTCGTCCTCCTCGGCATTGGGATCGACGGCCTGCTGGTGCTTGGGCAGCAGCATCCGGCTTTTGATCTCCATGAGCGTCGCCGCCATGACAAAGAATTCGCCAGCCACCTCGATCTGGAGCTCCTTCATCGCATAGATGACGTCCAGGTATTGCCGGGTTACCGTTGCGATCGGGATGTCGTAGATGTCCAGTTCGCTCTTCCGGATGAGGAAAAGCAGCAGGTCCAGGGGACCCTCAAAGACGGGGAGTTTGATGCGATACTCGGCTTCGGCGACCACGGGGCGAGTCGAGGGGCCGGCGGCGCGGCCTGCAACCGGAAAAAACGCCAAAAAAAGGAGGCGGGAAGCCTCCTTTCGTTCGGCGCGGACTTGGCCGCCGGCGCGCTACAGGCCGAGTTGTTCCGCGATTTCCTCCAGCGGATAGGTGATGATCTCGGCGAGGGTGGGATGATACCAGGGGGCGCGGAGCATGTCGCGCACGGTGGCGCGCATGGCGAGTGGCGTGGCAAAGGCGTGGATGAGCTCGCCGGCGTCCCGGCCCACGATCTCGGCGCCGAGGATGCGCCCGCGCCTGGGCTCGGCGATGACCTTCACGTAGCCGTAGTTGGCCTCCATCAGGATGGACTTGCCGTGATCGTTGAACGGGTAGGAGGCGGAGACGTATTTGACGCCCGCGGCGTCGAGATCACGCTCGAGCCGGCCGATGGTGGCGAGCTGCGGGTCGGTGAAGACGACATTGAGCAGCAGCGACCAGTCCACGGGCTTGAGCCCCCTGGCCCCGGCGGCGTGCCGGGCGGCGAGGATGCCCTGCTCGATGGCGATATGCACGATTTCCGCCGGACCGGAACAATCGCCGGCGGCGTAGATATGCGGGACGCTGCTCTGCTGCCAGCGGTTGATGACGATCTGGCCGCCGGGGCGGGTTTTCACGCCGGCGGCGGCGAGATTCAATCCGGCGGTGTTGGGCTCGCGGCCGAGGGCGTTGAAGAGATGGGCCGCGCGGCGGGTGACGAGCCGGCCGTTGTGGCGGAATTTCACCGTGGCGCCGTGCTGGCCGGTGGTGACCGACTGGAGCTTGGTATCGGTGAACAGTGCGATGCCCTCGTCGCGGAAGGCCTGCTGCACGACGCAGCAGGCGTCGTCGGAATGGTCGCGCAGGATGTTGGGACTGCGCTGGACGAGCGTGACCGTGCTGCCGATGCGGCGGAGATATTGGGCGAGCTCGCAGGCGACAATCCCGCCACCGAGCACGAGCACGCTCTTGGGCACGAAGTCGAGGTCGAGCACGTCGTCGCTGGTCCAGGCCCGGGCGTCCTTCAGGCCCGGCACGGGCGGGATGCTGACCTTCGAGCCAGTGCCGATAAGAAAATGCCGGGCGCGAAGCCTGGTTCCGTCCGAAAGCTCCAGCGTATGCGGATCAAGGAAGCGGGCGTAGGCCCGGTAGAGGTCGAACTTGCCGCCCGTGAGGGCCTCCACACGATAGCGGGCGAAATCACCGATGAGGCGCTGCTTGCGGGCCTGGACGGCCTTCATGTCGGCGCGGGCGCCGGTGACCCGCAGCCCGAAGCGGTCCGCGTGCCGGGCGTGGTGCAAGACCTCGGCGGCATAGATGAGCGTCTTGGATGGCATGCAGCCGCGCAGGATGCAAAGGCCCCCGAGCTTTTTCGCGCCATCGACGACCGCCACCTTCTGGCCGAGACCGGCCGCCACGCGGGCGGCATTGAAGCCGGCGCTGCCGCCGCCGAGGCAGACGAAGTCGTAGGTTTTAGGCTTGGCCACGGGTCACACTGATGGACATGGATGCCGTTAAGTCCAATGCAAGGTTGGGCCGGCGGTTCAGCGGCCCTTGCCGAAAAGCATGATGTGAATCGTCTTCAGGACGATGGAGGCATCGAGCACGAACGAGAAATAGCGGATGTAGTAGAGGTCGTATTCCAGCTTCCGCATGGTGTCCTCCAGGTTGGCGCCGTAGGGATAGTTCACCTGCGCCCAGCCGGTGATGCCCGGCTTCACCAGGTGGCGGAAGTGGTAGCAGGGAATTTTCTTTTCGTATCCCTCGACCAGCCGGACCCACTCGGCCCGGGGTCCGATCAGGCTCATGTCGCCGGTGAGCACATTCCAGAGCTGCGGCACCTCATCGAGCCGGCTCGCGCGCAGGAAGCGCCCGAGGCGCGTGATGCGGCGGTCGTTTTCCTGGGTGTAGGCGTCGCCACCCTCGCTGCGTCGCATCGTGCGGAGCTTGACGATATCAAAGAGCACCCGGTTTCGCCCCACGCGGGGCTGGCGGAAAAAAACCGGCCCGCGGTCGTCCAGCCAGATGGCGGCGGCGACAAGCGGGAAAAAAGGCAGCGCCAGCAGCAGGCCCAAGGCCGCCAGCCCGATGTCGCTGATGCGCTTCAGGCGCTCGAAGACGGGCTCGCGGGCGATCTGGAATCCTTCCTGGAAAAGCCAGGTCTGGTTCAACCGGTAGAGCGGGATTTTCCGCCAATAGACCTCGTGAAACAGCTCGAGCGTGTAGGTGGGCACGCCGGAAAAATGCAATTCCATGAGCTTTTGGGCCACCGCGGCCGGCAGTTCCTGGCTCGTCTCGCGGAGAATGATGGCGTCGATCGCCCCCTCGTATTCATGCAGGTAGCGGGCGACATCACCGAAGGGCGGGGTGGACACGGTTGCGCTGCCCGGAGTCGGTTCGCGGGCGAAGGTGGCATGGGTGGCGTAGAGCACCGCCTGCGTCATGCCGGTCTTCTGGCACTCCTCCTTGAAGGCAATGCAGCTCTCGGGGCTGCCGAGGAAAAGGAAATAGCGCTGCTGCTTCCGGGACTGCAGGCGCTGGTAGAGGAAACGGCGGTAACTGAGCGTGACCGGAATCAGCAGCACGCAGGCCCCGCTGATGACCAGCCGGCTGACCTGCAGGGCAAAGCCGGCGGGGATGAACGCATACGTCAGCAGCAGGGTGAACAGCAGCACGAACACCAGGGCGATCGTGTGCAGGCTGGTGTAGGTGACCGACATCAGGTCGGTCCGCGGATTGTAGCCGTCGATCAGGTAGAGGGCGAGCACGTGCATCAGCACGGGCAATATCAGCGGAGCCAGGATAAAGCCGTCCCAGTGCAGCACCCCCCAGGCCCAGGCGACCAGGTTGAAGGCGAGCACCACGCCAAGGACATCCAGCAGCAGAAAGATGAAGGTGACGGTTCTTCCCTGGGTCATGACAGAAGCATTACGCGGAGGGTTTTTCGCCAAGGCAACTGAACTTATGATCCGGCCGCCTGCCGGAGCACCTGCTCCCACGCCGCCAGCGCAGAATCGAAGGTGAAGGATTTTTCGTAGGCCGCCCGCGCGCTCCGGCCCAACTCCGCACAGCGCGCCGGGTGGTCCCGCCATTCCGCAACGAGTCCGGCCAGCCGCGCGCCGTCATCGGGCCCGATGGTCGCGCCGCAGTGCGCGGCGGCCAGCCGCCGGGCGATTTCACCGTCGGGCGGGCCGACAAACAACACGGGCCGGGCGGCCGCGAGCACGCCGGCGAGCTTGCTGGGATAGACCAGCCGGGCAAACCCCGGGCGCAAGGTCACCAACTGGACCTCGGCGGCCGCCAGGGAAGCGGCGAGGGTGGCGCGCGGGGCGGGCGGCAGGAAGCGGATGTTGTCGAGTCCCCGCGTGGCGGCGGCGGTGCGCACTTCCTCGAACCGCGCCCCGGCCCCGATGAAAAGAAAGACGATGTCCCGCTGCGCCTTCAAGTGCCCGGCGGCCGCGAGCACCGCCGTGAATTCATGGACGCGACCCAGGTTGCCGGAGTAGGCGACGATGAATTTCCCCGCCAGGCCCCAGGCCACGCGACAGGCGGCAATGGCCTCCGCCGCCGCCGGCTCGTGCAGCTCCCGCGGCGCCCAGTTGGGGACGAGCCTGATCCGGTCTGCCGGCACCCCACCGCCGGCCACCGTCTGTGCCATGTCCCCGCCCAGGGTCACACAGGCGCGGGCTTCCCGCCACGCCGCATCCCGCCGGCGCCGCAGCAGGGCGAGCGGCAAGGCGGTGAACCGGCCCAGGTGCGCCGCAAGGATCTCGGGGTAGATATCCTGAATCCAATGAACGACCCGCGCACCGCGTTCGACCGCCAGCCTCGTCAGGGCCGCGCCGAGCATGGGCGGATCCGTCATGATCACGACCACGTCCCCCGGCTGGACCAGTGCGGCCAGCCGGCGCCGGGCCTCCCGGCGGAACCGGCCGTAATTGCGGAAACGCGAGAGCAACCCGGCATGCTGCACCTCGCCACCCGTGCGATGAATGGTCACGCCGTTGTGCCGGGTCGAAGCGGCGCCGGCGGCGATGACGTGAACCGGCCACTGGCGGGCGGCCAGGCCCTCGGCGAGGTCGGCCAGCAGCTGCGCCGTGGCGGCGGTCGAGGGCCAGTAGACCCGGTTGACAAAGATGACCCGCGGTGGCGTGTCGCTCACGATTTGGTCCCGCCGGCGCGGCGCAGCTCCCGCGCCTTGGTGGCGCACAGGAATTCATACCAGCCCATCAGCCGGCAGAAGACGAAGCCCCGGTAGCCGTCGAGGAAGCCCGCGCGCCAGATGTAGTGGTAGAGAAAGCGGAGGGCCGGGCGGAAGGGCAGCGCCCAGGCCAGGCGCCGCAGGCGGCGCTTGCGGACGAGACCGGGGTCAAGCCCGCGGGCATCCTCACCGGCCGATGCGAGCTGCAGCCGGGCCTCCCAGTTGCTGTAACGGTTGTGCTTCTCGACCCAGGTCGCGATGTCGGGGAAGGCGTAATGCTCCATTTCGCCGGCGAGGTAGCCGGCCGAGCCCTTGAGCTCCACGTGCTCGTGCACCTCGTTGTCACCCGCCCCGCCGCCGGCCCCGCCGGCGGGCTGTTCGTACCGGCCGAGGGCGTGGCGGAAGAAGCGCAGGTTCCAGCTGGGATAGTAGCCGCAGTGGTTGAGCCAGCCGTCGAGGAACCAGAAGCGGCGGTTGACGTAGAAGCCCTGATGCCGCGACTGGTTGAGCGCGGCGCGCATCGCAGCCTCCAGTTCCGGCGTGGCGCGCTCGTCGGCATCGATGATGAAGACCCAGTCGTTCTTCCAGGGGACGTTGGCCAGCGCCCAGTTCTTCTTCTTGGGGAAGCGGCCGTCCCACCGGAAGTCGACCACCCGGGCGCCCTGGGCGCGCGCAATGTCCGGGGTGCCGTCGGTGCTGCCGGAGTCGACGACGACGAGGTCGTCGCACCAGGCGACGGAGGCGAGGCAGGCGGCGAGATTGGCGGCCTCGTTCCGGGCCGGGATGAGAACGGAGATGGGGGCGGGTTCGGCCATGTTCAAGGCGGCGCCTCTTCCTGGGCGCGCAGGTCGAGGACGGCGTAACGCAGGGCGCAGGAGAAGGCCGCGCAGAATGTGAGCATCACGGCGGGGTTGGCAAAGGGGAATTCAACCCAGGCGTAGAGCAAAACGAGGCCGCAGCCGGTCAGCAGGTAGCGCGGCACGGTTGATTGCACCCGTCGCCAGGACACCGCCCGCAGCGGCAGGAGCACGAGCAGGGCGAGCAGGGAGGTCCCGACAAAACCGACCTCGGCCAGCGATTGCAGCCAGTCGTTGTGCGCCTCGGCATAAAAGGGGATCCAGACCCACCGTTCCACCGCCCGCTGGGAGTTGAAGATCCGGAAGACATGAGCGTAGCTTTCCAGGCCCCAGCCGAACCACGGTTTCTCGGCGGCCATGCGCCAGGTGTCGCGGTAGAGGGTGAGCCGCGAGGCGACCGTGGCCTCGCGCGCGCCCGGGGCGAGTTGCGCGGAAGTCTGCTGCAGTCGCTGGGCGATGGCTCCGCGCCCCAGGTAGGCGATCGCGGCGACGGCGAGCAACGCAGCGAGGATGATGCCGGCCGCGGGCAGCGCCACGGACGCATGCCGCTCCCGCTGGCGGCGCGCGAGCCGGAGCAGGAAATGCACGAGCGCACCCAGCAGGAGCAGCCCGACCAGCGCGGTGCACGACCGCGAGGCGCTGAGCGGCACCGAGGCGGCGAGCAACAGGGTGGCGACCGCTCCCAGCAGCACCGGCGAGTGCCAGAGATCACGCTGGCCGCCGCGGCGGAGCGCATGAAAGATCAGGGCGAGGCACACCGCGGTATTCAGCAGCGTGAACGCACCCCAGTGGTTGTGGTAGATGAAGGTGGAAAAGAAGCGAGCGTTGGGCGACTCCACCAAGCCGAACCACAGCCCCTTGGCACCGGCGAGTTTCTGGAATGTGCCGAACACCGCGAGCAAGACCCCGTTCGCCGCCATGAGGTAGAGCGCCGTGCGCACAAGCTTCCGGCCGGGCAGCACAAGGAAAAGGTTGAAGCAGGAGAGCACGATGACGTTGAACTGCCACAGCTCCTTCCCGGCCAGCCAGGGGCGCGCGGCGGTGGGCAACCAGGCTATCGGATCGGCCAGGACCAGGGAGCTTTCGCCTGCCACCACCACCTCCTTGAACCCCGGGTTGAAGCAGCTGGAGATCACCAGCACATCGTAGAGCCAGAGCGGCCAGAGGTAGCGCAGCGCCGGCCAGGAGTGTCCGCCGGCGGGCTTGTCCCCGCGCAGGCAGGCCAGAATGAAAAGCAACACCCCCACGGCACCCCAGCCGGCGATGCCCTGGCGCACCCATGGCGCCTGGCCGCCGAACGCCCAGGTGGTGAACACGAGCAGGAGGCCGAAGTGGGCCAGCACCGTTCTCTCCAGCCAACCGGTGCGCTTGCGCTGGTGCGAGGTGGCTTCAGCGGCGTTCATGGACAAGCTGGCGGTAGAATTCGGCGAGCAGCCCGGCCGCCCGGTCCCAGGAAAACTCGCGCGCGGCCCAGTCGCGCCCGCGGCGGCCCATGGCGGCAAGTTCGGCCGGAGGCGTGGCCAGGGCGGTGGCGAGGGTGGCGCCATATTTTTCCCACGAAACACACCAACCGCAGCCGTGGGCGGCAAGGCCCGACCAAGGCGTGGTGTCGGTCACCAGGGCCGGGACACCGGCGGCGAGCGCCTCGGCTATCACCAGCCCGAAATTCTCGGAATGAGAGGGCAGCAGGAAGAGAGAAGCCGCCGCATAGGGCGGCGGCCGGCCGGCCCCGGCGAAGACCGCGACCTGGCCGCCGGCCCCGGCGGCCGCGATCAGGGCGGCGAGTTCGGCGGTGGTGTAGTCCTCGGGCACTCCGGCAATGAGCAGCAGCCACTCGCCGCGGGGGACGGAGAGCCAGAGATCGATCAGCTCGCGGAGCCGTTTTTTCCGGTGAAACCGCGAATAAAAGACCGCGACGGGGCGCGACTTGGCGGCGGGACAGTCCTCGTGCCAGGCGGCCCGGGCGGCGGTCAGATCCGCGCTGTCCGGCAAGGCGACCCCATTGGGCGAGACGCAGACCGGCTGGGTGAAGCCGAGAGCGCGGATGTCGGCCGCTTCCTCCGGGCTCGTGGCATGCCAGCCGGCCGCCGCGTGGAAGGCGCCGGGGTGGACCAGCCGTTCCGCGAGAATTTTGCGCCAGCGGCGGTGCCGCCAGGCCCAGCCGCTCATCATGCCGCGCGGGGAGATCACCAGCGGGACGGACTTGTGGCGGGCGGCCTCCCGCGCATAACGCAAGGGCAGCAGCCACAGGGAATGGCTGTGCACGACATCGCAGCCGGCGCCCTGCAGGTAGCGTCGCATTTCAGGCGAGCGTGACAACCAGCGGGGCGTCGCCCGGGGAA
>Ga0228698_1001187_pt1 | contig 13674 bp, 11 predicted proteins | sample McNCre117_Aug_MG_FD_178015 | JGI IMG/M metagenome (GOLD analysis project Ga0228698, IMG submission 178015) | Freshwater microbial communities from McNutts Creek, Athens, Georgia, United States - 1-17_Aug_MG | ecosystem: Environmental > Aquatic > Freshwater > Creek | place: USA: Georgia...
CAGGAACTTGACGTGCCCGGCTTGGGTGCTGCCGGTTTCATCCGCCGGATGGAGTTCACCGAGGAAAGGGGCCGGAAGGTTCTCTGGGTCGGTGGCGCGGCCGGCATCCTGCGGCTTGACTACGACCCGATCCGGCCCCTGCAGCCACCCATCACTCCCTTTATCCGGCTGGACACACTCAACTCCGGCCAGTTGCCGGAGGCTGATGCTATCGCATTTCCCTTCAAGGATCACCGCCTGAAATTCCGGATCTTTACGGGGGATTACACCCGTGGGCGGGACTGGCTCATCCAGTCACGACTCGGCTCTGGCGAATGGTCCGTCCCGTCTTCCCGCCGCTCCTTTGAATTCACCAACCTTTCCGAGGGCGACTACCGCTTTGAGGTGCGGGCGGTCAACGCCTCGGGCATGACCAGTCCATCCGCCGTCTTCTCCTTCCGCATCATGCCCCCATGGTATCGTTCGGGCGGGGCCTATGCCGGTTATGCGGCCGCGCTGGCCCTTGGCGTGTTCGGGTTCATCCGGATGCGGGAGCGGCGGATCCGGGCCCGCAACCAGGAGCTCGAAAACCTCGTCGAGGTCCGCACCGCGGAGCTCGTCAAGGCCAGCGCGGCGAAGGATGAGTTCCTCGCCGGCATCAGCCACGAGATCCGCAACCCGATGAACGGCGTCATCGGCATCGCCGAGACTTTCCGGACCGATGGCCTCGACGGGGAAAGCCGCCGCAAGTTCAGCCTGCTGCGCCAGTGCGCCAGCCACCTGTCCTCGCTGCTGGAGGATATCCTCGATTTTTCCAAGGTGCAGGCCGGGGCCATCGAGCTCGACCCCCGGCCGTTCGACCTGCACGAGCTGGTCGAGTCCGTCGGCGCCATCACCCGCACCGACAGCGAAAAATACGGCATCCCGGTGGAGCTGGCCGTCTCGCCCGCCGTGCCGCGCGAGCTGGTCGGCGATGCGCGCCGCATCCGCCAGATCCTGATCAACTTTGTCAGCAACGCCCTGAAGTTCTCGGGGCGCGGCCAGGTCAGCGTCACCGTCTGGTGCAAGGGCCCGGGCGGCGGGCAGACCGAGGTGATCTTCGCCGTGTCCGACGAAGGACCCGGTATCTCGGCCGAGGAGCAGGCGCGGCTCTTCACGCGTTTCGAACGGGGGGCGGCCGCGCAAAAGGGCCGCGTGCCCGGTACCGGCCTCGGGCTCGCCCTGTGCAAGGGTCTCGCCGAGAAAATGGGCGGCCGCCTCTGGCTGGAAAGCGAACTGGGCCGGGGCTCGTGCTTCTATTTCAGCGCGCCCTTTACCCTCGCCCCGGCGACGGCCGCCCCCATTCCGGCCGCCGCCCCCGCGCCGGCCTCGATCGGGCGCGCCGCCCTGGTGGTCGATGACCAGGAATACAACCGGATTGTGCTCACCGACCTGTTGCAGTCGCTGGGATATGCCGTGCAAGGAGCCCAAGAGGGCGCGGCAGCGCTGGCGCTGGCCGGCCGGCAGTCCTTCGATGTCGTCTTCCTCGACTTCAACCTGCCGGGCTTGAGCGGGGTTGATGTCGCCCGCGGCATCCGCGCTCTGCCCAACGGTACCGCCCACGCCCTCATCCTCGCGACCACCGCGTTCACCACCCCGGAAAAACGCGCACAATGCCTGGATGCCGGCATGGATGCTTTCCTTGGCAAACCCGTGACCCGGGAACGGCTGGCCAAGGCCCTAGCCAGCCTCAACCCGGCCGCACCCACCGCCGCCCCCAAACCGGCGGCCGGCCCCGCAGACCGGCTCGGCAACCTGCGCCTGCTCGCCCGCAAGAAGGGCGTGCCCTTGGCCGAGGAGCTGGCGCTCTATCTCTCCGAGCTTGAAGCCGAGCTGGGGCAGCTGAGCACCGCCGTGGCGCAGGCGGACGCCGTCACCGCAGGCCATTACGCCCACCTGCTCTGCGGTCGCTGCGGTTTCATCTACGAGCGCGAACTGGAACAGACCCAGCGCAAGCTCGAGGCCGCGGCGGGCGGCGGACGATGGGACGAGGCACGCCGCCTTCTGGATGAATTCTCTACGCAACTCGCCGGGCTACGAGTCAGGCTGGCTTCTTCTGGCCAAGCTGCTCCGCCCGCGTGAGGCCGTTGACAATCGCGTAGTGGATCAGCTTCGGCGTCGTATGGATGTCGAGCTTGCGCATGATGTCCCGCCGGCGCGACTGCACCGTGGCGGGGCTGATGGCCAGCACGGTCGCGATCTCATCGTCCGTCTTGGACTCGCCGATCATTGACAGGATGCGGGTCTCGTAGTCGGAGAGCACGCGGATGAAGGCCTTGGGGTCGCGCCGGATGCTGGCGCTCGATTCATTCACGATGGGCGTGTAGTAGACCCGCCCGGCCAGGACGGCATGGATCGCCTCGGACAGCACGTCGGGGCGCTGGTCATTCTTGTCGACAAAGCCATGCAGCCCGATGCGCTGCACCTGCAGCATGGTCCAGGGATCGCGATGCGAGGAGATGGCGAGAATCTTCACCTGGGCCAGTTCGTCGAGGATCGTCTTGGCCATCTCCAATCCGTCACCATCCGGAAGGGAGATGTCCATCAGGACCAGGTCCGGCCGGTGCTTGCGGATCGCCGCCAGCCCTTCCTCGCAAGTCCCGCAAGCCTGCAACACCTGCAGGCCAAGGTCGCGGCAGTGATAGGAGAAAAACTCGGCTACAATCCGTTGGTCCTCGACGATGACCACCCGCCCGCGGGCCGACCCGGGGCTGGGATTCTTTCCTGGGATTGTGTCCGCTGAGTTCACTGGCTTGGATTGAAAGATAACCGGGCCGGAGCGCTTTCGACCGGCTGATGTTACAGGGTGCATTTCGTCCCGCCTATTGCTACAACTTGTTGCTGCTGATTTTCCTTCACGTGAACATCATCTTGTTTCGTCCCGCAGAAGTCGAGCTTCCCCTGCCCCGGCGTGACCCGCGGGCCCGGCACCTCCTTGCGGTGCTGCGCCGCCGGCCCGGCGACACCTTTGACGCCGGCCTGCTCAACGGACCGAGGGGCAAGGGCACGCTCATCGCGGTGGAACCGGAGCATGTCCGGCTGACATTTGTCTGGGAGAAACCCCCGCCACCCGCCCATCCGCTCACCCTGCTGATCGGCCTGCCCCGACCGCAAACCGCCCGCGACATCCTGCGCGAAGCCACGGCGCTCGGCGTGTCGGCCCTGCATTTCATCCGCACGGCCAAGGGTGAATCCAGTTACGCCCGCAGCACCCTGTGGACCTCCGGGGCGTGGGAGGATTGCGTCATAAGCGGCGCCGCCCAGGCCTTCTGCACCCGGCTGCCGGAGGTCACGCACGGGCACACCCTGGCCGAGGCGCTGGCGGCCCTGCCCGCCGGCCGGACCCGCCTCGTGCTCGACAACTATGAGTCGACGGCGGCGCTCAGCCAGGTGCCGGTGCCGGCCGATTCCGCCGTGGTGCTCGCGCTTGGTGCCGAACGCGGCTGGTCGGGGGATGAGCGGGCCCTGTTCCGCCAAAACGGATACTCCCTGGTCCATCTGGGCAACCGGGTGTTGCGTACCGAGACGGCGTGCATCGCCGCCATCACCCTGCTCAAGGCGCAGCGCGGCTGGCTCTGAAGATCGCGACCGTCGGCTGGCGCGCCCCCTTGCCCAGACGTTTCACGCAGGTCCAGCCGGCCGGTGACAGTTCCAGCCCGCCGGGCATCTCGAACACCACCAAGGCCTCGGGCTTCGCCGCCAGCAAACCCGCCAGGCGCAGGAAGAGTTTGGGCGCCACCTCGGGGATGATCTCGTAGGGCGGGTCGATGAAAACCAAGTCGGGCGCCTCGCCGGGCATCACCTGGGTGGCGTCCGCCGTGATGACCTGCAGGTCCGTCGCCGCGCGGCCCAGGCTTTTGCAGACGGCCGCGATGTTCTGGCGGATGTAGTCCGCCGTGCGCGCGCTCTTTTCCACGAAAACCCCGCCAATCGCCCCGCGACTGAGCGCTTCCAGCCCATAGGCGCCGCTACCGGCGAACAAATCCAGAAACCGCGATCCTGGCACGCGGGCGGCCAGGCTGGAAAAAACCGCCTGCCGCATGGCATCCGTGGCCGGGCGGACCGCATCGCCTTTGGGCAGACCCAACGGGATACCACGCGCAATGCCGCCGGTTATCCGCATGGCCCTGCTCCGTTTAGACCGGTCTCCCCGGGGCGTTCGGCCCGCCAAAACAAGGGAACACTTTCTGCTGCCTGTGGTTGTATCAACATAGCGTTTGCACGAGGACGGGGGGCGACTTACGTCTTTCCCTGCCGGCCCAAGGCCAGCCACCTAACTGGCTTCGTGTCGCGCAAAGGCAATGCCTTACCCAGTCCACCAAGCATGTTTTCCCGACGCCTAGTCTGGCCGCTCTGTGCTGCCGTTCTTGCCCTCGTGCCCGACCTCGCCGCGGAGCAGAACGGCTGGCCGCTGGTCGTGCGCCAGTCGCCACCAGACAGCCCGGCCGAATCGGTGGAGTACCTCGGTCCGCTGATTTTCTCCCGCCAGGCCAGGGGCGAAGTGCAGGGCTTCCGGCCCCTTTATCTCGAGGCCCGCGCGGGCGACAAGGAAACCACCACTTTCCTTTATCCGCTCTTTGTCTGGCGGACGCAGCCCGGCTTCAGCGAGTTCAGCTTCTTCCAACTGATCAACCGGCGCCAGGAGACCGACCCCGGCAGCCCGGCGGTGCGGCGCCTGGACATATGGCCGTTTTATTTCTCGAAGGATACCGCGGATCCCGCCGAGAGCTACCGCGCTTTCTTCCCGGTCGCCGGCACGATCAAGCAGCGCTTTGGGAAGGACCGGCTAACGTGGTATGCCTTCCCGCTTTACTTCAACACCGACAAGGCGGGCATGGAGATCACCTCGGCCCCCTGGCCATTCGTGCGTTTCATCGACGGGGGCGGGCACCATGGTTTCGAGTTCTGGCCGCTCTTTGGTCACCGCGCCCGGGCAGGTGACTACGACAAGCGGTTCTATCTCTGGCCGCTGATCTACAAGTCCGCACGCGACCTGTCCGCTCCGGAACCCACGGTCAGTGTCGGTGCCCTGCCCTTTTATGCCCGCGACACCGCCGCGGGTTTGATCAGCGAGACCTATGCGTGGCCCTTCTTCGGTTACACCCACCGCACCGAACCTTATCACTACGACGAAACGCGCTACTTCTGGCCATTTCTGGTCCAGGGACACGGCGACCAACGCCTTGTGAACCGCTGGGCGCCTGTCTACACGCACTCCATCATCAAAGGTTACGACAAAACCTGGCTGCTCTGGCCGCTCTTCCGCCACGCCCAGTGGGAGGATGCCGGCATCGCCCAAGACAAGAAACAGCTCCTGGTCTTTCTGTATTGGTCCCAGACCCAGCACAGCCTGACCAATCCCGCTGCGGCCCCGGCGCACAAGACCCACGTCTGGCCGCTGCTCAGCGCGTGGGACAACGGCGCCGGCCGCCGCCAGGTGCAGCTGCTCAGTCCGCTCGAGGTTTTTTTCCCGACGAACGACATCGTGCGCCAGCTCTACACGCCACTCTTCGCCCTTTACCGCTTCGACCAGCAGGGCCCCACGACCTACCGGCACGCCTTGCTGTGGAATGCCGTCACTTACCGGCGGGATGCCGGCGGCCGGGAATTCCATCTCGGACCCCTGTTCAGCGTCCACACCGGCACCGAGCAGCAGCGGATCGCCCTGGGCAACGGCCTGATCGGCCTGGCGCGCCGTCCGGGCGAGCGGGGCTGGCGGTTCTTCCTGTTCGATTTCAAACGAAAACCATCTAACCTGCCATCCGGGGCTTCGCCGCCATGAACTACCTGACCGCCATCATCAGCCACATCGGGGGTACCCTGCTCCTGCTGGTGCGCTCGCTGAAATACCTGCCGACACTGCCGCGCCAGTTCGCGCGCTTCATGGAGCAGTGCTACCTCATCGGCTACACCTCCCTGCCCATCGTCACCATCCTGAGCTTCTTCATCGGCAGCGTGCTGGCCCTGCAAAGCGGCTACAGCATGGAAAACTTCGGCGCCAAGCAGTTCATCGGCACGCTCGTCGGCCTCACCATGGCCCGGGAACTCGGCCCGGTCATGGTGGCGATCCTGATCGCCGGCCGCGTCGGCTCGGCCATCACCGCCGAGCTGGCCTCCATGAAGGTCTACCAGGAGATCGACGCCCTCACGACCATGAACATCCCGCCCGAGCGGATGCTCGTGCTGCCCCGGTTGGCGGCGATCGCGGTCATGATGCCGGTGCTCGCCGTCATCGCCAACCTCTGCGGCTGGTATGGCGGCGCGCTGGTCTGCCAGTACACGCATTCCATCTCCGTCGACTCCGAGGCCTACTTCACCGCCCTCAAGCTCTATATGAAGCCGCGGGACATCGTGGACGGCCTGATCAAGGCCGAGGTGTTCGGCTTCGTGATCATCAACGTCTGCTGCTACATCGGCCTCAACACCCGGGGCGGCCCGCGCGAGATCGGCGCCTCGGTCACCAAGGCCGTCGTCACCTCGCTCATCCTCATCCTGGTGCTCGACTACTTCGTCACCAAAGCCCTCCTCATGTCATGACCTCGTCCTTCACCGCCTCCCCCTTCGTCGGCAAGACGTTCGGCGTCACCGTGACCAACCTGACGAAGCAATTCGGCAAGACCACCGTGCTCAAGGACGTCAACCTCGAGGTGAAGCCCGGGGAGATCTTCTGCATCATGGGGCCCAGCGGCTCCGGCAAGAGCGTCCTGCTCAAGCATATCGCCGGCCTTGAGCGGGCCACCCGCGGCGAGGTCCGCATCGGCGAGTTCGATGCGGCCGATCCCGAGACCCGCAACCAGGTCCACCTCGCCCTCGTCTTCCAGGCCGGCGCCCTCTTCAGCTCTTTGTCCGTCTACGATAACCTCGCCCTCTACCCCCGCGAACACCGCCAGTGCAACGAGGCCGGCATCCGGGACCGTGTCATGCATGCGCTTTCCATCCTGTCGCTGGAGAAAGCGGCCAACAAATTCCCCTCCGATCTCTCCGGCGGCATGAAGAAGCGCGTGGCCATCGCCCGCGCCCTCGTGATGGAGCCACAGCTGCTGCTCTATGACGAGCCGACCTCCGAGCTCGACCCGGTGATGTCGGCCACGCTGACCGAGATCATCGCCACCCTTCGCGAGCAGACCGCCGTCACCAGCGTGGTGGTTACCCATGACCGGGACCTGGCCTTCAACATCGCCGACCGCATTGCGTTCGTGATGGACGGGCGCATCCGGGGCGTCGGCCGGCCGGATGAGTTCAAGCAGCCCGCCGACCCCGTCATCGCCAATTTTCTCAACCCGGTCATCGACCTCAAGAATCCCCGCTTCAAACAACTGGAGAACAGCCATGAATAATACGTCACAAACCATCCGCGTCGGCCTCTTTTTCCTGCTCGGCCTGGCGCTTGCCTGGATCACGTTCGAGTCGCTCAACGGCGGGCGGCTTTTCAAGAAACCGGGCTACACCCTCGTGGCCGGCTTCGCCAACCTCAAGGGCCTCAAGACGGGTGACGAGGTGCGCATGGCCGGCGTCAAGGTCGGCGCCGTCGAGCTCACCCGCCTCGCGGGCCATCGCGTCGAGGCCCTCCTTGCCATTGAGCCCGGCATCAAGATCCCCGTGGATGCCGTCGCCAGCGTCGAGCAGTCCAGCCTGCTCGGCAGCAATTATCTGGGCGTCAGTTTCGGCACCCCCGGCGGCCCGCTGCTGAAGGACAACGACGAGATCAAGACCAAGCCCACCGTGGACATGAGCGAGGTGATCAGCCAACTCGGCAACCTCGGCTCCAAGCTTGAGCAGGTCATCGGCGATATCGGCAAGTCGATGGGTGGTGGCGACAAGGGCAGCATCTTTGAGCGGATCGACAAGCTCGTGACGGACAACGGTCCCAAGCTCACCGAGACCATCAGCAATCTCCAGGACATCACCGCCAGGATCAAGGGCAGCGAGGGCACGCTCGGCAAGCTGGTCAACGACCCCAAGCTGCACGACGAGCTGCTCGCCTCGGTCGGCGAGATCAAGCTGGCCGCCGCCGACGCGCGGGTCTTCATGAGCGACTCCAAGGGCATCGTCGCCGACGTGAAGGGCGGCAAGGGCGCGCTCGGGGCCTTGCTCTATGACCCGGCCACCGCCGACAACCTCAAGTTCACCCTGGCCAACATCCGCACCGTCTCCGACAAGGTCGCCAAGGGCGAGGGCACCCTCGGCCGCCTGCTCGCTGATGACGGCCTCTACAAGGACGCGCAGTCCACGCTCAAGAAGGCCGACCGCGCGCTCGACGGCCTCGGCGAGCAAGGGCCGATCACCGCCGTCGGCATCGTCGCCAACGCGCTGTTCTGATGCCCCGCATCGTTCTCCAGGTGGTGGCCGGCGAATTCGCCGTGTGCCGGCTGCCCGCCGCCGAGCCGGTCCCCGCGTGGGCCGGCTCCGCTGTTTTCAGCTCCGTCACACGCACGGCGGACGAACTCTCCGTCATCTGTCCCGCCGCCCAAGTGCCGGCGGGGGTGAAACACGAGGGCGGCTGGCGGCTGTTCAGATTCCAGGGGCCGCTTGCGTTCACGGAAACCGGCATTCTCGCGGCCGTGCTGGCTCCGCTCGCCGCCGCGAAGATCGGCATCCTGGCCACCGCAACTTTCGACACCGACTACCTGCTCGTGCCGGCCGGCCAGTTTGACGGAGCCCAGCGAGTCCTTCAGGCCGCCGGCCACACGATCAAACCGGCCTAGTCAGTTCTTTTTCCGGTAGAGACCGTCAAAGGCGGTGGTCCAGGTCTTGCCGCCGTCGCCGGACTGCTCCCAGTGCTGGCGCACGGAACCGTCCGGATTCGGCGTCCAGGTTATCCGCTCTTGTTGCGTGCCTGTCCCCGGCAGGTTGGTCTCGCCCACCAGTACCATCTTTCCGTCAACCAGTCCGCCGTAGAGATCGAGTACGCCGCCAGCATTGTCCATCCAGCACTGGTGCCAGCGCTTGGAGATGCCATCGTAGCCGTTAACGCTCATGCCGGTATAGCCGTTTGGTGTCGTGTAATTCTCAACCAGCACGCGCCCGCCATGTCTCAACTCAATATGGTTTTCCGCGGCCTGTTTGCCCTTGGCCTGATTGGTCACAGACCAGTCGCCCAACCAGAAGTCGAAATCATGATTAACGGGCGGGGGCACCGATTGGCCGGATGCACCAATCAGCATCAGAAACAATGCTCCCAGCATATTGGGGATCGAAGATATTTTCATGGGAGAGTTTTCCTGGCTGGCAGGAACAGATGATTATTTCTCACGAAACCAGCATCTCGCCAGGTGACGTAGCGCGCAACCCCGGTGCGATGTGCCGCCAGAAATGCAGGCCTAGCTGCACACCGCTAAAATAGCAGCAGCGGCCCGGAAGGGCCGCTGCTGCGCAAACAAGGGCCTTTGCAGATCAATACTCCCGGCTCAGACGCACATACCAGAAGGCCGGCTCGGCGGTATTGATTGCCGGGTTGTAGCCAAACTGGCTGGACAGGTAGCGTGGCGGATCTTGGTTGAGAACGTTGCGCACGCCAATAGTCACCCGGGTTTTCCACAGGGTATAGCTGACCTGCGGATTGAGCCGCCATTGGGCCTTAGTATCGGGTTCGGTGCCCGGACCGGTTAAAAGCTGCGCCGGATAGCTGCCAATGTAGTTGACGAACAAGGAAGCCGCCCAATCCCCTTTGCGCCAACCGAGTGTGGCACTGCCGCGCCAGAGCGGGACGCTATCGGTGCCATCGATATCGATCAGCGAGGCAACTCCCAGCGAAGAGACAGTGACGCGCTCAAAGTTGCCGAGATAATTGGCCGAGGCTCCAAAGCTAAAATTACCCAGATTTTTCGTGTTATAGTGATAGTTGACGGAGAAATCCCAGCCCTCGTTGAGGATCTTGTTGGCGTTAATCCAATCGGTTGCGACGAAGTCAATGATTCCAACCGTGAAGCCGGCGGCTGCCTCCGCCGGAGTCAGTGCCTTGCGGACCACACGGCCGGCGGGCAGTACTAATTCATTGGCCAGTGTAAACGCCGCCGAGTCACGGGTGATTAGGTTTTTCTGGTCAAACTTGAAGTAACCGATGTCGAAGGATAAACCCTTGAGCGGGCCGCGGGGTACCTCCAGCACGATGCCGGCGTAGGTGGTTTTTGTCTCTTCGGGCTGCAGGCCAGGATTGCCGCGACCGACGGTCTTGAGTTGGCCGGAGGGCTGGTCGGGACGGCGGGGGTCGAAGAGTTGGTTGCCGGTGAATGAAACGCTGCCCGCCGAGTAAAGAAAGGCTAGGTCGGGCGCCTTGAAGGACTCGGAATAGGAGCCGCGCAGCATGAGCCATTTGGTCGCCTTCCAACCCAATGCAACCTTGGGTTTCGTCGTCGTGCCGAAATCCGAATAGTCCTCCCAGCGGGCGGCGAGCTGCAATTCAACTGACTTGTGCAGTGGAACCTTAAACTCCGCATAGGCGGAATTGACCTTGCGTCGGCCGGAAAAGCCGAATCCTTCGGAGCCACCGACCACATTGCCGTTTTCATTCTCCAGCGTGCGGACATCGAGGATATTTTCGGAGCGATGCTCCGCGCCAATCGCGGCCGATACCTCGCCAGTGGGCAGCTCGAAGAGCTTGCCGCTCACCGAGGCGTCATAGAGCGATGCGGAGAATTTGGTTTTGGTAGGATTGGTACCGGAATAGTAATCAGTGACCCGCGGATCCTCCGGTCCGAAAGGATTGGCGTAGAGCAGTTGTCCACTGATGTTCAGTCCATTGAGCGCTTCCTGCACCCGGTTGTCGAACGCCGTGCCCGGAGATGCATTGTCGAAGCTGCCCTGGGCAAACATGTAGGACCCCTCCCAAGTCCAATCATTGGGCAAGGTGCCACCCAGTCCCATCAGGTAGCGCGGGTAATCCGAGGTGGTGTCCACGAAGCGTGGCCCCGCGTTTACCAACCGGAAAGTACTAAGCTCGATCGCCTGGCCAGCCGCACCAAAGTAACGCGTGCCATATGGATTATACGGACTGGCCGCGGGAACAACCAAGCGGTTATTCGTGCCCGCGCCCTTGTCGGTGGTGCCAAATGGCGCCGGAGCCGAGAGATTGATTGTCTCGATCCGCTTGAACATCAGGTCGGCAAACCCATAGAGGTCCTTTGAAAAATCGTGCTTCGCGTAAAAACTGAAGCCGCGGGACGTCTGCCCGGGCAACAGCGTGGAGTCCTGCTGGAAATTGTAGAGCCCGGCGCCCGTGACCCGGGACGTAGCCACGGCATTGGCGGAGTTGGGGTCGGTCGTCGGACTGAGGAAAGTGCGTACGGTAGCAGTGCCGGGAATGAAAAACCGCGCCGGAAAAGTACTCGAGCTGCGCAGATCGGCCCCGATGACCAGACCGGTGGCCGGATCGGTCTCGATCTGGCCGGCTGCAGTCTTGTCATGCCGCAGATCGGCGTTGTTCGAGAAGGCCAGGTCGCGGTTCATGAGCATGTTGCGATCCGCGTATTCCGCCGTCGCCACGATGCTGGTCTTGTCATTATGCGCCCCGGTGATGATGAAGGCCCTAAGTTCACCCGAATCGGTGCCGAAGGTATTGCCATAGGAGACATCGACCCCGACCCCATCATATGAACGTTTGAGCACGATGTTGAGCACGCCCGCCACGGCATCGGAGCCGTAGATGGCCGAGGCGCCGTCCTTCAGGATCTCAATACTCTCGATGGCCGCAGTGGGGATTTGCCGGGTGTCAATGACTGACTGGAAACCGTTGAAGGCTCCCGCGCCAGAGGGAACAGCGCGCCGGCCGTTGATCAGCACCAGGGTGTTGTTGTTGCCCAAGCCGCGGAAATTGACCGTCGAAGTGCCGGAGGCAAAGCCCGTGCCGGAGCCCTCCGGTGAGATCGTGCCTGCGCTGTTGAAGGGCATCGCGCGCAGGGCATCCTCCACATTGGTGAATCCCGTATTTTGAAGCTCGGACTGCGTGATGCGTATCACCGGCGTCGGAGTTTCCGCGTCCACGCGTCGGATGCGTGAACCGACAACGGAGAATGTTTCCAGCTTGAGCTTGTCACTGGTAGCCGTGCTGGCGCCGGTTTCAGAGGTCTGCTGGGCAAAGGCGGCCGTGGCCGCGAGCGCCGGGAGGGTGAGCGCGAGCAGCCGCGCCAGCCCCCACGAACGTGGAGTGCGTGTTGGATTCATGCGATTTACTTGGGTGTGTTGCGAGCGAGGCAGGACGCCTGCACCTCGCATGGCGCAAAGTAGTCGCGGGATGGGCCGCCGGCTCAATCGCCGTGCGGCAACCCTACAACCGGACGATTCCAGCCGCATTTTCCCCGGTCCAAACTGCCATCCGATCGCGGTAAGGCGGCGAAAATGCCGGAAACTACAAGTGCGCCTTGAGATCGTGCACGAATGTGCGGCTGACCTTGAGCTTCGCGCCATTAGTCAGCTCCACCGTGTATTCGCCGTAGAGCGCGGGGCTGGCCTTCTTCATATGCCGCAGATTCACGATGGTGGAGCGGTGGATGCGCACGAAGTGGGCCGGGTCGAGCTTCTCCATCATCTTGTGCAGTGACATGCGCACGAAGCGCGCCTTGTCACTGACGTGCAGCCGCACGTAATCCCCGTCCGACTCGATCCATAGGATGTCCTCCGGCGCCATGACATGGATCTCGCCGTCGCACCGGATGAAGAGCCGGCCGTCGCCTTCGCGGGGCTTGGCGGCGGCGGCCCCGTCCAGCGGGGTGCCGTCGCGCAATTTCTTCATGGCCGCGATGACTTCGTCGAGGCGCTGGGCAAAGTCGCGCTTGTCGTGATTGCGCACCGCGGTCTTGGCGCGGGCCAGCGCCTCGGCGAAACGGGCGCGGTTGAACGGTTTCAGCAGATAGTCCACCGCCTGCACCTCGAAGGCCTGCAGCGCGAAATGGTCGTAGGCGGTGACAAAGACGACCTGGGGCATCAGGACGGGTGGCAGCTTCTCCAGCACCTCGAAGCCCGTCATGCCGGGCATCTGCACGTCGAGGAAAAGCAGCTCGGGCCGGTGCTGCCTGATGGCTTCCACGGCCGCGGTGCCGTTGGTGCATTGGGCGACAATTGCAATGTCGGGATCGGGGCGCAGCAGGGCCTCGACGTTCTGGCGGGCCAGGACCTCGTCATCGACGATCATGGTCCGGATCGTAGCAGTTGTGGTGTTCATGGGGATGAGCGGGTTCGGAAAGGCAGGATGATCTCCGCCCGGACGCCGTGCGGGGGGGTGTCGCGCAACCGCAGCCGGGCTTCGTCACCATAGAGCATGAGCAGGCGGGCGTGCGAGTTCTGCATGCCGATGCCGCGGCTGAGATCCGCATCGTCCTTCGGCAGGGGCGGTCCGTCGTTGTAAACCGTGAGGAGCAGCCGGGTACCGTCGCGGGCGGCGCTGATGCGCAGCAGACGGGCGGCGGGATCCTTGGATATACCGTGCTTCATCGCGTTTTCCGCCAGGGGTTGGAGCAGCAGGCTTGGCATCTCGGCGCGCAGGCACTTGGGATCGATGTCAAACTCGACCTTGAGCCGGTCTTGGAAGCGGATCCGCTCGATCTCGAAATACCGGCGAAGGAAATCGAGCTCGTGCTCCAGGGTTTCCATCGCCTCCTGGCGGTGGTCGAGCGAGCGGCGGAGCAGCTCCCCCAGACCGGCGACAATGTCCTCCGCCTCCCG
>Ga0228698_1001188_pt1 | contig 13664 bp, 13 predicted proteins | sample McNCre117_Aug_MG_FD_178015 | JGI IMG/M metagenome (GOLD analysis project Ga0228698, IMG submission 178015) | Freshwater microbial communities from McNutts Creek, Athens, Georgia, United States - 1-17_Aug_MG | ecosystem: Environmental > Aquatic > Freshwater > Creek | place: USA: Georgia...
AACTACCCGCTGGTTTGGTGTACTGCGTAAAGGTGAGAAAACCTTGGGCGTACATCTGGTGGAGTTGTGTTTGCTGTACTTCCTGGTGGGCGGTTTGGGCTTGTTGCTCGAAAAGAATGCGGGCCAAATTGCTCCTCAAGGCTGGGAGTTTTACGCCATCACCGCAGCCTTGTTTCTTACCTTCGCCTTTCCAGGCTTTGTGTACCGCTACCTCCTGAAACACCATGATTGACGCGGGCTCCGATGCCCACCTGCGCGAAACGCAGGTTTCCAGTGTGGAGTTGATCAAGGGCAGTTTTCTCCATGCATTCCGGGACACGGTTGCTTTGCCAGACGGCGGTTCTGCGACCCGTGAATATGTAGTGCATCCGGGGGCTGTGATGGTGGTGCCCTTGATCGAGGAACCCGGTCAGGCTCTGCGTGTTGTGCTGGAGCGGCAGTACCGCTATCCCGTTCAGCAGGTCATGATCGAATTCCCGGCCGGCAAGTTGGACGCTGGTGAAGCCACGCAGCGTTGCGCACAGCGGGAGTTGCACGAGGAAACTGGATACACCGCCTCCCAGTGGGCGAAAGCAGGTGTCATTCACCCGGTGATTGCCTACTCCACCGAGTTCATTGAGATCTGGTTTTCCAAAGGCCTCGTCGCAGGCGAGCGCCAGCTGGACAGTGGCGAGTTTTTGGATGTGTTCACAGCCACGGCAGACGAGCTGATTTCTTGGTGCCTGAATGGTCGTGTCACCGATGCCAAGACAGTGGCAGCGGCCCTGTGGCTCCAGCATTACCAATCCGGTGCGTGGGCGCCCGAGTGGGTGGCTCCGGTCTAAGGGCCGGTGGCAGCGGGTCTCCCATGAAGGTGTTGGATTTGCAGTGTTCACAGGGGCATACCTTTGAAGGCTGGTTTGCCTCTGAGCAAGACTTTGTTTCTCAATGCGCGCGGGCCCTGGTGGCGTGTCCCTTGTGCGGGGATGCCTCGGTGCACAAGAAATTGAGTGCCCCCCGGTTGAATCTGTCAGGTGCCAAGGCGCCTACCGAGCCTGCCGCTCAGACGCACTCTACTGTCGAGAAATCAACCGGCGCAACGCCAGCGGATGTGCCGCCCTTGCGACCGGAGCTATTGCATGCCTTGCACCGCGCCTGGACGCAGGTCGCCCAGTATGTGCTTGCAAATACCGATGATGTGGGTGACCGCTTTGCTGAAGAGGCCCGGCGCATTCACTATGGTGAGACGGAAGAGCGCGGCATCCGTGGGCAAACCACCCCGGAAGAAGCCCGGGAGTTGGTGGAGGAGGGGATAGAGCTGGTAGCCCTTCCCATCCCAGAGCACCTCAAAAAGCCGCTGCAATAGCACTCTACGGCAGCGGCTTGCAGCCCGCCCTCAGGGATACAGGCCGCGCAGCTCACGCGCATGCAAGATCCGCTTGCAGGCCACAATAAATGTGGCGGTGCGCAGGCTGACCTTGTGGTCTTGCGCTACTTCCCACACTCCGGCAAACGCTTCTTTCATGATGCGCACTAGGCGGGCATTGATTTCGTCTTCGCTCCAGAAAAAGCTGGAGAAATCCTGCACCCACTCAAAGTAGCTCACGGTGACCCCGCCTGCATTGGCAATCACGTCCGGTACCACCAGAATATTGCGGTCTTGCAGAATGTCGTCCGCAGTCGGTGTGGTGGGGCCGTTAGCGCCTTCTATGACCAGCTTGGCCTGAATGCGGTGGGCATTGGCCGCTGTGATCTGCTGCTCCAACGCCGCGGGAATCAGAATTTCGCAAGGCACGTCCCAGAACGCATTGGCATCCAAGGGCTCTGCCGCAGCAAAGCCGCCAACGGTGCCATATCGTGCGACGTGGGTGAGCAAGGCCGGCACATCCAAGCCTGCCTCCCGGTAGATGGTGCCGCCATGGTCTTGCACCGCGACCACCTTGGCCCCTGCTTGCGCAAACAGTTTGGCCGCAATGCCTCCGACGTTGCCAAAGCCTTGCACCGCCACCCGCGACTGGCTGATGTCCAGGCCCAAATGCCGCGCTGCTTCTACCCCCACGGTGTAGACACCACGACCAGTGGCTTCGCGCCGGCCCAGCGAACCACCGAGGTCAATCGGCTTGCCGGTGACGACGCCGGTGGAGGTGGCACCTTCGTTCATGGAGTAGGTGTCCATCATCCACGCCATGATCTGCTCGTTGGTGTTCACGTCCGGCGCTGGAATGTCTTTGGTTGGCCCGATGATGATGCCGATCTCGCTGGTGTAGCGGCGCGTCAAACGCTCCAGCTCACCCAGCGACAGCGTTTTGGGGTCGACGCGAATTCCGCCTTTCGCACCCCCGTAGGGCACATTGACGGCCGCGTTTTTGATAGACATCCAGGCAGAAAGCGCCATCACCTCGGACAAGGTCACGTCCTGGTGAAAACGCACCCCCCCTTTGCCCGGGCCGCGTGAGGTGTTGTGTTGAACACGGTAGCCTTCAAAGTGAGCGACGGTACCGTTGTCGAGCTGGATGGGCACGTCAACGATCAGTGCCCGCTTGGGGCGCTTCAGGGTTTCAGCCCAGCGGGCGAGGTGCCCGAGGTAGGGCGTGACACGGTCCACTTGTTGCAGGTAGATACCCCACGGGCCGAGGTGATCGGCCTGCAGGTATGAGGGCAGCGCATGGGTGTTGGCTGCGGGGGTCACGGAAGACGCCGTGTGAGCGCCGGGGTGCTGCGACATGAATGCTCCTTGTTGTTGTCGTCAAGGCCCGCAATGTAGGCGCGCGGTGACGACCTGTCCAAGGCCACTTCATTTGCTAACTATGCAAAAAAATAATAATGATCAGGCGCTGACGTTGACGATACGGCCGGTCGGTTGGCCCTGGGCGTTGACAAACGGGCGGGCACTCAGGCTGGACTTGAGGGCATTGCCACTGGCGGCAAACTTGGCAGAAGTGGCCGTGTACATGCGCACCAAAAAGTCTTGTGTAGCCGGTGCCACGGCGGATTTGGCCGCCCGCAACTGGCCCACATAGGTGCTGTCTTCGAGCGCGGTGCGGCTGGCCAGCTCCCGCACGTCTTCGCGCTTGACCTGCAGGTCTTGCTCGGCCTGCTCGGTTTGCTGCTGCAGCGTTTCCACCTTGCTTTGGGCGGTTTCGGCCTCCCGTTTGGCCTGCTCCAGGCGCGCCTTGCTCAGCGTCGCCTGGAGGGACGGTGTGGCGCTGTTGGTGGCAGTAATGGCCATGGCCATGGCGGAGTAGCTGCGCGCGCGATCAGGCGCGCACGTTCAGGCGGGTGCCGATGGTTTGCCCCTGGGTGTTGACGACCGGCTTGGTTTGATTGGCTGGCTCTTTGGCGGGCTTGTTCTGCTGGGCCGCCGCGTCACGGATGCTAGAGCGCAGGCTGTCTTGAACCTGTTTGACCGCCTGCGCTTGCGCAGGTTGCTGGGCTTTGGTGCGGGAGATTTCCATGCAAGGCTCCTGAGATGAAGCCTTGATTTTAGGGGTCTACCCGCCGCTTTTCAATCGATTGCCTCGCTGGCAATCTGGTAAGCGTCAGGCGTTGAACTGCAGCGCGGCCAAGCCGGCATACACCCCGCCGCGCGCCACCAACTCCGCATGTGTGCCTTGCTCCACCAGCACACCGTGGTCCAGCACGACGATCAAATCGGCTTTTTGCACTGTCGCCAGGCGGTGGGCGATGACCAGCGTGGTGCGGTTGCGCATGGCGCTTTCCAGCGCGGCCTGCACCATGCGCTCGCTCTCGGCGTCCAGCGCGCTGGTGGCCTCGTCCAGCAGCAGCAAGGGCGGATTTTTGAGCATGGCGCGGGCAATGGCGATGCGCTGGCGCTGTCCACCGGAGAGGCGCACACCGCGCTCACCCAAAAAGGTGTTGTAGCCCTCGGGCAGCGCTTCAATGAACTCGTGCGCAAAGGCCGCTTGCGCTGCGGCTTTCACCTCCGCATCCGAGGCGTCGGGTTTGCCATAGCGGATGTTTTCCAGCGCGCTGCTGGAGAAAATGACGGCATCCTGCGGCACGATGCCTACCCGCTGGCGCAAGGCTTGCAGGGCTTGCTGGCGTGTTTCCACTCCGTCGAGCGCGATGCTGCCGCTCTGCGCATCGTAGTAACGCAGCAGCAACTGGAACACCGTGCTCTTGCCCGCGCCGCTGGGGCCCACGATGGCCACGGTCTGCCCGGGTTGTACGTCCAAGCTGAAATTTTGCAGCGCTTGTTGCTGGGGCCGGGATGGGTAGTGAAAGTTGATTGCTTCAAATTTGATAGCGCTTCCCGCAGAGGGAGCGGGTGCCAGAAGCGGATTGGCCGGTGAAACGATGGGCGACTGAGTGTTCAGCAACTCCATCAGCCGCTCGGTGGCGCCGGCGGCGCGCAGCAGGTCGCCGTAGACCTCGCCCAGCACCGCAAACGCGCTGGCCAGAATGATCACGTACACCACCGTCTGCCCGAGATGGCCGGCGGTAATGCGCCCTTCGGCCACTGCCTGCGTGCCTTGGTACAAGCCCCAGAGCAGCGCGGCCGAGGTGGCAATGATGATGAAGGCCACCAACACCGAGCGCATCAGGCTGCGCTTGGTGGCGGTGGCAAAGGCGTTGTCAGTAGAGGTCACAAAGCGCTGGGTCTCGCGCGCCTCGGCGGTGTAGCTTTGCACCACGGGAATGGCGTTCAGCACCTCGGCCGCGATGGCGCTGGAGTCGGCCACCCGGTCTTGCGAGGCGCGAGAGAGTTTACGCACCCGGCGCCCGAACCACAGGCTGGGCAGCACGATGAGCACCAACACCACCAGCACCTGCAGCATCACCACCGGGTTGGTCCACACCAACACGCCCAAAGCGCCCACGCCCATTACCGCATTGCGCAGCCCCATGCTGAGTGAGGAGCCCACTACCGTCTGCACCAGCGTGGTATCGGCCGAGAGGCGCGACAACACTTCGCCGGTTTGCGTGGTTTCAAAAAACTCGGGGCTTTGCTGGAGCACATGGCTATACACCGCGTTGCGCAGATCAGCCGTGACCCGCTCGCCCAGCCAGCTCACCATGTAAAAGCGCGCCGCCGAAAACAGGCCCAGCGCCACCGCCACGGCAAACAAGGCGGCAAAGTGACCGCGCAGGGCCATCATCTGCGCGCCTTTGTCGGCCTGCACCAGTCCGCCGTCAATCAGGCTGCGCAGCGCCACCGGAAAGGCCAGCGTCGCCCCTGCGGCCAGTACCAGAAACACCAGCGCCATGCCGATGCGTGCCCGGTAGGGCCGCAGAAACGGCAGCAGGCCGGAGAGGGATTGGGGGTTGCTGGATTTGGGGCGATCAGAGGTGCTCATGGGTGTGCAGATGGTGCGGTTCGGGAGGTGGTGCAGGCGGCAGAATAGCTGCGATGGCCAATACGCGCCAGCGCCCGTAAGTATTGTGCAAGTAGCTATTGCTTTTATAGCGCCTGAATTTCGGTTTGTTTCACTTTGTTGCGCGAATGTCGATGTAAGCTAGAAGAAAAAAGTGGAGGAGCTTGTGGTGACGCAAACTTTGCAGATAGAAGGCATGGAAATCCATGTAGAGGGGAATGGCCCGCGCACGCTGGTCATGCTCCATGGCTGGCCGGACACCCGGCGTGTGTGGGATGGCACGGTGCGGGCAATGTCCGTCATTCACCGCTGCGTGACGTTTACCTTGCCGGGGTTTGAGGTGGGTAGTGCTTCGGGGGCTACTCCCGTGCCCTCGGTAGACGACATGGTGCGCCGCCTGCAAGCCGTGCTCGATGCGGTGAGCCCGCACGCACCGGTCACGCTGCTGCTGCACGACTGGGGTTGCATATTCGGGTACGAGCTGGCCATGCGCCTGCCACAGCGCGTAGAAGCGGTGGTGGCAGTGGACATTGGCGACTACAACGCACGGGCTTACACCAGCGTGCTCGCACCGGGGCAAAAGCTCTCGGTGCTGGGCTACCAGCTCTGGCTGGCGACGGCCTGGGTTGTGGGTCGCTACCTGCATGGCGGCCTGGCCAATCGCATGACCCGCTGGATGGCAGCCACCCTGCGCTGCCCCATACCCGCCAGCGAAGTTCACTGGCAGATGAACTACCCCTACGCCATGCGCTGGTTCCAACTGCGCGGTGGTTTGAAAACGCAGCAAGTGCAGCTGCGGTGCCCGGTGCTCTATGTGTTCGGGGAGCGCAAGCCCTTCATGTTCCACTCTCCTCGCTGGGTGCACACCCTGCGCGCCTCGGAAGACGGTGCCGCCCACGGCTTGCGCTGCGGGCATTGGGTGATGTTGGAGCAGCAGGAGGCTTTTCATGCGCTGGTGCTACGTTGGCTCGCGGGGCGTGAGCGCCGCAAGATGGCGCGGCACTAGGCAAATAGCGCTTGAGTGCCAAATAGGCCTGTAGCCCTCGTTTTATCTGCGCGAGCAGCTCCTGATTTCATAGCAGATAAGTGGGCTCAAAGCAGGAGCTTGCTCGCGTAGCCGGTCATCTCCAGGTAGCCCCGGCCCACCAGACGCTGGTTGCTGTCCCACACCTCGCACAAGCCCTCCCAGTAGATGGCGCCGGTGGAGTTGCGGCTGTCGAGCTCCTGGTTGTCCAGCACGGCTTTGACGGTGTAGAAGTCCGCCGGCGTGCGCACCCGCCACTCCACCGGGTAGCTGGCCTGGCTCAGCGGGCTGGTCCAGCGGCGCAGGGCCTGGAACTGCGCCTCCCCCCGGCTGAAAGCGTAGCGCTGGTAGTGGCCCAGCGTGGCGCCGCTCCGGTAGGAGCCGCCGTCCCACATCGCGCGGCCGTCCTTGTCACGCAGCTGAAAGGCGGTGAGCGCGCTGCCATCAAACAGGTTGATGCCGATCCAGTCCCAGCCCACGGCTTGCGGGTGCAGCACTTCCTGGCTCCATTCGTGGTCCAGCCAGGCGGTGCTGCCTGCTTGCAGCGGGTACGTCTGACCCTGCAAACGGATGTTGCCCCGGGCTTGCAGCTGGGGCAGGCTGTAGTAGTAGCTGGCCTGCTTGTCCTCCGGCCCTTTGCGGGAGAGGCCGTCCACCCCTTGCAGCAGCACCGGCTGGCTGGCGTGAAACTGCAGGTCCAGCGCAAAGTCGGTGCCCACGATGGTGGCGTGCAAATCCTGGCCCTCGCGCACCAAGCGCCAGTCGCGCAGGGTGACGGCGGTATCGGTACTGCTGGCATGGGCGGTGTCGGCCGGGTTGCGCCCCGGTGCCTCGCCGGACCAGCGGGCCATGCGCTGGTCGTGCCAGAGCTTTTTGCCATCCACATCGGTCACCGCCGCGTGAGCAAACACCAGCTGGCGCGCTGCCAGGCGCGATTGCATGCCTTGCGTGGACGCCACCCGGCTGCGAAAAAAAGTGAGCTGAAAACCCAACAACCGCGGCGCCTTGCCCGAGGCCGGCACCTGGGCATAGCCGGTGATGTACCACCACTCGGTGTTGAAGTCGTTGTGGCTGCCCGCATCGCGCGGGAAGCGCAGGGTGGTGCGGGGCAGGGCGTGCGCCGGGGGCAGCACGCCGGCCAGGGCGGGTGCCAGCAGCAGGTGCCGGCGGTGCAAGTCCATCAGCGGCCTACGCCACGCGCCAGCCGTTGGGCAATGGTCAGTGTGGGCTTGCCGGCGTAGGCATCCAGGCGCTGCCCCATGGCCTGCTCCAGCTGGTCCAGCCGCACTTGGGTCGGTGGGTGGGTGCTGAGCTGCAGGCTGAACATCGGGTTGTCCGGCGCGGCGGTGCGCAAGCTTTGCAGCACTGCAACCAGCCCATAGGGGTCAAAGCCCGCACGGGCGGCCAGGGCCACACCCACGCGGTCGGCCTCCAGCTCGTCGCTCTGGTCCAGGCCTTTGGCGTAAATGTCTTTGCCCAGCATCAGCAGCTGGCCGTGCAGGGCGCCGTTGGTGCGCTCGCTCAGGCGGGCGGCAATCACGCTGGTCAGCAGGCCGGCCTGGGCGCTTTTGCGCATGGCCTTGAGGTGGTGCTTGCCCACCACGTGCTGGATTTCGTGCGCCAGGATGCCGGCCAACTCGGACTCGTCGTTGAGCGCGTCCAGCAGGCCTTTGGTGACAAACACATAGCCCCCGGGCGCGGCAAAGGCGTTGAAGCCGGCGTCGTCCAGCACGCCAAAGGTCCAGGGCAGGTCAGGCCGGGCCGATTGCAGCGCAATCCAGCGACCCAGCCGGTTCACGTAACGCTGCAGCGCCAGGTTGGGCAGCAGCGGCTTGGCACCCAGCAGCACCGCTGCGAGCTGTTTGCCCATTTCAATTTCCTTGGTCTCGTCGATCTGGTCGATGGACTGGTTGAGCAGGCTCGCGAGGTCGGCGGGCTGGGCACTGGTGGTGTTCGTGCTGACAGCAGGGGCCGCGTTGCCTTGCTTGAGCAAATTTTGAAACAGGTTGCCCAGCGCTTTGCCGGGGTCTTGGGCACGGGCGGCTGGCAGGCTGCAGAGCAGGGCGAGCGCTGCGGCGCAGACGGCGCGCAGGGCGGCACAGCGTGGGGTGGCGTGGTGGGCCTTGGCGTAGAGCGGGGTGCGCATCAGTTGCTGCTTTCCATACGGCGGCCAGCGGGTCCGGCCGGTGGTGCCGGGGGCGCGGGGACGGGCAGCGGCTCTACCGTTTGGGCCTGCAAGGCGGCACTGCTTGCGAAGCTGCGGGCTTGGGCCGCGTCCTGGCGCTGGGCTTCCATTTGCGCCAAAGCGGCGGTGTTGGGCTGGGCGTTGGCAATGTCTTCAGCACCCAGGCCGCGTATGCCTACGGTCGCGGTGGGCGTGTTGCTGGTGCTGGCGGGGCTGCGGCCAAACAAGCTGCTCAGTCCCCGCAGCGCGCCGGTGGCCGTGGCGGCCAGGCTGCTTTGCTCGGAGGGGCTGCTCACGTCAAACAGATGCATCCAGCCGGTGCTACCGCTGGCGGTGCGCACCTGCACATAGGCGCCCTGGCGCACGGGCAGGCGGGTGAGTGGCGTTTGGGCTGGCAAGTTGGCCAGGGTGCCGGCGGTGTCCGCCGGTGCATCGCGCAGCGTGGTGGGGCGTTTGGTGACGAGGGCATCGCTCTGGGCCTGTGCCGCCCATGGGCTGCAGACCAGCAAGGCGGCTACCATCAGCGGGCGAAAAAAGGGTGTGTGTGACATGGCGGCCATTGTCCGGCAAGCGGCCGGTGGCGGCAATCAGTCCGGATGGGCCTGCGTCTCGGGGTCGGGCACCTCGCCAATCGCGGTGCGGGTGATGGCCGCCTGTGCGAGCAACCAATCGCAAAAGGCCTGTATTTCCGGGCGGCCGCTGTTGCGTGCGCCCACCAGCAGCCAGTAGACCATGGGCGTGTCGATGCGCCCGCCGGGCAGCACCTCTACCAGGTCACCGCTGGTCAGGCTGTCGGCCACCAGGGGCATGCGGGCCAGGGCAATGCCCTGGCCGGTGAGGGCCGCTTGGGCGATCTGGTGGGCGTAGTTGAAATACATCCAGCGCTTGGGCTCCAGGCGCGGCTGTTGGTTGATCTCCAGCCAGCGGCGCCAGGTGAGCCACTCCAGGTTTTGCACGCGGTGGGTGTCGCTGGCCTCCAGCAGCGCGAAGCGGGCCAGGTCGGCGGCTTTGCGCAAGGGCGCGCCGCTTTTGAGCAGCCAGGGGCTGGCCACCGGCGTGAGCTGCTCGCCAAACAGGCGCACCGCATCTGTGCTCACATTGCCGGGTTGGGTGTAGCGGATGGCCAAGTCCACATCGCTGGTGTCCAGGTCCACCGGGTTGTCGGTGGCGTCGATGCGGATGTCAATGTCCGGGTACTCGGCCTGAAAGGCTTCCAGCCGTGGAATCAGCCACATCGAGGCGAACGATGCCCAGGTGGAAATGGCCACACTCTTGCGCCCTGCCGTGCGCCGGATTTGCCGCACCGCCGAGTCAATACGCTCCAGCGAAGGCACCGCCGCACGCAACAATTGCCCGCCCGCCCCGGTGAGCTCTACCGCGCGGGTGTGGCGCAAAAACAGGGGCACGCCCACCTCTTCCTCCAGAGCCTGAATCTGCCGGCTCACCGCGCTTTGCGTCAGCGCCAGCTCCTCGGCCGCCGCCCGGAAATTGAGGTGGCGGGCCACCGCCTCCAGCGCACGCAAGTGGCCTACGGCAATCGGGCGGGTGCGCAGGCGGATTTCGGTGTTCGGGGCAATAGCGTCAGACATGGTGCTGGAGCGGGCAAGGGCGATTGATGCGTGAATGGAATGAATAGCATAGCCCGATTTCATTGGACGGTGAAGGGGCACCGGGCGGATCATTCGTTGGCCCATCCACACTTTTCAAGGAGTTTTCCATGTCATCGCCAAGCCCATCCACCAGCCCTTTGTCTACTTGGTCCCTGCCGCAAGGCCAGGCCGTCACGATCAAGCCGCGCACGGCGGGTGTGCTGCGGGTGGTGAGTGGTCGGGCCTGGGCGACGCTGGATGTGTCGCGCCACACACCGCTCACCGAGACCGGGGACCACTTTGTGGCCTTGGGTCATGACTTGCGACTGCGCGCCGGGCAGCGCGTGGTGGTGGAGGCGTGGGCGTACAAAGGGCAAGACGGCATTCAGCTCGAATGGGTGCCGCAGCCCGAGAACTGCATGGCCACGCGCTGGCAGGCCAATGTGGTGCAGCCGCTGCGCGACATTGGCCAGGGCCTGGCGCTGGTGGTGCGCGCCATGGGGCGCTTGCTCGCGGGCTTGGCAGGCTACGCCGAGTTTTTGACGGCAGGCCGGGGCAAGGTGCTACGCGGGTTGGAGTCCAACGCGCCCTGAGCCCCGTGGGCCTGGTGTCGGGTGGCTAGGGTGCTGAAGGCGGGGCTTACCAGTCTTCCTTCACCGCCATCACCGCATCCCGCCCGGCTGCTGCGCGGCCGGACAGCCAGGCGGTGAGGGTGCCCGCCGCAATCACCGCCGCGCCCAGGGCCGCCAGGCGCCCCCCGGGCAGGGCCAGCTCCATGGTCCAGTGAAAGCTCTGCGGGTTCACCACATGCACCAGCACCACCGCCACCGCCAGGCCCAAGGCCACGCCAGCGAGTGCGCCCAGCGTGGTCCAGGCCGCGCCTTCGAGCGCCACCACCCGCAGTATCTGCCGGCGTGTGAGCCCCAGGTGCACCAGTAGCCCGAACTCCTTGCGCCGCGCCAGCACCTGCGCGCTGAAGCTGGCGGCCACCCCGAAAAGCCCGATGCCAATGGCCACCGCTTGCAGCCAGTAGGTCACGGCAAAGCTGCGGTCAAAAATCTTCAGGCTGGTGGCCCGTATCTCGCGCGCCGAGCCGAACTCCAGCAAGCGGCCCGCTTCGCCACCCGGGGTGGTGGCCAGGCGGTCAGCCAAAGCCCGCATCTGGCTTTGCAATACGGTGGGGCTGGCGCCGTCGTCCAGCCAGAAGGCCATGTCGTTCACCCGAGTGTCGCGGCTTAGGCGGGAAAAGTCGGCTTGCTCCAGGGTGATGGCGCCGGTCTGGCGGGCATAGTCGCGCCAGATGCCTGCTATGAAAAAAGGAGCTTCTTGCGCTTGTTCTGCCTGCGCTAGAGCCTTATTAGGCTTGAAAACGTGGTCTAACGCCGGAAAAGCCTGTCCCACCCGGGCGCCGTACAAGTCCACCACCGCCTCGCTCACATAAACGGCAATCGCCCCCTCGGGCACGGGCGCCACCTCACCGACCAGCGGCAGGTGGAGCTGGCCACTCTGCGCGTCGCGAAGCGGGCGGGCAATCAGCGCCACGGCGGGCTTGGCCGCGTCCAGCGAGACTTGCAGCGTGCGCTGGGTGGTGGCGCGCACCACGCCGGGCAGTGTGGCCGCTTGCGCCACAAAGGCGGGGTCGAGGTAGGCGGTATCCAGCGCGCTGCTACTGACGGCGGTGCGCAGGTAGAGGTCGGCCGGCAGCACCTGATCCAGCCAGTCCATCACCGAGCCGCGAAAGCTGGCCACCATCACCGTGAGTGCCACGGCCAGGCTCAGGGCCGCCACCACACCGCTCACCGCCACCGCCGCACTCTCACGCACGCGGCGTGCCCGCTCCACCGCCAGCAGGGGCAGCAAGTGGCGGGTGAGCAGGGGGGCAACGCGGTTCAGCACTGCGCCCACCAACGCAGGCAGGCTCAAGATGCCACCCAGCAGCAGGGCCGCCACGCTCAGGTAGGCGGCCAGCGGCATGTCCCACACCGGGGGCAGCAAGGCCAGCAGGGCACCCGCCAGCAGCAGTGCGGCGCCGGTGCGCAGCGGCGTGCGGTTACCGCTGTGGTGCCCCAGCCCTTTGAGGGTTTGGGCCGGTGGCAATTGCTGCGCCAAGCGCGCCGGGCCCCAGGCACCCAGCAGGGCCGCCGCAGTGCCCAGCGCCCCAAAAACCAGCGCGGCCCAGGGGCTCCATTGCAAGGCCGGTGTGGCGCCGCTGAAATAGCCCCCGCCCAGGTCGCCGCCCAGCAGGCGCAGGGCCAGGGCCGCCAAGGCGGTGCCCAGCAACAGCCCCAGCGCGCTGCCCAAGACGCCCAGCACCGTGGCCTCGCACAGCACCAGTTGCAGGCGCTCCCGGCCGGTGAGGCCCAGCACGGCAAGCAGGGCGAATTGCTGGGAGCGGCGCGTCACGCTCAGGGCCAGCACCGAGTACACCAGAAACCCGCCGGTAAACAGTGCCACCAGCGCGAGCACCGTCAGGTTCACCCGGTAGGCGCGCGAGAGGTTGCTGATGCGGGCTACCGCATCCCCCGGCTCGCGCAGCGTGGCACCTGCGGGCCAATCGGCGGCGGCTTGCAGGCGCTGCACCAGTGCTTGGCGGTCTGCGCCCGCGCGCAGCCGCAGGTCCACCCGCGTGATGCGTTCGCCCACGCCAAACAGGTCTTGCGCGGCGGCGATGTCCATCACCGCCAAGGGCGCGCCACCGGCCTGCACGCTGCCCGCCACCCGCACGGTGCTCAGGCGCAAACCGGTTTGCAGTTGCAGGGTGTTGCCCGTCAAGGCCTGGCGCGCCGTGGGGTTCAGGAACACCGTGTCGGGCGCGAAGAAGGTCAGCCGTTCACTGCCCGCGCTCGCGTCGGGCCGGGGCAGCAGCTCCGGGGCCACGGCGGCCACCTGCAGGGGGTCCACCCCCACCACCCGCAGCAGCACGCGCGGGGTATCTTGGGGGGCAGGCAGCGTGGGCACGACGTAGGTGCTCAGCTCCAGCACCGGTGCGGCCAGGGCAATGTCCGGGTCCTGCTGCAGTCGGCCCCACAGGGCCAGGGGCACGCCCTCGCTGCTGTTGGCGCTGCGCAGCTCGAGGTCCGGCTGGCCGCCGACCGATCGCACCGCTTGCGAAAACTCGTCGAGCGCCGAGGCATTGATCAGGTGCACCGAGAAGGCCAGCGCCACCCCCAGCATCACCGACACCACGGCCGCTGCATTGCGCCACGGGTGCTGCCGCAGCTCCTGCCACGAGAAGCTGCCCAGCAGCGGCCAAAGGGGTTTGCGCAATGACGGGACCATGGGGCGATTGTGCGTCCCCCGGGGCGCTCGGGTGCCGGCGGCCTACAATCACGGCTTCCACCGGGGGTGCCCTTCACAGGGCTGAGACATACCCCACGAACCTGATCTGGGTCATGCCAGCGTAGGAAGTGTGAGAAGCCTGTTGTCCCCCTGGGGGTGCCGGCTTTTGATGCGGTCCGCGTTGGCGCATTGAAAGAGAGCACACCATGCAACACGGGATTTTTTCGCACCTGAAAACCACTTTGGCCGCCGCCTTGCTGACCGCAGGCTTG
>Ga0228698_1001189_pt1 | contig 13649 bp, 13 predicted proteins | sample McNCre117_Aug_MG_FD_178015 | JGI IMG/M metagenome (GOLD analysis project Ga0228698, IMG submission 178015) | Freshwater microbial communities from McNutts Creek, Athens, Georgia, United States - 1-17_Aug_MG | ecosystem: Environmental > Aquatic > Freshwater > Creek | place: USA: Georgia...
CTGGTCGATCAGGGGGGCGGCTGGCTCTTGCCGCAAGCCACCCTGACCCCCGAAGTGCTGGCAGAGATGCTATTGAAAACAGAGCGGCCTGCGCTGATGCAGCGGGCGCTGGGAGCCAAAAAGATGCAACAACTACACGCCACCGAAGCCGTGGTGGCCGCCTGCGAGGAGCTTGCGAAATGAAGCACGCAGTCAAACATATTCACTTTGTGGGCATTGGCGGTTCCGGCATGTCCGGCATTGCCGAAGTGCTGAGCAACCTCGGTTACGAAATTTCGGGCTCCGACTTGGCAGACAACGCCACTACGCGCCGTCTGGCCGCCTTGGGCATCCAAACCTACGTCGGCCATGCGGCCGAGAACGTGACCGGTGCGGATGCGGTGGTCACCTCCACCGCGGTGCAGTCGGACAACCCCGAAGTCATCCGCGCCCGCGAGATGAAGATCCCCATCGTGCCCCGCGCGCTGATGCTCGCTGAGCTCATGCGCCTCAAGCAGGGTATTGCGATTGCTGGTACCCATGGCAAAACCACCACCACCAGTCTGGTGGCCAGCGTGTTGGCCGAGGCTGGTTTGGACCCCACCTTTGTGATCGGTGGCCGCCTCAACAGCGCCGGCGCGAATGCGCGTCTGGGCAGTGGCGACCACATCGTGGTCGAGGCGGATGAGTCGGATGCGTCCTTCTTGAATCTGCTGCCCGTGATGGCAGTGGTGACCAATATCGACGCCGACCACATGGAAACCTACGGGCACGATTTCGGCAAGCTCAAGAAAGCGTTTGTCGACTTCCTGCACCGTATGCCCTTCTACGGCGCCGCCATTCTCTGCACGGACGATCCGGCTGTGCGTGAAATTTGCGAGCAAGTGACCTGCCCGATCACCAGCTACGGCTTCAACGAAGGCGCGGAAGTGCGCGCGGTGGATGTGCGTGCGGTGGGCGGCCAGATGCACTTCACGGTGCAGCGTCGTAACGGCGTGGTGCTGCCCGATTTGGAGGTGGTGCTGAACCTGCCCGGCCTGCACAACGTGCTCAACGCGCTGTCGGCGATTGCAGTGGCCGTGGAGCTGAACATTCCGGATGCGGCCGTCGTCAAGGCGCTGGCCGAGTTCAAGGGCGTGGGCCGCCGCTTCCAGCGCTATGGGGATCTCGCTTTACCCCAGGGTGGCACGGTCACGGTGATTGATGACTACGGCCATCACCCCGTCGAAATGGCCGCCACGCTGGCTGCCGCACGCGGCGCCTTCCCCGGGCGGCGTCTGGTCTTGGCTTTCCAACCGCACCGCTACACCCGCACACGGGATTGCTTTGAAGACTTTGTGAAAGTCATCGGCGCCGGTGCCGATGCGGTGCTGTTGGCCGAGGTGTATGCCGCTGGCGAAGCCCCCATCGTGGCGGCAGACGGCCGCTCCCTCGCGCGTGCTCTGCGCATAGGCGGCAAGGTGGAGCCCTTGTTCGTGGACGACATCGCCGCCATGCCCCAGGCCGCCATCGACAACGCGCGCGATGGCGACGTGCTGATGTGCATGGGCGCCGGCTCGATTGGCGCAGTGCCTGGGAAAATCGTTGAATTGCTACAAAATCAGGAGCTGCTTGCGCAGCAGGGACGGGCGCTATGAGCCAAAATAATCTAAAACTTGGCAAGGTGGCCGTGTTGATGGGCGGCGCCTCGGCGGAGCGCGAGGTGTCGCTGATGTCGGGCACGGGCGTGCTCAAGGCCCTGCGTTCGCAAGGCGTGGACGCCCATGCCTTCGACCCCTCGGAGCGTGCGCTCGATGAACTCAAGCGCGAAGGCTTTGATCGCTGCTTCATCGCACTGCACGGCCGCTTCGGCGAAGACGGCACGGTGCAGGGCGCGCTCGAATTGCTGGGCATTCCGTACACCGGCTCCGGCGTGATGGCGTCCAGCATTTCCATGGACAAGGTCATGACCAAGCGCATCTGGCGCTTTGAAGGCTTGTCGACCCCCGCATGGCAGCAGGTCAAAAGTGCTGCCGAAACCCATGCGGCGTTTGCGGCGCTGGGCGCGCCCATGATCGTGAAGCCTGCACGCGAAGGCTCCAGCATCGGCTTCACCAAGGTGATGACGGCCGACCAGTGCGATGCTGCCTACGCCCTGGCCTCGCAGCACGACAGCCATGTGCTGTGCGAGCAGTTCATTGCGGGTGACGAAGTGACTTGCCCGGTGTGGGGTCCGTCCTCTGCGCCAGTGGCGCTGCCGGTGATCCGCATCGTGGCGCCTGAAGGCAACTATGACTACCAGAACAAGTACTTCACCGACACCACCCAATACCTGGTGCCCGCCGGCTTGCCTGCAGGCGAAGAAGAAGCCATCCAGGCGCTGGTGTGCAAGGCCTACCAGGTGCTGGGCTGCCGCGGCTGGGCCCGGGCCGACGTGATGATCGACGCCACAACCCGCACGCCCTATTTGCTGGAAATCAACACCTCGCCGGGTATGACCGGCCACTCCCTGGTGCCCATGTCTGCCCGTGCAGCCGGCATCAGCTACGAAGAACTGTGTGTGCGCCTGCTGCAAAGCACCGCCACAGACGGGAAGGCCGACGCGTGAACGCCATGCCCGCCACCCCCTTGGACGTCAAGCTCATGAACGGGACCGCAGTGCTCCTGTTGGTGGCGTTTGTCGCCCTGTCGGTGGTGGCTGGCGGTCGGTGGCTGGGGGCGATGCCGGTGTTTGCCATCAAGGGTATTTCCGTGACCGGTGACATGAACCACAACAGCCCGTTGACTTTGCGTGCCAACGTGGCGCCTGGCCTGAACGGCACCTTCTTTTCGGTCGATCTGGCGCGTGTGCGCTCTGCCTTCGAGGCGGTGCCCTGGGTGCGGCATGCGGTGGTGCGGCGCGAGTTTCCTAACCGCCTGCGGGTGGATTTGCAGGAGCATGTGGCGGTGGCGTATTGGGGGGCTGAGCCGGAGTTGCGCTTGCTCAATAGCTATGGCGAGGTGTTTGAAGCCAACGTGGGCGAGGTGGAGCAAGACGTGCTGCCCAAGCTCAGCGGGCCCGATGGCCAAAGCGGTGAGGTGCTGACGATGTACCGCACCCTGGCGCCTTTGTTGGCCGCGGTGGAGTTGCCCTTGGAGCAGCTGGATTTGTCGGGGCGTGGCAGCTGGCGCGCACGGTTGGACGGAGGCGCCGTGGTGGAGTTGGGGCGCGGTGCGCCGGAAGAGGTCACCGAGCGGCTTCAGCGGTTTTTGAGAACACTGACCCAGGTTACCTCGCGGTATGGCCGGGCGGCGAGTTCGGTGGAGTCGGCGGATTTGCGCCATGCCAATGGATATGCCGTCAAGCTGCGTGGCGTGACCACGCTGGCAGCGGACAGCGGTAAGAAATAGCGGAAACGAAGCAGGTACAACTTATGGCTAAAGAATACAAAGATCTTGTCGTCGGGCTGGACATCGGCACCGCCAAGGTAATGGCCGTGGTGGCGGAGGTCATGCCCGGCGGAGAGCTCAAGCTGGCAGGCTTTGGCGTGGCGCCCAGCAACGGCTTGAAGCGTGGCGTGGTCGTCAACATCGACGCCACTGTGGCCAGCATCCAGCAAGCGCTCAAAGAGGCCGAGCTGATGGCCGACTGCAAGATCACCCGGGTGTACACCGGCATCACCGGCAGCCACATTCGCGGCATCAACAGCAGCGGCATGGTGGCGGTGAAAGACCGCGAGGTAACCCAAGCCGATGTGGCCCGCGTGGTGGAAACCGCCAAGGCCATCAACATCAGCACCGACCAGCGCCTGCTGCTGGTAGAGCCCCAGGAATTCATCATCGACGGCCAGGACGTGCGTGAGCCCATCGGCATGAGCGGTATCCGCCTGGAAGCCAAGGTGCATATCGTGACCGGGGCCCAGAGCGCGGCGGAAAACATCATCAAGTGCGTGCGCCGCTGCGGCCTGGAAGTGGAGCAGCTGATGCTCAACCCCTTGGCCAGCAGCCTGAGCGTGCTGACCGAAGACGAGCGCGAACTCGGCGTGGCGCTGGTAGACATTGGCGCCGGCACCACCGATGTGGCCATCTTCACCAACGGCGCCATCCGCCACACCGCTGTGATCCCGATTGCCGGTGACCTGATCACCAGCGATATCGCCATGGCCCTGCGCACGCCGACCAAGGACGCAGAAGACATCAAGGTGGAAAGCGGTCACGCCAAGCAGTTGCTGGTGGACCCCGAAACCCAGGTCGAGGTACCCGGCTTGGGCGACCGTGGCCCCCGCATGCTGAGCCGCCAAGCGCTGGCCGGTGTGATTGAGCCCCGCGTGGAAGAAATCTTCTCCCTGGTGAACCAGGTGATGCGCGAGTCCGGCTTTGAGGAAGTGCTTTCCAGCGGCATCGTCTTGACCGGTGGCAGTTGCATCATGCCGGGCATGGTGGAATTGGCGGAAGACATCTTTTTGAAGCCGGTGCGCCGCGGCATTCCCAAATACAACAGTGCCTTGGCCGACATGGTGGCGCAGCCCCGTGCCGCCACCGTCATGGGCTTGCTCGAAGACGCCCGCATTGCCCGCATGCGCGGCTACAAGGTGGCGCAAAAGTCCGGCACCATGAAATCTGCATTCAGCTCCGTCAAGGACTGGTTCGTGGGGAATTTTTAACCATGAAACACAGACTTTGGCTCGCACGGGGGAGTCCGCCTTCATAAATGAACACCGACCCTATCCCCCTTACCCAGTTTTCAGATATTCATTCAAATAGTTTTTCAGGAGTAACAACATGGCCATCGAAATGATCGAAGAAGAAGCATTCAACCAAGGCACCCAAATCAAGGTCATCGGCGTGGGCGGTGGCGGCGGCAACGCCGTGGAGCACATGATCACCACCTCGGTGGGCGGCGTGGAATTCATTTGCGCCAACACCGATGCGCAGGCCCTCTCCCGCAGCACCGCACACAAAACCATCCAGTTGGGTGGTACCGGCCTGGGCGCTGGTAGCAAGCCTGACAAGGGCCGCGAAGCTGCTGAGCAAGCCGAGGCCGATATCCGCCAGGCGATCGAAGGCGCGCACATGTTGTTTATCACCGCCGGCATGGGCGGCGGCACCGGCACCGGCGCAGCGCCTGTGATTGCCAAGGTGGCCAAAGAAATGGGCATTTTGACCGTGGGCGTGGTGACCAAGCCTTTCGACTTTGAAGGCGGCCGCCGCATGAGCAATGCCGACTCCGGTCTGGCCGAACTGGAAGCCAATGTGGATTCCCTGATCGTGGTACTCAACGAGAAACTGCTGGAAGTGCTGGACGACGATGTCTCCCAAGACGAAGCCTTTGCCCACGCTAACGATGTGCTGAAGAACGCCGTGGGCGGCATTGCCGAGATCATCAACGTCAAGGGCGAAATCAACGCCGACTTTGAAGACGTGCGCACCGTCATGAGCGAACCCGGCAAGGCCATGATGGGCACGGCAACTGCCAGCGGCCCGGATCGTGCCCGCATTGCTGCCGAACAAGCCATTGCCTGTCCGCTGTTGGAAGGTGTGGACCTGACCGGCGCCAAGGGCGTGCTGGTGCTGATTTCTGCGTGCAAGGGTTCCTTGAAGCTGAAAGAGTCCAAGATGGCGATGGAAACCATTCGCGCCTGCGCTTCTCCCGATGCGCATGTGATTTACGGTACCGCCAATGACGAAAAGCTGGGCGACGAAATCCGCGTGACCGTGATCGCCACCGGCCTCTCCCGCCAAAACTCCCGCCGCATGGCGCCTCCGCTGCAAGTGCTGCGCACCGGTACCGACAACGTGCCTTTCCAAGTGCCTACGCTCAACAGCATTGCCAGCCCAGCGGGTATCAGCGCTGCGGTGGGGCATACCGGTCAAGCCGCAGCGGCAACCCAGCCGGACTACGGCAGCATGGCGACCCCCAGCGTGTGGCGTACCAACCGTACCCAAGCTGCGGCCAAGGTGGATGCCTTGTCCAGCGGCGGCATGGACGACTACGAAATCCCCGCGTTCCTGCGCAAGCAGGCGGATTGATCGGGCACACCCCCCGGCTTGCCCACTGCGTGTGGCCGCTTTCCCCCTTGCAGGGGGCAACACCAGTGGGCCGGCTGAGCCGGACCCACGGTGTTTCTGGCCCTGATGCACGTGCTCCGAGGGGGATATTTGCGCTACTTTTACAATAGACCTGTGCTGAAACAACGAACTCTCAAGTCCCTGACCCGCGCCGTTGGCGTGGGCCTGCATAGTGGCCAGCGTGTCGAGATCACGCTGCGGCCGGCTGCGCCGGACACGGGCATCGTCTTCCGTCGGGTCGATTTGCCGAATGCGCCGGACATTGTGGTGTCTGCCGAGTCGGTCACCGATACCCGCTTGGCGTCCACCCTGTCCTGTGGCAATGCCAAGGTGCACACCGTGGAGCACCTGATGTCGGCCTGCGCCGGCCTTGGGGTGGACAACCTGTTTGTGGACATCACCGCCGAAGAAGTGCCGATTCTGGATGGCTCTGCGGCCTCCTTCGTGTTTTTGCTCCAGAGTGCCGGTATCGAGTTGCAAAACGCGCCGCGCCGCTTTATCCGTTTGACCCGCCCGGTGGAAGTGCGCGAGGGCGAAGGCGCCAATGAAAAATGGGCCCGACTGGACCCGTACCATGGCTATAAGCTGAGTTTTGAGATCGACTTTAACCATCCTGCCGTGGACTCCACCGGCCAGAAAGTGGAGTTTGACCTCAGCACCGGCAGCTACTCCCGCGACATTGCGCGTGCCCGCACCTTTGGCTTCACCAAAGACGTGGAAATGATGCGCTCCAATGGTCTCGCCCTTGGCGGCGGGCTGGACAACGCCATCGTGATGGACGATTACAAGGTCCTGAATGCCGATGGCTTGCGCTATGACGATGAGTTCGTTAAACACAAGATCCTGGACGCCATTGGTGACCTGTACATCGTGGGCAAGCCCTTGTTGGCGGCCTACAGTGCGCGTCGCTCCGGCCACGCCATGAATAACAAGCTGCTGCGTGAGCTGCAGGCCCACCCGGAAGCTTGGGAGATCGTCACGTTTGAGGACGTGAAGCAGGCTCCCCAAGGCTTTGCCCAGCCCGCCAAGGCTTGGTAAGGCGCGGGAAGTCCGGGGCACCGTGCCGTTTGTCCGGGCTGCCCTTGTGTGCGGGGCGCAGCTGCCGATAATGGGCTGACCGGCGACTTGCCGGATTCACTCCCAGGGAAGGTGCCATGAATTCTGTCTCGTCGATTGCGCTTTCCGGCCTGAATGCCGCCCAGAACAGCCTGAATACCAGCGCGCATAACGTTGCCAACCTCGAAACGGAAGGCTTCAAGCGCCAGGAGTCGGTGCAAACCGAGCAAACCGGTGGCGGCGTGAGCACCACGGTGCGGGAGGCCAGCACGGCAGGCAATGCCTTGGAGCAGGACGTGGTCACCCAGCTCCAAGCCAAACACGCCTACATTGCCAACCTGGCGGTGTTCAAGGCGCAAGCCAAAATGGCCGGAGCCCTGCTCAACACCCAAGCCTGAAGGGGCTCAAGGCGCGTCGTAGCGGTGGATGATGGTTTCCAGCTTGCCTTGCCGCTGGAGTTTGTCCAAGGCGACTTGAAGCCGGGCCACAGTATCGGGATTGGTCTTGAGATTGAGCGCAAAGTAGTAAGCACCGTCTTCGCTCAGTTTGGCCAGTTTTGTCACGGTACTGGCGGGTAAACCTGCGGTTCTCAAATTCCACGCCATGGCCACTTCGGTGTCGACCATGGCGTCGACCGCATTGGTCAGCAGCAGGCGCAACACGGTGGCGTTGGAGTTGTCTTCTTGCAAGGCACTTGCCGGTACGCCGGCATTGAGCAGGTCTTGCTGGGAGGCCTCGTCCCGCACAATGCCAAAGCGCAGCTGGGTGATGTCCCGGCCTACAGCCGCTACTTTGTCGTTGGCGGTACGGGTGTAGATCCAGGTGCTGCGCGGCAGGATGGGGCCTACCCACTGAAAGTCTTTTTCCCGGGATGCCTTGCGGGCGGTGGTGTAGAGAATGGTGTTCTCGGTGTAGCGCACAATTTTGTAGGCCCGCGCCCACGGTACCAGGTGGGTGCTGCAATTCAGCTTGGCTTGGACACATGCAGCGCGCAGCATGTCGGTGGCAATGCCTTTGACTTCGCCGTTTTCCTCGAAGTTGTAGGGGGGCCACTGCTCGGTGTAGGCCATCAAGGTCTGGGCCTGGGCACCGGCAGCCAGCAGGGCCGCTGTGGCACAGAGGACGCGCATAGCTAATCTTGGTGCAAAGAATCTCATGACCGCTGTCTGTAATGGTGCCCGGTGGCGATAGAAAATTCTATTGGCTTCTGCCATCTCTGTAGCGGATTTTTCCATTGCCCCCGACACCGTTGGCGCCTGCCAACAAGGCCATGGACTTTCCGGCGTGGGCGTGCGTAATCGCCAGGCCCAGGGCATCTGCCGCGTCCGGCCCGGGCAGCCCTGGCAGGTGCAAAAGCCGCTTCACCATTTCCTGGATCTGGTCCTTGTGCGCGCGGCCGTGGCCGGCGACGGCCTGCTTCATTTGCAGGGCGGTGTACTCGGCCACCGGCAGATTGGCGCACACCAGCGCGGTCACCAATGCACCACGGGCCTGCCCCAGCAGCAAGGTGGACTGGGGGTTCACGTTGACGAACACAATTTCCACCGAGGCGCAGGTGGGCTGGTAGCGCTCGACCACTTCGCCAATGCCGTCAAACAAGACTTTCAGGCGCGCCGGCAGGGCGCGGGTGTCGAGGTGCTCGGTGCGAATGGTGCCGCTGGCCACATAGCGCACGTCGGCGCCCACCACGTCCACCAGGCCGAAGCCGGTGGTGCGCAGGCCGGGGTCAATGCCGAGAATTCGCATGCTATGAAATCAGGAGCTGCTCGCGCAGATTGCGCGGGCGCTAGAGGTCAAAATACCACCTGGCGGAGTGGAAAAACACGGGCGCGGCGAAACACAGGGCATCTACCCGGTCCAGCAGCCCACCGGCCCCTGTCACCGCACGCATTTCACCGCCCCAGCTGGGGATGCCGCGGTCCCGCTTGAGTGCCTTCATCACAAAGTGGCCCATGGAGCCCGCCACACAGGCAATGAAGGAAAAGGCAAAGGCCGTGCCCGGCACCCAAGGGGTGATGCCCGCCAGCAACGCACCAAACAGGCTGGCAATGAACACCCCGATCCACCAGCTCGGCCAGTTGAAGCTCTGGCTGATGGCCGGCGCTGCGGGCGGCAGCTTGAGCTTGCGGGACACGAGGTGCTGGATGGCCATGCAGAACTGCACTACCAGCACCAAAAAGAAGACCATGAAGGCATTTTTGTGGTCGTAGCCCGGGAACTTGAGCATCAACAGCGCCGGCACATGGCTCATGCCGTAGATGCACACCATGATGCCCCACTGCAGCTTGGCATTGCGCTCCAGAAAGCGCAGCGGGTCGTTGGCCAGCGCACTCGCGACCGGCAGGGCCAGAAAGACGTAGACCGGGATGAACACGGCAAACATGTCGAAGTGCTCGCTAGCCACCAGCCAGTATTGCAGCGGCAGCACCACAAAGAATGCCAGCACCAGGCTGCGGTGGTCACCCCGGCGGGTGGGGGAGAGGGTCATGAACTCCCGCAGCGCAAAGAACGACACGCCGCCGAACAGCGTGAGCGCCACCAGGGGGCCACTGAGCCAGCCTACCCAGAACACGAATACCATGAACCAGCTGGTGCGGATGACGCCATCCAGGTTTTTGAGTTCACGGCGCCGGCGGTCTCCGGCCTCGTCGTCGCCATAGTCGCGTAGCGACATCACAAAGGCCACGATGCTGGAGAGCAGTAGCAAGCCAAACACGATGATGAACAGCGCGCCGACTTGCTGCGTGGGGCCGAGGTTTTTTAAATAAAAGTACATAGCGCCCTTGTCACACGTCCCGCAGGGCGACTACGGCATGGCGGGCCCGGTCCAGGAAGGCGCGGCGGTCTTCGCTCTCGGCGACCTGCATCGGCGCCCCGAAGGTCACCGAACACAGCACCGGCACCGGCACCACTTCACCCTTGGGCAGCACGTGTTGCACATTGTTGATCCAGGCGGGCACCAGCACCACGTTCGGGAAACGGGTGGCAAGGTTGTAAAGCCCGGCCTTGAAGGCCTGCGGCTCCCCGGTATGGCCCCGCGTGCCTTCGGGGAACAGGATGATGGAATCGCCATTGGACAGGGCGTCGATGAGCGGCTCCAGGGGGTCTTCGTCCGAGCTGCGGTCGCGCGACACATAAATCACATGAAACACGGCGGTGGTGATCCATTGCCGGAAGGGGGTTTTGGTCCAGTAGTCTTTGGCGGCAATGGCGCGGGTGATGTGGCGCAGCTCTTTGGGCAGGGCCGCCCAGATCATCACGAGGTCCGCATGGCTCTGGTGGTTGGCGAAATAAATGCGCTGCTCGGCCTTGGGCGGGCAACCGTGCCAGCGCGCTTGCGCGCCGGTGAGAAAGCGGATCAGCCCCAGCAAAAAGTAACTCATCAACTTGGCAAGCATGGCGGGATGATACAGAGCGCGTATGTCACCCGGCTTGCGCGGAGCGCAACGGGTGGGGTGCTCTTTAAGGCAACTGTGCGTCGGGCATGCGCGCCACGATGGTGCCGGCGCGGCCGCTCAGGTAGCCGGAGTTGGGCGTTTTCTCAAAAAACTTGGGGCGCGGCAGCATCACCGCCAAACGGGCCGCCTCGTAGGCGCTGAGTTGGCTGGCAGGTTTGCGGAAATAGTGCTGGGCTGCAGCTTCGGCACCGAATACGCCTTCGCCCCATTCCACGCTGTTGAGGTAAATCTCCAGAATGCGCTGCTTGCTCAGGAAGTGTTCCAGCAGCAGGGTCAGCACAAACTCCTGCCCCTTGCGCAACAGGGTACGCTCGCCGGACAACAACAGGTTTTTGGCCAATTGCTGGGTGATGGTGGAGCCGCCCACGATCTTGGGGGGCTTGGTGCTGGCCTTGCCTTGGCTGAGGCGCTGCTCGGCACGTTGCTCCGCCTTGGTGTTCTTGGCCCAGGCCTTTTTCAAGGCATCCCACTCCACGCCGTCGTGGTCCACAAAGCCATCGTCTTCCGAGGCAATGACGGCGCGCTTCAGGTGGTCGGAAATACGGTTATAGGGCATCCATTCCTGGCGCCAGCGCAGGGCGCCGGTTTCGGTGGTGACCCGATAAGCCTCGGAGCGCTCGAAGGCGGTGGATTGCGGGTCCACCACCGCCATGGCGGCAATGCGCCCCACAAAGTAGAGCTGCAGTGCCACGAACGCGAGCACACACAGCACCAGCAGTCGCACTACTTGCTTCATTGCGCGTTGGAGGACGAGACCTTGGCTTCCAGCGTCTCTTCGCGGGTGAATTTGAAGCGGGACACCACCAAAATCTGGTCGGCTTGGCGGCGCATGGCCGCATTGAAATTACCGAAGGGGCCTGCCGAGCGGGCGATGGCCTGGGCCCGTTTGTCGAGCACCGGGTTGCCGGAGCTTTGCACGATCTCGGTGTCCAGTACGCGGCCGTCATGGTTGATGGTGACGATCATGGTCAGCTCGCCGTAGAGTTTTTTGCCGCCGCTTTGCGGAAAGTTTTCGGTGCCTTTGTCCTCAATCGCGTGACGCAACTGGTCGTAATAGACCGCATACACCTCTTCACGCACTGCCGGACTCACATAGCGCTTTTTGGGGCGCGAGTTTTCCATGTTGATGCGGCGCTCAATCTCGGCCAGCAGCTTGATGAGTTGCTTGCGCTTTTCTTCCCGCTCGGTGGCTTCCGCCTTGTCGGCCAGCTTGCTGGGGTCAGGCGGGGGCAGGGCGGCGAGCTGGCTTTTGACCTGGGCCAGCAAGAGATTTTGCTGCTCCTGCAGGCTCTGGAGCTTGCGGGCGGCCTCTTCTTCCAGCGAGTCGCCGATATCGGTCAGCGCGGAAGGGGGCAGGGGGCTGGTGGCGCGGCCTTTTTCCACATCGCCACCGCCCGCCATATTGGTCTGGGCGATGGCCTGGGCTTTGTCCGGCTTCTCGTTGCTTTTGGCATTGACCAGAATGACTTCCAGCGGTTTGTCCTCAAACACGCGGTTGAAAGCCTCCGGGTCCACAAAGCGCACTGTCAGCAGCGCCCCGTGTACCGCGATGGATACACCCAGGGCCCATTGAAGTGTGGAGATGCTGCGCAGATTCACGGGGTGGGATTATCGCCGCCGCCTTCGGGCGCTTCGTTCACATCCAACTCAATCGCGATCGGGCCGGCCACATCGTCTTCGCTGTCGTCCTCTTCGTCGGGGAGGTCATCCTCTACCGGCGCGTCCAGGCGCTCCAGCACGGTGCCTTGCACGTCGAGGGTGATCAGGTCCATCTCGCCCAGCTTCACGCGCACCTTGGCGTGGCGGGGCAGGCCCTGGGCACCCAACACCGGCAGCACCAGTGGGATGTCGTCCGCCCGCACCATGCCGTCCTTGAACAGGCTGGCCGTGAGCTCGGTGATGCCGTGCTGCTGGGCGTAACGCATGGTCCAAAAGCGCTCCATGGCGCCCTGGTAGCCGTTGTAGGCGCTGTAAGCCGCGTCAAACGAGGAGATGATGGCAAACAGCTCTGCGTCCTTGGGCTTGAAGGGGGCCACCAGTGCCGCCGTTTTGCCGTGGCGGGCGCAGGCAATGATTTGCCACTGGTTCACCAGGTCGGTGTAGCGGCGCAGCGGCGAGGTCGCCCACGAATACGCTTTGACGCCGATGCCCGCATGCGGCAAGGCCTTGGTGCCCATCCGCACTTTGACGCCGGGCGCCAGCGACGCCTGGCTGCGGTAGATGCCGGGCACGCCCAGCTCGGCGAGCCAGCTGCCCCAGGTGCTGTTGGCCAGAATCATGGCCTCGGCCACGATCAGGTCCAGCGGCGCGCCGCGCTGGCGGATGCTGATGAGCACGGTCTCGTCGCCCTGCGGTTCGGCACCATCGTTGCCTTGCAGGCGGAAGTTGTAGTCCGGGCGGTTGAAGGTCTCGGGTTTGCCGCGCACGATCTCGCGCTTGGCTTTCAGATCGCGCGCCAGGCGGTGCAAAAATGATAGCTGCTTGCGCAGGCCTGCTGCCGGCTGGACGTCATTTTCATGGTTAAACGAGGCGTCGGTCAGCCACTGCTCGGTGACCACGCTGTCGAGCTGGTCGTGGCGCAGGTTGTGCGCAATCGGCACGCGTTCGAGCTTGGTCTCGCTGCTCTGGATTTCCAAGGTCTCTTCGTTGAAGGTGACGTAGAGCGACACAGACGGGCAGTCCCGCCCTTCCATCAGGGTGTAGGTCTGCACCACGTCGTCGGGCAGCATGGTGACCTTGTAGCCGGGCATGTACACCGTGGACAGGCGGGCGCGACCCAGCACGTCCACCAGGCTGCCGGGCTGCACAGCCAGGCCGGGCGCCGCGATGTGGATACCCACGGTCACGGTGCCGGTGCCCAGGCCTTGCACGCTCAGGGCATCGTCAATTTCGGTGGTCTGGGAGTCGTCAATCGAAAACGCCTGCACGGCCGCCACCGGCAATTCGTCCGCAATCGCCGGTGCGGCAATAGCGGGAAAACCGGTGCCCTTGGGAAAGTTCTCTAGCAAAAAGCGCTTCCAGTGGAACTGATAGGGCGACGCAATGGCGCCGGCCTTTTGCAGCAGCTCCAGCGGCGCGATGTGGGTGGCCCGGCTGGCCTCGACCACAGCTTTGTACTCGGGGGCGTTT
>Ga0228698_1001190_pt1 | contig 13649 bp, 9 predicted proteins | sample McNCre117_Aug_MG_FD_178015 | JGI IMG/M metagenome (GOLD analysis project Ga0228698, IMG submission 178015) | Freshwater microbial communities from McNutts Creek, Athens, Georgia, United States - 1-17_Aug_MG | ecosystem: Environmental > Aquatic > Freshwater > Creek | place: USA: Georgia...
TGGCAGCGCAGCGCGCAGCGCGTTCACCACGCGATCGACGTCCGCTTCGTTCATGCGGGTGTACAGCGGCAGGCTCAGCATCTGCTCGTAGGCCTTCTGGCTGTGCGGAAAGTCGGTGGCCTTCAGGTCGTAGCGCTCGCGCCAGTAGGGATGCAGGTGCAGCGGGATGTAGTGCACGCTGCAGCCGATACCGGCGGCGAAAAGCGCTTCGATCAGCGCGTCGCGGCGGATGCCGGCGTCCTCCTTCAGTCGCACCACATAGAGGTGCCACGAATGCAGTTCGCCAGCGGCCGGCATCGGCGGCAGGATCAGCGGCAGGTCAGCCAACTGCTCGTTGTAGCGAGCCGCCAGTTCGGTCCGCTTGACCTGGAAACCTCGGGCGCGCTTGAGCTGATGCAGCCCCAGCGCGGCAGCGATATCGGTCAGGTTGTACTTGAAGCCGGGGGCGACGATCTCGTAGTACCAGCTTGGCACCTTGGCGGTGAAGCGGTCGAAGGCGTCGCGGTTGATGCCGTGCAGACGCATCACCTTGGCGCGTGCGGCGATAGCGGGGTCGCGCGTCACCAGCATGCCGCCTTCGCCGGTGGTGATGGTCTTGTTGGCGTAGAAGCTGAACACCGTCACGTCGCTGGCCAGCGTCCCGACGAGCTGTCCGCCATGGGTGCTCGGCAGTGCGTGCGCGGCGTCCTCGACCACCTTGAGGCCGTGACGGCGGGCGATGGCAAGGATCGCGTCCATGTCGACGGCCAGCCCGGCGTAGTGCACCGGGATGATGGCCTTGGTCTTCGGCGTGATCGCGGCTTCGACCGCCGCCGGGTCGATGTTGAGCGTGGTCGGGTCGATATCGACCAGCTTGACGTCGGCGCCGAGGTAACGCACCACCTCGGCGGTGGCGGTGAAGGTGTGGGTGGTGGTGATGACCTCGTCACCCGGCCCGATGCCGATTGCCTCGAGCGCCAGATGCAGGCCGGCGGTGGCCGAGTTGACCGCGATGCAGTGCAGGCTCTCCTCGCCCAGGAAGGCGGCGAAATCCTGCTCAAAGCGGCGGGTCTTGGGGCCGGTGGTGACCCAGCCGGAGCGCAAGGCATCGACGACTTCCTGGATCTCTTCCTCGCCAATCTCGGGCAGGGCGAAGGGCAGGAAAGGCAAGGTGGGCTGATCGGGGGCGGTGTTTTGGGTCATGTCGGATCAGGACAGGGGCTTTTCGATCCACACCAGCGCGTGGGTGCGCAGTTGCGGAACGGCGTTGAAGACAGGGTAGAGGGAGGGGCTGAGCTGGCAGATCTTGCGGGCCAGCGGCGGCGCCAGCGTGACTCGGGTGACGTTGAGTCGGCCCTGGGGGAACAGGCGCTGCACATGGCGCAGCGGTACGCCACGCACGTCCGGGTTTTTCGGGTTGTTGACGGTGAAGTCGTACCAGAGCACACCGCCTCCGGGCTTGACCCAGCTCCACATGCGCTCGGCCAGGCGGATGCGGAAATCGGTGTCGAGCAGTGAGGAAAACACCGTTGCCTGGAAGACCACGTCCTGACTGCCCGCGGGCAGATCAAGCAGGCAGGCGTCGCCGCCGTGCAGCTGCAGGGTCTTGGGCAGCACGCGCCGTGCCATCGCCAGACGGTCGGGCAGCAGCTCGACGCCGGAGAGGTTTTGCGGCGCAAAGCCGATGCGCAGGAACTCCAGCAAGTTGACCCCGCTGCCGCAGCCGACCTCGATCAGCTTGAGGCCGCGCAGGTCCGGCCAGCCCAGCCGCTTGAACAGCTTCAGGATGGCCCGCTGACGCTCCTGCACGGTCTGCCAGACATCCGGGCTGAGCATGCTGTACAGCCGCGCGTCGATCGTGCGCGCCCGGCGGGCGTAGCGATCCGCCACGGCTCGGGTCTCGTCGTGGGGGTCGGACTGCAGCTGCGTGGTCGGCAGGGCGGACGGACGGCTGTCGCGTCGACGCGGGTCGGAGGGGTTCATGCAGGGCGAGGGCCGGGCGGGTCCGGCGGCTGAGGCGCCGATTGTGAAGCAGTTCCCTGACGGGTCGGCCCGCGGACAGCGTCCAGGAAGCGCTCGGCCAGCACCGGGTAGGTGTGGTGTGCCAGCACGAAGGCGCGGCCGCGTGCGCCCATGGTGCGGCGCTCGGCGGCCGGCAGCGCGGCGAGCTGGCGCAGCCCGGCGGCCACGGCCGGTGCCTCGGTGGGCGGCACGGTCAGGCCACAGCCGGCCTCGGCGACCGGGTCGTTGCCGGCCTCGACCGAATGCAGCACGGCGCAGCCGGCCATCATGTAGTCCATCAGTTTGTTGGGCGCAATGCCGAAGCGGTAGATCGGCACGCGCTGCCAGCCGATGTAGGCGATGTCGATCGCGGCCAGGAAGGCCGGGATCTGCGCTTTCGGGATCGGCGCGAGCAGTTGCACGTGGTCGAGGCCTTCGGCACGCATGCGCTCGGCCAGCCGGTCGCGCTCGTGGCCGCTGCCGACCATGACGAGGCGGATCGAGGATTGGCCATCAGCCTGCAGTTGTGACATGGCATCGAGCAGCGTATCGAGCGCATTGGGCCGGCCCATCGAGCCGGCGTAGCCGACCACGGTGGCACCATCAGCGCGCGCCTGCGCGATTGCCGCGGCGACGTCCTCGCGCAGTGGCGCCGGCTCGCCCTGCCACTCGTCGAGCGTGATGCCGTTGGGCACGATGTGGAGTTTTTTCAGATCGAGGCCGCGGCTGGCCATGTAGTCGTGCACCTTGGGCAGCATCGAGATGACGACGTCGGCGTCGCGGTAGGCGTCGTCCTCGGCTTTCTGCACCAGGCGGATGAAGGGGTGCTTCGGCGACATGCCCGACAGCTCGATCGGCGAGAGCGGCCAGAGGTCGTGCACCTCGAAGACCAGCGTTGCCCCGGCCCTGCGCGCGATGCGGCGCGCCACCCAGATGTCCATCGGGTAGGTGCTGGAGGCGATCACCACGTCCGGGCGGATCTGCGCGATCAGCTGCTCAGTGCTCGACCAGACCTGGCGCAGGAAAGTCCAGATGTTGCGGATGCGGCCCAGGCCGTTGCCCTGGTAGGGCGGCGCCGGGAACCAGTGGTAGCGGATGCCGTCGATGTCCTGCTGGCACGGCCGGGTGAGCGGCTGGCCCTCCGGCTCGGGTTGCTTCGCCCGCACATGCGAGTAGCCGGCTGCGACCATGTGGACGCCGTGGCCGCTTTTCACCCACTCGCGTGCCAGGTAGTAGGGGCGGTACTCCATGCCGAGCTGCGGCGAGCCAGCGTAGTGGTTCAGATAGAGGATGTTCACGGCCGGGATTGTCTCCGCAGCCGCCGTACGTACCGCGGCCGGGACGGTTCCTCAGATCTTGCCGGGGGCGGGTTTCAACAGTTGCACCTGCACGACGAACCCGCCCTTCGGGTTGTGTGCCACCCGGGCCCGGCCACCGTGAGCCCGGGCAACCAGGTCGGTCAGGGTCAGCCCCAGGCCGATCTGGTGGTACTCCTGCAAGTCAAGCACCTGCTGCAGGTACTGCAGCCGCTCGCCGCCGACCCCCGGGCCGTCGTCGGAGAAATACAGTTCCTGCAGGCCGGTGGTTGCATCACGCTGCCACCGGACGTGCATGTTGCGGGCGCCGTAGCGCACGGCGTTGTCGAGCAGGTTCAGCACCGCGGCCGAGAGCAGGTCGGGGTCGGCGACCAGTTGATCCTGTCCTTCGAGATGAACCTCCAGCCCGTCGACCGGGATGTTCACGATCAGGTCTTCCATGTCGATGGCTGCCGGATGCGGGTCATGCCCGGCGCGGAACATCGTCAGCAGCGCAGTGACGACGCGGCGCAGGCGCTCGTTGGCCAAACGGGCCTTGAGCAGGCGCGGGTGACATTCCGGAGGGCTCTCGCGCAGTGCCACGCTCAACTGCACGTCCATGCCGGCCAGCGGAGTGCGCAGGGCATGGGCCGCATGGGCGCTGAATGCTCGCTCATTGGCGATGCGCTGCGCCAATCGGGCGGCCAGGGCGCTGACGGCATCGCGGATCGGAATCAGCTCGGCCCGAGTGACCTCGGGCAGGGGTGCGGCACTCGGGCTGACCGGGTCGTAGTTGCGCAGCACCTGCGACAGCGCCACAACGTGACGGGTCTCGTCCGCCACACGGTATCGCAGCCACAGCGCAGCCAGGAAGCCGATCAACAGGGCCGTGCCCGAGGCCATGGCCGTGGCACCGAGCCGGGCAGCCTCGCGATGATCCCGGCTTTGCGCTACGTGCAGCACCAGGCTGCGACTGTCCAGGCGCATCGAGTACACGCGCCATTCCGATCCGAAGTCGGAAAAGCCGCTGGCATGCAATTCGCCCAACGGCTCCTTGGGGGCGTGGTGCGAGCGCATCCGCACCTGGCCGGTCCAGTCGACCAGCTGCCAGACCAGCCCTTCCTCGTGCGGAGGCGCCGGCAGGATCTCGTCGGTCGGGGACGCCTGATCGACGTGATGGGACATCAGGCCGAACAGGATCTCGGATGACTCCTGAAGCGCGCCGTCCAGCAGCCGGTCGACCTCGGATCGAACCACGACGCTGACCACCACGGCGATGGCGACACACCAGATCAGCGTGATCGCCAGCACCGACCGGGCCAGACGGGCCCGGATCGAGGGCAAGTTGCGAACGGATTCCGGAGTGGCAGCCAGCAGCATCGTCAGGGGTCGGGTGAATCAACCCGGCAGACGATACCCCAGTCCGCGCACTGTCTCGATCAGTTCCTTGCCCAGCTTGCGGCGAAGTGCGGAGATGTGGACTTCCAGCACGTTGCTGGAGACATCGCCGTCGTAGCCGTGGATGAGGTGGCTGAGGTCGGTCTTGGTGACGATGCGGCCGGCGCGTAGCACCAGAGCTTCCAGAACCGCCCACTCGCGGGCTGTCAGGTCGACCGGCTGATCCTCCAGCCAGGCCTGACGGGCAGTCAGGCTGACGTCGACGTTGCCGAAGCTGCGCCGTTCGATCACGGCCGCAGCATTGCGCCGGGCCAGAGCGCGCAGGCGGGCCGAGAGTTCCTCGGGCGCAAAGGGCTTGACCAGATAGTCGTCCGCACCACTGTCCAGACCCTGGATGCGGTCGGCCAGACGGTCGCGGGCCGTCAGCATGATCACCGGCACGGCCTGATCGGTGCGGCGCAAGGTGCGGATCCAGTCGATGCCGGAGCCATCGGGCAGCGACCAGTCGACCAGCAGCGCATCGAAGGGCTCTCCCACCATGCCCTGCACGGCAGACAGACGGGTGAACCACTCGACCACATGGCCCTCGTTGCGCAGGTAGTCGCGCAGGCCTTCGCCCAGGATGGAATCGTCTTCAAGCAGGAGCAATCGCATGAATCGTCTCGATCTTTTCTTTGGAAGCTATGCCCGATCCGGGATCGGGATGGAATGCGACCGATTCTCTACGCTGCAGCTTGTGCTGTCCTTGGCGTTCGGGTTATTGGGGATATCGTTCATCCAGCTTTAAGAAACTTTCACGCACAGTTCACTCGGCACGCCCACGATGGGCAGCTATTCTTGGCGCCCGTTGCCAAGGCAAGGGTTTTCGGAATGAATGTCAAGGGTTCGGTCGGGTTGATCAATCTGGTGTGGCGAGGTGCCTGGGTGGCCGCGCTGCTGATGAGCTGCCACGCGGTACGTGCCGGGGAGGTTCGAGTCGATGCGGCCAAGGCGCGTCAGCTGGGCATTACCGTGATCGAAGGACAGGCGGTCTCGCAGGCTGCACTGGCGCGCTTCCCGGCGCAGATCCAGATTCCGCTGGCGCAGCAGCGTGTGGTTTCAGCACCGGCCCCCGGGGCCATCGAGGCGCTGCTGGTCTCGCCGGGGCAGTCAGTCAAAGCTGGCGTCGTGGTGGCGCAGTTGCGTAGCCAGCAGGTGGCCGAGTGGCAGCGCGACTGGCAACAGCTCAAGGCGCAGTTCGATCTGGCACAGCGCACGCTCAATCGGGACGAACTCCTGTATGCCGAAGGGCTGATTGCCCTGTCCCGCCTCGAAGGCAGTCGCGCACAGATGGAGCAGCAGCGCGTGCTGGTCGAGGAGCGTCGCCTCTCGATCCAGGGCGCGGGCGCACGTCCTGAGGGGGTCGGTGGCGAGCTGTCGCTGGTCTCGCCGCTGTCGGGACAGGTGCTGGAGGTGCTGGTCACGCCGGGTCAGCGGGTCGATGCGGTCACGCCGCTGATCCGTGTGGCTTCATCCGGCACACTTTGGGCCGAGCTGTCGGTGCCGGTGACTCAGGCGGCGCAATTGCGTGTCGGGGACCGAGTCCGCGGCGTGGGCGTGGCGGTTGACGGGGCGATCAGCACTTTTGCGCCGGCCGTGCAGGGCGGTAGCCAGACGGCCCTGGTCCGTGCCGAGCTGCGGGGCGCCGGGCTGAAGTCGCTGCGTGCGGGTCAGGCGATCGAGCTGGAAGTCCAGCGATCCGAGATCGGTGCCATCCAGCTGCCGGCCGCGGCGCTGCTGGAGGATGCGCGTGGATCGGCTGTGTATGTCCAGCGTGCCGAGGGCGTCTTCGAACGCCGCGCCGTCAAGGTGCTGGGCCGGTCGGCCGCTGAGGGACGGGTCAGCGTCTCGGGGGTGCAGCGCGGTGAGCGGGTCGCTTCCGCCGGTACGGCTGCACTCAAGGCCATCGAAGCCATTGCGGCCGAGGGCGCAGCGTCGGGTGCTTCCGCCGCGAACTGATCCTGCAGTCCTGTCCATGCTGAACTCCCTGATTGCCTTTGCCTTGCGGCAGCGCTTGTTCGTCGCTGTGCTGACCGTGATCCTCACGGCGACTGGTGCCTGGTCCTATCTGGGGCTGCCGATCGATGCCTTCCCCGATGTCTCGGTGCCGCAGGTCAAGCTGATCCTGAAGGCCCCGGGCATGACGCCCGAGGAGGTCGAGGCGCGTATCACTGCACCGGTCGAGCAGGAGCTGCTGGGCATTCCGCATCAGAAGATGCTGCGCTCTACCTCGAAATATGCGCTGGCCGACATCACGCTCGATTTTGAGGATGGCACCGACGTGTACTGGGCTCGTCAGCAGGTCAGCGAGCGCTTTAATGCCGTGTTGCGCGACCTGCCGGCCGGTGCAGGAGGCGGGCTGGCCCCGGTGACGACCCCGCTGGGCGAGATGTTCATGTTCACGGTCGAGGGGCCGCAACCGCTGGAAGACCGCCGGGCCGTGCTGGACTGGGTGGTGCGTCCCGCGCTGCGACCGCTGCCCGGTGTGGCCGATGTCAACAGCCTGGGTGGGCGGGCTCGAACCTTCGAGGTGGTGCCTGACCCGGCGGCGATGGCTGCGCGCGGCGTATCGATGACGCAACTTGAGGCCGCCCTGTCGGCCAACAACCGCAACGATGGTGCCGGTCGGCTCGCGCAGACCGAGGAAGCGCTGATCGTCCGGGTCGAAGGCGCCATTCGTACCTTGGACGATATTCGCCAGACCGTGCTGCGCGGCGATTCCGGGCAGCAGCCCGGAACCGTGGGTGCAGGGGTCGTTCGTGTCGGGGATATCGCCACGGTGCGCACGGGGGAGCTGACTCGCTATGGCGCCGTGACGATGAACGGACAGGCCGAGGCGGTCGAGGGGCTGGTGCTCGGCCTGAAGGGCGCCAATGCCCGCGAGGTGGTGGCCCGGGTCAAGCAGCGTCTTGAAGAACTCAAGCCTGTGCTGCCGCCGGGCATGAGCATTCGGCCTTTCTACGATCGTTCCGAGCTGGTCGACCGTGCGGTGCACACCGTCACCAAGGCGCTGGAAGAAGCCGTGGTGCTGGTCGTGCTACTGCTGCTGGCCTTCCTGGGCAATGTGCGTGCTGCGGTGGTGGTGGCGCTGATGTTGCCCCTGTCGGCCCTGGGTACCTTCCTGCTGATGCGTCAGTTCGGGCTATCAGCCAACCTGATGAGCCTGGGCGGGCTGGCCATCGCGATCGGCATGCTGGTCGATGGCGCGGTGGTGATGGTCGAGAACATCGAGACCGAATTGGCGCATGCCGCCGAAACGGCCTCGCGGGTCTCGACCCTGCACCTGGTGCTGCGTGCGTGTCGCTCGGTGGCTTCGCCGGTGGCCTCGGGCATCGTGATCATCGTGATCGTCTTCCTGCCATTGCTCAGTCTCGAAGGGCTGGAAGGCAAGCTGTTCTCGCCGGTGGCGCTGACCATCGTCTATGCCCTGTCGGTTTCGCTGGTGCTGTCCTTGACGCTGGTGCCCGTGCTGGCGTCCTGGCTGCTCAAGCGGGTACCGGCTCACGAGCCCTGGCTGATGCGTCAGAGCGCCAGGCTCTACGACCTGATGCTGGAGCGGGTGCTTGCCCACCCGCGCTACACCGTGGCTGGCGCCTTGGCCGCACTGGCCGTCGCAGCGGGTGTGTTCCTGATGGTCGGCAAGACCTTCATGCCGATGCTCGACGAAGGTGACCTGATCATGCAGTTGGAAAAGCTGCCTTCGATCGGGCTGGATACGACCATCGAGACCGATCTGCGTGTCCAGAAAGCGGTGCTGGAGAAGGTGCCTGAGGTGCGGGCTGTGGTGGCGCGCAGCGGCTCTGACGAATTGGGGCTGGATCCGATGGGCCTGAACGAGACCGACACCTTCCTGGTGCTCAAGCCCCGCGATCAGTGGCGCAAGCCCGACAAGGAATGGCTGACCGAAGAGCTTCGCAAGGTCATGGAGGACTTCCCCGGGGTCGAGGCCAGCTTCACGCAGCCGATCGACATGCGAGTCTCGGAGATGCTGACCGGGGTGCGCGGCGATGTGGCGATCAAGATCATCGGGCCTGATCTGGCCGAGCTGAACCGGCTGGCCATTGCGATCGAGACCGTGGTCAAGACGGTCGAAGGGGCCACCGATACCCTGGCCAAGCAGAACGATGGCGTGCAGTACCTGAACATCCGGGTTGACCGGCTGGCTGCGGGCCGCATGGGGCTGGCCGGCGATGAGGTTCAGGCCGATCTGCGTCGCTGGGTCGAAGGACAGCCGGTCGGCATCGTCCAGGAAGGGGGCCGGCGCATTCCGCTGGTGATCCGTGGCAGCGAGACGCTGCGGGCCTCGGTCGACGATCTGGCCGCCGTGCGGGTGACCAACGCCGCGGGTGTGGCAGTGCCGCTGGCTCAGGTGGCCGAGCTCAAGCGCGTCGAAGGGCCGGTCAAGGTCGATCGCGAATTGGCGCAACGCTTTCGCGTGGTGCAGACCAACGTCCGCGGTCGCGATCTGGTCGGCTTCGTCGAGGAGATCAAGGCACTGGTGGCCCGGCAGGTGCCACTGCCCCAGGGCTACCAGATCCAGTGGGGCGGACAGTTCGAGAATCAGCAGCGCGCGGCAGCCCGTCTGTCGCTGGTGGTGCCGGTGGCGATCGCGCTGATCTTCTTCATCCTGTTCTCGACCTTCGGGTCGGTGCGGCAGGCCGTGCTGGTGCTGGCCAACATTCCGTTGGCGATGGTCGGCGGCGTGCTGGCGCTGGCGGTGTCGGGCGAGTACCTGTCGGTACCTGCGTCGGTCGGATTCATCGCTCTGCTGGGGATTGCCGTGCTCAACGGCGTGGTGCTGGTCAGCCATTTCAACGAGCTGATCGCCCGGGGCATGCCCCTGGCGCAGGTGGTGGTCGACGGCGCCCGTCGGCGTCTGCGGCCGGTGCTGATGACGGCCTCGATCACGGCCGGTGGCCTGATTCCGCTGCTGTTCGCTACCGGTCCGGGCTCGGAGATCCAGCGTCCGCTGGCGATCGTAGTGATCGGGGGGCTGCTGTCCTCCACCGTGTTGACACTGCTGCTGCTGCCGGTGCTGTTCCGTCGTTTCGGGGTCGAGTCCGCGCGATCGGCCCGGGAGTTGTCCTGATGAATGCTGCTCAAGGGGGCGCGGGCCCCGTGTCTTCGCATGTCTGCCTGACGCTGGTGCTGCCGATCGCCATGAAGGACATGGTGGTCGACTGGCTGCTGGGGCATCCCTCCTTGCAGGTGGAATTCAGTCAGCACGCTGTCGAGGCCCGCGGGCCGCTGGTCCGGCTGGCGCCGGGCGAGGAAGAGGTCCAGGGCTCGGCCACGCGGGTACAGATCGAATTGGTGGTGCAGCGGTCGCTGATTCACACCCTGACCGACGAGATGGAGCAGCTATTCGCTGGGGCCGATGGGGGCTACTGGCTGACGCCGGTCGAACGGATCGGGGCCTTCCGCCGTGAGGTTCTGCGATGAGCGCACCCCGTGTGTTTCGTTTGAATTCCTTCGGACTGGCTGTGCTGCTGACCTTGGTCGCAGGGCCAGGCTCGGCTGCGGCAGCCCCGGCTGATGGCTCGGGGGATACCCCGCTGATCGGCCTGCCTGCGCCGACCGTGCTGAAGGCTCGTCTCGATGAGAGCCCGATGGTGCTATCTGCTCGGGCTGCTCTGCAGGCCGAACGCGAAACGGTCCGTGCCGAGCAAGGCAGCTCATCGGCCTGGACGTTGTCCGGGTTTGTCGGTGGCCGCAAATACAACGATGACCCCAAGGATTTGCCTCTGGAATCCGAGCTGACGCTGCAGCGCCCCTGGCGCAGCGATGCCAAGCTTGATGCCCGGCAGGCCTGGTTCGACCAGCGCGAGGCGGCTGCCCAGGCACAGCTCCGACTGGCCTCACGGCAGGCCCTGCGCGAGTGGCTGGATCTGCTGTCGACCTGGGTACGGGACGCCGGTTCGGCCCGACTCTGGGACGAGCAGTATCAGCTCGCCCTGAAACAGTCGCAGGCGGTGAATCGGCGCTTCGAACTGGGCGATGTGTCGCGGTCGGAACGCGATCTGGCCGAGGCGGCCCGAGTTCAGATCCAGGTGCAAGTGACTTTGGCGCAGGCTCGGGCACGCATGGCACGCACTCGCATCGATCGGCAGATGCCGGGTTGGAGCGATGCCGAGTTGGATGCGTTGCTGCAAGTTGAGCCCGTCGTTACGGTGACTCAGCCGCTCGATCAGGATTCGGCCACTGCAGCGCTGGAATCCTCGGCGGACTATCGGGCCGTGCAGGCCGAGTCGGCGGTGCTGGATTCGGCAGCTCGCTTCGAGGGGGTGCAAAAACGTTCCGATCCTTCCTTCGGGGTGAGGCTCGCTACGGCCAAGGGGATCGAGGAGCGGGCCTTGGGGGTGGTCTTCTCGATGCCGCTGGATGGCGACATGCATGACGCGCAGGGCCGGGCAGCATCCCGCCGAGCCGCTCAGGCTGCCGCCCGTCTGCAGCAGGAGCGCTTGCGCCTGATGGCCGACCGGCAGGTTCGCGAAGTCGAGACGTTGGCCAGCGTGCAGGCCTGGGGCCAGCAGACCGAAGCGGCCCGGCGTTTCGACGCCAACGCCCGGACCACCGAAAAGGCCTGGCAACTGGGTCAGGCGGCCCTGACCGACGTGGTCACCGCGCAGCGCCTGGCCAACGAGCAGCGCCTGGCAGCCCAACAGGCCCGTGCCGATGCCCTGCTGCGGCAGTGGCTGCTGGTACTGGATCGTCAGCCGGAGTTGTTGCAGCCCTGACCCTGAATCGACGCCATCCCGGGCTTCTCCGGCCCTGTGGGTGTGATCTCAGTGTTAGGGATTCCTGAAGGCGGAGTCCTGGGGCGTGTGCCGGGATGGCACCGCTCTGCATCGCCTTGTCACGTCTGCCGGTGAATCGTTTCAGCCCTCGAAGCTGTCGCATGAAAAATACGATTCAGCCGAGCTGACAGTTTGTTTGTGCCGGTAGTGAAAACTGCCCGTGATACGGGTCACGACCGCCGTGAAGGCCTTGTGCGTGATCTGAATGTCGACTCGACAATCTCTGCATCCTGTTGCCTTTCCCTGTCGAGGAGAATTCCATGTCGCGTTGGAAATCTGTCGGTTCCGAAAAGCAACCCCTGAATCGTGGGGTGCGTGAATATCTTGCTTTTTTCGGGACGGGAATTTGTGCAATGGGTTTGATGACGGGTTGTTCGGTGATGCCTAAAAACAACGCCCAATCTGTTGCTGGAAATTCACACCTCTCGGCTCGGGGCGCGGTCGAGCCGGCTGCCTTGCTGTCGGCGCAGCCGGGTGGAGGCGGCACAGTGAGCCGCCGCACGGCCGGCTTCACCCTGCCGCCATCGACTCCGGCTCCCTCCGATTGCGGCATCGGTTCGCCGCAGCGCGAGGCTTTGTTGCGTGAAATCAACAAGTTACGCTTCTCGGGTGCCAGCTGCGGCGCCAAAGGCCGATTCCAGCCCACCACCGCGGTACGGTGGAACTCCCGTCTGGAAACGGTCTCGGCGGGGCATGCCCACTCGATGGCCGCGAATGATTTCTTCTCCCACTCCGGCCTCGATGGCCGCAACGGTGGATATCGCCTCTCAAATGGGGGTTACCCATGGACCCGCTGGGCCGAAAATATCGCGGCTGGTCAGAATACTGTCCCGGAAGTGGTTTCGGCCTGGGCTGGCAGTGACGGGCATTGCGCCAATCTGATGAACCCCGGGGTCCGCGAAGTCGGTGTGGCCTGCGTGAAATCCGCATCGGCGCATTTTGGAACCTATTGGGTGCTGGTCATGGCGACCGGAAAATGATAACCAGTTGTATCTGTGCGCCTGAAGGTTGGTATTTGTATATTTAAGCCAACCTTCATAATTGGTGGAGTGGCAGGTCGTCAAATACTCGACCCCGCTTAGGGCGTCTCCCGATTCCCGCCTCGATCGTTCCAGGCTGAAGCGACTGAAGCTGATGCCGGGTGTGTCGAGCTGTTCGATGTCTGCTCGGTCGGTGAGTCTGTCAGCTTGGCAGAACGGCTGTAGGCGACAATGCGGACCGCACTATTTTGGTGGTGCACCGCAACCGCACCGGGTGCGGTTCCGAGCGCATAGAACAGAGGAGATGACCATGCACATTGGTGTGCCGCGTGAGACCTATGCGGGTGAGACGCGAGTTGCCGTTACGCCTGAGACGGCCAAAAAACTCAAAGCCCAGGGCCATGTGGTCCGGATCGAATCGGGTGCCGGCCTGACGGCCAGCGCCACCGACGACGCCTATGCGGCCGTCGGTGCCGAAATCACGGATGCTGCCGGTGCCTTCGGCTGCGACCTCGTGCTGAAGGTCCGCAGCCCGTCCGCGTCGGAGCTGTCCCTCCTCAAGTCGGGTGCTTCGCTGGTCGGCATGCTCGATCCCTTTAATCGTGAAGGTCTGGAGCAACTGGCCCGGGCCGGACTGACCAGCTTTGCGCTGGAGGCGGCTCCGCGCACCACCCGTGCGCAAAGCATGGACGTGCTGTCCTCGCAGGCCAACATCGCCGGCTACAAGGCCGTGATGATGTCCGCCAATCAGTATCAGAGGTTCTTCCCGATGCTGATGACCGCTGCCGGTACCGTGAAGGCTGCTCGCGTGGTGATCCTCGGCGTCGGTGTGGCTGGTCTGCAAGCGATCGCCACGGCCAAGCGTCTGGGAGCCGTGATCGAGGCGTCCGATGTACGCCCTTCGGTCAAGGAACAGGTCGAATCGCTCGGCGCCAAGTTCATCGACGTGCCCTACGAGACCGACGAGGAGCGCGAGGCCGCCGTCGGCGTGGGGGGGTACGCCCGGCCGATGCCGGCGAGCTGGATGGAGCGCCAGAAGGTCGAAGTGGCCAAGCGTGTGGCGCAGGCCGACGTGGTGATCTCCACTGCACTGATCCCGGGCCGTCCGGCCCCGACACTGATCACCGAAGAGATGGTCAAGGCGATGAAGCCGGGTTCAG
>Ga0228698_1001191_pt1 | contig 13648 bp, 13 predicted proteins | sample McNCre117_Aug_MG_FD_178015 | JGI IMG/M metagenome (GOLD analysis project Ga0228698, IMG submission 178015) | Freshwater microbial communities from McNutts Creek, Athens, Georgia, United States - 1-17_Aug_MG | ecosystem: Environmental > Aquatic > Freshwater > Creek | place: USA: Georgia...
TACTGCATGCTAGCGCTTAATTCTGCCTCGGTTGTATTCGTATAGCTAATGGCTTTTGTGCAATCACCCGACCTCACGGCATTAGAAAAGTTAAGTGCAATATTTCTTGAGTTCGTGCCCTCACGCATACCAATCGCAAACGCCAAAGAAACCGCCACAACAGTAACGATTACTATAAGCGCATTTATCCAGATACTAACTGTTGCAATGATATTTTTAAATCCAGCTTTCTTTGATAGGTTTTTTGCTACTATAGCCAAGACTAAGCCAATTAAAGCACCTCCAAGAAAAGCAATAACTAAGCTCACAATTGCCAGGATCTTGCCAGAATCTCCTACTGATGCCGGGGGAACCGTTTGCATTTGTGGCTGCGGCGCTGATACTGTTGCAGCCTGCGGCTGAGCGACTGGTGCAACCGGAGACTGAACCTGCGGCTGTAGATTGTCAGCCCCCTGATCTATATTATTTTCTGGACTCATATCGTACGCACCTCCTGCGTTATATTTTTATATTAGCTAAAAGCTATCATACTGCTTATCATTATATCAGACTTGGCTGCAGGTATAGGGATTGGGGGTTAGAAAATGGGAAATAGGCAGCGCCAAACGCAGTATTTCGTAAATAGTAATTAGATGCTCTACATTAAAGCTTCAAACTCCCCAATTCCCAGTCTCCACACCCGTGAGCCCCTATGCGCCGATAGACCACTCGAGATATGCATTCATAAAATCATCGAGCTTGCCATCGAGCACGCCGCTCGTATCACTTGTTTCGTAGCGTGTACGCAAATCCTTAACCATGCTATATGGGTGCAAAACATAACTACGAATTTGATTCCCCCACGCTGCTTGTTCGTTCGGACCCTTCAGCTCACTAATCTTTTCTTTGTGCTGCTCTACTTGTAGCTGAGCAAGCTTTGACCGCAAAATGGTCATGGCTGTTTCTTTATTTTGCAGTTGCGAGCGTTCGTTCTGGATTGCCACGACAATGCCTGTTGGTGCGTGCGTAATACGCACTGCACTATCTGTTGTGTTAACGCTCTGGCCGCCATGGCCGCCAGCACGATAGACATCCACCTTCAAATCTTTTTCATCAACCGCAACTTCTTCGGGTTGATCAATTTTTGGCATAACTTCTACTTTTGCAAAACTTGTCTGGCGTAAATTATCAGCATTGAACGGGCTAAGGCGCACCAACCGATGTACCCCTGCCTCGCCCTTCAGCTTGCCATACGCCAATAAGCCAGTTATTTCGAGCGTAACACTTTTAATGCCTGCTTCTTCGCCGTCTGACTGCTCAATAATCGTTGCCGCCATCCCTGGCGTAGCCTCTGCCCAGCGCAAATACATGCGCAGCAGCATCGCTGCCCAATCTTGCGCGTCCGTACCACCGGCACCAGCATGAATACTCATGAGCACATCATGGTCATCATAGGGACCACTAAATAAAAGTTGCTGTTTTAACGTTTCATAACGAACCGAGGCATCAATAAGCGCAGCTTCGATATCATTCGCAATAGAGTCGTCCTGAAGAGCCGCCAACTCTGACGTGTCTTTAATGTCAGCGAGTAGCGTCTGCCATGGCAAACAACGCGCTTTAAGCTTTGCGAGCTGCTTGGTAGTAGTTTGTGCTTTCTGTTGATCATTCCAAAAATCGGGCGTAGCCACCGTTTGCTCAAGCGCCGCAATCTGCGCCTGCAAATCATGCAACTTCATCGCATCGGCAGCGGCCTGCACTTCTTGCCGTAGCGCCTGTAGATTTTGCATGAGTAGTTCCATACTAATAAGTATACGTTACCGGTAGCTACCGTTCACAATGTGCCGTAAGTTTTCGGCATCGATTTCGGTAGTGGCGCCATAGAATGCGAGTGACCATGGTGAATCTTTTTGCAAACAAAGCCCTGCGGCTGCAATTACGTCTTTGGCGGTAACTTCACGAATGTGACGTGGAATATTTTTGAAGTCTTCGATCTTTTCATCAAACACAAAGCTGTCTGTATAGCTATCTAGGATTGCGCCTACTGTTTGATAGCCACGCTGAAAATTACCCAGTGCATATGCTTGAGCTTCGAGCATTTCTTCTTCGCTGAAGTGTCCATTTGCAACCGACTGCAGCTCTTTGGTTATAAGCTTAAACAGTGGTTCGGCATTTTCGGGTAGCACTTGGCCGCCAATCCACCACAGATGATTGTCGCGCGTACGATACGTGTCATAACCAATTCCGTACACCAAGCCCTGTTCGCGAGCGGTACCAAAAATCCTGGAATGCATCGTGCTTAAAAGTGTCCCTTGCAGCGCATCGACATCATAATGCTCTTTGTCGGTCAGCACATGATCGATCGCCGTTTCCCAGCGATAGTAAACGTTTTCGACGGCTGTGTCTGGTACCAAAATTGTACTAGGTACACTGGTGATTATCTCTTTCGGCAATGCAATGCGCGTACCAGCGGTCGGCAGCACCATTGCTTCGATGCGCTTCATAATTTCTTGCTTGCGCTGAGCGATTGCACCGGCAGCAAAAAATCGCAGATTTGGTGCGGTATGTGTTTGCTTATAGTGTGCCTGGACATCTTGTATAGTGATTGCATCGAGCTGCTTTTCGCGCTCCGTGTATGGTAAGTCCAGCATTCCCATAGCCTTACCAGCAACTAAACTGAGCTCGTGCATATGGTTATTGCGACGGCTTTTGAGCTCTTCGCGCACATTAGCAACTTCGGCAGTAAATTCTTCTTCTAAAAAGAGTGGCGCTTCAATCGCAAGGCAAAGCAAATCCAAGATACGTTCAGTTTCGAACTCGGCACACTCTGCAACGTAACTCATGTGATACGTGCCGGTTGAGGCGTTGTTATAGGCACCGTTTTTACTAAATTCGCGGCTGTAATCACGTGATTTTTTGTAGCGCGCATTTGCACCTAAAACGAGGTGCTCCATAACATGGGCGGTATCCCACTTGCCGGCAGGAGCCAGATAATCACCGGCTCGGAAGTTAAAATCAAACGCTACTACCGATGCATCCGGTACATCAATTAAAAGACCTTTCGCACCATTAGCTAGCTCGACAAGTTCAACCGTATGCCTCATAGCGCGCCTTTTAGTGTCGGCTCTTTTTGCGATTTTGGCGTTCGCTTTTGCGAGCAGCGGCCTTTTTCTTTTTGGCGGTAACCGTTTTTTTAGCAACTTTTTTCGTATCAAAATCTGATTCATGCATCACTTCTGCTTCGGTAATAACGCTGGCGTTATCAACAGAGTTACGAGCTGCACGCGTCAGTTCGGTTTCGTGCATCTTAGCATGATCGTCTGCACTCATTGGCATGGCGTGTAGCACATTACGCAGCACTTCGCGGCGTAGTACGTGCTGCATGGCTTCAAACATTGCTTGGCCACGACGGCGATATTCAACAAGCGGATCACGCTGCCCAACACTCGTCCAGTGAATACCTTCACGCATGTGATCCATGTCTTCGAGGTGTTGCATCCATAGATTATCGAGAATCTGGAAGTAAATATCACGCTCAACGGCACGCATGATATCTGGCGTAAACGCAAGCTCGCGGGATTCGTATAGCTCGGTTGCCTCTTGTTCGAGTACGCGAGCAAACTTCTCTGCCTCAGCATCAAACAGTCGATCAAGCGTTGGCTCGTCGAATGGAAAGACTTCGGTGATTGTCTTTTCGTAGTGCTCATCGGTGCCCGGCAAACTTGCAAGCGCCTGTGCTTCTTCTTTGATGAACTGGCGAATGCGATCGGCAATACTTGCGTTTTCGAGCAAAGCACGGCGCGTTTCGTAGGTAGCCTTACGATGGCGGTTCATGACGTCGTCGTACTTAACCACGTTCTTACGAGCGTCAAAATTAAAGCCTTCAACCTTCTTTTGTGCGCTCTCAAGGCTCTTGCTTACCACACGGTTTTCGAGCGGCATATCTTCGTCAACTTTAAGCCTGTCCATAAGGGCTGCAATGCGCTCGCCACCAAAAATACGCATTAAATCATCTTCGGTGCTTACGTAGAATTGAGTAATACCAGGATCACCCTGACGACCCGAGCGGCCTCGTAACTGATTATCAATACGGCGTGACTCGTGGCGCTCAGAACCGAGCACAAACAGGCCACCAAGCTTCTTGGTTTCGTCGTCGAGCACAATGTCGGTACCACGACCGGCAATGTTGGTTGCAAGTGTTACTGCACCCTTTTGACCGGCTTTCGCAACAATAGCGGCTTCTTTTTCGTTGTTCTTCGCGTTCAAAATCTGATGAGGAATATCAGCCTTTTTAAGTGCTGCACCAAGTTCTTCGTTGTTTTCGATAGAAACCGTACCAATCAAAACCGGCTGACCCTTTTCGTGAAGCTCTTTTACCGCCTGTACAATCGCACGATATTTTGCCGCCTTCGTCTTGTAAATACGATCTGGCAAATCTTTACGCTGCACACCACGGTTTGTTGGGATTTCGATAACATCGAGTTTATAAATCTGATGGAACTCTTCACTTTCGGTCATGGCAGTACCGGTCATACCAGAAAGCTTTTCGTACAACCTAAAGTAGTTCTGGAAGCTAATCGTTGCAAGCGTCATTGACTCTTCTTGTACGGTGACGTTTTCTTTGGCTTCGATAGCCTGGTGAAGACCTTCATTATAGCGACGTCCCTTGAGCAAACGGCCCGTGAATTCGTCGACAATCATTACTTCGCCATCACCCGTTACAACATAGTCTTTGTCGCGAATAAACAGTGTCATTGCGCGGAGTGCTTGCTCGAGATGATAAATGGTGCGAATGTTGCCTTCTTCGTACAAGTTCTTGATACCAAGCAACTTTTCTACCTTTTCGACACCCGAATCGTTCAAAATAACACGCTTCTCTTTTTCGTCGACTTCGTAGTGCTCCGGCTTCAGCTGGCTGACAACACGAGCAAACTGCGTATATGCCTGGCCACTGGCAGTGCTTGGCGCGCTAATAATAAGTGGCGTACGAGCTTCGTCAATTAAAATTGAGTCGACTTCGTCAACGATTGCAAAATGTAGTTTGCGCTGGCGGAGCTGATCGACTTCGCGCACCATGTTATCGCGCAAGTAATCGAACCCAAATTCGTTATTGGTACCGTAGGTAATATCAGCCTGATATGCCTCTTGGCGCGTACATGGCCTGAGGTGGCGGAAGCGCTCGTCTGAGTGCTCTTCGTTGGTGTATTCTGGATCGTAAATTAACGATGCATCCGGGAAGATAACACCGGTGCTGAGCCCTAAGAAGTGATAAATTTGGCCCATCCAACCAGCGTCACGCTGGGCAAGATATTCGTTAACGGTCACAACGTGCACACCCTTACCGGTAAGCGCGTTCAAATAAACAGGCGCAGTTGCAACGAGCGTCTTACCCTCACCTGTTTTCATTTCGGCAACATTGCCTTCGTGTAGTGCGATGCCACCGATTAACTGGACGTCAAAATGGCGCTGACCCAATTTACGGCTGGCGGTTTCGCGCACCAATGCAAATGCATCAGGCAAAATTTTATCAAGCGACTCTTTTTTGAGACGCTCTTTTAAAACGGCAGTTTGCTTAGCAAGTTCGGCGTCTTTAAGCTTTTTGTACTTTGGTTCAAGCTTATTAATCTCACCAACGCGTCGACGTAAGCGGCGTACCGTACCCTTTTGGTTGTCACCCAGTAGTGTTTTCAGAAAATTACTCATAAGAAAAACAGACCTTTCATTACCCTCACGGACATTCGACGTCTATTGTACCTCGAGTTGGGCTGATTTGTCGAACACTTTTGAGCAAGATTGCAACTAGGACTTGTTTGATGCGTTTTTTCGAACAATTTTGCCAAGAAACGTACGAATTTTTATTTCATTTCGGCCGCTTTTTGCGGTTGATTGCGACTTGTATTTGCGGAGTTGTGCCTTGAGCTTTTCTTCGACAATATCAATTGCTGCATACATGTTAACGGTCGTCTCTTTGGCGCTAATTACTTCGCCCGGAACATGTAATACAACTTCGGCGCTACACTGCTTTTTATCCTTCGCCTTTGATTCCTTTAGACGAACTTCGGCATGTGCACTCTTGCGGGCATGCCGCGGCATATATGCATCAAGCTTAGAAATCTTCTTCTTCGCGTATTTCTGAATATCTTTTGTGGCATCAGTATGAATGCCAGCAACCTCTAGTTTATTTATCATATTGTCTCCTTCCCGCCCAAGTAAGCTTGGAGCGCTTTAGGTACTTGAATCATTCCATCAACCGTCTGATAATTTTCGATAATTGCAACCATGATGCGGCCAAGCGCAAAGGCGGTGGCGTCGTTCGTATGAGCTAGCTCTACGCTACCATCTTGTTTACGAACACGCGTTTGCAAACGACGCGATTGATAGTCGGTCATAAAATCAGCCGTGTGCGTTTCGCGGTAGGCATTTTGGCCTGGTAGCCATACATTTATGTCTGTTGCGCGCGCATCGGGTTTACCAATATCGCCCGTACATTTAAGAAGTAGTTGATACGGTAACTTGAGCTGCTGCATTAAGTGTTCTTGGACTGCAATCATCAATAGATGCTCGTCGAGACCTGTTTGGGCGGTGCTAAATGTTTCCATTTCGAGCTTATCGAACTGGTGCATCCGAATGATGCCCTCTGTGTCTTTGCCATAAGTGCCAGCCTCTTGGCGGAAGCTCGTACTGTAGCCGATGTAGCGAATCGGCAGCTCTGCCTCTGGCAAAATTTCGTTGGCATACATGCTGCCAAGCGTGTGTTCGGCGCTACCAATAAGCCACAGGTTATCGTCTTCGCCATCAATGTGGTATCTGTCTTCGCGGGGTTCAAGGCGATCCATTTGATCGTACATATCTTCGCGAATCATAACTGGTGGTAGTACGGGCACAAACGGCTTCGAGCTAATCTGTAGATTGTTTTCTGCTATAAGTTGCGCCATCAGCTGCTCGTTCGTGAGCGTATCGAGTACAAACTGCACAATCGCAAACTGCAACTGGACTAACCCGCCCTTAATATACGCAAAACGGCTACCAGTTACCTTTGCGGCGCGCTCTTTATCGATAAGGTCGCGCGCCTCGGCAATCTGCCAATGATTTTTTGGCTCAAAATCAAAATGCGGCAACTCGCCCCATGTTTTTGCGATGACATTTTCGTCCTCGGTTGGACCAACAGGCACATCATCAAGCGGCATATTCGGCACTTTTTTAAGGGCCTGAAGCCAGTCTGCTTCGGTTGCGGCGAGCAACGCTTCACGCTCGGCGAGCTCAACCTTAAGCTGCTTACCTTCGTCAATCAATGATTGCTCGGGCTTGCCACCCTTCATGCTCGCAGCAATTTCGTTGCGACGCTGGCGCAAAGTCTCTACTTGGCCAAGCAAAATACGACGCTCGTCATCAAGTGCTAAAAGCGCCGGAATGTCGACCTCGTACCCTTTTTGCTGTGATTTTTCTTTTACTAATTCTGGGTTGTCACGGACAAACTGAATATCTACCATACGTCTATTATACGTCGTCAGAGCAAGACGCGACAGCTACTTTTTTGATTTTTTAAGATATTCAAGCGTTAGCGTGGTGCGTTTGCGAGCGTAAGCACAATGTTCGCACTCTCCGCCCATAATGCTCACGCCCATAGGCGGGATATCACCATCAAGGCACTTTTTCGCATCCAAAACTGTTTGGTCTACCCAGTCACTCGCACCAGTATGGGATATGATAATCGTCTTAAACTCTACCTTGTCATAAAAACCATCAGCATCGGCCCTGCCGTTTGTATAGACAAAGTACCCCATATTACTCACCGCAAACCCATTCTGCTTGAGGAGCCATTGGTAAATTTCCATTTGGCGCTTGTAGCTGGCTTGCCAATCAGCATCAAGGCTCACCTCGCCTTTTTTAGATGTTGCCTTGTAGTCAACCACAATAAGCTCACCATTTGGCGTTACCCAAATATCATCAACCGCGCCAAAGATTAACAGATTAGTTTGTTCGTGTAGCGCCTGCACGCCCACAAAGTTTTCTCGCCACTTATCGAGATCTTTATGAGCAAAAGGTACTGCATCAATTTTGTATGCAGTCATTAATGGGTGTGGTTCTTTTTTTGCCCTATATGTATCGAATTCTTTTTTAAAAAGTTCGTCTATGGCTTTATTGATCTGGAATGGCGGGCTACTAGGACGGCTAATTTTATGGCGTGCATCAAGCCAGAAGCAGCGCTGACACTGCGTAAAAAGTTCGAGTTTGCTACGGCTTAGTTTATAAACCGCTTTTTGATGTGGTTGGTACGGGAGACTCCGTGTATATGCTGTATATGCCACTCACGTATTGTAGCAGGTTACACGCTACGAAATGCCAGCTCGCCAAAAGTTGCAGCGATTCTTTCAAGCCGCTCGATACCCTGTTTGCCCCTCTCCCCGTAGACGGTTGTTCGTTCGCTGCCCGCAAGCATTTTTAAGCTTTGGTGCGCCATGTGTAGCTGATAGAGTATGTTATCCTCGTGGTCAGCACCCACCGTCACCATATCAAACTTATCTTGTCGGACCCAGCCAAAATAAGTACGTGTTCCATTATTCAAGATACCGCCACCAAATTCACTACTACAATAGTGATGGAGCCACACCCGGCGACCACTTTGCACGCCATCATCCAATATTTTATTGACTGGTTCATCTGGGAAGATTTTTAGCAACCCCCCAAAGATATTCCTGACTTTTACAATACGGTTAAAAGCATCTTGCTCAGCGAGCAAAGACGGTGACACCTCTCGTTCAATATTTAGCTCAGGCTGACGTGAAAACGAAGAAAACATAAAATGAGGTTCCTTTACCTTGTTTGCTATTTTTTAGTCTTACTTGGTTTTACGCCTGTAAAGTTAAAAGCGCAAGTACTTTTTAAACAAAAAGTTGTGCAGCGGCGATGATGGCTGCAGTTTCAGCCCGTAACGTAAATGGCGAAAGAGCAATATGCTGCACATTATTTTTGGCAAATAACTGATGCTCTGTAGGAGCCCAGCCACCCTCAGGACCAATCAAAATTGCAGCAGTATCGAGCTGCTTTAAATCGACTACTTGCTCGCCCTGCTCACAGATGAGCAGTGGCATATCAAGATATTCGGCAACTGCTGTTTCGGTGGTGATTGGTTCACGCACATCTGGGATATCAGCCCTACCCGACTGCTCTGCAGCCTCAACCAAAATCTTATGTGCTCGCTCAATCACAAAGCCAGTCTTTTCGCTCCGCTCGGCAATAATAGGCACAAAGTTACGTACGCCAAGCTCGGTACCCTTTTGCAAAACCCAGTCATTTTTATCTTTTTTGAGCAGCGACCATAGTAAGTACAGGTGCTTTGGCGGCAATTGGCGCTCGAGCTCGGTAACGAGCTCGAGGTGCACCGAATGCGGAAACTCAATTTTTGTAATCTTGTAAATGCGCTCTGTTTCGTCATTAAATAATACGAGCTGATCAAGCGGACGGAACCGCAGTACGCGCAACCACTGATTAAGCAGCCGCTCGTCGTGCACCCACATCACATGGTCGAGCTCGAGCGGACCCCACTTATCATGTACGCCACCTACATAAAAGCGATGTAATTTCATATATATAATTGTAGCGTAATAAAAAAGAACCTGGTACTTATTATCAGGTTCTTTTATGTTCGACTGCAAACAACTTTAATTTTTTGTAACTATATAGCCATCGTAAAATTCATAGTTTTGATTCTTTATGTGCTTTGGATGTCGTGTATATTCCCTGAATGATTGCTTTGCATAGACACTCTTGTGCTTAATCATGCGTTGCAGTTCGGCCATATCTTCTTTTAGCATACGGGCCCCGTTGCTAATATGTTTTCCAAAATTTCGTTTCATATATACCCCCACACTTGTTTTAACGACGATAGTGCTTGGGCGTTACAAGGGCAATGCCTAGCGCCCTCTTTTAACGCTCACGTGGATGTGTCCACGCCATAATGATATGTCTTAAAACTGAGGCTACGCTTAAAATATCCCGGCTACTGCGCAACGAGCATGAGCCATAAAAACAATGCCGTTAGTGGCAATAATCCAGCAACAAAAATACTTGGTTCGGCCTTTTTAGTAAGGTGATAGTACGCGAAAAAGTAAGCCTCACCCACAAAGAACCAACTCACATAATTGAGCAGCGGGATAGCGGCGCTACGCCATGCCCATAGGCCATAGGCAACCGCAAATTGTTCGAATACCAGATCGAACATCACGACAAGCGCGCCAGCAAGCAAAAAACGCTGCACGGTAGATAATTTGCCCAGCGCCACGATGTGCCATGCTGATAGCGTTACCAAAAACCACGTAGTACCAATGATGAGTGGCACGCCCCAAGCCTTAAAGCCAAGTACGCTGCCATAATTGTAGTGACCAAATAAAAATGCCATATGCACGCCAATAATCCCCATGAAATAGCCGGCTAAAACAGCGGCAGCAAATATCACCGCCTTAGTCCGAACGGTACAATCCCAAAACATGAGCACTGGCACACACAAGACTGCCAATGTGATTGGCGTAAGTGCAAGCACATACGTAAGCCCCAGCACATATTGGATAACCCCTGCAGCAAACAGAAAAGCCATACAAGCAAGCATAATAGCCTGCTTATTTTCTACCCAATGTTTGTTGATAAACGTTTTCATACAATATTACATACTATTGTATGTTATTTTTGAAAAGCAAAGTACTTTTACTTAGCCTGGGAGTATTGATTAAGCGCCACGCAGACTGGCCCCCCACCGCCGCTAGATTGCGCAAGCACATAGCACCAGGTAGGATTTTGTATATTTTTTGGCACTGCATATGATAAATCGCCTGCCGCTGCCTGGCCCGGAGTGTATTCGCCAGCAATAAACGGATTGCTGAGTTCAGCAAGCGCCATACCAAAATGCGTGCCTGCCGCATCTTGAATATACGACTCAATACTTGGAGCGAACCAAATGTTCCTTGATTGATTATTCACAATCTCGGTAGAAACACTTACGAGCTTATCTTGTTTGTTTGGTTTATACATTTTTGGCGTTGCTGGTATATTATCTTTCCAGCTAAGTTTCGTTACGGTAAGCTGTTGGCTAAACTGTGGTGTAGCGGCAGCTTCGCGAGCATGCACATCACGCATACGAGCAATAAAAACAATGGATGTTATAACTGTTAAAATTACCAAACAAGCGCCTACACGCAATAGCCAACGATTATCAAATCTTGTTCTGGCAGCTGAATTTTTTTTTACAGACTGCCGTTTTTTGGGATTTTTACTTTTCTTAAGAGATGCCTTACGTGCTGCCATTATTTGACCGCACCAATCTTATAGCTTGCGAGTGTACCGTATGCACCTGCAGAATGAGGATGAGCCCCAACGGATGTACCAGCACTTGTGCTGCCGTTCATGTAGGCAGTAATATCATGGCCACATGTTGAGCCGGTAAATGCACCCGAGCCACCATTATGTCTGTTGACATAGTTCGTAATAATGTAATACGACCCTGCATATATAACCCAACAATTACCTGCACTATTATGAGCTGCAACTTGGGCAGCAGTACAACTACCACCCGACGCACCACATGCCGGCGCAGCTGGAGCTGGAGTTGGAGCTGGAGTTGGTGTAGGCGCCACCGTAGCTGGCTTTGCTGCTACTGTAGCAGTAGTTGCCTTTGTGGCTGCCGCAGGAGTGCTTGCGCCTGAGGTTGTTGTACTAGCAGCAGGTGCAGTGGTACTACTCTGGGTAGTAACCGTCTTGGATCCATCGGCATTTGTTTGCACAGTGGCGCCTGCTATCGGTTTGCCGTTTGCATCAAGCGCAACAACTTGTGTATTTTTATCAGCCTTTTTTGCGCTAAGCTTTTCGAGAACGCTTGTCGGCATAAACAGACCCATCACAAGCAGTACTCCCATTAAAATTAACCCCGAAAATAGTGATATTGAAACAATTTTTTTAATCATCATGACATTGAAAACTCCTCTGTATGAATTTTATGATTGGGAATACCCATTTTACGTAGCTGCGCTCGCATTGATTTCATCATTGGTGGTGGCCCACAAATGAATATCTCTCTGCCTTGTAGCGAGCCAATTTTATCTTCGATATACTTGCCAGTCAAAAAGCCCTTTTGCTCTTCTGATATGTACGTGTGATACTTGAATTGTGAGTAATGATTAGGTAAGAAGGTATCCAGTGCTTGCTGATCAACTAACTCCTCTTTTTTAACGACACTGTAAAACATATCAATTTGTGGCGAATCGGCTTTGAGGCTACGTGCCATGCTCAAGAAAGGAGTAACGCCTATACCGCCACCCACCCAAACCTGGGGAACATCGCCATAATGCGTATAGCTAAATTTACCAAAAGCGCCTTCGATTTCTGCAATCGTACCAACCTGCAGATGCTTAAGGCTCGTTGTGTAGTCACCAAGTGCCTTCATATATAAGCGTAGTGTTTTTTCACCCGGGGCTGATGCAATTGAAAATGGATGAGCTTCTTTACTGATGCCATCTGCGCCGCTCCACAAAAAACGAGCAAACACAAACTGACCTGGCACAAAATCTATCGGCTTTTCTATTGCTGACATCTCTACGGCAATCGTATTGCCCGCAACCACTGCTACTTTATCAACTTTATACGGCGCTCGGCGTACTAGAATGTTGCCAAGGAGCGTACGATACACAAATGCGGCAAGCCCGATAACAATCCAAACCGCCATATATGTAAATAAGAACGGGCTGCGCTTAACATCTGAACTAATAAAGAGCACATGCAGGCCAGCGAATAAGAACGCAACACCCAAAAAGCGATGTGTGAATAGCCAGATGCGATACGGTAATCGAACAAAAAACGTCATGATAAGTAAAACAACCATACCCCAAAAGGCAATAATGCCAGCGTCAAGGGTTAGGTTTTCTTGAATTGCCGGAAATGACCCTGCCATGTCGGCACCTTTTGGCAACAGCTGTTTTGCAGCCGCCTGCAAAGAAACCAGCGAACCAACTTCTATGTATCGAATCGCCAGAAATAGTGGATGAAATACCAAGAACGCTAGGGCAATACCACCAGTGATGTGATGTGCAATATATACCCGATTAAGCCCACCGAATAGATGCTCAAGCCAACGCTTACGCACCGCTAGAAGCATATTAATTGCGTACAAAACAAAGCCAACAATGCCCAAGATGCGACCAAGGTTAGCGAATACATCGTACCACGTACCATAGCTCGTGCTAATTGGTCGCACTGCAAAAAATACACCCACTGGTATAAGACAAAAAATCCAAATTAGTATCCAACCACCATAGCGTCCGAGCCAGTGTTTGTAGTCATTCTCTGTCATGTGTGTGTTAGTTACCCTCAAAATTAAAAATTATTACCATTTAAGCATAAGTAGATAGGCTCTGCCTAGCTGAGCTTGGCTACTTTTTTGCTTCGTACAATGTAACGACGTATGTTATTGCGTGTTACAAAGAAAGTTCTGGATAAATAGTGCGCGTCACATCATCTATTTCATGACGCAATTGCGGGAATGGCACGCCCTCGCGAGCGCTCACTCCCTCGAGCACCCAAAAGACACGTTCGCTCCAGCCCAACCCACAGGCTGGTGGCATACCGTATTCGAGCATTTCGACAAAATCGATATCGAGCATCATAGCTTCGGCATCACCCGCGTCGC
>Ga0228698_1001192_pt1 | contig 13638 bp, 9 predicted proteins | sample McNCre117_Aug_MG_FD_178015 | JGI IMG/M metagenome (GOLD analysis project Ga0228698, IMG submission 178015) | Freshwater microbial communities from McNutts Creek, Athens, Georgia, United States - 1-17_Aug_MG | ecosystem: Environmental > Aquatic > Freshwater > Creek | place: USA: Georgia...
CGTTGGAGTCCACTTCGTGGTACGAACCGAAGGTCAGCGTGACCTTGACGTCCACCACCGGGAAGCCGGCCAGCACGCCGTTGGGCAGCGTGTCGATCAGGCCCTTTTCCACCGCAGGGATGAATTCGCGCGGCACCACACCGCCCTTGATGGCGTCGACGAACTCGAAGCCCTTGCCCGGCTCCTGCGGCTCGACGGTCAGCACGACGTGGCCGTACTGGCCCTTGCCGCCCGACTGACGCACGAACTTGCCGTCCACGCCTTCGATCTTGGCGCGGATGGTTTCGCGGTAGGCCACCTGCGGCTTGCCGACGTTGGCTTCCACGCCGAACTCGCGCTTCATGCGGTCGACGATGATTTCCAGGTGCAGCTCGCCCATGCCGGAGATGATGGTCTGGCCGGACTCTTCGTCGGTGCGCACGCGGAACGACGGATCTTCGGCGGCCAGACGGCCCAGCGCGATGCCCATCTTTTCCTGGTCGGCCTTGGTCTTCGGCTCGACGGCCTGCGAGATCACCGGCTCCGGGAAGACCATCTTTTCCAGCGTGATGATGGCTTCCGGATCGCACAGGGTTTCACCCGTGGTGACGTCCTTCAGGCCCACGCAGGCAGCGATGTCGCCGGCCAGAATTTCCTTGATTTCTTCGCGCTGGTTGGCGTGCATCTGCAGGATGCGGCCGATGCGTTCCTTCTTGCCCTTGATCGGGTTGTAGACGGATGCGCCCGAGGCCAGCACGCCGGAGTACACGCGCACGAAGGTCAGCTGGCCGACGAACGGGTCGGTCATCAGCTTGAAGGCCAGCGCGGCGAACTTTTCCTTGTCGTCGGCCTTGCGGCTGACTTCCTGATCGTCCTCGTCGGTGCCGGTGACGGGAGGGATGTCCACCGGAGACGGCAGGTAGTCGATCACGGCGTCGAGCATGCGCTGCACGCCCTTGTTCTTGAAGGCCGTGCCGCAGAGCATCGGCTGGATTTCGCAGGCGATGGTGCGCGTGCGGATGGCCAGCTTGATCTCTGCCTCGGTCAGGTCGCCCGTCTCGAGGTACTTGTTCATCAGGTCCTCGGTCGCCTCAGCGGCGGCCTCGACCATCTTCTCGCGCCATTCCTGCGCCTGCGCCTGCAGGTCGGCGGGGATGTCTTCGAAGGTGAACTTCATGCCCTGGGAAGCCTCGTCCCAGAAGATGGCCTTCATCTTGAGCAGATCGACCACGCCCTTGAAGTTTTCCTCGGCGCCAATGGGGATCACCACCGGCACGGGGTTGGCCTTCAGGCGGGTCTTCATCTGGTCGACGACCTTGAAGAAGTTCGCGCCGGTGCGGTCCATCTTGTTGACGAAGGCAAGGCGGGGCACCTTGTACTTGGTCGCCTGGCGCCACACGGTCTCGGACTGCGGCTGCACGCCGCCCACAGCGCAGTACACCATGCAGGCGCCGTCCAGGACGCGCATCGAACGCTCCACCTCAATGGTGAAGTCGACGTGCCCCGGGGTGTCGATGATGTTGAAGCGGTGTTCCGGATAGGACATGTCCATGCCCTTCCAGAAGCAGGTCGTCGCGGCCGACGTGATCGTGATGCCGCGCTCCTGCTCCTGTTCCATCCAGTCCATCGTGGCGGCGCCATCGTGCACTTCACCGATCTTGTGGTTCACACCGGTGTAGTACAGGATGCGTTCGGTCGTGGTGGTCTTGCCGGCATCGATGTGCGCGGAGATACCGATGTTGCGGTAGCGCTCGATGGGGGTTTGACGTGCCATGTGTCACTCCAATAGCCAGAAACGGCGAAAGCCGCCCGGGGTCAGCAGAAACCCTGAGCGGCTGTAGAACGGTGGATCAGAAGCGGAAGTGCGAGAAGGCCTTGTTCGCTTCGGCCATGCGGTGGACTTCGTCGCGCTTCTTCATCGCGCCACCACGGCCTTCGCAGGCTTCCAGCAGCTCATTGGCGAGGCGCTGGGCCATCGACTTTTCGCTGCGCTTGCGGGCCGATTCCTTCAGCCAGCGCATGGCCAGAGCCATGCGGCGAACGGGGCGAACTTCCACGGGAACTTGGTAGTTCGCACCGCCGACGCGGCGGCTCTTGACTTCGACCATCGGCTTTACGTTGTTCAGCGCGGTCATGAAGATTTCGAGGGGATCCTTGCCGGCCTTCTTCTCGACTTGGTCGAGGGCGCCGTAGATGATCCGCTCGGCCACGGCCTTCTTGCCGGACTCCATGATCACGTTCATGAACTTCGAGAGATCGACCGAACCGAACTTCGGGTCCGGGAGGATCTCGCGCTTGGGTACTTCGCGACGACGAGGCATTTCTCTTCCTTCATCTTCAGCTGGCATCGGTTGCCCGACACCCGAAAGACCACTCGTTGCAGGGTCTTTCGCTTACTCGGTGCAGCCGGTCTTACTGTGACTCGGGCCCACCGCAAACTTCCACATCTCAGCTTGACAGCCGGATGTGACCACCTGATTTCAAGAAGACGCCGATCAGGCCTTCTTGGGGCGCTTGGCGCCGTACTTCGAACGCGATTGCTTGCGGTCCTTGACGCCTTGCAGGTCAAGCGAGCCGCGCACGATGTGGTAACGCACACCCGGGAGATCCTTCACCCGGCCGCCGCGCACCAGCACCACGCTGTGCTCTTGCAGGTTGTGGCCTTCACCGCCGATGTACGAGATCACCTCGAAACCGTTGGTCAGGCGCACCTTGGCGACCTTACGAAGTGCCGAGTTCGGCTTCTTCGGGGTCGTGGTGTAGACGCGGGTGCAAACGCCGCGGCGCTGCGGGCAGTTCTGCATCGCAGGCGACTTGGACTTCGTGACTTCGGCCTCACGGCCTTGGCGCACGAGCTGGTTGATGGTCGGCATGGGTAACTTGTTCCCGTTTGAAGTTACGTGACAAATTTTCCGCCTCATCGTCGCCTGAGCTCCGAACCGAAGAACCGGGTGGGCCAGCGAAAAGGCCTGCGAGACGTCGTGAGACATGCGCAGGCAAGACGGAAAAGCCTTCGAGTGTAGCGCGAAGCCGTCATCGATTCAAGGAGTCCCCCAGAGAGGCGTGGCGCCCCCGGTCTGCCCTAGAGTCCTGCCCATGACCGAATGGCGTGACCTGCGATTTCCTTCCATCGACGCGCTGCGCGCTTTCGAGGCGGCGGCCCGGCTGGGCAGCTTCGAGCGGGCGGCCGATGAGCTGGCGGTGACCGCCAGTGCGGTGGGCAAGCGCATCGGCACGCTCGAGGAGTTGCTGGGCGCGCCCCTGTTCAATCGGGGCGTGCGGGCCCTTACGCTGACGGCCACGGGCAAGGAGTACCTGGCCCAGGTGCGCACGGCGCTGGGCCTGCTGGCGTCGGTGCCGCTGCACCGGCGCAGCGCGCAGCGGCGCCGGCGGCTTCGGCTGTGCTCGCCGCCGACCTTTGCGCGCCAGGTGCTGGTGCCGGCCTTGGCGGACCACGCCCGGGTCCAGCCCGAGGTGGAGCTGGAGGTGGTGCTGTCCACGCCCTTCCTGGAGGCCGATGGGCCGCAGGCCGACCTGTATGTGCAGCACGGCGTGCCGGTCGGGGAGGGGCCTACGCTGCGCACGCAGGCGCTGATGACGGACGTGCTGCTGCCGTTGGCGGCGCCGTCGCTGATCGCGCAATGCGGCGGTGCGGCGGTGCGGCCGGCGGACTTGCTGGCCTGGCCGCTGCTGCGCACGCCGCTGGAACCTTGGGCGAGCTGGTTTGCGGCGGTGGGGGTGGCGGGGCCGGAGCCGACCTCTGGGCCACGCCTGGTCGATCTGGGCCTGGTGCTGGAGGCCGCGGTGTGTGGTCTGGGGGTGGTGCTGGCGCGCCCGTCTCTGGCCCGCCAGGCGCTGAACGCTGGTGCACTGCGGCCCGCGCTGCGGACGCTGCCGAGCGGGGGGCTGCCGGTGGCGACGCCGCCGACGCAGTACGTGATCACCATCGCCTCGCCGTTGCCGGAGGCGGCGGTGTTCGCCGACTGGCTGGCGGGGGTGGCGCAGCAGGCGGCGGCCGAGGGGCTGGCCGCGCTTTCCGCCCAGGCCTGAGAAAGTTTCCGGCGTTGGCCGGCGGTGGGTCGATAGCATGCGCCCCGTGTGCGAACGAGGAGACACGCTGTGACCGTCATCACGAACATTGAAGATCTGCGGCTGCTGGCCGAGCGGCGCGTGCCGCGCATGTTCTACGACTACGCCGATTCAGGCTCTTGGACCGAGAGCACCTACCGGGCCAACGAATCGGAGTTCCAGAAGATCAAGTTCCGCCAGCGTGTGGCGGTGAACATGGACAACCGCAGCACCGCGGTGACGATGGTCGGCCAGAAGGCGGCGATGCCGGTGGCCATCGCGCCGGTGGGGCTGACGGGCATGCAGCACGCCGACGGCGAGATCCTGGCGGCCAAGGCGGCCGAGAAGTTTGGCATCCCCTTCACGCTGTCAACGATGAGCATCTGCTCGATCGAGGACATCGCGGCCAACACCACTGCGCCCTTCTGGTTCCAGCTCTACATGATGCGCGACCGCGAGTCGATGGCGCGCATGATCGGCCGGGCGAAGAAGGCCCGCTGCAGTGCGCTGGTGCTGACGCTGGATCTGCAGGTCATCGGCCAGCGCCACAAGGACCTCAAGAACGGCCTGAGCGCGCCGCCGCGGCCGACGCTGGCCAACCTCCTCAACCTGACGACCAAGCCGCGCTGGTGCCTGGGCATGCTGGGCACGCAGCGCCGCACCTTCGGCAACCTGGTGGGCCACGTGAAGTCGGTCAGCGACATGAAGTCCCTGGCGGCCTGGACCAACGAGCAGTTCGACCCGACGCTGTCCTGGGCCGACGTGCGCTGGGTGAAGGAGCAGTGGGGCGGCAAGCTGATCCTCAAGGGCATCCAGGACGTCGAGGACGCGAAGCTGGCGGTGGCCAACGGTGCCGACGCGATCGTGGTCAGCAACCACGGCGGGCGGCAGCTCGACGGGGCGCTGTCCAGCATCGAGGCGCTGCCGGACATCGTGGCGGCCGTGGGCGCGCAGATCGAGGTCTGGATGGACGGCGGCATCCGCAGTGGCCAGGACGTGCTGCGGGCCTGGGCGCTGGGCGCGCGCGGCACGATGATCGGCCGCGCGATGGTCTACGGCCTGGGGGCGATGGGCGAGGCCGGCGTCACCAAGGCGCTGCAGATCCTGCACAAGGAGCTGGACGTCACGATGGCCTTCACCGGCCACACGAAGCTGACCGAGGTGGACGGCTCCATCCTCGTGCCGGGCACCTACCCGCTGCCGCGGCTGTGACGCCGCGCGGCGTGGGCCCGGCGGTCAGTCGATCGGCACGAGGCGATCGACCGCGTCCGTGATCACGCCGCACAGCCCCCAGTCCAGCAGCTCGGCCGCCCGCTCGGGGTCGTTGACGGTGTAGCTCAGCACCTGCAGGCCTCGCGCGATCAGGTCGTGCACGAAGGCCGCGTCGGGAATCAGCCGGTGGTTGAGCACCACGGCGCCGCACTCCAGGCGTGCGGCCACGTCCAGGCAGTCGTCCCAGAGGGTGTCGAGCAGCAGAGCGCGCGGCAGTTCTGGGGCCACGCTGCGTGCGCGGGCCAGCGTTTCCGGTTGGAAGGAGCTGAGCAGCGGCCAGGCGGTGCGCCCGGCGCTGACCGCATCGAACCAGAGTCGGCGCACGGTCTCGGCCACGACCTGCCCGGTGCGGGCGTTCTCGCCGGGCGTCGGCTTGATCTCGAGGTTCAGCGCGTGGCCGTTGGCCAGGCACCAGGCGGCGATGGCCTCCAGCGTCGGCGGCGGCTCGCCGGCAAAGCGCCGGTCCAGCCAGCCCCCGGCATCCAGTCGGGACAGCGTGGCCCAGGGCAGGCTGCCGGCGACGGTGTCGGGGCCGTAGCCCGTGGTCGCGCAGCTCGCGGCCGTCACGGTGCGCGCCAGCGTGGCGTCGTGCATCAGGAAGGGCTGGCCGTCGGCGCTGAGCTTGACGTCGCATTCATAAGCCCGCCAGCCCAGGCTGGCGCCGAGGCGGAAGGCCGCCAGCGTGTTTTCGGGGGCGAGCTTGCCGGCGCCGCGGTGGGCGATCCAGCGCGGGCCGATCCAGGCGGCAGGGGGAAGGACAGCGTTCATCGTGGACCGGGATTGTGGCGCTGCCGGTCTGCGTCGACGCGACGGCCGCTGCCGCCATCGAACCAATGTAACTGCCCGGTCATCGGGCGCAGGTTCAGCGCGTCGCCAGGCTGCGGCACGGCCAGCATGGCGTCCTGGCGCAGCGTGAAGGGCTGATCGCCCAGTCGGCCATGCACCAGGCGCTCGGCGCCGAGCATTTCGACCATCGTGACCCGCAGGGGCCAACCCGGATCGCTGGGGTCGGCGTCGGGCGGGCCGCAGGGGTCGACCACGGCATGTTCCGGGCGCAGGCCCAGCGTGAGCGGGCCCGGGCGGGGCGCCGGGCTCGGCAGGGGCAGCCGCAGCCCGCCCGGCAGCGTGAAGCTCGCCGTGTCGGCCTGGCCGGTCAACAGGTTCATGGGCGGTGAGCCGATGAAGCCCGCGACGAAGGTGCTGGCCGGGTGCCGGTACACCGCCTCGGGCGTGTCGAACTGCTCCATGCGCCCGCCGTTGAGCACGATCATGCGCTGGGCCAGGGTCATCGCCTCGACCTGGTCGTGGGTGACGAACAGGGAGGTGATGCCGAGTTCGGCGTGCAGCTTGCGGATTTCCAGGCGCGTTTGCGCGCGCAGCTTGGCGTCGAGGTTGGACAGCGGCTCATCGAACAGGAAGACCTGCGGCTGGCGCACGATGGCGCGCCCCATCGCCACGCGTTGGCGCTGGCCGCCCGAGAGCTGGCGGGGCTTGCGTTCGAGCAGGGCGCCGAGTTCGAGGATGCGGGCGGCCTTGTCCACCCGCGCTCGGATCTCCGCCTTGGGCTGGCCGGCGATCTTCAGGCCGTAGGCCATGTTGTCGAACACGCTCATGTGCGGGTAGAGCGCGTAGTTCTGGAAGACCATCGCGATGTCGCGCTCGGCCGGCTCCAGGTCGTTGACCACGCGCGCGCCGATGGCGATCTCGCCGCCGCTGATTTCCTCCAGCCCGGCCACCAGGCGCAGCAGGGTGCTCTTGCCGCAGCCGCTGGGGCCGACGATGACGATGAACTCGCCGTCGGCGATCTCGGCGTCCAGGCCGTGGATGACGGGGTGGGCGGCAGCGCCCGTGCCGTAGTGTTTGACGACGCTGCGCAGGCTCAGGGATGCCATGTCATTTCTCGGTGTCCACCAGGCCCTTGACGAACCACTTTTGCATCGCGACGACCACGATGGCGGGCGGCAGCATCGCCAGCACCGCGGTGGCCATCACGACGTTCCACTCCACCATCGATTCGCCGCCCCCGGCCATGCGCTTGATGCCCACGACGATGGGGTACATGTCCTCGCTGGTCGCGGCGATCAGCGGCCAGAGGTACTGGTTCCAGCCGTAGATGAACTGGATCACGAACAGCGCGGCCATCGACGTGGCCGACAGCGGCAGCAGGATGTCGATGAAAAAGCGCAGCGGCCCGGCGCCGTCGATGCGCGCGGCTTCGGCGAGCTCCTCGGGCACGGTCAGGAAGAACTGGCGGAACAGGAACGTGGCGGTGGCCGAGGCGATCAGCGGCACGGACAGGCCGGCGTAGGTGTTGATCAGCTTCAGGTCGGCCACCACCTGGTAGGTCGGCCCGATGCGCACCTCCACCGGCAGCATCAGCGTGATGAAGATCAGCCAGAAGCACAGCCGGCGCAGCGGGAAGCGGAAGTACACCACCGCGAAGGCCGACAGCAGCGAGATGCCGATCTTGCCCAGCGTGATGATCGTCGTGATCACGAAGCTCACCCAGAGCATGCGCGCGACGGGAAGCCCGGTGGCGTCGCGGCCCTGGCCGAGCAGGGCGCTGCGGTAGCTGTCCCAGAGGTGCTGGCCGGGCCACAGCGGCATCGGCGCCTGCACGATGTCCTGCGGGGCGTGCGTGGAGGCGACGAAGGCCAGCCAGATCGGAAAGGCCACCAGCAGCGTGCCGGTGATCATCACCGCGTGCGCGAGCACGCGCAGGAGCGGGCTGCGCTCAACCATGGCGGGTGGTGGCTGCTGCAGTGGCCGCTGCGGTGGCCAGGGCGTGCGGGCGCATCAGTAGTTCACCCGGCGTTCGACGTAGCGGAACTGCAGCACCGTCAGGCCGATGACGATGGCCATCAGCACCACCGACTGCGCGGCCGAGCCGCCCAGGTCCATGCCGCGAAAGCCGTCGAAGTAGACCCGGTAGACCAGCGTCGAGGTGGCCTTGCCGGGCCCGCCCTGGGTGGTGGCGTCGATGATCGCGAAGGTGTCGAAGAAGGCGTACACCAGGTTGATCACGAACAGGAAGAAGGTCGTGGGCGACAGCAGCGGGAACTGCACGGTCCAGAAGCGCCGCCAGGCGCCGGCGCCGTCGATGGCGGCGGCTTCGATTAGCGATTTCGGGATCGCTTGCAGCCCGGCGAGGAAGAACAGGAAGTTGTAGGACAGCTGCTTCCACACCGCGGCCAGCACCACCAGCAGCATGGCCTGGTCGGCGTCGAGCAGGTGGTTCCACTTCACCCCCACGCGGGCCAGCGCCCAGGCCACCACGCCGATCGAGCTGGAGAACATGAAGGACCAGAGCACGCCCGAGATCACCGGGGCCACCGCGTAGGGCAGGATCAGCAGGCTGCGGTAGATCCGCGCGCCCCGGACGACGCGGTCGGCAAAGACGGCCAGCCCCAGCGCCAGGCTCAGGCCGATCGCCGTGACCAGGGCCGCGAAGACCAGCGTGGTGCGAAACGAGTCGACGTAGGTCGCATCGCGCCAGAGCGCCGCGAAGTTTTCCAGCCCGACCCAGCTCACGCTGGCGCCGAAGGCGTCCTGCTGCTGCAGCGATTGCAGCAACGCCTGTGCGGCCGGCCAGAAGAAGAACACGCCGATCACCGCCAGCTGCGGGGCCAGCAGCAGCCACGGCAGCCAACGGGCGCGGAAGACGACGCGTTTGTCCATCGGGCCGGCGGCGTCAGGTCACTTGTTGGCGGCCTGGAACTTCACCAGCAGCTCGTTGCCGCGGGCCACGGCGGCGTCGAGCGCCTCCTTGGCGGTCTTCTTGCCGGTCCAGATCTGCTCGGTTTCCTCGTCCAGGATGGCGCGGATCTGCGGCAGGTTGCCCAGGCGCACGCCGCGCGACTTGTCGGTGGCCTTGCGCACCATCTGGTTGACCGCCACGTCGGTGCCGGGGTTCTTCTGATAGAAGCCCGACTTCTCGGTCAGCTGGAAGGCCGCCGTGGTGATCGGCAGGTAGCCGGTGCGCTGGTGGCTGGCGGCCTGGACTTCGGGGTTGGACAGGAAGTCGAAGAACGCGGCCACGCCCTTGTAATGGTCGGCCGGCTTGCCCGCCAGTACCCACAGGCTGGCGCCGCCGACGATGGTGTTCTGCGGAGCGCCGGCCACGTCCGGGTAGTAGGGCAGCGTCGATTCGGCGAAGGCGAACTTGGCGTCGCGCTTGAAGCCGCCGTAGCTGCCCGAGGAGCCGACGAACATCGCGCATTCGCCCGAGGAGAAGGACGAAGCGGCCTTGCTGGCGCGGCCCTTGTAGACGAACAGGCCCTGCTTGGCCATGTTGCCCAGGTTCTCGAAGTGGCGCACATGCAGCGGCGAGTTGAACTCCAGGCGCGCGTCCAGGCCGCCGAAGCCGTTGTTCTTTGAGGCGTAGGTGACGTTGTGCCAGGTCGAGAAGCTCTCCAGCTGGGCCCAGGTCATCCAGGAGGTGGTGAACGGGCAGCTGCTGCCGCTGGCCTTGAGCTTGGCGGCGGTCGAGACCACCTCCGGCCAGGTGCTGGGCGCCTTGTCGGGGTTCAGGCCGGCGGCCTTGAAGGCGTCCTTGTTGTAATAGAAGACGGTCGTCGAGCTGTTGAATGGGAACGACAGCATCTGCCCGTTCGGGGCGGTGTAGTAGCCGGCCACCGCGGGGATGTAGGCCTTGGGGTCGAACTTGACGCCGCCTTCCTTCATCACCTCGGCCACCGGCTTGATCGCGCCCTTCGAGTACATCATCGTCGCGGTGCCGACCTCGAAGACCTGCAGGATGTCGGGCGCATTGCCGGCGCGGTAGGCCGCGATGCCGGCGGCCATCGACTGGTCGTACTCGCCCTTGTAGGTCGGCACGACCTTGAACTGCGCCTGGCTGGCGTTGAACTGCTTGGCCAGGTCGTTGACCCATTCGCCCAGCGCACCGTCCATCGAGTGCCACCACTGGATTTCGGTCTGGGCCTGGGCGGATCCGCAGGCCGCAGCGGCGGCCACTGCGAGGGTGGCGATGAATCGGTGGCGCATCGGCATGGGAGCTCCTGAGGGGGCGGGCCAGCTCCCGGGGCGGGGCCAGCGACCCGGGGATGCTCGCGGCGCGCCGTGAAACAACTGTGACAAATTGGGCGCCGGCCGTCCTTCCGGGGCGGCGGGCTGGCGCATGGGGTCAACGCCGACGCCGCGCCGGCAAGCACTTCGTTCTGCGGGTAAATCCGGGCCTGAAGTACCATCCTTGGTCCTGCGCGCGCGGTCGGGGGCTGTCATCCGGCCCGACCGAGGCTGCCGCGCCCACCGCCCTTCGCCACGCCTGACCGGCGCCGCGGCCCATGAATGCACCGCTTCCCCTGAACCGCCTGAACGACCCCACCGGCCCGGCCCATGCTGCGGCGAGCGCCTCGCCACGGCTGCGCGAGATTCCGTACAACTACACCTCGCTGTCCGATCGGGAGATCGCCCAGCGGTTGCTCGGACAGCGGGCCTGGACCCTGCTCGATCACCTCCGAGGGGAGCGCCGCACCGGTCGATCGGCGCGCATGCTCTATGAAGTGCTGGGCGACATCTGGGTGGTCCAGCGCAACCCTTACCTCGAAGACGACCTGATCGACAACCCGAAGCGGCGCCAGATGCTCGTCGACGCGCTGCACCACCGCCTGGGGGAGGTGGAAAAGCGCCGCACGCCGACCGAGGACGGGGAGCGCGATGCGATCGTGGGTGAGTTGCTGGCTGCCGCGGGGCAGGCGGTGGAGCGGTTCGCGGCGCAGTTCCGCGCCGTCCACGACCTGCGTCAGCGGGCACGCAAGGTGCTGGGGCGCCACACCCGGCGCGACAACATCAAGTTCGACGGCCTGAGCCGGGTGGCTCACGTCACCGACGCCACCGACTGGCGCGTCGAGTACCCCTTCGTGGTGCTCACGCCCGACACCGAGGCTGAGATGGCCGCGCTGGTGGCCGGTTGCATCGAGCTGGGCTTGACGATCATCCCGCGCGGGGGCGGTACGGGCTACACCGGCGGCGCGGTGCCGCTGACCTGGAAGAGCGCGGTGATCAACACCGAGAAGCTCGAACAGATGACCGAGGTCGAGTTCGTCGACCTGCCGGGCCTTGCGCACAAGGTGCCGACGATCTGGACCGGTGCCGGCGTCGTCACGCAGCGCGTGGCCGATGCGGCCGAGCGCGGCGGGCACGTCTTCGCGGTCGATCCGACGTCGGCGGAAGCCTCCTGCGTGGGCGGCAACATCGCGATGAACGCCGGCGGCAAGAAGGCGGTGCTCTGGGGCACGGCGCTGGACAATCTGGCCAGCTGGAAGATGGTGACGCCCGAGGCCAAGTGGCTCGAGGTGATCCGCCTGAACCACAACCTGGGCAAGATCCACGACGTCGAGGTGGCGAGCTTCGAGCTGCGCTGGTTCGACGCCAGCGGCAAGACGCTCGAGCGCAGCGAGCGGCTGGACATTCCGGGCCGCGTCTTCCGCAAGGAAGGCCTGGGCAAGGACGTCACCGACAAGTTCCTCGCCGGCCTGCCTGGCGTGCAGAAGGAGGGCTGTGACGGCCTGATCACCAGCGCGCGCTGGGTGGTACACCGCATGCCGGCGCACACCCGCACCGTGTGCCTGGAGTTCTTCGGCAACCCCAAGGACTGCGTGCCCTCGATCGTCGAGATCAAGGACTTCATGTTCGCCGAGATGAAGAAGCCCGGCGGCGCGATCCTGGCCGGGCTGGAGCACCTCGACGACCGCTACCTCAAGGCGGTGGGCTACGCGACCAAGAGCAAGCGCGGCGGCTTCCCGAAGATGGTGCTGATCGGCGACATCGTCGGTGACGACGAGAACGCCGTGGCGCGCGCGACCAGCGAGGTGGTGCGCCTGGCCAACGGCCGCTCGGGTGAGGGCTTCGTGGCCGTGTCGGCCGACGCGCGCAAGAAGTTCTGGGCCGACCGCAAGCGCACCGCGGCGATCTCGAAGCACACCAACGCCTTCAAGGTCAACGAGGACGTGGTGATTCCGCTCGAGCGCATGGGCGAGTACACCCTGGGCATCGAGCGCATCAACATCGAGCTCAGTCTGCGCAACAAGATCGCCCTGGCCGACCGGCTGGAAGCCTTCTTCGCCGGCGGCAACCTGCCGTTGGGCCGTGCCGATGACGCGGGTGAAGCGCCGGGCGCCGACCTGCTCGAAGACCGCGTGCAGCAGGCGCTGGTGCTGATCCGCGACGTGCGCGCGCAGTGGCGGCAGTGGATGCAGCACCTGGATGCGGTGCTGCCCAACGAGGCACGCAGCTACTTCGACCAGCTGCAGGACGGCAGCCTGCGCGCGTCCTGGAAGACGCAGATCCTGCGCCCGCTGCAGATGCTGCTGGCGGGGGCGGCCTTTGCACCCATCCTCGACGAGCTCAAGCGCCTCCACAAGGAGGTGCTGCGCGGCCGGGTTTGGGTGGCGCTGCACATGCACGCCGGCGACGGCAACGTGCACACCAACATCCCCGTCAACTCCGACAACTACGAGATGCTGCAGACCGCCCACGAGGCGGTGGCGCGCATCATGGTGCTGGCGCGCTCGCTCAACGGCGTGATCTCGGGCGAGCACGGCATCGGCATCACCAAGCTGGAGTTCCTGACCGACGCGGAGCTGGCGAACTTTGCCGCCTACAAGGCCCGCATCGACCCCGAGGGCCGCTTCAACAAGGGCAAGCTGCTGCGCGCGCAGGACCGCACCGCGGCGCTGGGCGAGGACGCCCGCTCGGCCGACCTGGCCGACGCGTACACGCCCAGCTTCGGGCTGATGACGCACGAGTCGCTGATCATGCAGCAGAGCGACATCGGCGACATCGCCAAGTCGGTCAAGGATTGCCTGCGCTGCGGCAAGTGCAAGCCGGTGTGCGCCACCCACGTGCCGCGCGCCAACCTGCTCTACAGCCCACGCAACAAGATCCTGGCCACTTCGCTGCTGGTCGAGGCCTTCCTGTACGAGGAGCAGACGCGCCGCGGCATCAGCGTCAAGCACTGGGAGGAGTTCGAGGACGTGGCCGACCACTGCACGGTCTGCCACAAGTGCCACTCGCCTTGCCCGGTCAAGATCGACTTCGGCGACGTGTCGATGAACATGCGCAACCTGTTGAGCAAGATGGGCCAGAAGAGCTGGCGGCCGGCCACGGCTGCGGCGATGGCCATGCTCGACACGCGCAACCCGCACGTCATCAAGGCGCTGCGCACGGCGGTGCTCGACTGGGGCGGCAAGGCGGTGAATGTCGGCCACGCGCTGATGGGGAGCTTGGTGCGCCAGCAGACGGCCGCACCGCCGTCCAGCGTCGGGGCGGCGCCGTTGAAGGAGCAGGTGATCCACTTCG
>Ga0228698_1001193_pt1 | contig 13634 bp, 10 predicted proteins | sample McNCre117_Aug_MG_FD_178015 | JGI IMG/M metagenome (GOLD analysis project Ga0228698, IMG submission 178015) | Freshwater microbial communities from McNutts Creek, Athens, Georgia, United States - 1-17_Aug_MG | ecosystem: Environmental > Aquatic > Freshwater > Creek | place: USA: Georgia...
TGCGTTGCGAGGTAGCCGCCACGCAAGTTGTCACTGCCGACCACCGGATAGGCAGCATCGGGCAGCACTGCGCCCCAGACCACCAGTGGCAAGCCTTCGGCTGCCAGTTCATTGAGCAGAAGGTGATGGTTGACCTGACCAATGACCAGCAGTCCACTGACCTGCCCGCTCGTCAAAAGGTCAGTCAAGGCGGCCTTGTGGTCTTTGCGGATGCGCGTCAACAGCAGGTTCATCCCGCGGTCGTTGAGCACATCGGCAATGTGGCCGATCAGGCCCAGTATGAAGGGGTCAGAAATGGGTTGCTCGTCGCCCGTCAGCACCACGACGCCGATCGAGTTGGTCTGGCCCTTGCGCAAATTGGCCGCGCTGTGGTTGATGCGGTAACCGATGTCTTTTGCAATTTCGGCAATGCGTTTGCGCGTTGCCTCCGGGATGCTGGTGTTGCCGCTCAGTGCGCGCGACACCGTGGACGCAGAAACCCCCGCGATACGGGCCAGATCAACCATTTGCACGCGGCCACCGGTATCGGCGATGGTGGGCGTCTTGGTTTTTGCGCTGGTCTTGGATTTGGACTGTGTCGCCGTGCTTTTCATAGGGACGATTTTAGGGGTGTGGGGGCCAAGCAAGGACTCGGACAAACAAAGGTCAAACAGGGCTTTCCTCAAGCGGCCTTCCGGCATGCATCCGTACTCAACCGTGGCAAGAAAGCAATCGATTGCATCCATGTTGGCAAGAGCCTGCCGCCTTGTCAATCCGGCCTTTACCTTGGCCTGTGTCAAGAAGCAGTTTGGGCCCACAAAAACTTTTTGGTTTATTGGGGTAATCCCTACTGTGCAATCGTTTGCGTGAATGATTAAATTCGCTTCGCTTTCGCGGTAGATTGAAAGTCTCAAACACACTCTTAGGAGATCAACGGAATGAAAATCACATTTAAAGCCACCCTGGCAGCCCTTGCGGTTCCCTTCGCAATGAGCGCAGTTCAGGCCGCCACCATCACCATCTCTTGCGGCAACAACGCAGCCGACGTCGAGTTCTGCGGCAAGTTCGCTGAAGACTGGGGCAAGAAGAACGGCCACACGGTCAAGATGTACACCCCGCCCGCTAGCTCCACCGACCAACTGGCCTTGCTGCGCCAGCAGTTCGCTGCCAAGTCCGGTGACATCGACGTGCTGATGATTGACGTGGTGTGGCCCGGTGTGATCAAGGACCACCTGGTGGACCTGAAGAAATACTCCAAGGGTGTGGAGAAAGAACATTTCCCTGCCATCGTTGCCAACAACACCGTGGACGGCAAGCTATTGGGCATGCCCTGGTTCACTGACGCTGGCTTGCTGTTCTACCGCAAAGACCTGCTGTCCAAGCACGGTGTGAAGGTTCCCCAGACTTGGGACGACCTGGCCGCTGGCGCCAAGAAGATCCAGGACGCCGAGCGCGCAACCGACAAGGACTTCCAGGGCTTCGTGTTTCAGGCCAAGGCCTACGAAGGCCTGACCTGCGACGCGCTGGAGTGGGTGTACAGCTACGGTGGCGGCACGATTGTTGACGGCAAGGGTGAGATCACCATCAACAACCCCCAAGCCGCCAAGGCGCTTGACGCTGCGGCTTCCTGGGTTGGCACCATTGCCCCCCAGGGCGTGATGAACTACGGTGAAGAAGACGCCCGCGGCGTGTGGCAAAACGGCAAGGCTGCGTTCATGCGCAACTGGCCCTATGCATGGTCTCTGGGCCAGGCCGCTGACAGCCCCATCAAGGACAAGATCGGCGTGGCTGCATTGCCCGCCGGCACTGGCCCAGGCGCCAAGAAGGCAGCCACATTGGGCGGCTGGCAACTGGCTGTGAACAAGTACTCGCAGAATGTGGATGCAGCCGCTTCGCTGGCGCTCTACATGACCAGTGCGGATATCCAGAAGAAGCGTGCTGTGGGCGGTTCCTACAACCCCACCATCCCGGCTTTGTACAAGGATGCTGACGTTGCCAAGGCCAACCCATTCATGATCGAACTGCTGGATGTGTTCACCAACGCAGCAGCCCGTCCTGCCACTGCCACCGGACTGAAGTACCCCGAAGTGTCTCAGGCATTCTGGGATGCTGCCCACGACGTGATGGAGAAGAAGTCTGACGGCGCTACCGCTGTGAAGAAGCTCGAAGCCAAGCTGAAGACCATCAAGAAGGCCAAGTGGTAATTAGAGTGTGAATCGACTGCGCCCTGTGAGGCGCAGCTTGGGTGGGGCCACTGTTCGTTAGAGAGTGCGCCCCTTTTTTTTATCCTTCCCTGGTGGTGGTCCTGCGCATGAAAAATCGAGCAAAAATTGCCTGGATGTTCCTGGCGCCCATGTTGGTGCTGATGGTGTTTGTGGCCGGTTGGCCTTTGGCGCGTTCCATTTGGTTCAGCTTTACCGATACCAACATCAACAACCTGGCCGAATACAACTACGTCGGCTTTGACAACTATTTTTCGGAATACGGCCTGTTTGGCAATTCCGTTCTTTCTGCAGAGTTTTGGGGTACAGACTGGGGTGTCTCGATCAAGAACACCTTCGAGTTTTCCATTATTTCGGTGGTGCTGGAAACCCTGACCGGTTTGGGCGTAGCCATGCTGCTGAACCAGGAGTTCAAGGGTCGCACACTGGTGCGCACCGCCGTGCTGGTGCCATGGGCCATTCCCACCATTGTGTCGGCCAAGATGTGGGGGTGGATCCTGCATGACCAGTTCGGCCTGATCAACCAATTGCTGATGGACGCCGGGCTGATTGCCCACAAGATTGCTTTCACTGCCGACCCGAATTACGCGCTGATGACGGTGGTGGCGGTGGACGTATGGAAGACCACGCCCTTCATGGCGCTCCTGATTCTGGCGGCCCTGCAAACCCTGCCCAAGGATTGTTATGAAGCCGCGCGGGTGGATGGCGTACATCCGCTGCGCGTGTTCTGGAAAGTGACATTGCCGTTGATCCGTCCGGCCTTGCTGGTGGCGGTGGTGTTCCGCATGTTGGATGCGCTGCGGATTTTCGATCTGATCTATGTGCTGACGTCCAACAGCGGCAGCACCATCAGCATGTCCGGCTTTGTGCGCCGCGACATGGTGGACAACGGCAACCTGGGCTCCGGTTCGGCGGGTGCGACTTCGCTGACCCTGATTATTTTTGTGGCCGCCGTATTGTTCCTGCGGGCAACCCGCGTCAAACTCAATGAGGAGTCCAACTGATGAACGACCGTCCTGTTTGGGGCTCCGTAGTCCTTTATTTTTTTGCCGCGCTGGTGGTGGTCATATCGGTTTATCCGTTTCTGTACACCATCACGACCTCCCTGAAGTCCGGCACCGAGTTGTTCAGCACGGCGCTTTTGCCGGCGCACCCGTCGTTGAACAATTACGTCACCCTGTTCAAGGGCAAGCAGCCGTTTGGCACGCAGTTGTGGAATTCCATCATGGTGGCGACCACCACCGTCGGCATTTCCATGTTCATGGCCATCACCGCTTCGTATGCCTTGGGGCGTATCAACTTCAAGGGAAAGAGTGCCTTGCTGCTGACGATCCTCGCGGTGTCCATGTTCCCGCAGGTGGCGGTGCTGTCCGGCATGTTTGAACTCATGCAAGCACTCGGCCTGTACAACCGCACCATGGGGCTGGTCTTGCCCTACACCGTCTTCACACTGCCATTTACCGTGTGGATGCTGACCACCTTTATGCGCGGCATGCCCAAGGAACTGGAAGAGGCGGCCATCATGGACGGCTGCGGTCCGATGCGGATTATTTTTTCGGTGTTCATGCCCTTGCTGGCACCGGCGCTGGTGTCCACCGGGCTGCTGGCCTTCATCGGTGCCTGGAACGAGTTCTTGTTCGCGCTGACCTTCGTGTCGGACGACTTCAACCGCACGGTGCCCGTAGGGATCTCGATGATCTCCGGTGCCACGGCCTATGAAATCCCGTGGGGCAGCATCATGGCCGCATCCGTCATCGTGACCGTTCCGCTGGTAGTACTGGTCCTGGTGTTCCAGAAGAAGATTGTTTCCGGCCTCACTGCCGGTGCCGTGAAGGGCTGAGGCGCAATGACTGATTCCATGAAAAAGGCAAGCAACAACGAATGGTGGCGCGGCGGCGTTATCTACCAGATCTATCCGCGTTCGTATCAGGACAGCAATGGCGATGGCGTGGGTGACATACCCGGCATTACCGCCCGCCTGGAACACATTGCCCGGCTTGGTGCCGATGGCATCTGGCTGTCGCCGGTGTTCAAGAGCCCGATGAAGGATTTCGGCTACGACATCTCGGATTACCGCGACATCGACCCCCTGTTTGGCACGCTGGATGACTTTCGTGCGCTGGTAAGCCATGCGCATGGCCTGGGCCTGAAAGTGATGGTCGATCAGGTGCTCTCGCACACCTCCGATCAGCATCCGTGGTTCAAGGAAAGTCGCAGCAGCCAGGACAACCCCAAGGCGGACTGGTATGTCTGGGCGGATGCCAAAGGCGACGGCAATCCGCCCAACAACTGGCTGTCGATTTTTGGTGGCAGTGCCTGGCAGTGGGACACCGGTCGTTTGCAGTACTACATGCACAACTTTCTCACCTCGCAGCCCGACCTGAACTTCCACAACCCTGCAGTGCAACAGGCCTTGCTGGATGATGTGCGTTTCTGGCTGGAGCTTGGGGTAGACGGCTACCGTCTGGATACCGCCAACTTTTACTTCCACGACCAGCAACTGCGCAACAACCCCGGTCGCGGCAAGCCCGCAGCCGATGACCCGGCGGTCGATTCAGTGAACCCCTACGGCTGGCAGTGGCACCACTTCGACAAGAGCCAGCCGGAGAATCTGGTGTTCCTGCAACGCCTGCGTGCATTGGTCGATGAATACCCCGACACCACCATGGTCGGTGAGATCGGTGACGACGACGGACTCGCGCGCATGGCGCAGTACACCAGCGGCGGCGACAAGCTGCATATGGCGTATTGCTTTGACTTGCTTGGCAAGCAAAACAGCGCAGCGTTTTTGCACGGACTGTTTTCACGCTTCCTCGACATCGTGGGCGATGGTTGGCCCTGCTGGGCCTTGTCCAACCACGATGTGGTGCGCGTGGCTACACGCTGGGGCGGAAATCAGCCCGATGCGCGCATGCTGCGACTGGCAGCGGCCTTGCAGATGTCGGTGCGTGGCAGCCCCTGCATTTATCAGGGAGATGAGCTCGGCCTGCCCGAAGCCGACATCGCTTTTGAAGATTTGCAGGACCCGTTTGGCATCAACCTCTGGCCCAAGTTCAAGGGGCGTGACGGCTGCCGCACCCCCATGCCGTGGAATGCCGATCAGGTCCACGGTGGCTTTGGCCCCGCCAAACCCTGGCTGCCAAGCGCTGCGGAACACCTAGCGCTGGCGGTGGACTTGCAGCAAGCCAATAGTGCCAGCCTGATGCACTTTTACACGCGCCTGCTGCACTGGCGCCGCGGCCAAAGCGCTTTGGTGAAGGGCAGCATGGTCTTGCTGGATTTGCATCCGCAAGTATTTGCCTTTGTCCGCGAACACGAAGACAAGAAGCTGCTGTGTGTATTCAATTTCAGTGCCGACTCCGCAAGCTGGGCATTGCCAGCGGAGTTTGCATCGGCCAAACCCCTTGCAGATAGTCCGGTTGCGGGTGGCTCCGTGGCCGGTGGTGCGGTCGCGCTGCAGCCCTGGGGTGGCGTCATCATGAGTCTGTGAAACAGAGAAGGAAAAACAACCATGTCCAAAATCGAATTTCGTGATGTGTGCAAGCGCTATCCGGGCGCGCCATCCCTGACGATCAACAACGCCAATCTGGTCATTGAAAAAGGCGAGTTCTGCGTCTTCGTCGGCCCCTCCGGATGCGGCAAGTCCACCTTGCTGCGCATGGTCGCCGGCCTGGAAGACATCACCAGCGGCGACATGTTCATTGACGGTGAGCGCGTGAACGACTTGCCACCGGCGCGCCGCGGCGTGGCCATGGTGTTCCAGAGCTACGCGCTGTATCCGCACATGACCGTGCGTGAAAACATGGCCTTCGGACTAAAAGTGTTGGGTTCGGATGCAGGAGCAATCGACACCAAGGTGCGTGAGGCCGCCGAAGTGCTGCAACTCACCCCCTTGCTGGACCGCTTGCCCAAGGCTTTGTCGGGCGGTCAACGCCAGCGTGTGGCGATTGGCCGCGCCATCGTGAAGCAACCCCGCGTGTTCTTGTTTGACGAGCCCTTGTCCAATCTGGATGCTGCGCTGCGGGTCCAGACGCGTCTGGAAATTGCCAAGTTGCACCATGACATTGGCAGTGCCAGCATGATCTATGTGACGCACGATCAGGTGGAAGCGATGACGCTGGCCGACAAGATCGTGTTGCTCAACACCGGTGAACGCATCGCCAAATTCGGTTCCGTGGCGCAGGTTGGAAGTCCCTTGACTCTGTACCACCGCCCGGCCAGTTTGTTTGTCGCCGAGTTCATTGGTTCGCCCAAGATGAACGTGATGCCTGGCACCTTGCAGTCCAGCCAAGCCGATCAGGCCGAAGTCAAGGTGGGCCAGACGACATTGACAGCGCGCGTGAACGCGCAGCGACTCGTCAATGGCGCCAAGGTCACCGTGGGCTGCCGTCCAGAAGACATTGAGCTGACCACCGCAGGCGCGCCCAACAGCATTTCCATGCGCATCAAGCACATCGAAAAGTTGGGTGAAGCGTCGCTCTTGTATGTGGAGGCCGATGGGCTGCCGCTGATGACGGTGCGTGTCGACGGAACCACCACCTTGAAGACCGGTGAGCACATCGCTTTGCACATGCCGGCCAGTCTGGTGCATGTGTTTGATGCGGATGAACAGGCTTGCGAACGCACGGTTGATTTGCCGAGCTGATGCGCGGCGTTGAAGCCCATCAGGCGTAGCGCACGCTGAACCCCCACCGCGGCTGCCGGCTCTCAAGCCGGTAGCCTTTTTTAATTCAGGACGCGTATGAAAAAGACCGATTGGTGGAAGACCAGCACCGTTTACCAGATTTACCCGCGCAGCTTTTGCGACAGCAATGGCGACGGCGTAGGCGATTTGCCGGGCATCACGTCCAGGCTGGACCATTTGCAACAACTCGGCGTCGATGTGGTCTGGCTGTCGCCGGTGTACAAGTCGCCCAACGATGACAACGGCTACGACATCAGCGACTACCGGGACATCATGGAAGAGTTCGGCACGCTGTCTGACTTTGACGCCATGCTCGCCGGCATGCACCAGCGCGGCATCAAGCTGATGATGGATCTGGTGGTCAACCACAGCTCTGACGAGCACGCCTGGTTCAAGGAAGCGCGCAAGAGCCGCGATAACCCGTACCACGATTACTACATCTGGCGCGATCCGCAGCCCGATGGCTCCCCGCCAACGAATTGGGAGGCTGCCTTCAATGGTTCGGTGTGGGAGTTCAATGCACCCACCGGCGAGTACTACCTGCACATGTTCAGCAAGAAGCAGCCCGACCTGAATTGGGAAAACCCCACCGTGCGCCAGGAGGTATACGCCCTGATGCGTTTCTGGCTGGACCGTGGCGTGGACGGGTTCCGCATGGACGTGATCAACATGATTTCCAAGCCGTGGCAGGCCGACGGTTCGTTGCCGCAGGCGCCGGTGGTGCGGGACGGGTTCTTGCAGCCTGGTTTTGCGCTGACCTGCAACGGCCCGCGCCTGCTGGAGTTTCTGCGCGAAATGCGCGAACAGGTGCTGGACCATTACGACTGCATCACCGTGGGCGAAGCCCCGCTGGCCACCATCCGCCAGGGCCGCGAACTGACGCACCCCACCGAGGGCGCGCTCAACATGCTGTTCCAGTTCGAGCACATGGATCTGGACAGCGTGGGTGGCCACATCAACGGAAAATGGGCCTTGAAGCCGCTGCACTTGCCCGACCTCAAGGCCACCATGATGCGCTGGCAGGACGCGCTGGAAGGGCAGGGCTGGAACAGCCTGTACCTTAGCAACCATGACCAGCCGCGCCCGGTTTCGCGCTTTGGCGATGACGGGACATACCGCGTGCAGTCGGCCAAGATGCTGTGCACCTTCTTGCACGGCCTGCAGGGCACGCCGTATGTGTACCAAGGCGAAGAGCTGGGCATGACCAATGTGGCATTCGCCAGCATCGACGACTACAAGGACATTGAAATCCTCAACATGTACCGCGTGGCCGTAAACGAGCGCGGACAGGACCCGGAGCAGGTGATGCGCTCCATCTGGGCCAAGGGCCGCGACAACGCCCGCACGCCCATGCAATGGAGCAACACCGCGCAAGGTGGCTTTTCCACCGGCACGCCCTGGATCCGGCCCAACAGCAACATCGCCGAAGTGAATGCCGAGCAGGCGCTGGGCGACGCCGATTCTGTTTTCCATTACTACCGCCGGATGATTGCGCTGCGCAAGACCTTGCCGCTGCTGGTCGATGGGCACACCACCATGTTGCTGCCCGAACACCCGCAGTTGGTGGCTTACCTGCGCACGCCGCCCAGTGGCTCCACGCCGCAAGGGGCGCAGGCCCTGTTGGTGGTGTGCAACTTCTCGGCAACGCCATGCACCTTTGGCTTGCAGGAGGACGTGCGTTGCCAGAAGGCGGAGTTGTTGCTGGGCAATTACCCGGTTTCGGCCGACGGGCTGGCGCAGCGCTTGCGCGCGCTGCCGCTGCGCCCATTTGAGAGCCTGTTGTTGCGCCTGGCCTAACGCGCGGGGACGAAGCGGGCGCCCCACGCCAGCAGGCTGGCGCCTGCCACCACAAACGACAGCGCAGCCGTGAGTGAAACGGCTTGGGCGATGCCGCCAATGAGTGGCGGCCCGATCATGAAGCCGGCGTAGCCAATGGACGATATGGACGCAATCGCCGCCGCACGGCTGTTGCCTGGCACGCGGGTGGCTGCGTTGTACAAAATTGGCACCACCTGGGCCAGACCCGCGCCCACCAATGCGTAGCCGGCGATGGCGACCCACGGGTTGCCGGTGATCAGCACCGCCGCCATGGCAAAGGCGGTGGTCATGCCGCCGATCCGCAAAATCGTGCGCTCCGCCACGCGCATGCGCAGTGCATCACCCGTGAAGCGCATCACCGCCATGGCGCCGGAAAACGCGGCATAGCCCATTGCTGCGTGGTCTTGTGTCATGTGTACCTCTTGCTTGAGGTACAGCACGGACCAGTCGTACATCGCCCCTTCGGCCGTCATGCCGGCAAACGCCAGCAGGCCAATGAGGAGCAAAACCCCTTTGGGCCAGACAAAGTGCGCCAGGGGCATGTCGCTTTCGCCGTTGTTGTCATTGTCCGGGTGCGTTGCCAGCATCCAGCGCGATGCCAGTGTCACCCAAAGGGCGAAGCCGGCGCCCATGGCGCCCAGCTGCCAGGACGCCGCCACGTCGGCGCGGATCAGCGCCCCGGTCAATGCCGCACCCAGCATGCCGCCCAAGCTGAAGTTGCCATGCAGATTGCCCATGATGGCGCGCCCACCGACCGCCTCCAGCGCCGAGCCTTCGGTGTTGATGGCTACGTCCAGCAGACTCATGCACGCGCCAAACAGCACATTGGTGAGCAACAGCAGGGTCAGCGACGGCCAATGCAATACCGCGGCCAACAGGCAGCCCATGGCGAGCGCTGACCAGGCGGCTGCGCCCCGCGCCCCTAAATGGGCGATCACACGCCCGGCCACCAGCAGTGACAACACCGCCCCCAGCGCGGCCGCCATCAGCACCCCCGAAAGCGCTGCTTCGCCCAATTGGTATTGGGCTTTGATCGACGGAATGTGCACCCCCCATGCCCCGCCAAACAAGCCCAGCGCCGCAAACTGCAGACGCGTCGCCCAAATGGCCCTTCGCACCTGAATGGGCTTGGCGAGTGCTTCGAGATGCGACGCGGGGGTGGGCGTAAGTGGGTCCGGGTTGTTCACGCCGGGCCAATCTGAACGGGCATTCCAGTGCGCGCGCTTTCGTAAATGGCATCCAGAATTTCCATCACGATCAGTCCCTGTTCGCCGCTCGCGTCGTGCGGGCGGTCGCTCAGGATGGCCTCGGCGTAATGGTGCATGGCCGATAGCGCCGGTGTCGTGGGCGTGTTGACATGGATGTTGACCTGCGCGCCGTTGAGCTCCTGAAAGATGTCGGCACGGAAGGTGTAGCCCTCGTTGAGGTTCTTCTGCAACAAGCCAGCCTTGGTGCCCAGCAGCCGCGTCTCCATCAGGTCGGCCTCCTGGATATTGGCGGCCCAGGACGCTTCCAGCGACAGGGTGGCGCCGTTCTCGAAACGGATGAAGCCCGCCGCCAGGTCTTCCACATCAAAGGTCTTGCCCGCCGCCGCCGCAAGCGGCCCCGCGATAGGGTTGTAGGTATTGCCCATGACCCAGGTGGGCTTGGGGTAGTCCATCAGCCAGAGCGCAAGGTCCAGTCGGTGCACGCCCAGGTCAATCAGCGGGCCACCGCCGGCCAGCGCTTTGGTGCCAAACCATCCACCAAACCCCGGCATTCCCCGGCGCCGGTGCCAGACCGACCGGCCGAAGTAAATATCGCCGAATACGCCGGCATCTTTCTGCGCCTTGAGCGCTTGGGACTGCGCACTGAAACGGTAGGAGAAGTTGATCATCAGCCGCTTGCCCGCGCGCTGCGCCGCAGCCAGCATGGCACGGCCTTCCATCGCGTTCATCGCCATGGGTTTTTCGCACAGCACGTGGCTGCCCGCTTCCAAAGCAGCAATGGTCAGGTCCTTGTGAAATTTATTGGGCGTGCACACGCTGACGACATCGGGCTTTTCGGCCTGCAACATGGCCAGCGGGTCGGTGTAGCGGGCTAAAACGCCGAACTGCTCCCCCACCGTGTCGAGCCGGTTCGGGTCGGTATCGGCAATCGCCACTACCTCCACATCCGGGTGTTGGCGCCAGCCTTCGATGTGCATGCGGCCAATACCCAGCCCGATGATGCCCACGCGCAGTGTGCGGCCAGGACGTGTGCCCACCGCAGTTGCAACGGCAGCGGGGATGGTGCTTTGGAAAGTGTCCATCAAATGTCTCCCTTGCTTTGAACAATGCCCACTTTGGAGAACTGGACGTTCTTGGGCTTTAGCGTTTCCAGCGGCGCCGTATTCGGACAGACGTCCACGATGCGCACACGCTCTGCGGCCCATTGCACGGCGTTGGAAATCACGCGTTGCACGTTGGCGTCAAAGTAGGTTGGGTACGCTTCATGGCCGGGCCGGAAGTAAAAAATGCGCCCGTGGCCGCGCTGCCAACACAGGCCCGAGCGAAATACCTCGCCGCCTTCAAACCACGAAATAAACACCGTTTCGTCCGGGGCCGGCACATCGAAACGCTCGCCGTACATCTCTTCATACGGAAGCTCGAAATATTCGCCCAAACCCGCGGCAATCGGGTGCGAGGGCTCAATCACCCAGATGCGCTCTTTCTCGTCGGCCTCGCGCCACTTGAGTGAGCAATGGGTGCCCAGCATGCGCCGGAATATTTTGGAAAAATGGCCCGAGTGCAACACGATCAGGCCCATGCCTTCCAGCACGCGACGTTGCACGCGTTCAACAATCGCGTCGTCCACTTTGCCATGCGCTTTGTGGCCCCACCAAATCAGCACCTGGCAGTTATGAAGCCGCTCCTCAGTCAGTCCATGTTCCGGTTCGTCAAGCGTGGCGGTGCTCACCTCCACCGGCAGCGCGCCCGGGTTGAACCCCGGCACAGCGCGCAGCCCATCGGCAATGGCGGCATGAATGCCTTGCGGGTAAATGGCCGCAATGGCCGGGTTTTCGCGTTCGTGTTCGTATTCGTTCCAGACGATGACGTTGATCTTGGATGTCATATTGCAGTGCAGTAAAAGTAGGTGGATGAAAATTTCTGCAAGTAGGAAATTTCATTGGGAAAGATACCGCGCGCTGCTACATTTGCGGCATTCAACAGGTGCTACGCAGGCGCTATAAATAGTAAAAAACTTAGGACGATGGATGGACCTTGTGGACCCTGCATTCGGCCCATTGCGCACAGAGGCCCATGCGCCAGCGGGCCAGCGCATGCGCGCCGCGTTGCAAACTTTTATCCAGCACGCCGCGCATGGTGTGCTGACGGTTCTGCCAATCCCTGGCTACACCGCAGAGACCCGGCGCGGACCCGGCCATTTCCACATGGGCGCTGAGCTTTTTCTGCAGATGCAGGGGCATACCGACTTTTGGCTTCCACATGCGCAGCAGCGTCTGGAACCCCTGCAAGCGCTGGTGATGCCACCGAAATTGCTGCACGATGAACACGTCCAGGACGGGCGCGATGCGGAATTTGCCAACATCGTGATTTACGCGGACAGCCAGATGATGACGTGCCACCTGGCCTTTCAGGATTCACCGGGGCGACCGGGCATCCTGCATCTGGAGCAGTGCCGCCATGTGGAGGCCGCACGCATTCAAGGGTGGCTCGCTGATGCCGCCATACCGCCCGCATCCGACGAAGTGGCGTTGTGGGCCGTTCAGCAACGCGCATTGGTCTTGACCGTTCTGGTGGCCGTGCGGCGCTTGCTCGATGCTCCGGCGAGTGCCGAGTCCCGTGAACCCGCGTTGCTGGCCAAATTGCGCGTGCTGGTTCAAAACCGGTTGGGCGATCCGGAGCTGACCGTTGCGAGCCTCGCCATGAGTCTGGGCTGCACGCCCGACTACCTTTCGCACCTGTACAGCCGCGAAACGGGTGATCATTTGCGCGGCATGATTCAAAGCCAGCGCCTCTCGCGTGCGGCAAGACTGCTGGCCGAGGGCGATGCAGCGGTCAAGGAGGTTGCCTGGTGTTGTGGCTTTGGCAGCGCCAGCTATTTCATCCGCAGCTTCCGCCAACAATTCGGCATGACGCCACATAGCTATCGCATGGCAGTAAAGGTGGCATAAACCGGGTATTGGGTTGATGAAATGCTGGTGGTTTGGTTAAAGGTGTGTGCAATATTCTGTTTAATGCCCTATTGGGGCGTAAACTTTGCGAATGAATATGCTGCAGGCGAATTTTTTGACTATTCCACTGGTCCTGGTGGTGGATGACACACCAGAAATTTTGTCGCTGATTCATTCGCACTTGAGCATATCGTATCAAGTCAAGAGTGCGAACAATGGCCGAAAGGGCTTGCGAATTGCCAGAAGTGACCCGCCCCCTGACCTGATTCTTCTGGACATCATGATGCCGGGTATGGACGGGTACGAGGTCTGTACAGAACTCAAAGCCGACCCGAAAACGCGTGACATTCCCGTGATATTTCTCACGGCCAAGTCCGAGATTGAAAACGAAGAACGCGGCTTCGCGCTTGGCGCCATGGACTACGTGACGAAACCCATTGGCCCGAGCGTGCTGCTGGCGCGCGTCAAAACGCAGATTGCCGCGCATGCCCAGCGGCGCAGTCTGGAAGGTATGTTCAATGATGTGGTCGAATTTGCGCCGGTCATATTTTTGGTCGCCGACGAAGGCTTGCATATTGTGCGAACCAATGCGCAGGCTGAAAAGCACTTTGGTTACAGCCGCAGGGAGCTTCTGGCAATGAACTTGCAGGAGTTGTTGCCCTTTGGCCTGGACCATTTGCATGCCAATTCATCGCAGCTCAATTCCACACCCGGCGAAGCCAGCATAGACCTCAACCCCGAGTTGCAATGCGTGCGCAAAGACGGCTCCAACTTT
>Ga0228698_1001194_pt1 | contig 13629 bp, 9 predicted proteins | sample McNCre117_Aug_MG_FD_178015 | JGI IMG/M metagenome (GOLD analysis project Ga0228698, IMG submission 178015) | Freshwater microbial communities from McNutts Creek, Athens, Georgia, United States - 1-17_Aug_MG | ecosystem: Environmental > Aquatic > Freshwater > Creek | place: USA: Georgia...
AGGCCCCGCCGCGGTCGCCGCCGGCAACCCGGCCACGCCGGTGGCCGAGCCGCCCGCCGCCGCCCCGGCCGAGCCCCTGACCGTGGCCCGCATGGTGGATGCCGACGTGCCGCGCAGCCTGATGGCCCGCGTGCACCGCGGCGAAGTGGACGTGCGCATCAACGTGTCCCCGGACGGCCAGGTGCTCGAGGCCAGCCTGGTGCGCGCCTCGCACCCGGCCCTGGCCAACCCCGCTCTGGACGCGATCCGCCAATGGCGTTTCAACAGCGCCAGCGCGCCGCGCAGCGCCGAGATCCGCATGGTGTTCGACGAGAACACCTGACGCGGGCCAGCGCCGGTCACCCGCCGGCATGACCGGCCCGGGGCCGGCCCGGCTCAGGCCTGCTCTTCGACGATCTTCAGGAACAGGTCGCGGTCGGGCGCGAACTCCAGGTACAGCGGCAGCAGGGCCCCGCCCAGCGCGCGCGCATCCGGGCCCGCCTCGCCCAGCAGCAGCTGCGGACGCGCCACGCCTTCCCAGTCGTAGCGGCCGAACTGCCGCGCCACGGCGCCGGCCAGCGCCAGCTGCAGCTCGCGGCTGAACGAGCCGTCCAGGATCACTGCGCCCAGGTCCAGCAGGCAGCAACTGGACTGCACCGCCATGGCGATGCCGTTGGCCGCGTCTTCCAGCCAGGCCTCGGTGGCCACCAGCCACGGGGCCTGCAGCGCCCGGGCATCGCTGGCCGCGTCCGGCTCCAGCCCGGCCTCGCGGTAGCGCTGCTCCAGCGTGATCAGGGACGCGATGGCCAGCAGCTGCGGTGGTGCCGCGGCACCTGCCAGGCCCACGGGCATCGACCCCACAGCGCCGGCATTGCCGTGCAGGCCGCCGCGCAGGTGGCTGTCCAGCACCAGGCCGCCGCCGATGAAGGTGTCGATGAACAGGTACAGGTAGCTGGGCACGCTGCGGCCGCGCCCGGCCACCAGCTCGGCCACGCAGGCCGCGGCCGTGTCCTTGAGCAGGGACACCGGTGCGTCGATCATGGCCTGCACACCCGCGCGCAGGTCCACGTCGCGCCAGGCCTGGGCCAGCGCGTCGGGCATGCCCAGCAGGGTATGCCAGCCGCCCATGGACAGGGGCGCGGCAATGCCCACGCCCGCGATGCGTTCGCGCTGGGCCGGCACCAGGGCCGTCAGCACCTGGTCCAGGTGCTCGCGGATGCCGGCCAGCAGGCCGGCCGGGTCGGGCACCTCGTAATCGAAGCGCGAGCGCGCACGCGCCGCGCCGGTGAAGTCGATCAGCACCACGTCCAGGCTGCGCCGGCCCACCTTGATGCCCACCGCATAGGCGCCGTCAGGGTTCAGCGCCAGCGGCACCGAGGGCTGGCCGACCTTGCCGCGCAGCGGCGCGCCGCGTTGCAGCAGGCCGTCGTCGACCAGGTGCTTGGTGATCTGGGACACCGTCTGCGGTGTCAGGTGGGTCTGGCGCGCGATCTCGGCCCCGGGCAGGGGGCCGTGCAGGCGGATGGCCTGCAGCACCACGCGCTCGTTGTACTGGCGCAGGCCGCCCTGGCTGGAGCCGCGCTGGCGCAGCGGCTCGGCCCGGGGCGCGGGGGGGCTGCGGTCAGGGGACAAGGGGCTCCGCCAGCACGCCCTTGGCGAACAGGAAATTGCCGTAGGGCTGCAGGTCGCCGGTCAGCACGATGGCGAACGCGCGGCGCACCCGCTCGTAGAACGCGAAGCGTTCGATCGGCGCGCACTGCCCGGGCTGGGCATGGCCGCCTGCGGCCAGCATCGCGACCACGCCGCGCTGTTGCGCGCTCAGATACCCCTCCGGGGTGTTTTCCACCTGCATGTAGGCCACCGGCTGCGTCACCGACGCATCCAGCGGCAGCAGGCTCAGCACGGCCTTGGCCACCCGCTCCACGCCCACGCCGGGCAGGTGGATCACCGGGCGGTCGGCGCCGGCGCGCGCCAGCGAGGCCGCGGTGAAGTTGGCATCGGCGATGACGATCTCGTCCCCATGGCCCATCTCGGCCAGCACCTTGAGCAGGTCGGGGGTCAGCAGCGGGTCAATGCCCTTGAGCATGGCAAATCCTGGAAAGAAGGGGGCAGCGTCCGCGGGGTGCGGTCAGCCGTGCGCGGTCAGCAGTGCGCGGTCAGCGGGTGGTGGGCCGTGGTCAATGGGCCAGGCATTCTGCCGGGATGTCCTCGGGCCGCATGGCCCCGGTCATCACAGCCACGGTGTCGCTCATGCTGATCTTCTTCGGGTCGAGCACGGCGGCGCGGCGGCCCAGGCGGGCCACGTGGATGCGGTCGGCGATCTCGAACACATGGGGCATGTTGTGCGAGATCAGCACCACGGGCAGGCCCTTGTCGCGCACGCGGCGGATCAGTTCCAGCACCATGTTGCCCTCCTTCACGCCCAGCGCGGCGGTGGGCTCGTCCATGATCACCACGTGCTGGGCGAACGCGGCCGCACGGGCCACGGACACGCACTGGCGCTGGCCGCCCGACAGGGTCTCCACCGCCTGGGTCATCGAGCGGATACCCACCTTGAGGTCGTTCATCCGGGCGATGCTCTCCTCGAGCATCTTCTTCTTGTCCAGCATGCGCAGAACGTTGCCCAGGAAGCCGGGGCGGCGCAGTTCGCGGCCCAGGAACAGGTTCTCGGCGATGGTCATGGCCGGGGCCACGGCCAGGTCCTGGTACACGGTCTCGATGCCGGCGCGGCGCGCGTCGATGGGCGAGCGGAAGTCGACCTTGACGCCGTCCAGCCGGATCTCGCCCTCATCGGGCACCACGGCGCCGCTGAGCGCCTTGATCAGGGAGGACTTGCCGGCGCCGTTGTCGCCGATCACGGCCAGGATCTCGCCGGCGCGCAGCTCGAAGTCGGCGCCGTCCAGCGCGGTGACCTGGCCATAGCGCTTGACCAGGCCGGTGGCCTGCATCACGACACGGGGGGAGGTATTCGGGGAAGTCATGTTGTCGTGCTCCGGGCGCTCAGCGGGCCACCTTGTGGGAGAGCTGATCCGCGGCCACGGCCAGGATCACCAGGATGCCGGTGACCAGGATCTGGTACACCGAGGACACGCCCATCAGGGTCAGGCCGTTGCGGAACACGCCCACGATCAGCGCACCCACCAGGGAGCCCAGCACCACGCCGCGGCCGCCGAACAGGCTGGTGCCGCCCAGCACCACGGCCGTGATGGCGTCCAGGTTCTCGGTCTGGCCGGCATTGGGGTCGCCCACGCCGGTGCGGGCCACCGACAGCAGGGCGGCGATGCCGTAGAAGAAGCCGGCGATCACGTAGACGCCCAGCAGGATGCGTTGCGTGGGGATGCCGGTCAGGCGCGTGGCCTCGGCGTTGTTGCCCACCGCGTAGACATGGCGGCCGCGCGCGGTCTCGCGCAGCGCGAACCACACCAGGCCGTACAGCGCGATGGTCAGCACCGCGCCCCAGGCGACCTCGGTGCCGCCCAGGCGGAAGGTCTCGCCCAGGCCGGTCAGCAGCGGCGGCAGGTCGGTGATGGTCTGCGAGCCCGAGTACAGCTGGGTGATCGCGAACGCGATGTTCAGCGTGCCCAGGGTCACGATGAAGGGAGGCAGCTTGATGCGCGTGACCAGCAGGCCGTTGATCAGGCCGAACAGCGTGGTCACCGCGATGCCGCAGACGATGGCCAGCGCGGGCGGCAGGCCCAGCGCGGTGGCGAACTTGGTCATCACGATGCTGCCCAGGGCCATCACCATGCCGCAGGACAGGTCGATGCCGGCGGTCAGGATGATCAGGGTCTGGCCGATGGCGATCACGCCCACCACCATCACCTGCTGCAGCACCAGGGACAGGTTCTGGGCGGTGAAGAAGCGGTCGCTCTGCGTGGCGAAGAACAGGCAGGCCAGCATCAGCGCGATGAACGGGCCCAGCGTGCCCAGGCGCGCGAGGTTGAACGGGGTCTTGAGGGTGTGGGTCATGAGGGTCGGCCGGCGTCCGGGGTTGAACGGCAAGGCAGGGGCGCCCGGGCGCGGCGTGAGCCGCCGCGGACCCCGGGCGCGGGGTCAGGGGGCCGGGTGGCTTACTTGTTGCCCCAGCACAGCTCGGTGCCGGTCTTGACGTCCTTGGATTCGACGCCGGCCACCGGCTTGCCGGCGATCAGGGTCACGCCGGTGTCGGTGTAGCCCGAGACCTTCTTGCCGGTCTTGGCGTACTCGATGGCCGCTTCCACGCCCATCGAGGCCATGCGCAGCGGGTACTGCTGCGAGGTGGCGGCGATCTTGCCAGCGGCCACGTCCTTGATGCCCTGGCAGCCACCGTCCACCGACACGATCAGCACGTTCTTTTCCTTGCCGGCCTTCTTCAGCGCGTTGTACGCACCGGCGGCGGCGGGCTCATTGATCGTGTAGACGACGTTGATGTCGGGGTTCTTCTGCAGGCAGTTCTCCATCGCGGTCTGGCCCTTGGCCTGGTCGCCGAAGCTGTCGGCCATGCAGACCACGGCGGCGGGCTTGGCCAGCTCGTTGCTCTTGGCGTCCAGGCTGTCCAGGCCGTAGCCCTTCAGGAAGCCGTTGTGGCGTTGCGCGCCCACCGGGTGGCCCGGGAACAGGTCCAGCGTGGCGATCTTGGCGGGCTTGGCGCCCAACGTGGCCTTGGCGTACTGGCCGATCAGCACGCCGGCCTTGTAGTTGTCGGTGGCGAACAGCGCGTCGGTGGCGTCGGCCGGGTCGGCCGGGCTGTCCAGCGCGATGACCATCACGCCCTTGTCGCGGGCCTTCTTGATGGCCGGCACGATGGCCTTGGCGTCGCTGGGCGTGATCAGCACGGTCTTGGCACCGGCGGCGATCATGTTTTCCAGGGCCGTGACCTGGCCGGCGTTGTCACCGTCGGCCTTGCCGGCCGCGGCGATCAGCTTGGCGCCATTGGCCTTGGCGGCCGCGGCCGCGCCTTCCTTCATCTTCACGAAGAAGGGGTTGGTCTCGGTCTTGGTGATCAGGCCGATCACCGGGGCGTCGGCAGCGTGGGCGGCGGTGGCCACGGCAGCCACGGCCGCGAGGGTGGCGATGGCGAACGGCAGGGCGGTGCGGGTGTTCATGAAGGGGTGTCTCCTGGACAGGTCGGGGTGTTGTCGCTGCGGTGGGCGGACCAGCCGCCCGGGGGGTGGTCCCTGCGCGATGGCTCGCGTCAGGGCCGACGTCTTCTCGGGAGCTGACATTTTCATTAATAAATCATTCTGATTTATTTATGGAAAACCCGTATCAGCAGCACGCAAGGATGCTGGCAAGCTCCGGCCTTCACCGGCCCATGGGGGGTCGGGGGTACCTGTCGGCCCGGCGCCGACCCTGCCTGCGGCGACCGGCCGTGGTGGCGTTGTTGAAAAGGATCAGGATCGTGTTCATCGTCTCAGGCGAAGCGCTGATGGATGTGTTTGTGGGGGCGTCGACGCCCACGGGCGTGGGCATGGACGCCCGCATCGGGGGCTCGCCGCTGAACGTGGCGATCGGGCTGGCCCGGCTGGGGCAGCCGGTGGCGTTCCTGGGCGGGGTGTCCAAGGGGCAGTTGGGCGAGCGCCTGCTGGAGGCGATGCGGGCCGAGAACGTGGGCCTGGACTGCGTGGAGCTGCTGGCGGCGCCGACGACGCTGAGCCTGATCGGGCTGGACGCGCAAGGGGTGCCGGACTATGCGTTCTATGGCGAGGGGGCGGCGGACCGTTGCCTGTCGCTGGGGGCGCTGGACAAGGTGCCGGCGGGGGCGTCGGTGTTCCAGTTCGGCTCGTACGCGATGGTGATCCCGGGCACGGGGGACACGCAGCGGGCGCTGGTGGAGCGGGAGCACACGCGCAGCCTGATCAGCTACGACCCGAACGTGCGGCTGAACGTGGAGCCGGACAAGGCGGTGTGGCGGGCGACGCTGGACTGGATGCTGCCGCGCACGCACCTGCTGAAAATCAGCGATGAGGATCTGCACCTGCTGTACCCGGGCGCGAGCATGGAGGCGCTGGCGAAGGAATGGCTGCAGAAGGGCCCGAGTCTGGTGGTGATCACGCGGGGGGGCGAGGGCTCCCTGGTGTGGACGGCGAACACGCATTTCGCGATGCCGGGCCGCTCGATCACGCTGGTGGACACGGTGGGCGCGGGCGACACGTTCACGGCGGCGATGCTGACGCGCCTGGCCGAGAAGGGCCTGGCGACCCCGGCGGGGCTGACCTCGCTGACCGAACCCGACCTCCGGGAGGTGATCGACTTCGCCACCCGAGCGGCGGCGATCACCTGCTCGCGCCGCGGCGCGGACCTGCCGCGCCGGGCGGAAGTCTGATTTGATTTGATTCGGTGGTGGAGTTGGCTGGGGTTGTGGGGGGCCTCTTGTAGCGGGGCCGGCCTCGGCGGTGGGGGAGTGTCTGGCGCCGGCCGGGCCGGCGCCCCCTGCTACGCAGGGGGTTCGCTGCGGAACTGAGGCCCCCACGCTCCCTCCGGTCGCTGCCCCCCGAGGGGGCTCCGCCGGCGGCCCGGCAAAGCCGGCTCCACGGCGGCCACTTGATCACGGTGGACCTGACGCTCCTCGCAGGTCAACAGATCCCGGCCACCGCTTCCCGGCCTTGAGGCTCAAGTCGTGAGCCAGCAACAGATCGGCGGCCCAACAGTTGAGCGGCGCGGAGCGTCCGGTCCAACGTTGTCCAAATACCTATTCGGGTATCTGGCGGGGTGCGTCAGGCGCTGCTCCGGTGCCGGAGGACTCGGTGGTGGGGGTGTCCCTGGGCGGGCCGTCAAGGCGGCGAGAAGCGCAACGGAAGGGGGGCGTCGGCGTACCCGCCGACTTCGTGTTCTGACTCGCGCTGAGTGTCCGAAGCCCAGCGAACCGCAGGTGAGCAGGGCAAGTTCAGCGCGGCCCCCCTGCAGAGAGCATCGCAGCGAACCCCCTGCGCAGCAGGGGGCGCCGCCCGGCCCGACCAGGGGCACCCCCGCCGGCGAGGCCGCCCCCGCTACAGACGACTACCGCCTCCCGGGAACACCCCGCGAACACCCCGAAAAGAAACCCACCCCCCGTCAGAGCTTGCGGTGGACCAGGGCGGGCAGTTGCAGGCGCACCTGGGTGAGGCGGTCGCGGGAGGCGTCGGCCAGGGCCACGCCTTCGCCTTCTTCCACGCAGGCCAGCACGTCGCCCCAGGGGTCGATCACCACGCTGTGGCCGAACGTGCGGCGGCCGTTCTCGTGCAGGCCGCCCTGGGCCGGGGCCACCACATAGCATTGGCTTTCGATCGCCCGCGCCCGCAGCAGCACCAGCCAATGTGCCAGGCCCGTCGTGTGCGTGAAGGCCGCCGGCACGAAGAGCACGTCGCACGGCGGCTGCATCAGCCGGCGGTACAACTCCGGGAATCGCAGGTCGTAGCAGACCGACAGGCCCCCGCGCCAGCCGCCCTGCTCGAACGCCACCGGCTCCGTGCCCGCTTCCAGCACCCGCGCTTCGTCGTAGGACTCGCCCTGCCCGTTGTCGAACGCGAACAGGTGGATCTTGTCGTAGCGCGCCAGGCGCTCACCGCCCGGCCCCCACACCGTGCAGGCGTTGCGCACGCGGCCCGGCGCCTGCGCATGGATCGGCAGCGTGCCGCCGATCAGGGTCACGCCGTGGCGGCGGGCCTGGTCCGCCAGGAACGCCTGGATCGGCCCCTGGCCATCGGCCTCGGCAATGCCCAGCTTGGCGTCGTCGCGCTGGCCCATCAGGCAGAAGTATTCGGGCAGGCCGATCCACTGCGCGCCCTGGGCCGCCGCCTGCGCGATCAGGCGCTCGGCAATGGCCAGGTTGCGGTCGACATCGGGCGTGGAAATGAGTTGGACGGCAGCGAGTTTCATGGGCGTGATGTTGACACGGCGCGCGCCCTCACGGGGCCGACGCGGCCTCGGCCGGGGCGCTGGCCGCGGCGGCTGCGGCGGCTGCGGCTTCGTGGTGCTCCACCGCCTCGACCTTGGGGTCGGCCCAGGGGCCGTGCACGTGGAATTCGCGGGTGCCCGCCTGCATCAGCGGACGGCGCAGGAACATCTGGGCCAGGAAGGTGCCCAGGCCCACCACGGGGTTGATCGCCGCATAGGCCAGGGACGCGGTGCCCGCGTTGAGCTCGGGCACCACGATCACCCGCAGATCCTGCGTCTCGGCCTGCAGGTCGGCCGAGCCTTCCATCAGCACCGCCGTGGTGACGCTGCGCATGCGCAGGTTGTTGGTGCGGGCCAGGCCGTGATCCACCTGCACGTCGCCGGTGATGTTGTCGAAGGCGAAGCCTTCCTGGAACAGGTCTCGGAAGTCCAGGGTCAGGCGGCGCGGCAGCGACTGCAGGCTCAGCACGCCCAGCAAGCGGCCCGCGCCGGCATCGACCTTGAGGAACTGCCCCGCGTCCAGCGCCATCTGCAGCCGCCCGGTCAGGCTGGGGTAGTCCAGGCTCAGCGGCGAGCCGGTCCAGGCCACGGCCCCGGTCATCTCGCCTTTGCCACCCTTGAGCAGCTGGCCCATGCCCAGACGGCCCAGCATGGCGCCGGAGTCGGTCAGGTCCAGCTTGAAATCGAGCGCCATGCGGCGCGCCGGGGCGCCGGTCCACACGCCCGAGCCCACGAAACGCGCCTCGGGCAGGGTCAGGGCCAGGCGGCCCAGGCGCCATTCGCGCGAGCCCTCGGGCTGGGTGGCCGTGACCTCCAGACGGCCCAGCTTGCGGGCGTTGAGCTCGAAATGCTCGACCACGATGTCCAGTGTGGGCACGGTCACCGCCGGCGGGGCGGCCGCGGCCGGGTTGGCCCCGCCCCCGGCGTGGCCGGGCGCCCCGGCCTCGGCCTCGTTGGCATCCAGCGACAGGCGGTCCAGGCGCGCGAACACGTGCCCCCCGCGCGCGCCCGCGGACGGCCGCACCTCGACCACCCCATGGGTCTGGTCGGAGTCCACCGCGGCGCGCCACAGCTCGCCCTGGGGCGAGGACACGGCCGTCAGCAGCACGTCGGCATTGCCCAGGTGATGGCCGCCCAGCTGCAGATCGGGGCTGCGCAGCTGCACACGGCGCGGCAGCGCATCGCTCAGGTTGGACGCGGCAGGCGCCACGGCCCCGTCCGCCACCGGGGCAGCCCCGCCAGGCAACCCCGCCGGGGTACCGGCCCCGCCGTTGCCCGCGGCGCCGACCGAACCCAGGTTGCGCGCCAGCGTCCACCAGGCATCCAGGTTGATGCTGTTGCCCTGCCACACGCCCACGCCGCCCGGCTGAGCGGCCGGCAAGGGCGCGCCCAGCGCGTAGGCGCTGCGCAGCAGGCGCGGGCCGGCCGGGCCGGTCTCGCGCAGCAGCTCGGCCTGGGCCATCCCACCCAGGTCGGCGCGGATCAGCTCGCGCGGCAGGCTGCGGCCGCTGGGGTCGACTTGGGGGCTGACCTGCAGGCGCAGCGGCCAGCTGGCCTCGGCCGCCTTGTTCAGCGGCGCCGGCAGGCCCAGGGCCAGGCCGGTCAGCGGGCTGGTCAGCAACCACTCGGCCTGGCCGTGCATCAGGCCCAGCTGCAGGCGGTACGGCGTCTGGCCCGACAGCTGGCCCGCCAGCCGCGCCAGCGTCGGCTCCTCCACCCCGCGCCGCAGGCCCTCGGCGCTGACCTGGCCCTGGCTGGTGAAGCGCAGGCTGCCGTCGGCCAGCAGCTGCCCGTCGATGACCGAATCGCCGCCCAGCACCCGGGCCGTGGCCCCGGCCACGCTGAAGCTCTTGTGCGTGAACTCGATGCGGCCGCGCGCGTTGCCCAGCAGGGGCGTGCCGGGCAGGATGCGCAGGTCGTTGCCCGGCAACTGCAGGCTGCCGGTGACCGTGGCGCGCTCCAGGTCGTCCAGCGGGATGTTCAGGCCCAGGCTCAGCTCGGCCACGCCGCTGGCCGTGGCCGCCCGCAGCCCGTGCCCCAGCCAGCCGCCCACGGGCGATTGCGCCACGTAGCGCAGCAGATCGCTCATCGGGCCCTGGGCCTTGCCTTGCAGGGCCAGCACCGGGTGGGTGTACAGGTGGCGGATGGCCCCGTGCACGCCCTGCAGGTCCACATCCCAGGCGCGCCCGTGCGCGTTGCGGATCTCCAGCGCCCCGTGGTCGAACACGATGTCGCCGGCCACCTGCTGGAACGCCGGCCAGATCAGGGCGGACTCCGGCTCGCCGGGCTCGGGCGGCACATAGGCCAGGTTCACGCCCTCGGCGTGGCCGGCGATGCGGAATTCGCCGCTGTGCGGCTTCTCGAACGGGAACTCCAGCAGCGGGCCGCGCACCGCGAACTGCACATTGCTGAGGCTGCCGGCGCGGATGGCCCGGCCCAGGTAGCTGCGGGTGTCGCGCAAGGGGTCGCGCGGCAGGTAGCGGGCCAGCTGCAGTGCATCGCCGCGCTTGAGCTCGCCCTTGAGGTCGATGATGCCGGGGAAGCGCGGATCGGCACGGGTGGCGGACGCCGCCCCCGAGGCCGGGCTCCCGGCCGACGGCGGGTCACTGGTGCGCCAGCTGGCCTGCAGCGTGCCCTCGGCATCGGCATTGGCGAAGCGCACGTCGCGCACCTGCACCGCGATGGCCGGGGGCTGCCCCGCCGCGCCGGGCCGCAGCTGCCAATCCAGGGCGGCGCGCAGGCGGTCGAAGGGCACCAGGGGCTGCTCGAACACGCCCGGGAACTCCATCGCGCCATGCTCGATGGCCAACGTGGCCTGGCCGCCGGCTTCGGTGGCATGCACCACCAGGTCGGCATTGCGCCAGCCCGGGCGGCCGATGTCGTCATGGGCGGCCACCACCCCGGCGGCCATGGACAGGCCGTCGATCGTGGCGTCGGCCGTGTAGCGGCGGGGGTGGTCGATCTCGCCATCCCAGCGCACGGCCAGGGCCTTGATGTGCCCGGCGGGCTGCCAGGCCTGCAGGCCCTGGCGCACCGGCAGGGGCAGGGGCAGGCGCTCGGCCAGCTCGCGCATCAGGCCCAGGTCCAGGTGGTCGGCCTTCAGCTGCCCACCGGTCACCGGGGCCCCGCGGTCCCACAGCGCGAACGGCGGCAGGGGCGTGTCGGCATCGACCGGCCCGGACGCGGCCGACGGCAGGGGCACCAGGGCTGCGCCCCGGCGCAAACTCACCCCGCCACCCCAGCCCGAGGCCCCGGGCTGCTTCTGGCGCCAGGCCACCTGCATCTGCCCGGCCGGCCACACCACCCCCTCGGCGGTGCGGAAGCCGAAATGCTCGGCCGACAGGCTCACGCCGGCGCTGTCGCGCTGCGCCGTCAGCCGGCCCGACATCGCGGCGATGGCCAGGGGTTGCAGCTCGGGGGCCAGGCGCAGGCCCACGTCGTGCAGGTCCAGGTCGAGCGTGACGTTGCGCCAGGCCGAGGCCTGCACGTCCAGCCACAGGCGCAACGCGCCGGCGCCCCCGTCCAGCTCGAAGGGCAGGTCCACATGGCGGCGCAACTGCGCCACGTCCCCGCGCGGCAGCTCGGCGTACAGCGTGCCGGCCCAGCGGCGCCAATCCCCGGGCCGGGCGAACAGCGACTGCGTGAAGCGGCCGCGCAGCGAGAAGCGCTCGCCCCAGTCGGCCGGCGGTGTGGCCTCCAGGCGCAGGTCGTGGTGGCGCAGGCTGTTGCGGGCCACCAGGGTCACGTCCTCCAGCGCCAGCGGCGGTGCCTGGCGTTGCTCGTCCACCCATTGCACGCTGCCGCCGCGGATCACGAACTCCTGCTGGCGGAAGAACCAGTCCAGCGCCCGGGCCTCGTCGGCCGGGCCGGCGCCGGCCGCCGCCGACGACGTGCCCGACATGTCCAGCCCGCCCACATGCAGGTGGCCCTGCCGGTCGCGCCGCACCCGCAGGCGCGCCCCTTCGATGTACAGCTGGGCCAGACGCGGCTCCAGGCTCAGCAGCGAGGCCGGGGACACCGCCACCGACACCCGCGGCAGGCGCAGTGCGGGCGCCCCGTCGGCGTCCATCAGGCTGAGCTCCTGCAGCTCCAGCGCCGGCACCCAGCCCCCCGAGCGCACGAGGATGCGGCCGATGTGAACCGGTACCCCTACGGCCTTGCTGGCTTGGCGCTCCACCGTGGGGCGCCAGTCTTCGATGTGCGGCAGAATCCCCCACTGCAGGGTCAGCCAGGCCAGCAGCAGCAGGCAGGCGAACCCCGCCACCAGGGCCGCCGCCGCCTGCACGCCCAGTTGCAGCCCATGCCGCCAGGGCAGGCGGCGCAGCCGTCGTGCGACCGTCTTCGTAATAGCGCTCAGTTGCAATGTCATGAAAAGTTCGGCCAGAGACGACGGCGTGCTTCGCGGCCCCAACGACCTTCCACTGACGGCTCGAACAGGGCAATCTAGCACAGGCCCCTGGCGGCTTGATGGCTGGCGTGTTGCCGATGTCCGCGCCTGAGCCGCCCATGATTCCCTGCCCGCCCGTGCCGCCGTCCGCGGCCTTCCCCGCCACGCCCCCGGCCCCGGCCGAAGCCGGCCACAGCCGCTTCGTGCAGCGGGTGCGCCGCCGCTGGCCCGAACTGCTCGATCGCCTGGCCCCCGGCGCCCCCGATGCCACGACGATCCGCGCGCTGATCGACGCGCTGGAAGCCGACGGCCGCCCGCTGATGAGCGCGCTGCGCGTGGCGCGGCAACTGGTGCTTGAACGCCTGGCCGTGCTCGACGTGGAGCAGGCCGCGCCGCTGGCCGACATCACCCTGGCCATGACCGGCCTGGCCGAGGCCACGCTGGAACGCGCGCTGGCCCAGGCCCAGGCCGAGGCCGATGCCCGCCACGGCGTGCCGCGCAACGAGGCCGGCCAGCGCATCGACTTCTGGATCATCGGCATGGGCAAGCTCGGCGCGCGCGAGCTCAATGTCTCCTCCGACATCGACCTGATCTACGTCTACGAGGAAGACGGCCAGACCGACGGCCCGCGCCCGGTCAGTGCCCAGGAATACTTCGCCGGCGTGGCCCGCCAGCTGTTCACCCTGATCGGCGACACCACGGACGACGGCTTCGTGTTCCGCGTGGACCTGGCCCTGCGGCCCAACGGCAATTCGGGCCCGCCCGCGGTGAGCCTGGCCATGCTGGAGGAATATTTCCTGGTGCAGGGCCGCGAATGGGAGCGCTTTGCCTGGCTCAAGAGCCGGGTGGTCGCCCCGCGCGAGGCCGTCAGCAGCGGCCGTGCGCTGCAGCTGCGCTCCCTGGTCACCCCCTTCGTCTACCGCAAGTACCTCGACTACGGCGTGTTCGAAGGCCTGCGCCAGCTGCACCGCAAGATCCGCGAGGAAGCCCAGCGCCGCGCGGCCGGCCGGCCCGAGCGGGCCAACGACGTCAAGCTCTCGCGCGGCGGCATCCGCGAGATCGAGTTCATCGTGCAGCTGCTGCTGGTGGTGCGCGGCGGGCAGTTCCCCGAGATCCGCACCCGCTCCACGCTCAAGAGCCTGGACAAGCTCGCCGGCGTGGGCCTGATGAAGCCCGAGACCGCGCGCCGGCTGGGTGAGGCCTACGTGTTCCTGCGCCGGGTCGAACACCGCATCCAGTTCCTCGACGACCAGCAGACCCACCTGCTGCCCACGGTGGACGCCGACCTGCGCTGGATCGCCGCCAGCCTGGGCCTGCACTGCCGCGCCGACGCCTGCGAGCTGCTGGACCAACTGTGCGAGACCCGCGAGTTCGTCTCCACCGAGTTCGACGCCCTGCTGCACGACGGC
>Ga0228698_1001195_pt1 | contig 13628 bp, 11 predicted proteins | sample McNCre117_Aug_MG_FD_178015 | JGI IMG/M metagenome (GOLD analysis project Ga0228698, IMG submission 178015) | Freshwater microbial communities from McNutts Creek, Athens, Georgia, United States - 1-17_Aug_MG | ecosystem: Environmental > Aquatic > Freshwater > Creek | place: USA: Georgia...
GACGCCGCGCCGCAGGGAATCGCCGATGCCGCGGTTCTTGCCGTTGCGCAGCACGACCATGGGCAGCCGGTCGGCCCAGGCCTCGGCCACGGCCGCGGTGTCATCGGCGCTGCCGTCGTCCACCACGATGACCTCGTCCACCGGTTGGCGCTGGTCGAGGATGGACTGGAGCGCACCGGAGAGGCAGGCGCTGGCGTTGAACGCCGGCATGACGACGGAAAAGCGGGGCATGGTCAGGCGGTGGTGGAGCGGCGCAGGGCCAGCGAGGTGGCCACGCCCAACAAGGACCAGACCAGCAGGGACGGGAGTTCGGAGTTCATCTGCAGCCACAGGATCAGCGCGGCCAGGGTGGCCCCGGCCATGTGCTCGGGCGCCCCCCGCGAGCGCAGGCCCCGGAGCGCGGCCATCGCGTGCAGAGCCAGCGCGGTGGTCGCCGGGACGACGCCGTACTCGCTCCACAAGTGGAAATAGATGTTCTCGGGGTGCAGATTGTCGATCAGCTCGCGGTAGCCCAGTTCGGCCACGCAGCAGTTGAACTGCCCGGCGCCCGCCCCCAGGATCGGGTGTTCCAGGCCCAGCCGGAACGCATAGGTGAGCAGGCGTGAGCGTTCGTCGTTGGAGGAATTGATCTCGGGGTCATAGATCGACTGCAGCCGCTCAAGCAGGGCCACCAGATCGATCGCGTCGCTGAAGGCGTCGGGGGCCACCACGGCCACCAGTACCAGCAGGGCACTGCCGCCCAGCAAGGCCAGGGCCAGCAGGCGCAGCAGGGTGCGCAGATTGGAGCCGGCCTGCAGCACCAGGAACAGGATGACCGCCAGCCAGGCACTGCGCGCGAAGGTCAGGGCCAGCGCGGGCAGGGCCAGCAGGAGCCCGGCCCAGATGGCCACGCGGCGCGCGCCCTGGACCCCGGCCAGAACGCCCGAGAGCGCCATGCCGGACAACAGGATGGGCGCCAGCGCGTCGCTGTTGCGGGTGGCCTGGGTGTATTTGAGCCCCCAATAGCCCAGCGCGTGCTCGCTCAGCAGCCCCCCCTCGCCCGAGACGAAGCGGTACCAGCCGAACAGGGTCACACCCAGCATGCCCAGGAACAGGCCGGACAGGAACCCCGACATGCCCGTGGGGCGCCGGAAGGCCAGGCCGACGAACAGCAGCGGGTAGAAGGCGTTGACGGACACGCCGGTTTGCAGCGCCGACGATGCCAGGCTCGCCGCGCAGCTCAGCAGGAACACCAGCAGCAGCAGGCGCCAAAGCCCGGAGCCCGGGCTGCCGAAGCGCGACAGCATCACCCACAGCAGCGCACTGGCGCCGATCAGGGGCGAGATCGCGACCTTCAGGGGGACCGATTCGTCCAGCAGGTAGCAGGCCAGCAGCAGTCCGACCAGCGGAGGCAGCCAGCGCTCCCAGGCGCCTTCCTCGACCGACGGCCGGATCAACGGGGGGGCAGCAGCGAGGGATTCAGACACGGGCGCTCTTTCGCAGACGGAGGACGCTGAAGAGGCCGAAGCTCACCTGCATCGCACTGCCCAGCAGCCAGGCCAGCCCGCCGGTGGTGATGGACAGGTGCGGGGTCAGCAGGTGCAGCAGCAGACCTTGCGCGGCCAGGATCGCGGCGTTCAGCACGATCAGTCGCAGGTAGAGATTGTCGCGGACGAACAGGGTGTAGATGCCGCCGTACATGCCGTTGAGGCCCACGGCCACGGCGATCAGCGCAAAGGCCGGGGCCCCGGCCGCGGCAATGACCGGATCGTGCAGCCAGAGCTGCAGCAGGGGGCGGGCCAGGGCGGCGGCCACCAGGCAGGGCAGCAGGCAGACCACGGCGATCAGGATCAGCATCCGGCGGACCAGGGGCCAGGCCGCCTGGGCATCGGTCACGATCCGCGGCAGGAAGGCCCGCTGGATCGGCCCTTGCAGGTGCATCAGGGTCAGGGCCAGGTTGGCCGCCACCACGTAGCGGCCGAATTCTTCGGCCGTGACCACCCGGGCCAGCCACAGGCGGTCGATCTGGGAGGTGAGCATGCCCAGCACCACCACGCCACTGAAGCCGCCCGCGCTACCGATCAGTTGCCGGACGCTGAACGGAGCCGTCGGCGTCGCATCGGCGGCCGCCACCGGGGGCGTCGGCGCAGCCGCCCGGTGCAGGCGCCAGGCGTTGGCCAGGCACTCGATCGCACTGATCAGGGCGAAGGGCAGCATGTAGGCCAGCGCGTCGCCGCGCCACTGCGTGACCAGGGTCAGCGCCCCCAGGTGCTTGGCCGCGGCAAAACCCGCCTGGCGCAGGTTGGCCAGGCGTTGCTGCTCGGTGCCGTTCCAGAAGGCCAGGGCCGCATTGTTCGGAAACTGGAACATGAACTGCAGCAGCACCAGGCGCAGCGCCGCTTCGAACATCGGTTGCAGCGCGGGTTGGCCGGCCATCATCCGCCCGGCCACCGCCCCGGCGCCGATCTGGCCGATCAGGCAGGCCCCCACGGCGATGCTGCCGTAGAGTTTGAGCGACACCTGCCAGGCCTCTTCGGCCCGGCCTTGCCGGGCCGCCCGGGCGATCTCGCGCGGCATGATCTGGCCCAGCCCGGCGTCCAGCAGCAGCAGCATGCCCTGGGCGGTCATGCACAGCGCCACCAGGCCCCATTGGGCCGGCCCCAGCCGGTGGACATAGATCGGCGTGGCCGCCAAGGTCACCACGCCCATCACCAGCACATAGGCGTAGTTGGCGAGGATGTTCTCGGTCAGCAGGCGGGAGGCGCGGTTGGACATTGGGGCGGGATTGTCGCCGACGCGGCGACTTCAGGCCGGCGGTCGGGCACCGACACCCGGTCGGGGCGTTCGCCTGGCGCGGTCGATCCAGGGTTTTTCAAGCATGATGTAGGACAGGCTGCCCAGCAGCACCACGCCCGCGGCCGTGGCGAGCATCGCACCGGCCCAGGCCGCCAGCGGCAGCGTCGGCAGGCCCCGGGCGCCGCCAGCGGCGTGCAGCACGCACCACAGCAGCACGCCGTGGGTGAGGTAGATGCCGTAGCTGATGTCGCCAAGCCACAGTGCGGCCCGGGTCCTGAGCAGGCCGAAGAAGGACAGGCCCCCCAGGGCCCCGAGGAAGATCAGCAGACTCAGCACCAGGGGCATGGCGGAAAACGCATCCGGCCAGAACATCAGCGCGGGCACGCTCAGCGCCGCGAGACCACGCATCGCCGGATGCGACAGCCGGGGTGCGATCCGGGCGTCCGCATGCAGGTGCGCGGCCAGGATGCCGCAGAGGAAATGCGCGACGTACAGCGGCGGCCCTCCGATGCGCCCCCGGTACGCGGCCCATCCCAGCGGCAGCAGCAGCAGGGCGGCCACCAGCAGCGCCCGCGGTCGGGCCGGCAGCAGGCGTGCCGACAGCGCCAGCAAGGGCACGCCCACGAGGTAGAACCAGCATTCGTACTGGAGGCTCCAGTTGACCCCGGCCATGCGCGTCCAGCTCATCGCCACCCCGTTGATGTCCGGCCGGCCGATGGCCACGAACCCGAGCCACTGCAGGTATTCGCCCAGCAGGCGCAACGGGCGCTCGTGCAGCTGCCAGCCGCCTTCGCCCAGCACCAGACCGAACACCGCAGTGATCACGACGGCGTACAAGGGCATCAGGCGCGCCAGGCGACCGGTGAAGAACCGCCGCCAATCCATCCCGGGGGCGCAGGCCTTGGCCGTGAACAGATAGCCCGTGATCATGAAGAACAGCGCCACCGTGCTCTGCCCCAGGTGGTTGAGCACCGGGTTGCCTCCTGCGGCCCAGTGCCCGGTGACCACGTAGACGCTGGCCGCCACGGTGTGGTGCACGAACACCCCCAGGGCCAGCACGCCCCGCAGGCCGTCCAGGGTGCCGAACCGCGAGGTGCTGCCCGTGGCCGCGCGCTGAACGACCGGCGAACGGGTCAGGGCGTGGGCCAGGGCCCACATGGCGGCGTACACCAGGGCGGCGAATGCCGCGGACAGCCAGGGGGCGGATTCCAGATCAGCAGCGAGCATCGGGGGTTCCGGGCAAGGGGTGGCAGGCGTTCAGCCTGGGGCCAGCGGGGTCGGGGCGAGGTCAGCGCGCGGGCTCGGCGCAGGCGCGCGGGGCGCCGGACGAGACGGGTGGCGAAGGTATCATGAACCCCAGTTGCAACTCATCGAGCCCCACTCGATCCGCCGGCGCGTGCCGGCCCATCGAGGGTGCGCCCTTTCATGGTCTACATGTTTCTGGCCTTCGCCGTGGCCGCCATCGTCACCTTGCTGATCGTGCATTCGGCCGCCCAGCATGCGCATCTGTCCAGCGACCACGACATGTCCGGCCCGCAGAAGTTCCACTCGCGCCCTGTGCCGCGCGTGGGGGGCATCGGCATCCTGGCCGGCGTGCTCGCCGCCCTGGCCCTGCTGGCCTGGCGCCAGCCCCCGATGGCCTGGGCACTGGGCAAGGTGTTGCTGTGCGCGGCCCCGACTTTCCTGTCGGGTGTCGTCGAAGACTTCACCAAGAACATCTCGCCCGCGCGCCGCCTGTTCTTCACGGCCATCTCGGCCGGGTTGGCCGTGTGGCTGCAGGATTGCGTCATCCCCCACACGGGCCTGGTGCTGTTCGACTGGGTGTTCATGATCCCGCTGCTGGCGCCGGCGATCACGGTGTTCGCCGTGGTGGGCATCACCAACGCGGTCAACATCATCGACGGCTTCAACGGGCTGGCGTCCATGTGCATGGTGATGATGCTGCTGGCGCTGGGCTACGTGGCCGTGGAGGTGCACGACCGCCTGATCGCCATGTCCTGCGTGATCATCATCGGGGCGATCCTGGGCTTCTTCGTCTGGAACTTCCCCACCGGCATGATCTTCCTGGGCGACGGCGGGGCCTATTTCCTGGGCTTCATCCTGGCGGTGATGGCCGTGCTGCTGATCCAGCGCAACCCCGGCGTCTCGCCGATGTTCCCGCTGCTGGTGTGCATCTACCCGGTCTTCGAGACCATCTTCTCCATCTACCGCAAGAAGCTGATCCGCAAGATGTCGCCCGGCGTGCCCGATGGGGTCCACCTGCACATGCTGGTCTACAAGCGCCTGATGCGTTGGACGGTGGGGCGCTCCGATGCGCGGGCGCTGACGCGCCGCAATTCGATGACCTCGCCCTACCTGTGGACGCTGTGCATCACCTCGGTGCTGCCGGCCGTGATGCTGTGGGACGACACGCCGATGCTGTGCGTGTTCATCGGCCTGTTCGCGCTCGGGTATGTGGGCCTCTACTGGCGCATCGTGCGCTTCCGCGTGCCGCGCTGGCTGGTGGCGCGCCGGCGGTGAATGTTGACCCCCAGGCTCCCTCCGGTCGCCACCCCCCAGGGGGGCTCCGCTGGGGTCTCCCCCACTGCATGAGCCGGGGCCAGGCCGGCTCTAGGCCGGCGCCTGCAAGGCGGGAATCAATCTCCCGCGGCCGGATCCTCACTCAGGGCGGCGGAAGGCCTGCGCCAGGCGTTGAAGCCGGGCGTGGGTGGCCGGATCGCGGCGCGCGGCGCGGAGTTGTGCGCTGATCACCACCCACAGCGCCCACAGGCCCGTGACCAGGAAGGCCGATGTGATGGCCACGCGGGCCCGCACGGGCCGCGACTTGCGCTCGGCCGGGCGCGCCATGTCGACCACCTGGATCAGCGCACCCTCGCGCGCTTCATCCACGCGGGCGGCCTCGTACTGGCGGGACAGCAGGTCGAACAGGGTTTCCTGGTACTTGTATTCGCGGTAACGGCTCACGTAATCGCCGCCGCCGGCCGCGATGGCCTCGGGCTTTTCCAGCCGTCCGATCTGCTCGTGCAGGGCCTGGACCAGGCCCGTCTGCTGCCGCAACTCCACCGACCCTTCCGCGAAGATGCCGCGCATGCTCTGCAGCTTGACTTCGGCGGCCGTCAGTTCGGCGCGCAGGCGCGCGTAGCCGTCCGCGGCCGAGCGGGGATCGCTCTTGAGGGCGCCGCGGGAAATCGGGCTGTCCTGCAGCGCGGTCTGCGCCGCCGCCAGCTTGTCGCGCGTCCCTTCGAGCAGATGCTCGAAGAACACGCGGCGTTGCTGCGCCTCGGTCACGGCCAGGGTGGACGTCATGCGACGCAGTTCTTCGACGAACGCGTTCGCGAGGGCCGCGCCCCGCTTCGGGTCGGTGTCTTCAACCTCCACCGTGATCAGGCCGTCCTTCTTGCCGATGCCCATCTGCGCGTGCTTGAGCAGCGCCACGCGCGTGAGGTCGCGGAACGGCCGCTTGTACACCTGCTGCAGATCGAAGCGGTCGATCAGCCGGTCAGTGACGTTCGCGCTCTGCATGAACGCGATGTACTGCTCGGCGGGGCTGGTGCGCGCGCCGCCGGCCAGGCCGGCCAGGGAGCCCAGCGAGGCGAGCGCGGACGCGGCACCGCTCTGGGACTGCTGCGGCGGCATGAAGACCGTGGTGGCCGAGTAGACCGGCGTCATCAGGAAGCTGGCGCCATAGGCGATGGCGCCGGCGGCCACCGGCAGCACCAGCAGGGTCCGCCAGCGCTGGGCCAGCGGGGTCACCAGGTCCAGCAGCGTCAGGCCGCCGGCATCGGTGGTCGGGGCCGTCAGCGGGGCCGCGGTGGCGTCCGGGTTCATGGCCGTTCGGGTCGGGGAGGCGTGCGTGTCCATGGGGTGCGGGCTCAGCGGGTCAGCGATCGGATCGCGGCAATGCCGATGCCGAACTGCGAAAGGATCTGGCCCCAGTCCTTGGCGCCTTGCGTGAAGGTGGTGCGGCCGATCTTCTCGGGCACGAACAGCGTGTCGCCCGGCAGCGCCGCGGCGTTCAGGATCTCGTCCCCGTCGTGCCAGAAGGTGCTGGCTTGCCGGGTGCTGGCCACCGTGCCGTTGGCGTGGACGATGAAGATGCTGTCCGTGTCGGCGCCCTCGGTGGGGCCGCCGGCCAGGAGCAGGTAGTCCTTCAGGCTGCGCTTGCCGTCGAACAGGAAGCTGCCGGGGCTGAACACGCTGCCGAAGACGCCGGCCGAGTTGTTGCGGGCCGGGATGTACAGCCGGTCGCCGTCCTCGAGCAGCAGCGGCGGCAGCTCGCGGGCGTTCGGCTGCAGTTCGAGCACGAGGCGACCGGTCGGGCGCAGCGTCCGCATGCGTTCGACCAGGCGGGCCTGGCTGGACGCGGTGGCGGTCAGAGCCATCGCGTCATCGGTCGTGGCCGAGCGGGTTGCAGCGGACATCTTGGCCATGCCGATTTCGAGGTCGTGCACCGCGCGCTCGAAATTGTCTTGCTGGGTCACCCGCACGCTCTCGCGGCTGAGTTCGGTGGCATAAAGGTAGGCCGACGAGGTCGTGCCGCCGGCGGCCGCCACCGCGTCCGCCAGCGTGCTGCCCGGGGGCAGGATGTACTCGCCGGCATGCGCGACTTCACCTTCGACCCGCACGCGCCGGTTCGAGCGCTCCTGGCCTTGCTGGGCCTGCACGGCGCTGAAGACGCGCACGATGTCGCCCGAGTTCAGGGGCGTGCGGCTGGCAATGTCTGCCTGCAGCGGCAGTTGCGTGATCTGCTGGCCCGCGTGTTCGGCCATGCGCTCGATCGCCACTCGGCTGCGGTCGGCCACGGGCGTGAAGCCGCCGACCATGCGCATCACGTCCGCCAGGGTCTCGCCCGGCCGGAGTTCGTAGATGGCCGGCTGGTTCACGCTGCCCAGCACCGCGACTTGCGGGCCCACCACGTTGACGTGGATGACGTCGTCGCCCTGCACCACCATGTCGGTGCCGCGGTCGCCCTTGAGCAGCAGGTCGTAGAGGTCGAATCGCGCCAGTTCCTTGCCGGCGCGGATCAGGCGGATGTCGCGGAAGCTGCCGGCCGCAGACGGGCCGCCGGCCCGCATCATGACCTGCAGCACCGTGGACAAGCCGCTGACCGTGATCGCCCCGCTGTGGGCCGCATGGCCGGTGACGAACACGCGCATGGCCCGCAGGCGGCCCAGGGAAGCGGTCAGTTGGAATTCACGGTAGGTGGCACCCACGCGCTTGGTCAGCGCATCGGCCAGGTCGGCATGGCGCAGGCCGGCCACCATCACCGAGCCCACGCGGGGCAGCGAGACCCGGCCCGTGCGGTCCACGACGAGGTGCAGCTGGGCGTCCACCGAGCCCCAGATCGTCACGTCGACCTCGTCACCGGGCTTGATGATGTAGTCCGGCGGCACGACCGGCAGGGGATCGCGGTTGGCCACCAGGCCGGCCGCGTCGGTGATCAGGCGGGCACCGAACCGGTCCACGCCCGCACCGCCCTGACGGGAGTGCACCCAGGCTTCGAATTCGCCCGGCGGGGCCGGCGGCAGCAGGTTGATGGCTTCGTCTTCGCTGCCCACGCTGGGCTGCCGGCCCGGGCTCTGGTTGAGCTGCCGGGGGCCTTGTGTGCCGACGGCCTCGGTCGCGGCCTGCGTGCCCGTACTCGCGCCGGTGCCGGACGTCGATGCGGTGCTCTGTGCATGCGCCGACCCCAGGCTCAAGCCCGCGATCAGCGCCAAGCCGGCGGCCCAGAGGCGGCGCGGCGGAATCGGAACAGGCTGGATGCGCAGGCGGCGGGCGTTGATCATGCGGTAGGGGTGGCCAGGGCCGGAGGGGGTGGGCGGAGCCGTCGCAGCTCCGGAGCACGGTGCCCCTGGAGGCGGCTGGTCCGGTGGGATGAAGAATCGCCGGATTCTAGCGGCGTCGTCCCGGTGCTCCACGGGGCTGTCGCCCGCAGCAGACGCTGCAGAATGCAGCAGATGGCCCAAACCGGCGATAATGGGGGGCAATGAGTAACGAAACTACCGAGATCGCGGCGGCTCCGCGCTTCGACACCCTCCCGCTCGACCCCAAGCTCCTCCGGGCCGTGGCCGACCAGGGCTACGCGTCGATGACGCCGATCCAGGCCAAGGCCATTCCGCTGGTGCTCTCGGGTCGTGACGTGATGGGCGCGGCCCAGACCGGCACCGGCAAGACGGCCGCGTTCTCGATCCCGCTGCTGCAGAAGATGCTGCGCCACGAGAACAGCAGCATGTCGCCGGCCCGGCACCCGGTGCGGGCGCTGTGCCTGGCGCCCACGCGCGAGCTGGCCGACCAGGTCGCCAACAACATCAAGGCCTACGCCAAGCATTCCAACCTGCGCGTGGCCGTGGTGTTCGGTGGCGTCGACATGAAGCCCCAGACGGCCGAACTGAAGGCCGGCGTCGAGGTGCTGATCGCCACCCCGGGCCGCCTGCTGGACCACATCGAGGCCAAGAACTGCGTGCTCAACCAGGTCGAGTACGTGGTGCTGGACGAAGCCGACCGCATGCTCGACATCGGCTTCCTGCCCGACCTGCAGCGCATCCTCAGCTACCTGCCCAAGGGCAACCGCCAGACCCTGCTGTTCTCGGCCACGTTCTCGCCCGAGATCAAGCGCCTGGCCCAGAGCTACCTCAACGACCCGATCACGGTCGAGGTCGCCCGCGCCAACGCCACCGCGTCCACCGTGGAGCAGCGCTTCTACCGCGTGGTCGACGACGACAAGCGCGCCGTGGTCCGCCAGGTGCTGCGCCAGCGCGAGATCAAGCAGGCCATCGTCTTCGTGAACTCCAAGCTGGGTGCCGCCCGCCTGGCCCGCTCGTTCGAGCGTGACGGCCTGCGCACCGCCGCGCTGCACGGCGACAAGTCCCAGGACGAGCGCCTGAAGTCCCTGGCCGCCTTCAAGGCCGGCGAGGTCGACCTGCTGGTGGCCACCGACGTGGCCGCCCGCGGCTTGGACATCGCCGACCTGCCGGCGGTGTTCAACTTCGACGTGCCCTTCAACGCCGAGGACTACGTGCACCGCATCGGCCGCACCGGCCGCGCCGGTGCCTCGGGCCTGGCCGTGACCCTGGTCACCTCGCACGACGCCCGCCTGGTGGCCGACATCGAGAAGCTGATCCAGAAGCCGCTGGACCTGGAAGCCTACGAACTCGAGGACGACCGCCCCCGCCGCCCGCGCCGCTACGACGACGATCGTGCCGAACGCGCGCCGGCGAGCGAGGGTGATCGTGCCGATGCCGGCGAGCGCCCGGTGCGCACCGAGCGCATGGAGCGCTTCGACCGCGGTGAGCGGTTCGAGCGGGCTGACCGCGGTGAGCGTTCCGAGCGCGCCGATCGTGCCGAATACCGCCCGGCCCCGCGTCCGGCGCCCAAGGCCCGCGACCCGTTCTTCGACCGCCCCTACGAGGCCAGTGCCAGCCCGTCCGCGCCCGAGTGGGACCAGGCCCCGGTGGCCCGAGCCACCGCACCGGCCCATTCGCCCAACATCCGCAGCAAGCGCAAGGTCGCGGCCCTGCTGGGCGGCGGCCCCAAGTAAGGGCCCTGGGGCCCATGGGCCGCTGAACGGCGCGGGAGCGCCTGTTCGGGCGGTCGATGGCCCGTGGCCGATGGCCGATGGCCGATAGGCGATGGCCGATGACCGGCAGCGTCGCCGGCCCCGTCGTTCAGCCCAGCAGGCTGAACACCGCCGGCACCTTGTCCGGCAAGGCCATGCCTTCGGCCTTCCACTGCGCCACCGTGCGGGTGGCCGACCAGCCGCCGGGCAGGGTCAGCCCGCAACTCACGCTGACGCGCGTGCCGGCCCCCAGGCTGGCCAGCAGTGCCTGCCCCATGGCGGCATTGCGGTAGGGCGTTTCGATGAACACCTGGGTCTGCTGCAGCTTGCGGGAGGCCGCCTCCAGCTCGCGCAGGCGCGCCGCGCGCGCGGGCCCTTCGCTGGGCAGGTAGCCGTGGAACACGAAGCTCTGCCCGTTCAGGCCCGAGGCGGCCAGGGCCAGGGTGATCGAGCTCGGCCCGCTCAGTGCCTGCACCACCAGGCCTTGGGCATGGGCTGCGGCCACCAGCCAGGCCCCCGGGTCGGCCACCCCGGGCAGGCCGGCCTCGCTCAGCAGCCCCAGGTCATGCCCGGCCAGTGCCGGCGCCAGCAGCTTCACGTGCTCGGCCATCAGGTCGGGCGGCGGGCCGGTGCGGCCGCCCTTGGGCGGGCGCGGCAGTTCGGTGATCAGGGTGGCCTGCAGCGGCTGGGCCAGCGGCACCAGCGCATCCACACGCTTGAGGAACGCCCGCGTGCTGCGTGCGTCCTCCACCACCCAATGGCCCAGGCGCGCCGCGGCCGCGATCGCCCCGTGCGGCAGCACGTCGGTCAGCGGCACCAGTTCGGTGCCCAGGTCGAGCGCGTTGGGGATCAGCAGCAGGCGGCCGCGGGCCGTGCCGGGGGTGGGCGAGGGGGAAGAGGGCGGGGCGGAGCTCATCGGGGCAGAGGCGGACAACAAGGGGTGAAGGCAGCGGGGCGGCCGGCGCGCTGGCGGCGGATCGGATGAATCGGACGCAGCGGATGCCGCGGATGCATCGGGTGGACGGCGAAGGGGCGGATGCCCGCCGGCTCAGCTTGCCAGCGGATCAATGCCCGCTTCGCGCAGCAGCGCGGCGGTGCGGATCAGGGGCAGGCCGATCAGGGCCGTGGGGTCGTCGGATTCGATGGCCTCGAGCAGGGCGATGCCCAGGCCTTCGCACTTGGCGCTGCCGGCGCAGTCATAGGGCTGCTCCCGACGCAGGTAGTGCTCGATCTCGTCGTCGCCCAGGCTGCGCAGGCGCACGCTCACCGGCACCAGCACGCTGCGGGCGAATCCGCGCGCCGCATGCACCACGGCCACCGCGGTCTCGAACACCACGGTGCGCCCGCTCATCTGGCGCAGCTGCGCCACCGCGCGCTCGTGCGTGCCGGGCTTGCCCACCGGCTGCCCGTCGACATCGGCCACCTGGTCGGCCCCGATGACCACGGCCAGCGGGAACTGCGCGGCCAGGGCTTGTGCCTTGGCCATGGCCAGCCGAACGGCCAGTGCGGCCGGGGCCTCGAACGGATGCGGCGTCTCGTCGACCTCAGGGGCGGCGCAGGTGAACGGCAGTTGCAGGCGCTCCAGCAATTCGCGCCGGTAGCGCGAGGTGGAGGCCAGGATCAGCTGGGGCATCGGGGCGGGCGTGGGCAGGTCGCTCATGCCCCGATTGTCACCGCAGGCATGGACCGCCGGCGAGGCCGTCCCCGCCGGCACCGCTGCAAATGTCTGAGGTCTCCCCCGGACTCCCCGTACTTCGGCGATGAACCTTTAAAATCCCCCCATGACCCCCCGTGAACATGACCCGCGCCGACTCGACGTCGCCGCGTTCGCCACCGAAGGCGCCAGCCTCTCGGGCACCTGGCCCCTGGCGACCCTGGCCCGCCTGGCCGAGACCCGCCTGCAAGCCGCCGACGGGGCCCAGCTGGCCGGTGCCGACGAACTCGTGCATTGGCAAGCCCAGGGCGAGGCCCGCCCCATCCTGGGTGGTGCCACCGAGATCTGGTTGAGCCTGTCCGGCCGTGTGGCCCTGCCGCTGGAGTGCCAGCGCTGCCTGGGCCCGGTGCTGACCCCGGTCGACTTCGAGCGCCGCTTCCGCTTCGTCGGCGGCGAGGAACAGGCTGCCGCGCTGGACGCCGAGTCCGAGGACGACGTGCTGGCCATGTCCCGCTCGCTGGACCTGGCCGAACTCGTCGAGGACGAACTCCTGCTGGCCCTGCCTTTGATCCCGCGCCACGAGCCCGATTGCCCGGCCCCGGTGAACCTGGTGTTCGAGGCTGAGGAGTCCGAGGACGCCGGCGCCGATGGCGGCAGCGACCCCGCGACAGCACCGGCTCGCGAGAACCCGTTCGCCGCGCTCGCCGCCCTCAAGAAGAAGCCCGGCGGCACGGCCTGAACACACACATCGGATCGGCGGGCTGTGAATCCCGCCAGACCCGTGCTATAATCGTAGGCTTTCCCCCTTCCGAAGGTGGTCGGGTTTCCTTGCGGCCGGTGACAACGGCGGCGGGCCAGGAGCAGGCGCTGGATCATTCCGGTGGCCGTGCGGGCCCGGCGGCACCCGGGTGAGGTCTGCGGCGCTTGTTGCGCGCAGGCTGCATCCGGCGCCGAGACAGCAAGGCCTCGAGGTGAATGTGCAGGGTGGCCCGAAGGGTTCGGGCGCCCACCCCACCCCACCTCGCCCCGCGATGAGGGCCCATTCCGGTGCCCCATCACAAGGAAGCTTGGACGTTCCCAGGAGAATCACATGGCTGTTCAGCAAAACAAGAAGTCGCCTTCCAAGCGTGGCATGCACCGCTCGCACAACGCCCTCACCACCCCGGGCACCGCGATCGAATCCACCACCGGTGAAGTGCATCTGCGTCACCACATCAGCCCGACCGGTTTCTACCGTGGTCGCAAGGTGCTGAAGACCAAGGCCGACGCGGCCTGAGGTTCTTCGGCGGCAGGTGGCCCTGGCGGTTGAGCGGCAATCTGCCGTGAAACGCGTGCCGGGGCCGGTCTGCCGCAGGCCCGGTGTTGCCGGGTCGAACATTGCTGTCGGCCTCGTCCGAATTGGCGCCGCGACTTTCGTCGTGGTGCCTTTGCGCGTCCGTGTGGTTGGTGATGCCGTGGGCTGCCCTGGGGTGGTTCGGCGGCAACGGCCGTCGCGTCGATGCGCCCAGGGCGGGGTTTCCGGGGCTGGGCCGTCACCTGCGGGTTGGCGCGGTCTCCGGGGGCGCCCTGGTCTGCTATGGTTCAGGGTTCCGGCGAACGGCCGGCCTTGCCGGTCCCCACTGTGATCCATTCTGTGCCCCTGAC
>Ga0228698_1001196_pt1 | contig 13596 bp, 14 predicted proteins | sample McNCre117_Aug_MG_FD_178015 | JGI IMG/M metagenome (GOLD analysis project Ga0228698, IMG submission 178015) | Freshwater microbial communities from McNutts Creek, Athens, Georgia, United States - 1-17_Aug_MG | ecosystem: Environmental > Aquatic > Freshwater > Creek | place: USA: Georgia...
TGCATCCAACGCACGTCCTGCTGCGGCCTTGGACAAATCCGTCTCATTGGCCAATGCTTCGATCAATTCACCTTTATTCACTTCTTACTCCTTGAAAAATTCGGGCTGCGGATTGTGACATACCGCCATTCAGTCGTCGCGGTCCCATGCTTGCATGAGGTCGGGGGGGATCATACCGGCCACTTCGGAAAAGCGCTTGCCCCACATGCGGTCGGCTTGTTTGATGAGGATGGTCACCGGGCTGCTGGGCTCGTGGTGTTCGATCCACAGGCGCACCTGGCGCAGCAGCGCGCGGATCTGCTCGCGCTCATCCGTCACGCTGGCGTGGTGCTGCAGCGGGGCATTGAGTGCGGCCAGGCTGTGTGCCCGGTGCTGCTGGCTTGTGTCTTCCAGCATCAGGGAGCTATCGGCAAAGCGCGGCTCCTGGTTCAGCGGCCCGGCACCGGGCTCCACCGCGTCGGCCTGCACCTTGGTGCTGCGCTGCGGCGCATCGGCAAAGGACGCCAGCGGTGCCAGCAAGTTCAGCAGCGGTTGCAGGTTGGGCGCGTCGTCTTGCAAGACGGTGTGGCTCCACTGGTCGATGCCCTGCACGCACTGGCCGCAGGCCAGCAGGGCCATGAGTGCGCTGTCACCCTTGGCGTGCAAGTCAGCCAGTTGCCGTTTGACGCCTTCAGGCTCAGGGGCATAAGGCGGGCGCGGGAAGGCAAAGGCACGCTCCACATCGCGCACGGTGAGGCGAAACGCGGTGCTGCCGCTCACCACCACCTCGCGCAAGTCACCCAGCAAACCTTCGGGGTCGCACAGCGCGGCTAGGGCATTGGCGCGCACGGCGGGGTCGGGCGCGCCGTCCAAAACCAGTTGCGGGTGCACCTGCTCCGGGTAGGCCTGCAGCACGGCTTGCAGGGCGCTCAAGCCCTCCAGCAAACCGGTGGCGCCCGCCATGCGGCAACGCGCGCGGGTGAACCAGACCAGGATGGAAATGTCTTTACTACGCAGCAGCAGGCGGCGCGCATCGCGCTCAATCTCTACCCAATCGGGGGCTTCGGGCTTGCTCTGGAACGTGCCGTATTGCACATCGGCTTTGGGCTCCAGGCGGGCCTGCAGCACGGCGTATTCGGTGTCGTACTCCAGGCTCTCGCCGCAGGGCATGGCAGCGCTGACGGGGGCCAGCATCTCGGTTGGCACGGGAGCATGGGCGGTAGCGGCCGCATTGGCAGCACCGCCGGTGAGCGCAGAAAACAAGGACTTCAAGGGGTTCATAAGCTGTAGCTCTCGGGTTCGAGCAGCATGCCGGTCACGGGCTCTGTGCTTTGCGCGGAAGGGCCGCTGGAGGCCATCCAGGTGGACCAGCCCAGCTGTGTGCCATCGCCCAAGCGGGCCTGCGGTGCGGCGTTGCGGTTGATGAGCAGCTCCACTTCCCACACGTATTCAAAGCCGATGAAAGAGCGCACGATTTCGATCAAGGCAGGCAGGTCTTTACCGGTGGATGAGCCTTGGGGTGTGAGGCGCAAATAGCCGTCCATGTCCAACGGGCCAATGACCAGGCGAAAGCGGCTTTGCCGGTCGGGCACCACTTCACCGGTCATGGCGCCCTCACCCAGCACGCTGGAGAGGCTTGCCTGGCCTAGCTTGCATTGGTCTTGCGGCTCAATGGGCATCCACTGCAGCATGTATTCGCGCAACTGCACGTCCACGCCAAAGAAGCGCGACAGCGTGCTCACCAGCCCGTCGGGGTTGCGTGCGGCGCGCACACGGTGGGCACTGCTGGCCCAGCGCGCATGGGGTGCCAAGGCGCTACCTTGCACCTCGGACGGCTCATCGCCCGCGAGCCGCGCGATGTAGGCGCTAAAGGTTTCCTGGTCAGCCCGGTCCAGGCCCGCAGCGCTCTGGCTTTGCGACCAGGCGCGGTAGATGTGCGTGAATGCGCGGTGGTGAAACAGGTCGATGAAGTTGGCCAGCGTGTTGTCGCGCTTGGCCTCCACACGCTCACGCACCAGCTCGGTGAAGTGGATGGGCAGCGCACCGTTGGGGCCCAGCATGCCCAAGCCAAAGAGCTTGATGTAGGCACGCAGCTGCTCGTCCGGGCCCGGTTTGACTTCTACTTTGGCCAGCTCGCGCGGCGCAAAGGTGAGGCTGGCTTGTTGGCCGAGGCGAAAGCTCTCTTGCTGTGGGCGCTGGGCTTCGCCGATGGGCGGCATGGTGGAATCCGCCGCAGCCAGCTTGCGCATCAAAGGCACAAAGCCATGGTGCCAAGGCCGCTCCTGGGCATCGCGCAAGGTGGGGTTCAGGGCGGTGGGCAAGGCCGTGCGCATCACACAATGCCCCGCGTGCCCATGCGCACCGGCCAGCTGGCCACCTGGCCGCGCTGCATGGATTCGAGCCGCGTCTGCGTGAACACATTAATGCTCACATGACGCGAGAGGTAGTGCTCCAGCACCACGCCCAACAGGTAGGGGCTGATGCCGCTGAAGGCGTCTTCGTCCACGGTGATGTCGCACTGCACGCCGCGCCCGTATACCAACGGGCCGCTACCCGGCAGGCGGCGCGTGACGGGGGTGATGCGGCTGCCAATCAGGCCCTCGACCTGTTTGGTGGCAATGGCATCGTCCGCACCCACAAACAGGCGCAGCATGTCACGCAAGGCCTGTGCGCCTTGGCGCGCGTCCATGCCCATGAGCGGCAGGTAGTTGAAGTTGAGCTGACGAATCAGACGCCAGGCCATCTCGCCCTGCGCAAAGGGGGCACGTGGCTGGCTGGGTGCGCGCACCAGGCCCACGGCACTCAAAGGCAGCGAGTCTTTCACGCTTAGGTCCGACACGCCGTTGCGTGGCACCAGGCGTGGCAAGTCGCGGTTGGTCAAGAGTGCCTGCACGCTCAGGTAGCCAGCGCATCGCGCTCCGATTCGAGTGCGCTGATGCGTGCCTGCAATGCGGCCATTGCCTCGCCCCGAGCTTTGCCTATGCTGGCCTCACGTGCCAGCAAACTGTGTTCATCCACCAGCGCATCCAGCTGCGCTTGCAGGTCTTCCTGTTCGCGCGAGGGCGCGTGCAAGGACATAGCGACGCGCGCGCACGCCGTGTCCAACAAACTGATAGCTTTGTCCGGCAGTTGGCGCGCAGGGATGTAGCGGTGCGACAGCGTCACGGCCGCGCGCACGGCCTCGTCCAGAATGGCAACGCCGTGGTGCTTGGCAAATGCGGGCACCAGCCCACGCACCATGGCGATAGCAGCAGCCTCTTGTGGCTCCATCACTTGCAGCACCTGAAAACGCCGCGTGAGCGCCGGGTCTTTTTCAATGTGTTTTTTGTACTCAGACCAGGTAGTGGCCCCAATGGCCCGCAACGCACCACGGGCCAAGGCGGGCTTGAGCAAGTTGGCTGCATCACCCGTGCCAGCCTGGCCGCCCGCACCCACCAGCGTATGCACTTCGTCAATAAACAGGATGACGGGCACAGGCGAATCGGTAGCCTCTTTGAGCACGGCTTTGAGGCGCGACTCAAACTCGCCGCGCATGCTGGCACCGGCCAGCAAGGCGCCCACATCCAGACTCAAGATGCGCACATCCTGCAAGCTGGGCGGCACTTTTTGTGCAACTACAGCCAGCGCCAGCCCTTCCACCACCGCCGTCTTGCCAACGCCCGCTTCGCCGGTCAGCAGCGGGTTGTTTTGGCGACGGCGCAGCAAGATGTCCACCATGGTGCGGATTTCGTGTTCACGCCCCACCACCGGATCAATGCGGCCTTCGCGCGCCAGAGCGGTCAGGTCAGCACAGTATTTGGTAAGCGACGATTTTCCGTCGGGAGCCGCATCCATGGCACCGCTGGCTTCACCAGGAATAGCGTCGGGCATGCCAGTGGCATCGTGCGCTGTGTCATGGTCTTCACGCGAGCCCGCAATGACCAGCGCAAAGTCCTCGGCAATCTGCGCTACCGGAATTTTTTGAAAGCTAGCAGAGATGCCCAGCAACAGACGGCGCAAGTCGGGCGTCTGCAGCATGGCGGCCAAGAGCCATGCACCACGGATGCGCGTGTCACCCATGGTCAGGCTGGCAAACACCCAGCCACGCTCGATGGCTTGCTCCAGTTGGTGGCTAAAGTCGTTGAGGCCCGTTGCACCATTGGGCAACTGGGCCAACGCCACCGTCAGGTCTTTTTCAACCTGCGCAGCATCCATCCCGTAGTGCGGCACCACACGGTGGAAGTCACTGCCGGGGGCCTGCCAAATTTGGTGCAACCAGTGCACCACTTCCACATACGGATTGCCCCGCAGCTTGGCAAATGCCGTGGCTGATTCAATGGCACGGAACATGTCCGTGTTCAGCTTGCCAAAGAGCGCTCTGCGCGGAATGTTCACGCGCAGGCCTCACTGCGGGGAGCAGATCCAAATAGCCCTGCCCCATGTCTCTTGCTGCGAATACCCAAGCCGAGCGTGACATTCACTTTTTGGAACGCCCTCATCCGACGATTCCATCTGCATTTTGTTGTTCTCATAACTGCAGAGACCCCTTCACCTTAACGAACCCGTTGCTTAAATGGATGGCGATTTGCACTGGCTTCCCGCAATGCGGGGCAACAACCAGCTGCATCAACTCCGAAGGCACTTCACCACCACGCACCTGTTCCTCGGTAGAAAGCAAACAGCCTCAGCACGGCGCACATGCCTGCTGTGATCTGCCTCGCTACCGGCTTTACTTCGTACGGGAATCTGGTTTGAGCCTCGCGTCCAAACTTCGCAAGGGTTTTCAGAGGCAAGTGCCACTTGTGTGCGCTACGTTGTCCTCGTTACTCAAAGAGTTGAATTTTTTTCTTATGGGGCAACTATGCTGCCATTTAGGTGCCACCCAAAAGTGCTTTGTCCGTGGTTGGACATTTGCAGACAACATATTTTTCTTTGACCGCTGGCGGTTCGGAGCTTGAAGCAAAATCCACAGCAACGGCACCGCCGATTTCTTCGCACCACAACGCATTTCCACCATGCTGCAATACCTCACCATCCCCGTCACACCCTTCCAACAAAACTGCTCTTTGGTGTACTGCGATCAAACCCACTTGGCCGCGGTGATAGACCCCGGTGGCGATTTGCCACGCGTTCTGGCAGAGGTGGAGCGACTGGGTTTGAAGCTGGAACAAATCTGGCTCACCCATGCCCACATCGACCACGCTGGTGGCACCGCCGAATTGGCCAAGCAGTTGTCGCTGCCCATCGTGGGCCCGCATACGGGCGACCAGTTCTGGATTGATGGCTTGGCGCAGCAAAGCAAGATGTTTGGCTTTCCGCCAGCAGAGGCCTTTACGCCCACGCGCTGGCTGAATGACGGGGACACGGTCACCATTGGCCAGAGCACCTTGCAGGTGCGGCACTGCCCTGGCCATACACCGGGGCATGTGGTGTTCTACAGCGCTGAGGCTAAGCGTGCGTTTGTAGGGGACGTGTTGTTTGCCGGGTCCATAGGCCGCACCGACTTTCCGCAGGGCGACCACGACACCTTGATTGCCAGCATCCGCGAACGCCTGTGGCCCATGGGAGATGACACGGTGTTCATCCCCGGCCATGGCCCGGAAAGCACCTTCGGGCGCGAGCGCCGCAGCAACCCTTACGTGGCGGACTGAGGAACCGGCTACGGGAAGATGCCGCGTTCGGTCACCACGTAGTCCATGGGCAGATCGAACTCTTGCGGGTGAATCGTCGGTACCCGAGATAGCTCGTAGGCCACGCCGATGGTGAGCGGGCGTGGCGCCGCTGCGGCCAAAGTGCGGTCGTAAAAACCACCGCCATATCCAAGCCGATAGCCTGCGCCATCAAAGCCCACGGGCGGAATAATGAGGGCCTGCGGCACCACCAGATCGGTGTCGTCCGGCACGGGGATGTCATACACGCCCGTGGTCATGGGCACACCGGGCCACCATGCTCGGAACTGCAAGGGCTCGGCCTTGCGCACCACTTCTGGCAAGGCGGCAGTGGCGCCCAGATTGCGAAAATGGTGCAGCGCAAAGCGCGGATCAAACTCGCCCTGGTAGGGCCAATAGATACCAATCACCATGGCGGCGAGTTGCGGAAAGCCGTCTATCAAGTGCTGCGTGATGGCGGCATTCCAGGCATGGCGATCTGCGTCTGAAATGGCTACGCGCTTGGCCAGCAGTTCCTTTCGCAGCGCGGCTTTCCAGGCCTTGATATCTTGGGCTTGCATTTCAAATCCCCGGTAATTCCGCGTCGCGCTGCGGTGCGGCAACGCCCAGGTGGCGGTAGGCCGCCAGCGTGGCAATGCGTCCACGCGGCGTGCGTTGCAAGAAGCCTTGCTGAATCAGGTAAGGCTCAATCACGTCTTCAATCGTTTCGCGCTCTTCACCGATGCTGGCGGCAATGTTGTCCAGCCCCACCGGGCCGCCGTCAAAGCGGTGGATCACCGCTTCCAGCAGCTTGCGGTCCATCAAATCAAAGCCTTGCGGGTCCACGTCCAGCATGGCCAGTGCGCGGTTGGCAATGTCCAGCGTGATGGTGCCTTTGCCTTTCACGTCGGCATAGTCGCGCACGCGGCGCAGCAGGCGGTTGGCAATGCGCGGGGTGCCGCGCGAGCGGCGGGCAATCTCAAAACCACCCTCTTCATCCATGGGCACATTCAACAGGCCCGCACTGCGTGTGACGATGCGCGACAACTCCTGCGAGGTATAGAACTCCAGCCGCGCCACGATGCCAAAGCGATCACGCAGCGGGTTGGTCAACATGCCTGCACGGGTTGTGGCCCCCACCAAGGTAAAGGGCTGCAGATCGAGCTTGATGGAGCGGGCCGCCGGGCCTTCGCCGATCATGATGTCGATCTTGTAGTCCTCCAGCGCGGGGTAAAGAATTTCTTCCACCACGGGCGAGAGGCGGTGGATTTCGTCAATAAAGAGAACGTCGTTCTTTTCCAGATTGGTCAGGAGCGCGGCCAGGTCCTTGGGCTTTTCCAGCACCGGGCCGCTGGTCTGGCGCAGGTTTACGCCGAGCTCGTGCGCAATGATGTGGCTCAAGGTCGTCTTGCCCAGGCCGGGCGGGCCGAACAGCAGCACGTGGTCCAGCGCTTCGGAGCGCATCTTGGCAGCCCCGATAAAAATTTCCAGTTGCTCGCGCACCTTGGCCTGGCCCACATACTCGTCCAGCAGCTTGGGGCGCAGGGCGCGCTCAATGGCCTCCTCTTGGGGGGAAGTTGGGCCTGCGGACACCATGCGCAGCGGCGGGGCGGCAGAAAAATCGTCGGTCTGGATGCTCACGGAATCAATCGCAAAAAGGTGGGGAAAACAGGGCTTGGCTCACTATAGCGCGTGCCGCCGCACCACGGACCCCGGCTCAAGTTAGGACCCGTTTGCGCCGATACTGGCTATAGGCACCACCAGATGCCGAACGTGTACCGTGCATGTTCCGAAGGCTCCGAATCCTATGAAAACAACGACCCGCCCCACCGTCTCTCTGCGCCTCGCGCTCAACCTGCTGTTTGCCAGCGCCTTGTTGCTGGGGATATGGAGTGCGGGCGTCGCGCATGCACAGGAAAAAGTCGAACTAATCGAGATGCCGCTCAAAAAGGGCAAAGGCGAAAAACCCCCGGCCGCAGGCGATGCACACGCAAGCACCCCGGCTCCCGCCGCCTCCGGCAAAGCAGCAGCTGCTTCTGCCCATGCAGAGCACGGCGCGGCAGCTGAAGCCCCCGCTGCCGCCCCCGCAGGCAACGATTCGATGAGCCAGCTGAAACAAGCTCTGACGGCCATCGGTGCCCCCAGCAAAAAGGCAGAGTCCCCCAATAAGCGTCTGACGCTGACCAACAACCGGCCCAGCACCCCTGGCGCCTCCAGCCGCGAGTACATACGCAACCGCGCAATGGCTCTGGCCAATGGTGAAAAACCCGCAGAAGCCCACGGCGCTGCGGCTGCCGAGGGGCACGGCGGCGAAGTGCATTGGTCTTATGAAGGTGAAAACGGCCCGCAAAACTGGGCCAAGCTCAAGCCCGAATTCAACCTGTGCGCGATTGGCAAACGCCAGTCTCCCATCGCCATCCGCGACGACTTCACTTTGCTGGGCCCGGCCGAACCCATCCGCGTCAACTACACGCCTAGCCGTGGCAGCGTGGTCAACAACGGCCACACCATCCAAGTGGACCTGGAGGGCGAAAACAACATCACTGTGCGCGGCTCTACCTACAAGCTGCTGCAGTTCCACTTCCACACACCGTCGGAAGAAATGATCAACTCCAAGCGCTACTCCATGGTGGCGCATCTGGTACACAAGAACGACGTCGGGCAACTGGCCGTGGTAGCCGTGCTGATGGAAGTGGGCGAACCCAATCCGATGATTGAAACCGTGTGGACCTATTTGCCGCTGGACACCAGCGACCGGGTGCGGATTCCGGAAGGCCAGATTGACATGAACCAACTGCTGCCCGCTGACCAGCGCTACTACCAGTTCATCGGGTCGCTGACCACACCGCCTTGCACCGAAGGCGTGCTGTGGATGGTGATCAAACAGCCCCTGCGCATCAGCGCTGCACAGTTCAGGGTGTTTACCCAGCTGTTTCCGCTCAATGCACGCCCAGTGCAGCCGCTGAACGCAAGGCCCGTGCGCGAAGCCAAATAAGCGCAGGCCAGCTCCGCGCAGGCTACTTGGCCAACGCGCGCAGTGCCAGCTTGATACCGTCGCTCACGCCCACATCGGCGGGCAAGGCCTTGAGCGCAGCGGCGGCCTCTTTGTCGCTATAGCCCAGGGCCAAGAGCGCTTGAAGAATGTCGGCCTGTGCGCCGCTGGATGCGCCCATGGGAGCGCCGATATCTGCTCCCAACTTGCCTTTGAGTTCCAGCAGCAAACGCTCTGCGGTTTTCTTGCCAATGCCTGGCACCTTGATCAGGCGCCCGGCCTCTTGCAAGGTGACGGCCTGCGCTAGGTCTGCCACGCCCATGCCCGAAAGAACGGACAGCGCAGTGCGCGGGCCGACGCCAGAAATCTTGATGAGTTCGCGAAACGCTTCGCGCTCGGTGGCACTGCCAAAACCGTAGAGGATTTGCGCGTCTTCACGCACCACAAAGTGCGTGAGCAGCGACACTTTTTCGCCCGCTGCCGGCAGGTTGTAAAAGGTGCTCATGGGCACCTGCACCTCATAGCCCACGCCACCGCAATCCACCAGCACCTGCGGTGGGTTTTTGTCGCTGAGGATGCCGGTGAGCTTGCCTATCATTTTGTGCCTATCATGGGGTTATTACTTGGCCCTACGGCCGTGAGGAATTATCAGCTTGATTCTCAGACACCTGTTCAGCCCGCTGAACAACACCCGCCTCTCGCATCTGTGCGGCCCCACCGACGAACACCTGCGCACCATTGAACTCGCACTCGACGTGCGCATTGCCCACCGCCACGAGCAGTTCAAGGTGGAAGGCGCCAAGGCCAAAGCCCAGCGCGCCATGGACATGTTGCAAGCGCTGTACGAAATGGCCGCACGCCCGATTGCGCCCGCCACCGTGCAGCTCATGCTTTCGGGCGATGGCTCGGCCGATGCGGTGGACGGGCCCGCCCTGTCCACCCGCCGCGCCGACTTGAAGCCGCGCACACAGAACCAGGCCTTGTATCTGGACAACATTGCCGAGTTCGACATCACCTTCGGCATTGGCCCAGCGGGCACCGGCAAAACCTACTTGGCCGTGGCCGCTGCGGTGGACGCTTTGCAGCGCAGCGCGGTGCAGCGCATCGTGCTCACCCGCCCCGCGGTAGAGGCCGGTGAGCGCCTGGGCTTTTTGCCCGGCGACCTGAACCAAAAGGTAGACCCCTATTTGCGCCCGCTGTACGACGCGCTCTATGACCTGATGGGCTACGACCAGGTGCACAAGGCGTTTGAGCGTCAAGCACTGGAAATTGCGCCCTTGGCCTTTATGCGCGGGCGCACACTGAACAACGCATTCGTGATCCTGGACGAGGCACAAAACACCACGCCCGAGCAGATGAAGATGTTCCTCACCCGCGTGGGCTTTGGCACGAAGACCGTGATCACTGGCGACCTGACACAGATTGATTTGCCCAAGACCCAAGTGAGTGGATTGGTTGAGGCCGAACGCATCCTGCGTCGTGTGCCGGGCATTGCCATCACCCGACTGACCAGCGCCGACATCGTGCGCCATCCGCTGGTGGCCCGCATTGTGGATGCGTATGACGCGGCGCGCCTGGCCGACATTCCTGCGTTGGTTGCCGTACCTGAACCGGAACCCGAGTTGCCGCGCACAGGCTTACCCAAAACCCGCACACCCAAGGCCCGCTGATGTTGAACGCGCTTTCCCTGTCACTGCAATTCGGCGCCATCCAAGATGCAGCCCGCCACCGTGCCGCGTTGCCCCGCCACAAAGTGGCCCGCTGGATTCGCCATGCGCTGAATATCGATGCCGAAATCACCGTGCGCATCGTGGACGCCGAAGAAGGCCAGTCCTTGAACCGCGACTTCCGCAAAAAAGACTACGCCACCAATGTGCTGACCTTCGACTACACCCGCGAGCCATTGGTGACAGCAGACCTTGTGCTGTGCGCGCCGGTGGTTGCCAAAGAGGCCAAGGAACAAGGCAAGACGCTGCACGACCACTATGCCCACCTGATCGTGCACGGGACCTTGCATGCCCAAGGCTGGGACCATGAAACTTCGCAGGCCGATGCCGAGGAAATGGAAGCCTACGAGACGGAGATTCTGACCGGCATGGGTTTCCCCAATCCCTACTGAGGGAGCCCATGCTGCAAGCGTTGCAAGCCCATTCGTGGTACTTTGGGCGCCGCGCACCTTCGGAAGGAAACGGTTTGACCTCTCCCACAGCCCCCACTGCAGCCGTCCGAGCTTTGGCTTCGCTGCGTGCGTGGGTGTGCGCTGCCACCGCCTTGGTGGGCGTTGCGGGGCACAGCGCCCAAGCGCAGGAGAGTGACGCCACCCAGCTCCCCCCCGCCGTTGCCTTGCTCATGCAGCGAGCCCAGGCCGACGAGCAAAATCCCGACGCGTACGAGGGCCTGTGGCAAGCCGCCAACCGCTATTGCACAGCGTCCCGGCTGGGCAGCATTGAAGCCCAGTTCCGCCTGGGCATGCTGTTCGCCTTTGGCCGTGGCGTGCCCGAGAACCGGGAGATCGCCGCGTCGCTGTTTTCATCTGCCGCCCTGCAAGGCCACGCCCAAGCCCACGCCATGCTGGACACCATCCGCATGACCAGCCACAAGCTGCCCGAATGCGTGCTGGACGCAGTTGCGCCGCCCCGGGGCCCCAAACCACCGCCAGCACAAGAAACCGTGGTGGCTGGCATCGACAAGCATCTGGATGACTTGCCCAAAAACCGCCGTTGGATCGTGGACCTGGTGGGCACGCAGGCGCGCTGGAACGCGATTGACCCCCGCCTGATCCTGAGCATCATTGCCGCCGAGTCCAACTTCCAGACCGAGGCGACCTCGCCCAAATCAGCCATGGGTCTGATGCAGCTCATTCCCGAAACGGCCGAGCGCTTCAACGTGCTGAACGCCTACAACGCCTCGCAAAACATCAAGGCAGGTTTGACCTATGTGCGCTGGCTGCTGTCCTACTACCAAGGTGATGTGAAGCTGACGCTGGCTGCCTACAACGCAGGCGAAGGCACGGTGGACAAATACAAGGGCGTACCGCCGTTCAAGGAAACCCGCCAGTACGTGCAAAAGGTCATGGCCCTGTATGGCCGCAGCACCCATCCGTTTGACGACAAGGCCGGCAAGATCTCACCCATGCTGGCCAAGATCCTGAACTAAGGTCAACGCCCGGGCGCAGCGGGCGCGGGTTCCACGCGCATCGGGATGGTGACCGGGCCGTCATTCACCAGTTCCACCGCCATCTCGGTCGCAAATCGCCCGGTCTGCACGATGGGGTGCGCCACGCGGGCTTGGTCCACAAAGTAATCGAAGAGTTCACGCCCCAGCGCGGGGGCTGCGGCGTTGGTGAAGCTGGGCCGGTTGCCGCCTTTGAGGTCAGCCGCCAGGGTGAACTGGCTCACGATCAGCAAGCCACCTTGGGTGCCCTGGCCATCCACATCCTGGATGCTCAGGTTCATCTTGCCATTGGAATCGCTGAACACGCGCAGCTTGAGTAACTTGGCCAACAGCTTGTCGGCTTCCTGCTTGGAGTCGCCTTGTTCCGCACACACCAGTACCAGAAAGCCACGGCCAATTTCGCCGACCACCGCGTTCTCCACGGTGACTTTGGCGCGGCTCACGCGCTGGACCAGGGCAAGCATATGCGCTTGGTCAGGCCAGGGTCACGCGGGCAAACTTGCGCTTGCCCACTTGCAGCACATAGGTGCCTGCGCCGAGCTTGAGTCCCTTGTCGCTCACCACGTTGCTGTCAATGCGCACACCGCCGCCATCGATCAGGCGGTTGCCCTCGCCACTGGAGGCAGCCAGACCGGCCGACTTGAGCAAGGCACCAATGCCCACCGCCGCACCACCGTCGCCCAGGGGAAGGCTGATTTCGGTGATCTCGTCAGGGATACCGCCCTTGCTGCGGTTGATGAAGTCCTGCTCAGCCGCCTCGGCCGCCGCCGCGGAGTGAAAGCGTGCGGTGATTTCCTTGGCCAAGGCCACCTTGGCGTCCTTGGGGTTGCGGCCCGCTTCCACCTCGGCCTTGAGTGCGGCAATAGCTGCTTCGCTCTGAAAACTCAAAAGCGTGTACCACTTCCACATCAGCACGTCCGAGATGGACAACACCTTGGCAAACATGGTGTTGGGCTCTTCGGAAATACCGATGTAGTTGTTCTTGCTCTTGGACATCTTGTCCACGCCGTCGGTGCCTTCAAGCAGCGGCATGGTCAGAATGCACTGCGGTTCCTGGCCGTATTCGGCTTGCAGGTGGCGGCCCATCAGCAGGTTGAACTTCTGGTCGGTGCCGCCCAGCTCCAGATCGCTTTGCAAGGCCACGGAGTCATAGCCCTGCATCAAGGGGTACAGGAACTCGTGCACAGCAATCGGTGTGCCGGCCTTGAAGCGGTCGTGGAAATCGTTGCGCTCCATCATGCGCGCCACGGTGTATCGGCTGGCCAGTTGGATCATGCCGCGCGCACCCAGCGGGTCGCTCCATTCGCTGTTGTAGCGAATCTCGGTCTTGGCCGGGTCCAGCACCAGGCTGGCCTGCTTGTAATAGGTTTCCGCGTTGATCTTGATCTGCTCGGCCGTCAAGGGCGGGCGGGTGCTGTTGCGGCCGCTGGGGTCACCAATCATGCTGGTGAAGTCGCCAATCAAAAAGATGACAGTGTGGCCCAGGTCCTGCAACTGGCGCATCTTGTTGAGCACCACGGTGTGGCCGATATGGATGTCGGGCGCTGTCGGGTCCAGACCCAGTTTGATGCGCAGCGGTTTGCCGGTGGCATCGGACTTGGCGAGCTTCTTCACCCACTCTTCCTGCGGGATGAGTTCTTCGCAACCGCGCAGGGTGACCGCCAATGCCTCGCGGACACGATCAGTTACAACTAAGGAAGGGCTTGAGGCTTGATTCATAAGGGTTTTTCGGCAGGCGGCTTTACAGGGGGCCGGTATACTGCGGGCTCGTTCCTGCACCATGCACGCAAGCCGCGGCTGGATTTTAGTCGCCCTGCCTGCCCT
>Ga0228698_1001197_pt1 | contig 13594 bp, 13 predicted proteins | sample McNCre117_Aug_MG_FD_178015 | JGI IMG/M metagenome (GOLD analysis project Ga0228698, IMG submission 178015) | Freshwater microbial communities from McNutts Creek, Athens, Georgia, United States - 1-17_Aug_MG | ecosystem: Environmental > Aquatic > Freshwater > Creek | place: USA: Georgia...
GCTCCTGATGTTCAACTCCACGCTGTCGATGTTCTCTGTCATCGGCGTCGTCATGCTCATGGGTCTGGTCACCAAAAACGCCATCCTGCTGGTGGACTTTGCGATCCGGGCACGCGCGGGCATGCCGGATGACGCCGGCGTGCTCCAGCCCGGACTGGACCGCAACACGGCCCTACTCATGGCGGCGCGGGTGCGACTGCGCCCGATTTTGATGACCACGCTGGCCATGATCTTCGGCATGATTCCGCTGGCCTTTGCCCTGTCCGAAGGATCTGAGCAGCGCGCCCCCATGGGGCAGGCCGTCATTGGTGGGGTCATTACCTCGTCCCTGCTGACGCTGGTGGTGGTGCCGGTGGTGTATTGCTACATGGATGATCTGGCGCAATGGGCCCGACGCCGTTTGGCTGGCAAAGCGCACCCCATCGCCTAAAATTGTCTACAATCTTTTAACATACCCCCTAGGAGTATTTTTATGCTGACCGTCGACATCCAAAAAGCCCGTTTCAACATGATTGAGCAGCAGATCCGCCCCTGGAATGTGCTGGACGGCGCCGTGCTCGACCTGCTGGCCACGATTCGCCGCGACGCCTTTGTGGCCGACGCCTACAAGGCCATGGCGTTTGCCGATATTGAAATTCCGCTGGCCGGCGGCCAATGCATGCTGGCTCCCCGCGTTGAAGCGCGCTTGTTGCAAGACGCTGCCGTAAAGAAAACCGACAGCGTGCTGGAAATCGGCACCGGCTCGGGCTTTTTGACCGCCATGCTGGCCCACCTGGGCGCACGCGTGCTGTCGCTGGAAATTGACCCGGAATTGGTCGCCTTTGCGAAAAGCAACCTGCAAAAGGCCGGCGTCTCCAACGTGGACGTGCGCCAGGGTGACGGTGCCCAAGGTGCCGCCGCCCAAGGCCCGTTTGACGTGATCATTCTGGGCGGCTCGGTAGCCGACGTGCCGCACAAGCTGCTGGACCAACTCAAAGTCGGCGGCCGTCTGGTCGCCATCGTGGGCGACGAGCCCATCATGCGTGCCACCGTGGTCACCCGCACCAGCGAAACCGATTTCCGCACACAGCAACCCTGGGACTGCAATGCCCCGCGTTTGCAAAACTTTGCCGAAACCTCACGTTTCGCGTTCTAAGCGTCCCGTCTAATTCAGGCACCGCATCCAAACATGATCACTCAATTTCGCCCCAAGGAACTGGCCGCATGGCTAACCCAGGCCAGAGCACTCGGTGAACCCGTGGTGCTGGACGTGCGGGAAACTGCCGAGCTGCAGTTTGCCAGTGTCAAGGCGGACGGTTTCACGCTATTGACCATCCCCATGGGCACGGTGCCGGTGCGCTTGTCGGAACTCAACCCCGACCAACCCATCGCATGCCTGTGCCACCACGGCGGGCGCAGCATGCAAGTGGCCAACTTTCTCGCTCAGCGTGGCTTCATGAACGTGGCCAATATTGCTGGCGGCATCCACGCTTGGGCGACCGAGCTGGACACCAGCGTGAAAACCTATTGATCTTTGCCTTTTTCGAAAGCCTGTCCATGAATCGCACCCGCACCCCCTCTCGTTTTGCCATGCTGCCTCTTCTGCTGGCGTTGGGAGGCGGGTTGGCCGGTGCAGCGCAGGCCCAAAGCCTGGTCGACCTGTATACGGCCGCCAAAGACTTCGATGCCACTTACCAGTCTGCCAAATCGCAGGCTGAGGCCAATCTGGCCAAAGGCGAACAAAGCCGTGCGGGTGTTCTGCCCACCGTCGGTCTGGGCGCAGGCATTACGCAAACCAACCAGGACAGTTCGCTGGCATCGCTAAACGGCAAGAGCTTCAACACCCAGACTGCAGCGCTCACCGCGTCGCAGCCGCTGTACCGCCCGGCCAACTGGGCCACTTACGAACAAGGCAAGAAACAAGTCGATATTGCCCAGGCGCAATTGCTGGCCGCTGAGCAGGACCTGATCGTGCGGGTGAGCCAGGCCTACTTTGACGTGCTGGCCTCCACCGACAGCCTGACCTACATCCGCAGCCTCAAATCCGCCACTGCAGAGCAACTGGCCTCGGCCAAGCGCAACTTTGAGGTGGGCACGTCCACCATCGTGGACACGCGCGATGCGCAGGCCCGCTTTGACTTGGTGACGGCCCAGGAACTGGCTGCTGAAAACGACCTGCGCGTGAAATCACTGGCGTTGGACCAGCTGGTTGGCAAGAGCGCAACGGCACCCAAGCCACTGCGCGCGCCCGTAGCCCTCAGCGAAGTGCAACCGGGCGACGTCAACCACTGGGTCCAGCAGTCGGAAGCCAACAATCCGCTGATCAAACAATCCGAAATTGCGCTGGAAGTGGCCAAACTCGAGACCCAAAAAGCCGAGTCCGGCCACAAGCCCACGCTGGATTTGACCGGCAGCTACAACGTGGCCAACAACAGCGGTAGCGCCACCGTCAATAGCAACTACACCACCAACGTCACAACCGTCGGTCTGTCCTTCAATCTGCCGCTGTATGCCGGAAACGCGGTCCAAAACCGGGTCAAGGAAACGCTGGCGCTGGAAGACAAGGCGCGCGCTGACCTCGATGCCGCCAAGCGCACTGTGGCCCAGGGCACGCGCACCGCCTTCTTCGGCCTGCAGTCCGGTCTGTCGCAGGTGAAGGCCTATGAAGCCGCGGAAACTTCCACGCAAAGTGCGCTGGATGCCAACAAGCTGGGCTACCAGGTGGGTGTGAAGATCAACATCGATGTGCTCAATGCACAAAGCCAGTTGTACAGCACCAAAGCAACGCTGGCCAAAGCACGTTACGACGTGCTGGTCGGCGGCCTGAAGCTACGCCAGGCCGCTGGTGTGCTGTCGGCTGCTGACCTGCAGCCCATCAACGCGCAAATCACACCCTGAAACGGGGCAAACCGCCAGCGTTCCTCGTCATGCAGCGAGGAGCGGAAATGAACGGTTTTCTGAACGGCTTTCTCCGCTGTGCCGCAATTAAACGCACCCAAGCCTGCTAAGCCGGAAGCGCATCCAAGGTTCGCTGCGTTGCACCGCGGTGGGCCTGCGCCCAGCCCAATGCGGTTTGGCGCGCTTGCGCCACGGCGCCGGCATCACACAGCAGCGCTTGCCCCCGCTGTACCGCGTCTGAAATGTCCGCGCAGCGCATGGCAGCGCCGGCTTCTTCAGCCATCTCTGCTGCCTGGGCAAAGTTGAAGGTGTGCGGCCCCATCAAAACCGGGCAGCCACACGCCGCCGCTTCGATCAGGTTTTGTCCGCCCAATGGGGCAAAGCTGCCGCCCAGCAGGGCCGCATCGGCCAGGCCGTAATACAGCGCCATTTCGCCCAGCGAGTCGCCCAGCCAGATGTCTGCATCCACGGGCGCATCGCTCCAGGTTGAGCGACGCGACAGCGTGAACCCGGCCGCGACAAACAGCGCCGCCACCGCATCAAATCGCTGCGGATGGCGCGGCACCACCAGCCATTGCACGTCCGCCACCGGGTGCGCTTTCAGGGCATCGATCAGCAACTGCTCTTCGCCTTCGCGCGAACTGGTAAACATCAGGACTGGCTTGTAGTGTGCGCCATGCCAGGTGCGACCGCTTTGCACCAGTGCAGCGTCGGGCGTGGCGTCAAACTTCAGGTTGCCGGTGATGGCATTGACAGTTGCGCCCAGCGCACGCAAGCGCTGTGCGTCCTGCTCGGTCTGGGCCAATACCGTGTGCAGGCCCGAATACGCCGCAAATGCCAGGCGCCGCAAGCGCAGCGCCTGGCGCACGGACTTCTCGCTCATGCGGGCATTGACCAGGCACAAAGGCACACCAGAAGCACGGCAGGCGGCCACCAGATTGGGCCAGACCTCGGTCTCCATAAGCAAACCCATGCGTGGCTTGAAATGCGCCAGAAAGCGCTGCACAGCGCCAGGGGTATCCCATGGCAACCAGGTCTGCAAATCGCCTTCTTGCAGCAGTGCCGCGCCCTGCTCCCAACCGGTGGCTGTACCGTGGGTCAAGAGCAAACGCATCGCCGGGTACCGCTGACGCAAACCCGCAATCAACACCGCTGCGGCGCGCGTTTCACCCAGGGATACGGCATGCACCCAGACACATCCCGGCCCCTCGCCAGACAGCGGCGGCGTGTCATAAAAACCAAAACGCTGCTCCACCGCGTGGCCATAAAGCGGCTCCACGCGGGCGCGCCGTTTCAGCTTGCGCCGGACCAGCGGCTGGGCCAGCCAGGTGGCCAGCGAGTACAGCGCTTGCATCATCGGCAAAGTACGGGCGTGTCCAGCGCTTCCCACGCCTGCCAGACCCGATCCACCGGCGGCGCAGGCGCAGCAAACACGCTGACCTGGCGCGCGTTTTGAACACCGGTGCGCCACGCGGTGTCGAAGTTATAAATCTGCACATGGGGCAATCCCAGCGCCACGGCAATGTGACTGAGGCCACTGTCCACCCCGATAACGCCGGTGCACAGGGCCATGGTGTCGGTCAATGCGTCCAGTGCCATCGTGGGCCACACCCAGGCATCGGCAAGCGCTGCGGCAATCTGCTCGCTCACGGCTTGCTCCGCCGCGCTGCCGTGGGCCAGCGCCACACAAAAACCGCTGTGGTTGAGACGCGTCCCCAGTTCAACCCAAGACTCCAACGGCCACTCCTTGTCGCGCCGCGACGTGCCGTGAACCAGCGCCACCACCGGCTTGCGCGGTGCAAACGGATTTGCGGCTGCGCCGGGGTTTGCCAGCAACGCGTTGCGCGCGCGCGCCTTGGGTGGCTTGACAGCCAATGCCCCGGCGCGCAAACCAAAAAGCGCATCGCCTTCCAGCGGATAGCCCAGCGCCTCCGCGCACACCAAGCGCGATCGCTCGACCGCATGCACATGGGGCGCCAGCACGATGGCCTTGTCAGCGACCCAGCGCGTCGGTGCTTCGTAGCTCGAACCGTCGGTGCGATTGGCCATACCAATGCGTAAACCACCTACCTTGGTTTGTGCAAGCCAGGCAATCAAGGCCGATTTGGTCAGCCCCTGCAAATCGATGACTGCGTCATAGGCTTCTTTTTGCAAGTCTGCTTTGAAGGCCGCCCACTCGGCGCGGGTATGCGCAGACAGCATGCTTTTTTTCCAGCGCCGCAGTTCGCAGGGGATCACGCGCCGCACGCCCGCGCAGCGGCTCACCAACGGCGCAAAACCGCGCTCCACGACCCAGTCAATCCGGGCCTCTGGCAAGGCGCGCCGAATGTCCTGCACAGCCGCCATGGCATGCACCACATCGCCCAGCGACGACAGCTTGACGATGAGGATGCGCGGCGCGGGGTTGGCCAGCAGGCTCAATGCGCGGATTCCTCGAACTGGGCATCGGGCTTGACCGTGCGCAACAGCTCCAGCATGGCACCCTGAATGCGGTCCAGCGCTGCCTGCGTGTGCCCTTCAAAGCGCAACACCAGCACCGGTGTGGTGTTGGAGGCGCGCACCAGACCGAAGCCATCGGGCCAGTCCACGCGCAGGCCGTCGATGGTGTTTACCACCGCAGGCGCGGCAAAGTTGACTTTGGCCACGAGTTGATCCACCAAGCCGTGGGCCGTGCCTTCGGCGCATGGCACGTTGAGTTCCGGCGTCGAAAAGCTGGTGGGAAGCGCATCGAGCAAGGCACCAATGTCCGCCGAGCGGCTGACAATTTCCAGCAGGCGGCAACCCGAATAGGTGCCGTCATCAAAACCAAACCAGCGTTCTTTAAAGAAGATATGGCCGCTCATCTCGCCGCCCAAGGGCGAGTCGATCTCGCGCATCTTGGCCTTGATCAGCGAATGCCCGGTCTTGAACATCAGCGCCTTGCCGCCAGCGGCCTCAATGGCCGGCGCCAGACGCTGCGAACACTTCACGTCAAAAATAATCGTGCCGCCGGGAACGCGCGCAAGCACGTCTTGCGCAAACAGCATCATCTGGCGGTCGGGGTAAATGTTGTTGCCGTCTTTGGTCACGATGCCCAGGCGGTCACCGTCGCCATCAAAGGCCAGGCCCAGATCGGCGTCACCCGCCTTGAGCGCCGCAATCAAATCGCGCAGGTTGTCGGGCTTGCTCGGGTCGGGGTGGTGATTGGGAAAGTTGCCATCCACTTCACTGAACAGTTCGGTCACTTCGCAGCCAATGGCACGCAAGATGCCGGGTGCCGAAGCCCCCGCCACGCCGTTGCCCGAGTCCACCACAATTTTCAGCGGGCGCGCCAGTTTGATGTCACCCACAATGCGCGCGGTGTAGTCGGCCAGTACATCCACCTGCTTGCAACTGCCACCGGCCTGCAACTTCCAGCTCTGGGTTTCGATCATCTGGCGCAAGGCCTGAATCTCATCGCCGTAAATAGCCTTGCCGCCCATCACCATCTTGAAGCCGTTGTAATCGCGCGGGTTGTGGCTGCCGGTGACCTGAATACCGCTGGCGCACAAGGTGTTGGCTGCGAAGTACAGCATGGGCGTGGTGACCATGCCAACGTCAATCACCTGCACGCCAGCCTCGACCAGACCGAGAATCAGGGCGGTGGACAACATCGGGCCGCTCAGACGTCCGTCGCGTCCCACCGCCACGGCGGTCTGCCCTTGTGCGATGGCCACCGTACCGAACGCACGGCCCAGGCCCAATGCCACGTTTTCATTCAGTGTGGAAGGGACGATGCCCCGGATGTCGTAGGCCTTGAAAATGCCGGCGTTGATTTGCATGAATTCCCCTGTTGAGTGCTCACCCGCAGTGTGCGTCTGGTTCGCCCCGCATTGTAGGTGCTGGGGACTGACAACCACATGTCCGAAAACGGCGAGTTTGCCAGCGGAGCATGCGTATCATTCGGCCATGCCGCACACGCCAGATTGCCTTGACCATGACGCCTGTTACCGGGCGCTGCAAACGCGTGACGCGCGCTTTGACGGGCAATTTTTTACCGGCGTCAAAAGCACCGGTATCTACTGCCGTCCGGTTTGCAAAGTACGCACCCCCAAGGCCGACAACTGCAGTTTTTATCCGCTGGCGGCGCAGGCCGAAGCCGCCGGCTTTCGGCCCTGCTTGCGGTGCCGCCCCGAAATCGCCCCCAACGCCGCCCAACCTGCCTGGTCTACCGCAGAGTCGTCCGTTATTCTGGCCCGGCAAGCCGCTGCGTTGCTCGATGCCGTTGCGCAATCGGGGCTCCATACCAACCTGTCGGAAGTGGCCGGCAAATTGGGCGTGAGCGACCGCCATATGCGCCGCATCTTTGAGTTGCAATGGGGCGTCTCGCCTCTGCAATACTTGCAAACCCGTCGCCTGCTGTGCGCCAAGCAGTTACTGACGGACACGCGCTTGCCGGTGGCCCGAATTGCAGAACTCAGCGGTTTTGCCAGCCTGCGCCGGTTCAATGCCGCCTTTCTGGCGCACTACCGCTTGCAACCCGGCGCACTGCGAAAGGCCAGCGGCGATGCACCGACTTCTCCCCCATCCAGTGCGCGCCATGCAATGGCCGACAGCATCCCGCTCAAGGCCGGATACCGCCCGCCGTACGACGTGGGAGCCCTGCTCACTTTCCTCCAGCAACGTGCCATCGCGGGCGTCGAGTCGGTCGACTTGGCGGCCTTGACCTACCAACGCACACTGGCGCTCACCGTCCATGGCGAAACTGTCCGTGGCTGGGTGCTGGCGCGCTTTGTTCCGGCACGCGACCAGGTCGAATTTCTGGTGAGCCAGTCCCTCGCCCCGGCCCTGCCCCGGTTGATGGCGGACTTGCGCCACCTGCTGGATTTGGACGCCGACCCGCATGCCATCGCAACCGCTTTGGGCACGCGCTTTGGTGGTTTGGAAGGCTTGCGCGTACCGGGCACGCTGTGCGGATTCGAACTGGCAGTGCGGGGCATTCTGGGGCAGCAAATCACCGTCGCCGCCGCGCGCACCATCAGCCAGCGGCTGGTCCACGCATTCGGCTCGCCGCTTGCCACGCCCTGCGCCGCACTGACGCATCTGTTTCCCGGCGCCGCCCGTCTGGCCGAGGCCAGCGCCGACGCACTGGGGGCCTTGGGCATCGTCAAGCAGCGCCAGGCAGCAATCATCGCCTTGGCGCAAGAGGTTGCCAGCGGGCGCTTGGTGTTAGGCCCCGGCGGCGACGTGGCGCAGTGCATGGTCGCCTTGCAGGCATTGCCGGGCATTGGCCCCTGGACTGCAAACTACATCGCCATGCGCGCCCTGCGCTGGCCCGACGCGTTTGTGGCAGGCGACGTCGCGCTGCAATCGGCGCTGGGGCTGCGCCAACACAAAAATCCGGCCCAGGCGGCCGAGCAAATGGCGCAAGCCTGGCGCCCTTGGCGCAGCTACGCCACCGTGCGCGCATGGCACCAGCTCGCCCATCCGGCATCACCATGAAAGGCTTTATGTTCACTCCCCCCTCCCCCGCCAAAATAGTGCTGGTTCGCTGCCATTACGAGAGCCCGCTGGGCACCATGACGCTGGCTGCCAGCCACGTCGGTTTGGCCGGCGTCTGGTTCAACGGGCAAAAGCACATGCCCGACACCAGCCAGTGGCCCTTGCGCAATGACCACCCGGTCTTGCAACGGGCGCTGCGGGAGTTGACACAGTACTTTGCGGGACAGCGCCGCCAATTTGACCTGCCGCTGGACCTGGGCGGAGGCACTGTTTTTCAGCAACAGGTGTGGCGCGGCTTGCTGACCATTAACGCCGGAGAAATCCTCTCGTATGGGGGCCTGAGTCAGCGCCTGGGACAGTCCGCCGCTGTACGCGCGGTAGGGTCCGCCGTGGGCCGCAACCCCATCAGCATCATCGTTCCCTGCCACCGCGTTGTGGGCGCGGATGGATCGCTGACCGGCTACGCCGGTGGCCTTGCGCGCAAGCAGGCCCTGCTCGAACTGGAGCGGGGACCACAACCGACAATGCCCGCATGACAAACAACAACACCAAAACCGGCAACAAGGCCTGGGCCGTGGACTTTGTGCTGCTCGCCGCGATCTGGGGCGCCTCGTTCATGTTCATGCGGGTGGCCTCGCAGGAAATGGGCGCCTTTGCGGCGGCAGGTATGCGGGTGTGCATCGCCGCTCTGGTTTTGTTCCCGCTGCTGTGGCACAAGCGCCTGACTTCATCGCTGCGCCAGCACTGGCGGCTGACGCTGGGCGTGGGTGTGATGAATTCGGCCATTCCGTTTGCATGTTTCAGCTTTGCGCTGTTGTCCATCACGTCGGGTTTGTCGGCGATTTTGAATGCCACCGTTCCCCTGTTCGGTGCGCTGATAGCGTGGCTCTGGCTGGGCGAGCGGCCCAGCCGGTCGCGCATCGTCGGGCTGGCGATCGGTTTTACCGGTGTGACCATGCTGGCATGGGACAAAGCCAGCTTCAAACCCGATGCCAGCGGACTTTCCACCGGCTGGGCCATCCTCGCCTGCCTGATGGCCAGTTTGTGCTACGGCATTTCAGCCAGCATTGCCAAGCGGTTCATGGGCGGATTGCCTTCGCTGGTTTCGGCAACCGGCAGCCAAATCGGCGCCAGCCTGTTCCTGATTCCGCTGATGTGGTGGACCTGGCCCGAACATGCCCCGAGCCTGCAGGCCTGGCTCGCGGTGGGTGTGGTGGGCGTGGTGTGCACGGCGCTGGCTTACGTGGTGTATTTCAGGTTGATTGAACGGGCCGGGCCCGCGCGGGCACTGGCCGTGACCTTCGCCATCCCGGCCTTTGCGGTGTTCTATGGCGTCTTGCTGCTGGGCGAGACCGTAACGCCCTGGATGGTGGTCTGCGCCGCAGTCATCATCGCCGGCACCACACTTTCCACTGGCTTGCTGCGCTTAGGCAAACACTAACGATAGCGATGGGTCTGCGGTCTCAAACACCGCGCACCGGCTCCGCGAGTGGGGGTATGTCTGGATGGGGAAAGCCCACCGACATAGCCACAATAGGCGCAGGGGGAAACCAAATGGCTACACGCAAAAATACGACGCAATCCACTTCGCCATCCGGCAAACAAGGCACCACGAAAAAAATCAATCTCGCGCTGCAGGGTGGCGGCTCACACGGTGCGTTTGCATGGGGCGTTCTCGACAAATTGCTGGAGGACGGTCGCCTGCAAATCGAGGCCGTATCGGGTACCAGTGCCGGCTCCATGAACGCGGCGGCCTTGGCGTTTGGCTCGATCGGCGGACCCGAAGCGGCGCGTGAAAAGTTGCATGACCTGTGGCAAGCCGTATCGGCTTCGGGCAAGCAATTCAACCCCCTGGGCCAGATGCCGTGGCAACCGGACCATCCCGGCGGCAAGCTGCTGTCAGCCATGGCCAGCCTGTGGTTTCGGGCCATGACCCACACCTTTTCACCCTACCAGCTCAACCCGCAAAACTTCAACCCCTTGCGCGACGTGCTGGTGCAGCAGGTCGACTTCGAGCGCATGAACGCGCAATCCAGAATCAAATTGTTTCTGGCGGCAACCAATGTGCGCAGTGGCAAGGTCAAAGTGTTCGGCATCAACGAGCCCATATCCGCCGACATGGTGATGGCCTCGGCCTGCCTGCCGCAGCTTTTCCGCTCCGTAGAAGTGGATGGCGAGTTTTACTGGGACGGCGGCTTCATGGGCAATCCGGTGCTGTACCCGCTTTTTTATTACACCGAATCGTGCGATGTGCTGATCGTGCACATCAACCCGATTGAGCGGGATGGTCCGCCCATCACTGCCGACGACATCATGAACCGCGTCAACGAAATTACGTTCAACGCCTCCCTCATGAAAGAGTTGCGTGCGGTTCACTTCGTGCAAAAGATGATGGATGAGGGCTGGATCAAGGACGAGTTCATGAACAAGCTGAAGTACGTTCTGATTCATTCGCTGCGCGCAGACCTGGCGCTTTCCGACCTGTCGGCCAGCACCAAGTTCAGCAGCGACTGGGGATTCCTCACCATGCTGCGCGACCGCGGCCGCGAACACGCCGCAATATGGCTGAACGAACACTTCGATGATGTCGGCAAGCGCTCTACCGTGAACCTGGCGACCGAGTTTTTGTAAACCACGCCTGCACCTGCGTTGCCCAATGTCCCAAGGGTGCATCCGGCAGCCACATGCGCGCCCGCGTCACAAAATGAATGACTGGAAAAAATCATCTCTTGAAATCGCATTGAATAGGTAACGCAATGGGATCGCTCATCACTTCCTGGAGAGGCACCGTAGCCGGCGCGTGGGTTGGCTACAACGGCCACCTGAATGACGCCTACTACATGGTGATCTTCAGCTACGCAACCGACGCGCTCATGGCCAGCATAGGGCTGGACGCCGAGGGCCGCAAAGCCACTGGCCACACCATGTACACACTGGAAGTTCACTTGAATTACGTGCGCGAAGTGCACGCCGGCGTAGCCGTCGAGGTGCACACACAGCTACTCGGCGCCGACAGCAAGCGGGTGCATGTGTTCCACAACTTGCTGCGCTCCGACAACCACCTGCTGCTGGCAACCAATGAGCAGATGTTGTCCAACATCGACACAGCCGATCAGGCTACCGGGCCGCGCACCGCACCGTTTGCGCCGGGCGTTGCCGGGCGTTTGTGGCCGCTGGTGCATGCCCATGCCCACTTACCCAAGCCACCCAATGCGGGGCGTCATATCGCCCTTCCCGCCCCCAAGCCATTTGTCTGAGGTCCGGTTCCAGTCGAGCGCTGGCCAAGCGGGATCTGTTGCGCCAGTGCGCCGCAGCGCCCAGACTGCAGCCGGTTGGTGTAGCGCGGCGACGCGCACCGCTCGCGCAAGGCTTTAGCTATTGAGTTCTGTAAAGGACGCGCGCTCGGGAATGTGTTGCGCCATCCACTCCACTTCGAGTCCAAGAGAAGAGAGGACGTCTTGCGGAAGCGCGAGCAGACTTTGATCGTCCACGTCTTCCATTTCTGCCAGCAGCATCGCCAGATGCACCACGGCGGCCATGGGCGAGAAGGCCATAAATGTCAGTGGGCGGGCGCACTTGTGCAGCGCATCCACCATGCTGTCCGGAAAAAACCACTGCCGCGACACCTCGGCCATGACTTCGCCTTCGTCGAACCCGATCCGGTCCCGCTCGAGTTGCCAGCGGTCCTGAAGGGATACACCCTCCTCTTCGGCGGCGAGCAACGTGGCATGGTCGATCTGCCCAATGATGAGCTCGCCAAGTCGCGTCATCATGGCAGTAAGCCAGGCTTCGCTCTCGTTCAGGCCCGCAGCAATCGCCAACCATTGTGCATAGCCACCGCTGTGCATGCACGAAGCCCAGAACACATCGCGGTCAATGCCCACGGGGGCCTCAAAAGCATTGGTGATGAACAGTGCAATGGCACGCGCCCTGACTTTGGATAAACCCAAAATGCTGATGGCGGCGTCCAGTGTGTTGACGCGGCGGGCGGCGCCATAAATGGGACTGTTGGCCCAGCGCAGCACGGCGGCTGTCAGCGCCGGATCTTGCGCGATCAGGTCACGCAAAAAAGTAAGGTCAACCGATTCCTTGGATAGGGTTTCAACCAACTGCGCCGCAATGCCGGACATGGGTGTCAAATCGCAACCGGCCACGGTTTGCGCCAGTTGCTGTGAGGTCCGAATAGGTAATTCCACTGTGTATTCCCGTCTCCCGTTCAGGCACCGGGTTCAAATACCGCTACGCCTGAAACAAAAACCCATTTTTACCCGAAAATTGCTAACGGCGCGACCCCGATTCTCAGCAATTGCGTTGATATAAATAGTTTTTATGCCACGCCTGCCCCTCGCCCGGCACGGTATGGCCAAGCCCCCAATAGAAAGCCACCATGCAGGCTGTACTCAAAGTAACTCTGATCGGCTTCGGGGCCATTGGCCGCAGCGTTTGCGACAAGGTGGCCGCGAACTCCGCCATTGAAATAGTTTCCATCGTTGTACCGGACCCGGGCCGGTATGCCGCGACGGACTCCCTCAAGGCAAGCTCTTTTACAAGCCAAGTGGACTACGACAATCGCCCCGATGTGCTGGTCGAGTGCGCTGGGCACACGGCCATTGAGCAACATGTATTGCCCGCCCTGCGCTGCGGCATTCCTTGCATCATGGTGTCCATAGGCGCATTGTCGGAACCCGCAATGGCAGAGCGACTGGAACGTGCCGCACACGAGGGCCGCACGTCCGTACAACTGCTGTCCGGTGCGATAGGCGGCATCGACGCGCTGGCGGCAGCCCGCATTGGCGGCCTCGATTGCGTCCGCTATGAAGGGCGCAAACCGCCACTGGCCTGGAAGGGCACACCCGCCGAGACCGAATGTGCGCTGGATGCCGTGCGCGCGCCCGTCTGCATTTTTTCCGGCAGTGCGCGCGAAGCCGCCCGTCTTTTCCCCAAGAACGCCAATGTTGCGGCCACAGTCGCTTTGGCTGGACTGGGGTTGGACCATACGCAAGTGGCGCTATACGCCGACCCCGGCATTACAGAAAACCACCACCGCATAGAAGCCCGGGGCGCGTTTGGGAACCTGGAGTTGACCCTGCGAGGCAAGCCACTTGCGGCCAATCCCAAAACGTCCGCACTGACGGTGTTCAGCGTGGTGCGGGCGCTGACGAACCGCGTTAGCCCTGTCGCCATGTAGTGAATCGGCGTCGAACCATCGGGGCAGATTGTTGCAGCAGGGTGCTTCAGGGGTCGAGAACGAGCCCAC
>Ga0228698_1001199_pt1 | contig 13572 bp, 14 predicted proteins | sample McNCre117_Aug_MG_FD_178015 | JGI IMG/M metagenome (GOLD analysis project Ga0228698, IMG submission 178015) | Freshwater microbial communities from McNutts Creek, Athens, Georgia, United States - 1-17_Aug_MG | ecosystem: Environmental > Aquatic > Freshwater > Creek | place: USA: Georgia...
AACAATCTTGGTGGGTTTAGCCCAATAATTCCTATTCTCAATGGACCATTGACTTGCCACACCCCGTGGTGAAATCATGATAGGTCCGAAGCGACGGGCATGATCCGCCTTCGATAACGTATAAGAGTGCATGTCCTTCCCCTTGCGTGAACGCCTGTCTACTAAGTAGACACACGATACACAATCCTGTCTCTTTTCCTAGGATGGAATCCCTAAGAGATAGGCAAAGAAAAAGCGCCGGCCCTGAGGCCGACGCTATACTAAGTAGACGCGTTCGGAAGATTAGTTGACGATAGCGGCGACGCCATCACGCTTGGCCTGGCCCTTAGCCTTGGGCGCGGGCGGGACGGGCACAGCCTTGACCTTATCCTTATCAGATTGCGCTTTCTCGATCAGGGCGAGAGCACGCTTGAGCATACCCTCCGCTTTGTCGTAACCCGCGATCTCATAATACCGGGTCACGGCTTGTATCGCGATAGCTTCCGCCTCCGTCACCTTAGTGACGCGGGCGATGCTGCTTTCGGCCACGTCCGCCAACATCTTCTGAGGCATTTCCTTGGTCACGGTGTCGGCGATGGCACGGGTGTCCGCGCCGTCCTTTTCGGTTTCCGTGGTCAAAGCGGTAGCGAACGCCTTAGCCTTGTCGGCGACCGGAACCTTGGCCATTTCCTCGCCAACGTATTTCGCGACGGCGAGAAGCCATTGCTTGCGCGACACGTCCGATGTCGCGTCAACATCCTTCATGACGGCGGCATGGGCGGCTTTCCAGTCACCGCCGTGCTTGTCGGCGTATTCCTGGGCCTCTTTCTTTTGGTTCACCTTGTCATTGGAGCCGGCGACGCCAAGGTAAGCCTTGAGCCCATCCAGATTCGACCCGGCCTTGAACGCGGCCGCGTCCTTATTCGTGTTGAGGTACTGGATCAAGGAATGATGCGCGTTCTTCACGGTTTTCGCGTCACGGAGAGTCGACATGATATCACCGTAACCGTGCAGGGTGACCAACTTAGTCGCGAGCTTGCGGCTAGTGGTGACGTAAGCGTGCATCGTACTTTCGGCCTTGCCCGGCGCGGCGTCAGTCAACACCTCACGGAGCACCTTGTCCCAGTGATCGGCGTCCTTAGCCGTCTCTTGCGGGGACATGTGCTTGCCGTAGAGGTAGACCAGCGAACCTGTCACGATCATGTCAACCAGCGACCGGGTGGCAACAATAGCGGATGAGGCATAAGCCCGGACGGCATCCGCCACGACGATACGGGCAACGGTTTCCACCGGGGCCGGGGCATTGGTCTTGAGCGTATTAGCCATTGTACTCTCCCATTCAGGCATGATTGCCTATCGTCAGAAACCACAGGATTGTGGCAAGATTAAGGCGTCTTGACTATTCTTAGTAGACCGAGAGAAATCCTACAGAGGATTACTTTCCTATTCAGGGTAATCCTCCGATTGTATAAAGGTAGCATATAATTGTGGCATAATTAAGGCGGGATTGTGGCAGAAATAAGGTATTTTTAGTAGTAATATAGTCTTAGTTATAGATAATATTCCTAGGTTACAGGTAAAGAAAAAGCCCGGATTGACCGGGCTAATCCTTGGTTAGTCTTCCCAGTATTGTTCGCATCCCGGTACCAGCCATTCGCAGTCAGAAGCAGAATAGGCTGGGTTACGTATATCGGTCATATCGGCCGTATACTCGATTAACCAACCCTCACCAACCATGAATACCCAAGTTATCATTGTACCCTCCCTAGCACCATACCAATTCAGGATAATGATGGAATATACAGACTTGATTAGCCTGCCAGTCCATCCGGGAAGCTACCCAAGCATAGGCTAGGGTATAAGCTTTGTGGTTGTAGGTTATGTTCATATATCCCCCTAGGCTAGATTGCCAAAGGCAGTGTAAGCATAGGATTAAGGCGGGAATAAGGCAGGGGATAGGATAAGTGGTATATTAGAGAATGTGAATATACATAGCGTCTCCTAAGTAGACTAAGCCTATGAGTATATTAGGTAATCCTTATATTCTTTGGTGACCTGGGTACATCGCTCCAGGACTGATTAAACCAGACTAAGACCTAATTTGTACGTATGCTTACAAATAATCCAGGATGGTCCAGGAATTGACCCGGGTAAGGGGGGACGGGGCCGTCGGCAGGGGGTGAATGGTACCTCTAGAAAATCTTATAGAAATTCTAGGATAGTTAGTTCAATATAATACAAGCGGGATATTACTAAGAAGGGTATACTTAGTAGGGTTTCCCTAGGTTTATATCTAACTCACTAAGACCTCGTAGACCTACTAAGTAGATATCCTTGGTTTATTATCTAGTTTATTATTATGAAGAAAGAACCTAAGGCATAGAAGACTAAGTATAACCACGTATTACCTAGTATATCTCGTATAGGTGTACTAGGACTAAGCCTAAGGCCTAGGAGTTCCTAAGGCTACTAGGCAATCCATATCTAAGCCATAGCCTATAAGCTCCTAAGGCTAGGGTGGACTAAGTAGAAAGGGGTATATTACTTCCCGTGTCTTCTACTAGGGTTGACTTATACTAGTAGAACATGGTATAATATATTATAGGATAGAGGATCATGGATGAAGATTTCATTAATTCTACTTTTTCTTGTGTCTTCTCTTCCCGCGCAAGCGGCACCATCATGTGACTGGTTACGATCTTTGAGCACGGCCCAGAGACTGGAACTTATCCAGAAGTACAAACCCACTAGGGCACAACTCTACTTAATTCGAAAGACATGTAACTTATGACCAATAAGTTTAAGACAGCACAGGGTGTCCGACTTAGTCGGGGACTCTTTTACGAAACCACCCTGGAAGACAAGTCCACGGTTCTGTATACGCTAAAGAACGAACCTCATCAAGGCTATCCGTCCCTTTACCAAGCTTACCTCTCCGACGAAGATATTACCGAGTACACATTCGCCGTGGCCCATTTCGATAGTTGGGACCACTGGCAGGAACTCTGCAAATGCACTTGGTTCCTCCCGTACCTGGATAAATGGCGGGCCGAGAAGGAAGTTAAACTCAAATCCCTCGCCCTCGCTCGGATCATGTCCACCGCCAAGTACGATGAAAAACAGGGTTTCGCCGCTAACCGTTTCCTCCTCGAATATAGCCAACCTGGAAAGACTCGGGCAGGTAGACCATCCAAGCAGGCTATTCGAGAAGCTGCTGACCAGCACTTCCAATCTAACAAGCAAATCTCCGAAGACTTCGAGAGAATCTCCCAGAATAGAGGAATTAACTAATGGCTATCCCCCAGGGTATTCAACACCGTGATGGTGCTCAACGAGTCTTCCAGAATACGGACTCACAGTACGAAACGGTAGCTGCTTCCCAGACGGGGCAGGCGTTAGGCGTTACTGGCGCGGTAGGGGATTATCTCCGCCGGATCATCATCATCCCGGCTACGACCTCCCCCGGCCTAGTTACGATCCTGGACGGTGCTACGTCCATCCCGATCATGGTTGCCGGTACCACGACCATCGCCCCCATTGTCGTTGAACTCGGCCTTCGCTCTGTCTCCGGGGCTTGGAGCGTCACGACTGGTGCTAACGTCTCCGTCATCGGCGTTGGATTCTTTACGTGACCGATCAGGATACCAAACTCGCTCTTAAGGAGGCGCTCAAGGAATGGTTGGACGATAAGTTCGCCGCCTTTGGGAAATACTCGTTCACGGCCATGGCTAGCGCGGCCTTCGTGGCCCTCATCTATTTTATACTGACAAGTAATGGCTGGCATAAGTAAAAAAGATGAAGTCCGTTTACTCGCGGAAGCAGACTTTGAAACCTTCATCAGACTCGTTCATCCCCAACGAGTCCTCGGCAGTATTCACTCCGAAGTCTGCCGATGGTGGACCCGCCAGGGCAGGAAGTCTCACCAACTCCTCCTCCTCCCTCGGGACCATCAGAAATCGGCTCTCGTCGCTTACCGGGTCGCTTGGAGCATTACACGCAACCCCAGCATTAGAGTCCTGTACATTTCCAGTACTTCTAACCTTGCTATCAAGCAGCTCAAATTTATCAAGGATATTCTGACCTCTGATATATACTCCTTCTACTGGCCTAATATGGTAAACGTTAATGAAGGACAGAGGGAGAAGTGGACGGAAACGGAAATCTCCGTCGACCATCCCAAACGGAAGCAGGACATCGTTCGAGACCCCACCATCTTCGCGGCAGGCCTGACAACTAACGTAACCGGACTGCATTGCGATATCGCTGTCCTCGATGACGTCGTGGTTAGAGACAACGCCTATACGGAAGAAGGTCGTCAACGTACCCGAGAGCAGTACTCCCAATTAGCTAGTATTGAAGGTACGACATCCGAGGAATGGGTTGTTGGTACTCGCTACCACCCCAAGGACCTTTACAACGACCTACTCAAAATGGTTGTCACCGAGTACAATGACTCGGGAGAAGTCATCTCCGACGAACCCATGTACGAACGCTTTGAGCGTCAGGTGGAGAATCGAGGGGATGGTACTGGTGAGTTCATCTGGCCTGAGCAGTTAAACAAATCCGGAAAGCCCTTTGGCTTCAACCAAAAGATTCTAGCCAGGAAACGGGCACAGTACCTAGACCCCGTCCAATTCCGAGCACAGTACTACAACGATCCTAACGATCCAGAAGGTGCTGGTGTCTCCGCTGATAATTTCCAGTACTACGATAAGAAATACCTCGAACGTAGTAATGGATATTGGTACCTTCGTCAGTCTCGGTTGAACCTCGTCGCTAGCATAGACTTCGCCTTCTCCCTTAATAAGAAAGCGGACTATACAAGTATTATTGTCCTTGGTGTAAATTCCAAACAAGAATATTACGTCCTAGATATTGACCGGTTTAAGACAGACCAGATTTCAGAGTACTTCGACCACATCCTTCGTTTACACAGGAAGTGGGGTTTCGTAAAGCTCCGAGCCGAAGTCACGGCAGGTCAAACCCCAATTGTCGAGTCTCTCAAGAAAGACTACATCCGTGTTCATAATCTTAGCTTGGCAATTGATGCTTACCGACCCTCAAGGCACGAGGGAACAAAGGACGAGCGGATCACCGCCATTCTTCAACCGAAGTACAGTAACAAACAAGTCTGGCACTACCAAGGCGGTCTCTGCCAGACGCTAGAGGAAGAACTCCTTCTCTCCAACCCGAGCCATGATGACCTCAAGGACGCACTAGCATCAGCTATTGATGTAGCGGTACCCCCTTCCACGATGGGAAACATGGCAAATAAAATCCAGAGTATCCTATCCTCTCGTACGACATCTCAATCTAGATTTGGTGGTATTTAATGCCGGGTAAGACGTTAGACATTCTAGACGTTATCAAGCCGGACAGTCTCGGAACGGAGATTGCCCGGAATTGGCATACCTGGAATATGCTCCGCCAAAACAAGGTCGATGAATGGATTGAACTCCGGAAGTATTTATACGCCACGGATACGACCAAGACGAGTAATTCTAAACTTCCTTGGAAGAATACTACTACCCTTCCCAAGCTCTGCCAAATCTCGGACAATCTCATAGCCAATTACATGGCTACGATCTTCCCGAAGAAAAAGAGTTTTAAGTGGGATGCCGATGACCGTTCTTCTAATACCAAGGAGAAGAAGGACGCGATATCGAAGTATATGTGCTACGTCACCGGGCAGAAGGAATTTAAGGATGAGATGCGGAAGTGCATCCAGGACTTTGTTCACTTCGGTAATGTCTTCGGAATGCCTGACTGGGTAGATAACCGAGTCGAAGTCCAAGATAAATCAGGGAAGACACAGGTTGGGTATATTGGTCCTGCTGCTCGTCGCGTATCTCCACTGGACATTGTTTTCAACCCAGTCGCGGAATCCTTCGAGCGATCCCCAAAAATCGTCCGAAGCTTAGTCTCCATCGGTGAGGTCAAGGAGATTCTTAACCGTCTCTCTGACGATACGAACCGAAAAGAGTACGAAGAACTCTACCAGTACTTAAAGGACTACCGTGCTCGTCTCCAGGCTAGTTCCGGAGATGATTTAACCTTCAAGAACGAAGCCTTCCGTATCGACGGCTTTGGGAACTACCATCAATATATCAACGGGAACTACGCCGAAATCCTAACCTTCTACGGCGATCTCTACGACCAAGAAAATGATGTCTTCCTCAAGAACCACATCATCATGGTTGTTGACCGACATAAGGTAATCTCCAAGAAGCCTAATCCGAGTTACTTCGGTAAGCCTCCGATCCATCATGTCGGTTGGAGAACCCGACAAGACAACCTCTGGGCGATGGGTCCGCTAGATAACCTCATCGGTATGCAGTACCGTATCGACCACGTCGAGAACCTAAAGGCCGACGTCTTCGACCTCATTACCTTTCCCCCCCTCAAGGTCAAGGGTTACGTCCAAGATTTCGAGTGGGGGCCATTTACTCGGATTATCACCGATGAAGAAGGTGACGTCGAGATGCTTGCCCCGCCCTGGAACGTCTTGACGACTAACGTCGAGATTCAGAGCTATATGAATCACATGGAGGAACTCGCTGGCTCTCCTAAGGAGGCCATGGGCTTCCGTACCCCGGGTGAAAAAACGAAATATGAAGTCCAGCGTCTTGAGAATGCCGCTAGTCGTATCTTCCAGAGCAAGATCAGCCAATTCGAGGAGCAGTTTCTTGAGCCTCTTTTGAATTCCATGCTGGAACTCGCTAAGCGGCTCGTAACCTCAGACGTCCTGGTTAAGTACTTCGACGATGATTTGAAGGTCACACGCTTCCTCGACCTAACCCCTGAGGATATCACCGGCGAAGGTAGAATTCGTCCGTATGCCGCGAGACACTTCGCGGAGCAGGCGGAACTCGTCCAGAATCTTTCGAACTTCTTCCAGTCCCCTCTCGGTATGGACCCGGCGATTAAGGCTCACTTCTCCTCCATCAAACTCTCCAAGCTCTTCGAGGAGCTGTTTGACATCGAGGATTACAACATAGTTATGCCGTACGTCCGTATGGCTGAGGAGGCTGATGCTCAGCGTATCGCTAATGCCCAGCAGGAAATGGTCATGTCCGAGGCGCTACAGGCCGCAGGATTGACCGAAGAGGATGTCCAGGCCGCGATGCCTACTCCTAACGTTCCTCAAGAACAAGCTCCGGTGGCTACCTCTCCCTTTACACAGGGTCAGGGCTTTCCGACCGGTGCTGGTGGGCCGAGCTATTAATGTCCCTTTCCATTGAATGGACGAAACACATCTCCGACCCCAAAGCCAAGAAAGACTTTGAGGCCGCTGTAAGAAACTCAACCCTCGCTTTAGGTAGGTTGAGTGATATTCTCAAAGAGCGTGAATCAGAAGCTATGAAGGTTAAACCCAGGGATTACGACAACCCGAGTTGGGCGTATAAACAAGCCGATGACAATGGCTACCTTCGCTGTCTCCGTGAACTCTCGTTACTCATCAACTCAATCTACAAAGGTTAACCATGACCGATTTATTTACTCCTCCGGACCCGGTGGAGACGGAAGTTTCTCTGTCGTTAGACAATTACGTCGGAGAAGGTAAGAAGTACAAGACCCAAGAAGATTTCGTTAAATCTCGTATTGAAGCCGACAAATTCATCGAGACGCTAAAGCAGGAGGCTCGTCAAAGGGAAGCGGAGTTAATCCGTGCCCGAGAAGAGCTGAATGCACAGAAGCGAATGGAAGAAATTGCTGACCGGCTACTCCATTCTAGAACCGAGCCACAAGTACCTCCTGAAACCAATCAGAGCGAACGGGACGGAAGTAAGACCGAGATTACCCCAGAGAAAATTCAGGAAATGGTTCAGCAGGCTTTGCAGGCTGATCGTAGTAAGGCGCAGCAGGATGCCAACCGCTCCGCCGTAGTCCAGACTCTTAGGGAAACTCTCGGCACGAATTATCCCGACAAACTTCGTGCAAGACTGTCTGAGCTTGGTCTATCCGAAGCAGAGGCTAATCAAATCGCAGCCGCCAACCCCAGGGCCTTTCTCGCCATGGTTGGTACCCAGAATAAACAGGAACCCGGAGTACAATCTCCGCCCCGGTCTATTCTGAATACCGATTTCAAGCCCTCGCCTTCTGGTAAGACTTGGAGTTATTACGAATCCATGCGGACGAGTACTGACCCCAAAGTTCGTGACCAGTACTGGTCTCCTGCCATTCAGCAGGAGATGCACAAAGTCGCCGCATCCTTCGGTAATAACCCCGAAGATTTCTTCAAATAATAGGAGATATACATGGCTGGTTTTAGCTATGCTTCCAACGAACATCTAGTCCGGAGTAACATCTGGTCTACCCAACTGAAAGAGGTGCTCCTCGACGAACTTCTGGGTATGAAGTACGTTGACATGATTACCGACTTCCCCGATGGTGACACCATCAACATCCCGAGTATTGGTCTGGCTGAAATTCACGATTACGTGGAAAACGCCCCGATTAAGTACTCCGCGATGGATACCGGTAACTTCACGTTCACCGTTGACCAGTACAAGTCTTCGGCGACGTACATCACCGATAAGTACAAGCAGGACTCGTTCTATACGTCTCGTCTTGTTTCGTCCTTCGTCCCGGCGCAGCATCGTGCCATCATGAAGTCCATGGAAGTCAAAATCCTGGATGTTGGCCCGTCCGGTCAGACTGCCGCCGATAAGAACTCGATTAACGGTGCGGACCACCGATTGATCGCGTCTGGTGGTAGCAACGCCAGCCGAGTCATTACTCCCCAGGACTTTGCCAAGGCGAAGTACGCTCTCCAGAAGGCTAACGTTCCGATGAGCAACCTCGTCGCCATCGTTGATCCTTCCGTGGAGTACACGCTCAGCACCATGACCAATTTGGTCAATATGTCGAACAATCCCCGCTGGGAGGGTATCGTCAAGTCCGGTATGAGCACGGGAATGCGCTTCATCACCAACATCTATGGTTTTGACGTCTATACGTCTCAGAACCTCCAGATCATTGGTGCCGAGACCATTACCGATGGTGCTTCCGCCGCCAGGACTTCGGGTTCCTCGGCCGTTTCCAACCTGTTCTTCTCCGCCGCGTCGGACGTCCTTCCGTTCGTTGGCCTGATTCGACAGCAGCCGAAGGTAGACTCTGAGTACAACAAGGACTTCCAGCGTGAAGAGTATGTCACGACCTGCCGGTACGCTTTCAAGCTGTATCGTCCGGAAAATCTCGTGACGATCATCTCTGATCCTGTCGTCAGCTAATAGGAGTCTATAATGGCTGTAACTGGTCTAAAAAGTAACGCGTGGCTCAACGGCGATGGTCTGTACATTCCGTACGGTCCCTCCGAAGTCACGGCGAACCGTGGTGGTGAATTTGACTTCGATGGTCGTCATTGGACGGAGGTCACTGTGCCTCTCGCCTCGCTGACGACTTCGGGTCAGACGATCCTCTCGGATAACGTCGTAATCCCGAATGGTGCCTTTATTGAGGAGGTTCATGTCCTCGTCACTAAGGAAACGGCGGGTACTAACGCTAACCTCGACCTCGGCTTGGTCGATCAGGATCGTAGTACTGAAATTGATTTCAACGGCTTCCTTGCCGCTGCTGACAGTTTCAACTCCGGTACCGACCTTGGTGGTCTTACTAACTTCGCGATCTACGGTATCGGTTCCACGAACCCTACCCTGACGACCGAAGGTGGTGCCCTCATCGGTACTAAGATCACGAATACTGGTCTGATCTGCGCCAATGCCGAGACGGCGGTGTTTACCGCTGGTATCCTCAAGGTTCGCATTTTCTGGTCTGTCAACCCCACGGCTGACTACTAAGTCAACGTGTTGACGTTCTAATGGATGGGGGCGAAAGCCCCCTTCCTTTCCTAGAAAGGATCAGAAATGACTACATTAAACGCGACCAACCGGATTGATATGAACAACCTCGAAATCGAGGCGAAGCATATCACCCTCTCCGGTAATTCTGTCATTGGTGGCACTACCACCCAGACTGGTGTTCTGACGTTTACCGCGACACCGGTCCTTGGTGCTGGTACTACGATTGACTTGGACTCGGCTACGGCAACGTTAGTGAGCAACGCCGCTACCCTGACTAAGTACGCTGGTGTCATCACCACAGAGGCTTTGACGACTGCTGCGGGTGCATCCCAGGCGTTTGTCTTAACCTTGACTGGTGTCGCTGCTGGTGACCTCGCTTTCATCGCCCGATGTGGTGGTACGAATACTCGTCGGAGCTTTGCTCTAGACGCCGTGACGACCACGGACACGATTACCGTGACCCTGTACAACAACGAGCCTACCAATGCCATTAATGGCACTGTTAAGTTCAACCTTTGGGTTCTCCGAGCCTAATAACTGGGGAGGTCTTCGGGCCTCCCCATAACTCCATGGATAGTCAATGACTGTTGCACACTCCGCGTTAACTGGCTCAGATCTTCACGAACCCAAGGGCGTATCCACGGCTACGGCTGGGAAGACGTACGTCTCCGATGGCGCGGGGTCTGGTACTTGGACTCTTCTTCCTACCCTGGCTAGCCAGTCGGACATGGAGACGGCTACCAGTACGACTACGTACATCTCTCCCGGCAGAAGTCACTTTCACCCGGGTGTTGCTAAGTGTTGGGGTCAGGTCAGCTCGTCCGGCTCATTAGTGACTAGTTATAAGATTTCTAGTACTAGCCGGTCTAGCACCGGTGTGTACGTAATTAATTTCACTACCGCTTTTTCATCCGCGAATTACTGTCCTATTATCAGCTTGGACGGTATATCAGGTGAGGGCTACTATAATACTCACACAATTGTACGGTCAGCTTCAAGTATGACTGTGGGTGTAGCCTCCTTTAGCTCTGGCGCGTTTGACGGTGGTTTTTTCTTCTGTGTCTTCGGTGACGTCTAATGGCTAAACTTTCTCTTACCGATCCGACCTCCCTGAGTAATGAAACGAGTTTTCTTACTCAGATCACAAATAATAACACCGCCATTGAGACAGCGATAGAGAATACACTATCTCGCGATGGGACGTCTCCTAACACCATGTCCGCTGATCTGGACATGAATTCGAACAACATCCTTAACCTCCCCTATCCTGCCTCGGATACCGAGCCTGTCCGGCTAGGTGACGTCTCTGATTTACTCCCTACGATATATGTCCAAAACTCTGCTCCGGCTACGACCGTGGTTGAAGGTTCTCTGTGGATTGACGCGGATAGTACTAACCAGGACTTGTACCAACTCATTGCCGCTGTTTGGACGGATACTGGTGTAAACGTCAAAGGTAGTACAGGCGCAACTGGTGCAACCGGTCCTACTGGTAGCACAGGTCCTACTGGCAGTACAGGTGCTACGGGCGCAACCGGTGCTACTGGACCCGACTCAGGATTTAAGTACACATTTAACTCGGCTACATCTGGCGACCCGGGTACGGGTAAATTCCTATTCAATAATGCTACGTTCGCTTCCGCGACAGCTCTTAATATTTCAGAGACGGATGGTAATAGTAATGGTTTAGCGTCTCTCTTTACCACCCTGGATGATGGAACCAGCACTAATAAGTGTCTCGTAGTCTTCTCGAAGACGGGTGGTTCCGCGTACTTTATAGGGTACCTCACCGGTACTTTGACTGATAACGGGACGTACGACACCTTCTCCTTTACCCCTTCCGTCACCACTGGCAGTATCGCCAATAACGACGTCTTCTACCTAACTCCTGTCCGTGTTGGTGACAAGGGAGCTGATGGTGCTGGTTCTGGTGACGTCATCGGACCGGGTTCCGCTACTGCTAACGCCGTAGCTAGATTCAATACGACGACAGGAAAACTCATCCAAAATTCAGCGGTGACTATCGCTGATACGACTGGTGCTATCGCTGGTACCCAGAGTGTTACTTTCTCTGGGTCTTCTTCGGGTACGACTGTCCTCCAACCTACCGCTGCCGCATCAGGGACGTTAACTCTCCCGGCCGCGACGGATACCCTTGTCGGTAAGGCTACCACCGATACGTTGACCAATAAGACCTTCGATACTGCTGGTACAGGAAATTCCTTCAAGGTTAACGGGACAAGTATCACCGCGAATACTGGGACAGGAAACAATGTCCTGGATACTTCACCTACGTTAGTTACCCCAGTTTTGGGTACTGCTACCGGAACAAAAGTCACACTGACTGGTGCTGTCCCCCAGGTAGTGCTAGGTGCGAATACCACGACACTCGGTGCTGTCAAAATGTTTGGTAGTACTAGTGGTGACGTAACAATTCAACCGAATGCTGTTGCAGGAACAGGCATTGTCCTAACTCTCCCTGCCACGACAGACACTCTTGTGGGGAAAACCACGACAGATACGTTGACCAATAAGACGTTGACGTCTCCGACGATGACTACCCCTATCCTTGGTACTCCGACTTCGGGGACGTTAACTAACTGCACTGGTTTGCCAATCTCCGGATTGGTTTCGTCTACCAGTACTGCTCTCGGTGTTGGTAGTATCGAATTGGGTGCTGCTAGTGATACAACCATCGCTAGGTCCGCCGCAGGTACAATTACGGTGGAGGGTTCTCAAGTCCTCCTCGCCGCTCAAACGGCTCTTATTAGTAAAGGGTTCACTTTAACCCCGAATAATATTGGTACTTTTACTTCTGTTCAAGGTACGACTATTGACCCTACTCTCGGGAATTACCAATACGTCTCTTTGAGCGGATCATTCACTTGGACTGTCACTGCCCCGGCGTCTGATTGCGCCGTAGACATTTTAGTTATTCTTGGGGCTAGCGGTGTTAACGTAGGCACAGCGTTTTCAGGGTTTAAGACACCCGGATCGGGCGCGGCGGGTACTTATACGTCAGCGAATAATACTTGGTACGTTCTTTCTATCCGTAGGATCAATGGTGTTTCCATTTACTCCTGGAGTGGTTCCTGGACATGATTCTTGAAAGTTACTTCGATAATAAAACTCTCGGTATCGTGTGTGGTCCGACTATTCTGGCTGCGCCGACACACAGTTTCATGCCGCTTACCGTTAAGCGTGGTTTGGTTGAGATTTCTGATCTTCGCTCCTTACCGGAAGATACCTCAACCCGGCCAGCCTACGTCACCTACGCTGTACGTGTACGCGCTAGAGAAGGGGGAGAACTCCTCTGGATGCGTCCATTCCTAACAAAGATCGAGGCTTTTCTCACCTATTCTCGATTGATTGGTGCTGATCCTCGGGCGGTCAACTTGCCTGGGACTTTCATTGATGGTGAGCTTGAATACGCGTTTGTCACCATCTCGAATTACAATGCTTCAAATTCAACCAACGCAGATTGGAACGCGGGAACTCCAGGCAATAAATGCCCCGCCGGGGTCACTGCGACGGATTATCTGGTTGTCGGTGGTGGTGGCGGCGGAGGTGGTTACGGGGCCGGTGGTGGTTTTGGTGGTGGTGGTGGTGCTGGACGGTTTAGAAACTCTACTGGGCTCTCCGTAACTGCTGGTACACAATACACGATCACTGTTGGGGCCGGAGGCACGTCAACCAGTTCTACTACTGGAGGCAGCGGTGGCAATAGCGTCTTTTCTTCTATTACCTCCGAAGGTGGTGGTGGTGGTGGAAAAGGGGACTCTCCGACATC
>Ga0228698_1001200_pt1 | contig 13548 bp, 15 predicted proteins | sample McNCre117_Aug_MG_FD_178015 | JGI IMG/M metagenome (GOLD analysis project Ga0228698, IMG submission 178015) | Freshwater microbial communities from McNutts Creek, Athens, Georgia, United States - 1-17_Aug_MG | ecosystem: Environmental > Aquatic > Freshwater > Creek | place: USA: Georgia...
CGAAAAATTTATCCGCGCAGTTGGTAACTAGGCCCAACTAAAAACCAATTAATTAATATTATTTATGACAAACGATCAAATTATCGAAGCGGTTGAGAAAATGACTGTCCTCGAGCTCAATACACTCGTAAAGACAATTGAAGAGAAGTGGGGCGTTTCTGCAGCTGCGGTTGCGGTTGCTGGTCCTGCTGCAGCTGGCGACGCTGGCGAAGAGCAATCAGAATTTACAGTAGAACTTACCGAAGCTGGCGCTCAGAAGATTGCCGTTATCAAGGTAGTTAAGGAAGTACTTGGACTCGGTCTCAAGGAAGCCAAGGACCTCGTTGACGCTGCTCCTTCAGTTGTGAAGGAAGGTATGAAGAAGGAAGATGCAGAAACTTTGAAGGCAAAGTTGGAGGAAGCCGGAGCAAAAATTACTCTCAAGTAATTTTCTTACAAAAAACACCCAGCCTACGCTGGGTGTTTTTTGCTGTTCTCCATGTACCTGTTAAGGGGTACATGGAGAACAGATTACAACGAGCATAGTTTTTGGCGTGTTTTGTGTTTGTTGCGAGTTAGTACTTATTTTGTTAGTCTGACCAAGAAACGAGGAAAGGGAACTGGAATGCGTAAATCACAAACGGAACTCTTGGAGCTCTTTATGGCAGCTGAAAATGTTTGGATATCTGGCGTGGTATCACCAAAGTCCGTGACTGAAGTGGCCGATGACATGCTGAAAGCTGAAATCGACTTTGCATTGGCTGTCGGACATGAGTGGGTGGTGTATCCGAGTTTTCTACCTAAAGAGCCTTACCAAATTACGTTGTGGATAGATTTGGCCACGGCTCTGAAAAAAGCCCGACAGACTGAATTTAGCAGAGAGTTCAAGTCAGACGGCGTCGCTCTATAGTAAAACGCCGCGCATATCTGCGCGGCGTTTGTTTAGTTGGTATCTTCCGTTTGGACTGGTACAAGTACCATGAAATCGGCACTATTTTTGCCTCGTTTTTTGAATTCTTCAGCTAAATCACTCGCAGGCACAGCTTCTACCCAGTAACCTGAGGTTTGTACTAAGACTAACGTGTCTCCCAATTCAGATAACTTTTGTACCGTTTCAGCGGTCAATTCATATGTATCAAAAGTTTCCCCAGTGTCTTTGTTCGTATGCCGTTCGTTAATCGGTGGTCGAGGCATAATAGGGAAATCATATGAATCTCCCTCTTTGTACTGACTCGTTGCTGGTATTGTCTCAATCTTTTCTTGATTTACCATATATAAAATCTATTCGAATAAAATTATAATTCTATTTTACCACACCAAACACTCTGTTTATTCCCGTGTCCGCATCATGGGTCGTCTACCGTCAAGACGTGTGGATAGGGTTTTAGTGATAGAATATTACGTAATTAATTCCGGTATGGCTGATCCACTTTCTATTCTGTTCGGTAGTACGGCGCGCGTAAAATTACTACGCTTTTTCCTCTTTAACCCGTCTAAAGAATTTAGTTTTGATGATATTTCAAAACGGGCACGGCTCGTACGACGAACAGCGCGCACTGAAATTTCAGCGCTTGAAAAAGCTGGGGTGATTGTGAAGCGAACGCTTTATGTGCCAATTGATGGCAAGACGAAGAAGATGAAAGTGCTCGGATTTGCACTAAATAAAGATTTTGAAGAACTGCAGGCCTTGCAGACATTCCTCTTTGAAACAGCGCCCATTGATGGCAAGAATCTTTTGCTTTGTTTAAAGAAGGCAGGAGTACTCGATTTCGTGGCTGTGGCAGGCGTATTTGTACGAGATTTTGAACAATCTCTTGATGTATTAATTGCCATGAAAAAGACGTCGGAAGCAAAAATCGAGAGTGCAATTCGTACGTTTGAATCAGAGGTCGGTATGGAAATTCGATTTGCCCTCATGCCGAGTGACGATTTGCTCTACCGGGTCGGCATGAACGACCGCCTCACCCGAGAACTCTTCGACTACAAACACCAGATTCTGGTCGACCGTATCGGAGTGCGTGATGAACTACATAACGGGTCGTTCCGGGGCTAGTTGAGACGACTTCAAGCAAAGGAAAAAGCGGCCGGCACAGGTGTGCGGCCGCTTTCGTCATGTTACTCGTGGCTGACGTCAGGCGGAGGTACGAGCTCGAAGGCTTCGCATTTTGCATCTTCCGTCACGATCCAGAAACTCTGGTCCTTGTAGGCAACTCCGAAGTGGTGGCCGTCCATCAGATCCGGGGTCAATTCCTTGAGCCAGTTGTCGGTGAAGGTGACTGCCACGACCGGATTGCTCCGGAACGTGGCGATAATGGTGTCGGATTTCGGCACTGTGATGTCGGCGATGAAGCCGCCACTCGACCGCTCTTTTTTCATGCAATCGACAGGATTGTGTGCCGATTTGTTGGCGTCGAGTCCTGATTTGATGGTTGCAACGATTGCGGTTGCCTTCATGATGTCTGGCGCGGTATTCGCCAGAACGGGGAAGGTGAAGCCGAGGCAGGCGGCGAAGATGGTGAGGTTACGCACGAGAAGAACTCCTTTTTGTGCCCAGAACGAGCAATGGAACTGTGAAAATTATATCACAAAAATCAATAAAAGCAAGCATTTTACCTTGCATAGATGCTCACTCGGCACTGTGTATAACACTGGGGAAAAGAGACAGGAGAAGTATCCAGAGTAGGCGCTTGACTTTAATTTCGTTTCCTATAGAATAGCCAGCACGTAACTAGGACATTCGAACAAAAGCCAGCACCGAGGAGGCTTCTCACGCAAGTGAGATTCACTCCAGAGACTACTCTGACTTTTCTTCAAGTGTCACGGAGGTACGCGATATTTGACAATCGCATATTCTAAGACGCCCTTGATAAGGGGGCGTCGAAAAGTCCAATGTGTTCGACGCACATTGGCGGGTTCATACTGTCCGCGGCAAGCGGGGTACAGTATGAACACAGGTAGTGTGTTGGGATTTAGATCCCATGAGAGTTAGCCTTTGCCGGCGCTCGGGTCTTTTCGTCCCCAACACACAACACAAACCGTCTGGAACAACATTGATTAGTATTTTTCAATGCCAGACACACTCAACAGTTCCTTCTGTAATAGAAGGAACACAAAATTGTACAGCGGTGTACAGCATTCCTTACAGGAATGTAAGGGTTTTAGGTGGATGCCTAGGATATAAGAAGCGATGAAAGACGTGATATGGCTGCGATAAGTTTCGGGGAGGCGCCAAATAGCCTTCGATCCGGAAATTTCTGAATGGGGAAACCCTACTGTCATTGGCAGTAGTCTATGTATGTAGACGCGCACCCTGTGAAGTGAAACATCTCAGTAGCAGGAGGAAAAGAAAGCAAAAACGGGATTTTCTTTCTGAACAGATGCTTTGCATCATGTTCAGAAGTAATTCTGAACACTGGTGCGAAAGCGCCATTATGTTCAGGAAGAAGATTCTTGCGATTCCCTTAGTAGCGGCGAGCGAAACGGGAACAGCCCAAACCGTCGGTGTTTACATTGACGGGGTTGTAGGACGGAGTCTGCATTTAGTTGCAGAGAGTTACAAAAGGTATGTATAGGAAAACGCGTTGGGAAGCGCGACTCTAAAAGGTAATAGTCCTGTATTCGAAATATATACCACTCTCCTGATTCCGCTCCTGAGTAGTTCGAGACACGAATAGCTCGAATGAATCTACCAGCACTAACTGGAAAGGCTAAATATTCTTATATACCGATAGTGAACAAGTACCGTGAGGGAAAGGTGAAAAGAACCCCGGAGAGGGGAGTGAAATAGATCTGAAACCTAAAACCTACAAGGAGTCGGAGCCTTCAATTTATTGGGGGTGACGGCGTGCCTATTGAAGAATGAGCCGGCGAGTGTACCTTTATCCTTCGTCTAAGTGGTAACCCCACGGAGGCACAGTGAAAGCGAGCGTGAAAAGCGCGAATTATAAGGGTAGGGGTACGACCCGAAGCGGGATGAGCTTGCCATGAGCAGGGTGAAGCGACTGTAATAGGTCGTGGAGGCCCGAACCGGTTGGCCGTTCAAAACCATCGGATGACTTGTGGTAAGGAGTGAAAAGCTTATCGAATTCCGTAATAGCTGGTTCTCTCCGAAACAGCTTTTGGGTTGGCGTCGCGTGATCCCTCTGGGGGTAGAGCACTGGAAGGGGCAAACAGGGAGAAATCTCGTTGCCCCTATCAAACTCCGAATACCAGTAGGTTATAGCGCGGCAGTTAGACTATGGGGGCGAAGCTCCATTGGTCGAAAGGGAAACAGCCCAGATCGTCAGTTAAGGTCCCTAAATATATGCTCAGTGCAACTTGAGGAGGTGAAGATTCATCGACAATCAGGAGGTTGGCTTAGAAGCAGCCATCCTTTAAAGAAAGCGTAACAGCTCACTGATCGAGAGTCCTTGCGCCGAAAATGATCGGGGCTCAAGCATATTACCGAAACTACGGATTCGTATCGTAAGATACGAGTGGTAGGAGAGCGTTCTTCGTGCGATGAATGGTTTGCGAGAGCGGACCTGGAGCGCGGAGAAGTGAGAATGCCGGCACAAGTAACCGCAAGACGGGTGAGACCCCCGTCCGCCGAAATACCAAGGTTTCCTTTGCTATGTTGATCAGCGAAGGGTTAGTCGGTCCTAAGGGAATCCCGATAGGGGGACTCGATGGATAGCAGGTTAATATTCCTGCACACTGTTGCGTTGCGATGGAGGGACGGAGGGTTGTACTTAACGCGGCTTACTGGATTGCCGTAGGAGGTTCGAGGGTGCTAGATAGGCAAATCCGTCCAGCATTAGCCCGAGTTCAGTCTAAAGGTGAGGTTTCGACCGATCCGATGTTAAGGAGCACGCTTCCAAGAAAAACTTCTAAGCATAAACGTAACGGTTCCGTACCGCAATCCGACACAGGTGGTAGAGTCGAGAAGACTAAGGCGAACGAGTGAGAGGTCCTCAAGGAACTCGGCAAACAAGCGGCCGTAACTTAGGGATAAGGCCTGCCCAATACACCATTTTGAACCTAAATTAAGGACACAAAATGGCATACAACGAAGACAACATCTACAGTCCTTCTTTCTAACCATACGTGATGAAAGTGCAACGTCAGACCGACGGCACATTCCATGTGTGGATGGCTGGAGAAGTTGGACACAGACATGTCACAAGAAAAGGTGTCGAGCAATTGCGGGATAATCCCGTATTGTCTCGAAACCTGAAAGATGAACTCAATGCAGTATTGGCAGCATGAGTTTGTCACATGAGCACCTTCAGTCCCTGTTTGGGTCTGAAATGGTGTATTGGGCCGCAGCGAAAGATTTCCTGCCGACTGTTTATCAAAAACACAGCTCCCTGCGAACACGCAAGTGGATGTATAGGGGGTGACGCCTGACCTATGCTGGAAGGTTAAGTACGGGGGGTCGTATGCATTTATGTGTACGGCTGGACTGTATAAGCCCCAGTAAATGTCAGCGATAACTATAATCGTTCTAAGGTCGTGCTTCTTTGCGCAAGCAAGGGTGCACGACGGATTGGAACGATTATACGGATAAACAGCCTAGCCATAGTTACCTTGTTTCGAGAAATCGAAACATAATCCAAATCTAGCCTACAAGAGACCAAATGCTAGAGACCTGACCGCTTTATAGCGAAGGTCAAGATAGAGTCCTGCAGTGAAATGCTTCAATCAGCAATGATTGGGGAGAAGGGAATGTAGAGCGTATTTCCTTGTCGGGTAAGTTCCGACGTGCACGAATGGCGTAACGAGTGGGAAACTGTCTCGAGGACCTGCTCGGTGAAAATACAATCGCGGTAAAGATGCCGCGTACCTGCAGATAGACGAAAAGACCCCAGGAGCTTTACTGTAGCTTCGTATTGGGGCTATTGAATTAATGCGTAGCATAGGTGTGAGGCTTTGAAGTGGGCTTTCGGGTACCATGGAGCCGTCAGTGAAATAGCACCCTTTAATTTGGTAGTCTCTAACCAGCTAGGAAAAACCTAGTTGGAACAGTGCGTGGCAGGCAGTTTTAGTGGGGCGCTACCCTCCCAAAAAGTAACGGAGGGGTCTCAAGGTTGGTTAGGTGCGAATGGAAACCGTACCGATAGTGTAATGGCATAAACCAGCTTGACTGCAAGATGTAAGTATCAAGCAGACACGAAAGTGGAGCATAGTGAACCGATGGCTCGCGTTAGATGCGGCCGGAGATTACCTGATAAAAGTTACCCTGGGGATAACAGGCTAGTTGTGCCCAAGCGTCCATAGCGACGGCACAGTTCGGCACCTCGATGTCGGCTCGACTTATCCTGGGGCTGGAGCAGGTCCCAAGGGTTTGGCTGTTCGCCAATTAAAAAGTCACGTGAGCTGGGTTTAGACCGTCGTGAGACAGGTTGGTCTCCTATCTACTGCAGGCGTCGATATTTGAAGAGATTTGTCCCTAGTACGAGAGGACCGGGATGAACTGACCTCTGGTCTATCGGCTGTCACGCCAGTGGCACCGCCGAGTAGCTATGTTGGGAATGGATAACCGCTGAAAGCATCTAAGCGGGAAGCCAACTCTAAGATTAGATATCATTAAGTCCCCTGAGAGATGATCAGGTTGATAGGCACTAGATGGAAGCGCAGTAATGCGTGGAGTCAAGGTGTACTAATAGGACGTATTTCCTGTAAGGAATGTTGTACATCGCCCTAACGGGTCAAAATTGACGAACTTCTTCGTTGTGCTCGGAGTAAAATTATAGTCGCTGGACATCCGTGTCCCGCTCCCATAATTTTCTCCGGCACGCCTTGAATTTCATTCAATTTAGACCCGTTAGGAAACAGCGAAAATAGAGCTGCACAGTTTTGTGAGAAGTGATGTTTGTGTAAATGTCGACGGTATCTTCGGATACTAAATAATTAGAATATGTGAGTCTTATATCGTGTGAAGTGATAGCTCGGGGCGTAGCGCAGCCAGGTAGCGCGTCTGTTTCTTCAGAACAGAAGGCCAGGGGTTCAAATCCTTTCGCCCCGACCATCTCTTCTATTTCAACCAGTTTGAAATAAAAGAGATTGCTTCACACGATGTAAGTGTCAAAATAAAATTCAAGGTTGAATGTTGGTGCTTTAGCGGAGAGGGTCCACCCGTTCTCATTCCGAATACGGCAGTTAAGCTCTCCATCGCCGATGGTACTCCGAAAGGGGCAGAGTAGGTAGGCGCCAACATTGAGTCTTGAATTACTAAAAACCACCAGTCACACGACTGGTGGTTTTTAGTAATGCAAACTGAGGTTTGCGCCTACCGTAGGGAGAGTAGGTCCCGCTTACAGCGGCTGTCCACTCACTCGCTACTTTATTTCGCTTTCAGCTCATAAAGGTAGCAGGGTGAGTCTTGCGAAATGGGGCCCCGCCCCCATTCCTCACGCCAACATTTTGACTGCTCTCTGTTTTTTTGGGACGCATCTTGTGGGTTTGGGGTTGCTTTTTTGTTAAAATGATGTATTGTATTTGCCTACCTGAGACTCGTCATCAGATATCAACGTTCGCTCGGAGGTGTGGTGAGGTGGAGGGAAGTAGCGTTGCAAGCGCGAAGCGGCCATGTGGCTGCACTCCACCTCACGACATTCGTTCTTTTTGATATTGTGTCTGCAGAGATGTTGCGTGATTGGTGAGGCTGGTTCCGATTACTGGTTCTGATGGTGGCTGAGAGGCCGGGTACTAAAACATCTGACCTGTCGTTGTTGAACGGTTATCATGATGCGTGCTGTAAGAGGCATGCTCCACTATTCTAGCCCTGAGACAGGAATCGGTCCCCTTGTGGTCAGACGAAGAGTGGTGACAGTCACAAAGCCGCCGAGGTAGTAGAGTTGAACCTATCAAGGTTCCTCTCCCTCGGTGGTATTTTTATTTGCTACAATAGTCGTATGCAACGAATTCGGATGTGGGCGTTTTGGCGACGGGTACAGTATGGGGCGGGGTACCTGACATTTTTAGGACTGGTATCAACTGGTGTCTATTTTATGTTTTTTTATGCAGCGCCAACTTGTTTTGATCATAGACAGAATGGGGAAGAGATTGGTATCGATTGTGGCGGAAATTCGTGTACACGGATTTGTGCTATTTCAGTGCAGCAACCAACGGTCGAGTGGGCCAAGAGTTTCCAGATTCAACCAGGGCAGTACAACGCTGTTGCCTACGTAGAAAACAAAAATGCTCGAGCAGGTACGCCAGAACTAGACTACACGTTTACACTCTCAGATAAAGCTGGCGTGATTACGGAACGGTCAGGGAAAACCGTGTTGCCACCAAATAGTAGTTACCCAATTTTTGAAGGTCGCATTGATACTGCTGGACGTATTCCAACTGATACGAAACTTGTGTTACATCCGGCTGATATGTGGTTGCCCGCCAATGATACACGGTCGTTATTCCAGACCAAGGATTTGAAATTAGTCGAAGCAGATGCACGACCAAAACTGAATGTCACGATGGAAAATACCAGTCTCGACGAGGCAAAGTCAGTGGAAGTCGTTGCAACTATTTTCGATGCACGAGGTAATGCGCTCACCTCATCACAGACGTTTGTTGATTTATTCCCAGGCCGTAGTCCGAAAGACTTGGTGTTTACGTGGCCGAATCCAATTGCAAAGACGTTGCGGAGTTGTTCGGTACCAACTGATGTCGTACTTGCGATTGACTTGTCCGGTAGTATGAATAATGACGGTGGGACGCCACCACAGCCGGTGACAGCCGTGCTCGATGCAGCGAGTGCCTTTGTAGGGAATTTGCATCCTGAAGATCGAATTTCTGTTGTCACTTTTGCAAGTAAGGCCACAGTGGCGTTACCGCTCTCTACCTCGACGATGCTTGCGTCTGATGTCGTTAAAAAATTAACAATCGATCCAAAAGAAGAGCGTGGCACAACGAATACTGGCGATGCTTTGCTTGCCGCGCAGGCAGAACTCAGTTCAGATCGTCACAATCCTGATGCACGGCGGGTGGTGATTTTGCTGACTGATGGCCTTGCCACGTCTCCTGGCAAAGAACCAGCAGTCTACGCGAAAGAAAAGGCCACGTTGGTCAAGGCTTCAGGTATCAACCTCTTTACGATTGGGCTCGGTAAAGAAGCTGATATGAATTTTGTCCGAGCGGTCGCATCGACTGAAACACAGGCATTTGCCGCGCCGACAACCGCGACCCTTGGGTCAATTTATCAGGCAATTACGGGTGCAATTTGTGAGGATGGGGCGGCACGGATAGATGTTATTCCCAAAGTAACCGACTCCTTCGCACCGCTCGTCCACTAATACCTCATCTACGTTGTTGGATGGCAAAAATATTGTTCAATGTGCAATGAGCACACCTCGCAATATTTTTTGCCATCCGCCTAGTATCTGAGGTATTATTGAACGAGCTTACCCGCTTGCCTACGTGAATGATTCGATGGATTCATTCTGTGTATATAATTATATTTTAGGGGGGCTCTTCCAATAAATCCAAGATGCTATATGCTGTAGCTCTATGCACGGGATTCGGGTATTTTTTCAGTCGTTTGATTTCATTCTCTTTGGCGCAATGATGTTTTTGACGTTGATTGGTCTCGTGACGATGTATTCGTATCAGGGTGATAATGCGTATTTTAATAAGCAGATTCTCTGGATTGCATTTGCGACAGGGACTTTTTTTCTGGCACTCTTGCCTGACTATCGTTTTTTTCGGCAGGGAAATACCACGTTTTTCTTTTATGTTGGTATTGTACTGATGTTGGTACTCGTGCTCCTTGTTGGGGTGGTGACACTCGGTGCGAAGAGTCGTTTTAACATTGGTATTTTTTCCATTCAGCCGTCTGATCCGGCGAAGCTCATTCTCATTATTGTACTGGCAAAATATTTCTCGAAACGGCACGAATTGATTGGTGACTTTAAACATATTATTATTTCAGGCATCTACGCCTTCACCATTTTCGGATTGGTGTTTGTGCAGCCAGATTTTGGTTCGGCCATCATTTTGTTCTTTATTTGGTTTGGGATGATTTTGGTTGCGGGTATCAAATTACGGCACCTCGTGGTGGTGTTTCTGCTCGGAGCGGTGACATTTGGTCTCATGTGGCAGTTTGCATTTCATCCCTACCAAAAAGAGCGTATTATGACATTCCTGAATCCACTCGCCGATATTCAAGGATCGGGGTACAACGCCTACCAGTCAACGATTGCGGTCGGATCGGGGCAATTGATTGGGAAGGGGATTGGGTATGGGACACAATCAAAACTTCTGTTTTTACCAGAGTTTGAGACCGACTTTATCTTTGCGGCGTTTGCCGAGGAGTGGGGACTGATTGGAGTGTTACTACTGTTTGGTGCATTTGGAATTGTGATTTGGCGGTTGCTCTACCACGCGGTGACTGGGGCGAGTAATTTTGAAACCCTCTTTGCAACCGGCGTGGCGATTCTCCTCACTGCGCACTTTTTTGTGCATATTGGTATGAATATTGGTTTGTTACCAGTGACTGGTACTACCGTGCCATTTCTGAGTTATGGCGGCTCACATCTCGTGACTGAGTTTGTCGCTGTAGGGATGGTGTTCGCCATGCGACGGTATACTCGTGTGAGTCAACGGATACCTTTCGAAGATGCCCCTCTTATCACCCAACCCAAAGGTTTATAAGAGAACTTCCAGAAACGAGTACAATTCGAAGTGAGAAAGTCCGGGGCACTTTCGCAAGACTCATCCTGCTAGTTTATGAAGCAGAGCGAAATAAAATTACGAATGAGTGGACAGTTCCTGTAAGGAAGGCAAGGAAATTGCAACGAGCCGCACTGATTGTGCGGTGAGTTGTAGCTTACCGTAGTGGCAACGAAGCAATATATCGTTTATGGAAGTTCTACAGGAGGTGGCGGTTTTGGTAGATGATGACAGCGATACACACAACGACAACCGCAACCAAATACATATTTGCCTGAGTCTCAGTCTTTGCGAGTCCCCAGTTTATGAGTGTCCCGGCGAATCCCCGCAGTTTCGCTTTTGGGCGATTGCGAAGCGTTATTGTATCTTCTTCGTTGAACTTAAAACCGTTTGCCATATACAAATTAGTTATATTACACTTCTCCTTAGTATATAGCGTTTGTGTTAGGTGAGTTTTTTTTATCCACAGTTGTCGTTTTTACGAAACATTATTGGTTTCATAACTTTGTATACTAACTTATATGAAATTCTCATCATCGCATCGGGGCTTTACTCTCATTGAGTTATTGGTGGTGGTTGCCATTATTGGTCTTTTGGCGTCGACAGTTTTGGCAGCGTTGGGTACAACTCGTAGTAAGTCCCGGGATACACAACGAGTGCAAGAAGCTCGTGAGATGATGAAAGCGCTTGAATTGTATCGTAATAAAAATAATGGATATCCGTGTACTGGTACACTCGCAGCACTAAATACTGCTGGTAATGATTTAAGTTGCGCTGCTGCTGGGGCCACGACTGCCGATTCGAGTGTCACTCTAAGAAGATCTACCGTGAGTTATACAACGCTTGATACTAATTTCACGAATACCATTAATTACGGTAGTGTCACAACTGTCGACGCACAAATTAGTGGGGCGATTCAGTATGCTGTGAATGCTACGCTGAGTGGTGGTTCTCTCTCGAGTCGTAATGGTTACTCGTTGCGCCTCAAATTAGAGGATGGTACAGATTGCCGAGTAGTAGTTGGTCAGGGGTTCACCCAGTTCACGTCAGTGAGTGACTGTACTGTTATTAAGGGATTATAACACCATCGGTGTATTTGTTGCCGTACTGAAATTGTATGGTGCCTTGTATCTATCGCGATGTACGTAATAGGGTACATTAAAATAGCGTTGAGAAACTTAGTTTGTATATAAACTCTCTGTTTGTCTCGCCATCTTTACGACACTTCGGCTCATCACTTCTGTTTGCAAAGCAGTCGCATAGGCTGCTTTTTGCATGTCGTCTACGAGGAGTGAGTGCATCGCGGTTTCGAGCGCGGGGGCGTTATCGGGTGGTACCAGGAGACCAGTTTTGTGTTGTTCAATAATATCAGGAATGCCACCTACATTTGTAGCGACAATCGGAACTCCAGCGAGACCGGCTTCATGTAGTACATAACCATATGATTCTGATTTTGAAGCAAGTACAAAGAGGTCGAACGCTTTGAGGAAACGGGCTGCTTCGGTAATGTTGCCGGTCAGTATGACACGGTTCTCGAGGTGGTGGGTTGCTATGTATGTTTCAATCCTGGCCCGCTCTTTTCCTTCACCAATGAGTATGAGGCGGAGCGGTTTATCACTTGTAGGGAGTTGCCGGAAGGCGTCGAGTAAGACGAGGTGGCGTTTGATAGGGTGGAGTTCTGCAATGGTGACGAGCCAGGTGTCGTGTTGGTACGGTGCAAGTTCTGGGCAGAAGCCAATCAATTTTTCTCGTGCCTCGGTGCGTTCGTAGGTGACACCAATCGTTCGTCCTGGGTTAATGACCTTCATCTTCCGCTGTGCAAACGGCCAATTCATTTGCGATACAATGGCGCGCGACACTGCAATCGTACGATCAGAAAGGAGTACGGTGACGTAATGGAGGGTTTTAATAATGAGTCGTTGCCAGAGTGGCCGGTCCTCATTAAATGCCCAGCCATGGGCGGTAAAAATGATGTGTGGTACGCGAGTTGTGTGACCAACGAGTGCACCAACGAGGCCGGCAGTCGAACTGTTTACATGGAGTACGTCTGGGCGCTCATGTTTGAGCACAGTGCGTAACTCGCGCATCGCCTTTCGTGCCTGAGAGAGCGAGAGTTTGTTTTTCATCTCGTCGAGGATAATGGTCCGTATTCCTGCATTATGGAGCATTTCACTCAAAATACCTTCACCACCCATGGCAACCACAGGTTCAAACGCACCTTTATCAAGAGTCGTCGCTAAATCATAGACATATCTTTGGGCGCCGCCCCAGTTACTTTTTGTTATGAGATATAGGACCTTCTTTTTATGAGATTGATGGTTTGACATATATACAAAAAATAGAGTACTGGGACTTCAGCTACAACAGCATACTATGCTGTTGTAGCCCACAGTTACTTTTCGTTATGAGGTACAAGACTTTTTTACGAATGTGTGGTGTCGTTGACATGGTGGTCTACTATACTACCTAGCATAGCGCATTTTGGTAACAACGCTACTTTTTACGGCCCGCTTGCTATTTCGGGTGGCTCCGGTACGATAGTGGGGAATTATTCCTATTATGGGTGAACGAACACGAGAATTATTATTGTTGATTGGTGGTGACTTAGCAAGCTTTTTCTTGGGGCTCTGGCTGACGCTTCTCGTTCGGTATGTTGCGTTGCCTGATTCTGAGTTGATCGAGAGTCATTTTGGACCGTTTCTTATCCTCTCGGGAATTTGGCTGGTCGTATTTTACATTGGTGGACTCTATGACAAACATACGTCATTCTTGAAATCGCTTATCTTTGGTCGCATTTTAAATATTCAGGTGGCGAATGTGATTATTGCGGCGATTGTTTTTATGGTGGTGCCGTTCGGTATTGCACCAAAAACCAATCTCATTATTTATCTGATTATTTCGGTTTTTTTGATTACG